>Ga0137359_10002545_pt1 | contig 14647 bp, 11 predicted proteins | sample Mad1_40_16metaG_FD_108281 | JGI IMG/M metagenome (GOLD analysis project Ga0137359, IMG submission 108281) | Vadose zone soil microbial communities from Angelo Coast Range Reserve, California, USA - Mad1_40_16 metaG | ecosystem: Environmental > Terrestrial > Soil > Vadose zone | place: USA... | reverse complement strand
TCATGAGAGCCGTAACGCGCGTCGAGGGCCACCGCCAGGATATCAGGCGCGCCACCCGCCAGGGATCGCGCCGCCTCGGTCAAGCGACGCCCGCGCACGTAGCGCATGACCGAATGGCCCGTCGCGAAGCCGAACGCCCGCACGACGTGGTAGCGCGACACGCCGGCCGACCTTGCGATGTCGTCGAGCGAAATATTCCCTGAAAAGTGGGTCTCGATAAACCAGATCGCTTTTCCGACGGCGTTCATCCTCGGCCCTCGCATGAAGCACGATCCGTGTATAGCGCCTCCACGAAGGGCCATTTGATCGGTATTGCGGTTTAGATATAGCGACTTCCGCGCGCAAACTCGGATGACTTCGGCGTCTCGGTGGAAGCGGCCGTTGAGCCGTAACCCGCCTTGAGCGCAAGCGAAGCCCGGGCGCGGCGTTGCGGTGTTGATAAGGCGGTCCCGGATTTCGCTAACGCTCAATCCGGGCTACAGACTCACCTCGCAGTACCGCGTTCCACGATCCGCAGCACGTCGCTCATCATGCGGTTGAGCTCGAAATCCTTCGGCGTATAGACGGCGGCGACCCCGGACTGCTTGAGCGCAGCGGCATCGTCGGGCGGAATGATGCCGCCGACGACGACCGCCACGTCATCAAGGCCGGCGGCCCGCAGGCGGGTCATCACGTCTTCGACCAGCGGCAGGTGCGAACCCGACAGGATTGAGAGTCCGACCACGTGCACGTTCTTATCGCGGGCGGCGTCGACGATCTCCGCAGGCGTCAGCCGGATGCCGTCATAGACAACATCCATCCCGGCGTCGCGCGCCCGCACGGCCACCTGCTCGGCGCCGTTGGAGTGGCCGTCGAGCCCCGGCTTGCCGACCAGGATTTTCGGCCGTCGACCGAGCTGGCGCGTCACCCGGTCGACCTCGGCGCGCAAGTCGTCGATGCCATGGCAGTCGTTGCGCGCCGCATGCGAAACGCCGGTCGGGGCGCGGTATTCGCCGAAACCCGAGCGCAGCACTTCGCCCCATTCGCCGGTGGTGACGCCGGCCTTGGCGCAGGCGATCGACGGCTCCATGATGTTGCGGCCCGCCTGCGCGGCACGCCGCAGGTCGGCGAGCGCAGCCTCCACCGCCGCAGCGTCGCGCGCGGCGCGCCACGCCCGCAGGCTGGCGACCTGGCCGGTCTCGACCTCTGGCGGCACCGTGAGAATGGAGCCCTCGCCGGCCGCGAGCGGCGAAGGCTCGGTTTCGGCGAAGCGGTTGACGCCGACCACGATCTGCTCACCGCGCTCGATCGCTTCCACGCGGCGCGCATTGCTCTCGACGAGCTGCGATTTCATGTAGCTGTTCTCGACCGCCGCCACCGCGCCGCCCATTCGCAGGATGGTTTGGAGTTCCTCGCGGGCCTCGTGCTTGAGCGCCGCCACCTTGGTCTCGATCTCGGTCGAGCCGGCGAAGATGTCGCCGTATTCCAGCAAGTCGGTCTCGTAGGCGAGGATCTGCTGCATGCGCAGCGACCATTGCTGATCCCATGGCCGCGGCAGGCCGAGGGCCTCGTTCCAGGCAGGCAGTTGAACGGCGCGGGCGCGGGTCTTCTTCGACAGTGTGACGGCCAGCATCTCGATCAGGATGCGATAGACGTTGTTCTCCGGCTGCTGCTCGGTGAGGCCAAGCGAGTTGACCTGGACGCCGTAGCGGAACAGGCGCTGCTTTAAGTCAGCGACGCCATAGCGTTCCGCCGTAATCTCGTCCCACAGCTCCGCGAAGGCGCGCATCTTGCACAGCTCGGTGATGAACCGCAGGCCTGCATTGACGAAAAATGAGATGCGGCCGACGACCTCGCCGAACTGCGCTGCGTCGAGGTCGCTTGACGCTTTCACGGCGTCGAGCACCGCGATTGCGGTGGCGAGCGCAAAGCTGAGTTCTTGCACCGGCGTCGCGCCGGCTTCCTGCAGGTGATAGGAGCACACGTTCATTGGATTCCACTTTGGCAGTTCCCGGGTCGTGAACAGGATCACGTCCCGGGTCAGCCGCATGGAAGGGCCGGGCGGAAACACGTAGGTGCCGCGCGAGAGATACTCCTTGATGATGTCGTTCTGGGTGGTGCCCTGCAGGTCGCGGCGGGCCACCCCCTGCTCTTCGGCGACCGCAATGTAGAGCGCCAACAACCATGCCGCAGTGGCGTTGATGGTCATCGAGGTGTTCATGGCGCCAAGCGGAATCTGGTCGAACAGCGCCCGCATGTCGCCGAGGTGACAGATTGAAACCCCGACCTTGCCGACTTCGCCACTGGCAAGCGGATGGTCGGCGTCATACCCGGTCTGGGTCGGCAAATCGAAGGCGACCGAGAGGCCGGTCTGGCCTTTTGCGAGGTTTTTCCGGTAGAGCGCGTTCGACTCCAGCGCAGTCGAATGCCCTGCATAGGTGCGAATGATCCACGGCTTGTCGCGCTGTTGCGCCGCACTATCCGGGGGCTTGATCATGCTTGCGTCTCACGCACGAGCGATTGTGCAATGCAACACAATCGCATCGGCGGACGCAAGCGGAATCTGTAGCCCGGATGGAGCCACCGGGTCCGGCCGGAGCCTGCCATCGGGCCGGCCAGAGGCCGGACCCGGTGGGCCGGCCCGATGATAAACTCAGCGTAATCCGGGAGAGGTCGAGCCTCAGACAACGCTATTCCCGCATCACGCTTCGCTCCATGCGGGCTACGGGCCCAGCGTGGAGGCCCCCCGCGCCGGCGCGGCCGTTCAGCTTCTGATTAGCCGCAGCAGCACCAGCAGGACGATGGCGCCTACCGTCGAGGTAACGATGGCGTTGATTGGAAAGCCTCCGAGCGGCGGAAGATGAAGCACGTCCCACAACCAGGTGCCGATATATCCGCCGATAACGCCGACGATGATATCGCCGATCAGGCCAAAGGCAGTGCTCTTGAGGACTCTTGCGGCCAGCCAACCGGCAATCGCTCCGATGACCAGCGTGACGATCAAGCTCTCCATTGCGGTTCCCCCCGGAAGCCGCCAGCGAATCGCCGGCAGCATGCTGACCACGCAAGGCGTGGGAATTACGGATTTTTTGGGCCGGCGCAAGTGGCCGGCGCGCCGCGCCCCCTCAGCTTGTCGGCGCCACAACCAGTTTCATAGGACGATGCGGCATGTCTTGCCCCGTCAAAACCGCAACAGTCACGGCCACAAAATACGTCGGCGTTGGCAACGAACGTAAAACGCCCGAATAAGGCGGGGGGCTATGCGGTCCGGATGGTGCCGGAACTCGCCCGCCTCAATGCGTCACGGAACCTAAAGATCTGTGGAAATCGCACCGCACCAAACATGTTTGCGGCGCAGCATTGGATGGTGCATACTGTCAATCTGGGCGGGTTTCGGGGGAAATCTCACGCCCAGCCGGGAGGCTCCCTGATGGCGGCCGTCGCTGAGTTGAAACACGCTTCCGCGCGCAAGGATCTTTACGCCATCGGGGAAATTCCGCCCCTCGGCCATGTGCCTGAACGGATGCACGCGTGGGCGATCCGCAAGGAGCGTCATGGTCCGCCCACGACATCGATGCAGCTCGAGATCGTGCCGACCTGGAACATCGGCGACGACGAGGTGCTGGTGTACGTGATGGCCGGAGGGGTCAATTACAACGGCATCTGGGCCGCGCTCGGCACGCCAATTTCGGTGATCGACGTGCATAAAAGTCCCTACCACATCGCCGGCTCCGACGCGGCCGGCCTGGTGTGGGCGGTGGGCGCGAAGGTGCGGCGCTGGAAGGTCGGCGACGAGGTCATCGTCCATTGCAATCAGGATGACGGCGACGACGAGGACTGCAACGGCGGCGATCCGATGTTGTCGCCGTCCCAGCGCATCTGGGGCTACGAGACGCCGGACGGCTCGTTCGCCCAGTTCTGCCGCGTGCAGTCGCGCCAGCTCATGACCAAGCCGAAGCATCTCACCTGGGAGGAATCGGCATCCTATACGCTCACTCTCGCGACCGCCTACCGCATGCTGTTCGGCCATCCGCCGCACTCCCTCAAGCCCGGGGATAACGTGCTGGTCTGGGGCGCTTCGGGCGGCCTCGGGGTGTTCGGGGTGCAGGTCTGCGCCGCATCGGGCGCCAACGCCATCGGCGTCATCTCGGACGAGACCAAGCGGCAATACGTGCTCGGCCTCGGCGCCAAGGGCGTCATCAATCGCAAGGACTTCAACTGCTGGGGCCAGATGCCGAAGGTCGGCACGCCGGAATACGACAGTTGGGTCAAGGAGGCGCGCAAATTCGGCAAGGCGATCTGGGATATCACCGGCAAGCAGGACGTCGATACGGTGTTCGAGCATCCGGGCGAGCAGACGTTTCCGGTGTCATGCCTGGTGGTCAAGCGCGGCGGGATGGTGGTGTTCTGCGCCGGCACCACGGGCTACAACCTCACCTTCGACGCACGCTACGTGTGGATGCGCCAGAAGCGCATCCAGGGCTCCCATTTCGCCCATCTCAAACAGGCGAGCGCCGCCAACCAGTTCGTGCTCGACCGCCGGATCGACCCGTGCATGAGCGAAGTCTTCGCCTGGGACAAAATCCCGCTTGCCCACGAGATGATGTGGAAGAACCAGCACAAGCCCGGCAACATGGCGGTGCTGGTCAACGCGCCGCGCCCGGGCCTGCGCAATTTCGAGGATGCCGTGGAGGCGGCAGCAGGGGGCGGAAGTTGACGAGACGACGCGTGGATGACTTGAGCGCTTGCGAAATCCATCATGCATTTCGCGACGGCCACGACCAAGATTGGTTTCTTTTTTGATCGCCTAGAGCCCTCCCGTGCTGAGCGCATCTAGAATGACCATCCTTCATTCTGCCAGAACTGGCGAAACGACAGGCACGGGACATTAAGCTGCCCGCAGACGTAAGGAATCTTTGGGTTGTTGGCGTCACTTGCTTTCTCGCCGGACACGACCGTCCAAACGGGATTTCCGAGTTGCGCTCTGGCGATCACGAACGGGTCGGCGCCGGTAAGGCCCTTCTTTGGATGTTCAGGGAAGGAATATTTTTGAATCAGGGAGCGCGCTATCTTCTGCGCCGCTTCGTCGTCCTCGACAAAAATTTCGCCCTTGTGGAGCTTGGCCCATTCATGAAGCTCGTCGCCCCCCTGTTCAAGTTCGGTGAGTACATAGCGGGAGGCCTTAAATCGTCCCTCGGCGATGACGGTTTCAATGTTGGTCTTGAGGGACGGCAAGAGCTCCGGGGAATAGTAACGTACCCACCAATCAATGAGGGCGCTTGTATCGAAGCTGTAAATTGTCTTGCTCAAGCGCGCTCTGCCAGTAAGCGTTCAACCTTCTCAACCATAGGCGCCTTAATGCGGAGGAAGCTGGAAGCGTCGGTGAGAGAAATGCGATCCTGGGCGTAGTTCATGAGTACGAGGCGCGCGAAATGTCGGCCGTAATCGCTAAGGACTTCCTGAGGTCGGTTACGCTTGAAGTCGTCGTTGGACGCTTCCTCCCGGTGCTGCTGTTCAAGTTTAGCGTATCGCGCCAGATACTCGCCCCGCTTGCGTTGATAATAAGTCAGTGACGTGAGGTCCAATGTGAGAAACCGACGCAGCACAGTCTCTTCACTGGCGCCGTAAGTGTTGGCCAGGGCATTGAGCTCATCATTTGACCATTCGTGCTGCCCTGAGCCTCGTGCCGTCACGATCGGTTCGGCGAGAAAGTCTGCTTTTGGCAATAAGGCGGCAGCCGCCACTTTGTTAGCAAAAATCTCGGTTTGTTGGGCTTGCGGTGAGTCGAGGTGATCCTCGGAAAGATCACAAATGCCGCTCTCCCCAAGCATGAGATGCGCAAACTCGTGGAGTAGCGTGAACACTCGGGCGTTGTGAGTGAGTTTGCGATTCACCGCGATTACCGGGAGCGCGTCGAAGGACAGCGACATGCCCAGCATTTGCTTTGTTGTGAGATTGGCAATCTGGAAGACGAGAATATCCTTTGCCTCGATGCGAGAACGCCATAGACGGTAGTTGCTGCCGGGTTGGCGGGCGCGTTTTTGATCGGCCGTCTCGATTCGGAGGAAGGTACGAATCTCTTGGCCCACGGTTTCGGTATCTGCTCGCAGTGACGTTTTGAGCATGAAGCCCTGGGGGGTCTCATCAAGCTCGGTCGCAAGGTCGAGAGCGAGCTGGCGGCGTTCGTAAGCATCGCGCACTTGGAACCGCAGCGCAGGCTCGTACCGCGACATACCGTCGGCTGGCAGCCTGCGAAAATCGTGGGGCACGGGAGGATCGGCCGGGGGGTGCTCAAGAAAGAAAAAATGAAACGGTCGCTTATAGACGGTTGCCATATTGCGCACTTGGCCGATCGATGGCCGCTTATCCCCACTTTCCCAATTTTCGATGGTCTTGGTCTTTGTTCGAAGTTTCCCAGCGGCCTCCTCGACCGTGTAGCCGGCCGACACCCGCGCCCATTGCAGAACGCTGGTTTCAACGAGAGCGGGAACGATTCTAGCCATGGCTGATTCTGATTGTAGATTGCGGGGGCGTCAAGAACGGGAAGCCCCGGCCCTGCCGCCGCGCAAGGGATCGTGACCCAAATTGGCCTTCACGCACAATCCCGGTTCGAAGGCTTGATATAGTGTGGATAAATGCTCACTGGTACTCGCCGTTGCTCGGCACCCTCCCGCGCCACGGCTGGGGGTTGTTCTTAGCGTTGCGAATCGCCTGGTTCAACTCGCCCCCATAGACGAAAATCCCTGCTGTCCAATAGAGGAACACGAGCGCCACCATCGCCGAGGCCAAACCCGCATAGGTCCGCACGTAGGCGCCGGAGAATGCCGCCAGATAGCGGCCGAAGGCGACTGCGGATAAGCACCCACAGCAGCAGGGTCAGCACGATGCCTGGCGCGATCTCGGAAAGGCGTCGGCGTCCGCTTGGCAACCATTTGTGTACGATGATGAGCGCCAGCACCAGAACCATGCTGGCAATGCCGTAGCGAAGGACAATGTTTTCGACGCCGGCCAATCCCGGCAGATAGCGCAACGCAGTGGGCAGGATCAGCGGCGCCAGCACGATCAGGAATGCGAGCGCGCTCAAAGACACCGCGCCGACCACCACATAGGCCAGCGATTCGAGGCGCAGCAGCCACCACGACCGCATTTCGGTTTCGCTGTAGGCGCGGTTGAGGCCGATGCGCAGGCTCTCGACGCCGCTGGTCGAGAAATAAAGCGCCAGCACCGCCCCGAAGGTGAGCACGCCGCCGTGGGCGTTTGTCAGGACATTGGAGATCTCGCCGGCGATCGGCCCTGCGACCTCCGCGGGCCACGCCTCGAGCAGAATTTCTGCAGCCTTTTCGGCAAGTTCCTCCGAGCCGTAAAGAAAACTCGTCAACGCGGTGAGGAAGATCAGGAACGGAAACAGCGACATCAGGGTCGAGAGGGCGATGTGGCTGGCGATGGCCCAGCCGTCGTCGCGCAGGAACGCCAGAAAGGCGTCATAGGCAACGCGGTATGCGAGCACGAGAAGCCGCAAGGGGCCCTCCGGGGCGGAAGTCAGACGAGTCGCAACGTTGTTTAACGCCGTTCTATGACGAGTCGGCCACGAGTCTTGCACGTTGCAGTGCCCTCTTCCCCCGCAAGAAGGGTGGGGTGGCACTGGCGCCGAACGAGCAAATGATATTATTGTTGCATTGCAACACGGGCGATCCGGGGCGCCCGATCGACACCAGGAGAGATCGATGTCGCTTGCCGAGCAGCGGACAGACCCCGGAACCGATTTGATGACCTTGATGGAGGCGGCGCGCACCGCCGCGGACGCGCTGCTCAACGATGCCGTCATCAGGGTCCGTGAGCGGGTTTCGGTCAACGGCCGCAGCGATGCCGGCTTGATCGATCGCGAGCAGCGCGCCACCCACGGGCTTGCGTGGTTCGCCACCTATGCGGAAGCCATTCGCCAGCTCGGAAGCTACACCGAAAGGATGAGCCGGAATGGCCGGCTCGGCAAGACCGAAGAGTTGCTGGTGCGCATCGGCGCCGGCGAATTCCTTGCCCAGATGGCCGGCGGCATTCCGATGAGCCAGGGCGAACTGGTGCGGCCGGCCGATCTTGGCCTCGACGCCCGCGCCGTGGCGGCACGCCTGTCGCCCGCTGTCGATGAACTGATCGCAACCGGCAACACCGCGGAGAACCGCGCCCGCCTGATCGCCCTGATGGCCGATCGTCACGGCGCCACGGTCGGCGATTGCGGCCTCGACGACATCCTCAATTCCATGCGCGAGGAAATGCGCAGATTCGCCGATACCGAGGTGATTTCGAACGCCCAGCAATGGCACCGCAGCAACAGCTACATTCCCCTGGAGGTGATCGGCAAGATGGCCGAGCTTGGCGTCTTCGGCCTCACCATCCCGGAGGAATTCGGCGGCCTTGGCCTTGGCAAGGAGTCCATGTGCGTGGTCTCCGAGGAGCTGTCGCGCGGCTATATCGGGGTCGGCTCGATCGGGACACGCGCGGAGATCGCCGCGGAACTGATCCTGACCAGCGGCACCGAGGAGCAGAAGCAGAGATGGCTCCCCAAGCTGGCCTCCGGCGAAGTGCTGCCGACCGCGGTGTTCACCGAGCCGAACACCGGATCGGACCTCGCCTCGTTGCGCACCCGTGCGGTGCGGGACGGCGATGTCTACAAGGTCACCGGCAACAAGACGTGGATCACCCATCCGGTCCGCGCCGACCTGATGACCCTCCTGGTGCGCACCGACCCGAGCGAGCCCGGCTATCGCGGCCTTTCGATGCTGCTCGCCGAAAAGCCGCGCGGCGCCGATGCGGATCCGTTTCCGGCGCCCGGCATGTCGGGCACCGAAATCGAGGTGTTGGGCTATCGCGGCATGAAGGAATACGAAATTGCCTTTGACGGATTCGAGGTCAAGGCCGACGGCCTGCTCGGCGGTGTCGAGGGCCAGGGCTTCAAGCAGCTCATGCAGACCTTCGAATCGGCCCGCATCCAGACCGCAGCACGCGCGGTCGGCGTCGCCCAGGCGGCGATGGAACAGGCCATCGCGTATGCCAACGAGCGCGTCCAGTTCGGCCAGAAGCTCATGGCGTTTGCCCGTGTTGCCGACAAGATCGCCATGATGGCGGCCGAGATCATGATCGCACGCCAGATCAGCTATTACGCGGCGCGGGAAAAGGACAAGGGCCGCCGCTGCGACCTGGAGGCCGGCATGGCGAAGCTGCTCGCCGCACGGGTCGCCTGGGCCGCCGCCGACAACGCGGTCCAAATCCATGGCGGCAACGGGTTTGCGCTCGAATACAGGATTTCCCGCATACTGTGCGACGCGCGCATTCTCTCGATTTTCGAGGGCGCGGCCGAGATCCAGGCACAGGTGATCGCGCGACGGCTCCTGGATGGGGGGAATTGAGGAGCGACCGGTCTTGCGATTGCTTCGAATCGCAGGCCGGCGTTGTCGCCAGGCTTGTGCCCGCGACCGCCCCTCCCTACCCTCCCCGAAAGCGGGGGAGGGTAGGGAGGGGGCGCGGGAATAATCGAGGTGGCTGGGACAAGCCCGGCCACGACCCGACGATAGGTCAGGCGCTTCGACCTGACTGGCATCCGTTCTTACAGGGCTTCGCCCCAGCGCGCGAAGTAATGTCTGCCACAAGACTGTTCACACAGGACGGGCCTGCTAAAACCGCACCGGCTGCCCGGCACCTCAATCTACAGCGATCGCCTCTCGAATTTTGGCGTGCGAGATAGTTCCTCCATGGTTATCAAGAACATCCAAGCGCTCCGAGCGATTGCCGCAAATGGAGTTCTGATCTCGCATTTGTTCATTGTCGAGCAGAAATACAGCCATGGCGGCGAGGTTCTTTCCGCCCATGCACATTTGGGCGCCTTTGGGGTGGATTTGTTCTTCGTCATCTCGGGCTTCATCATGGCGACAATCGCGCGGAACGCATCTTGGCAGAAATTTCTATTCGGTCGCGCAACGCGTATATTGCCGGCCTATTGGTTTTATACGACCCTTATCTTGATCGTTTCTTTTTACGTTCCGGCCTACGTAAACAGCTCGTTCGAACACCCACCGTCCATATGGCGCTCCTATCTTCTCATACCGGATAGCGTCGGCCCGCTGCTGGCTGTGGGATGGACGCTGATGCACGAAATGTATTTTTATTTCTGCTTTGCTCTCGTCATCTCTTTGACTGGAGCATTCAGGTTCAGAATTACGTCTTTGTTGCTGATATGGATGGTGACAGTGATTTGTCTTAATGCTGTGGTGCAGCTGACTGGAATAAGCGATCCTGTCGTGTCAGTGATAACGCACCCGCTCACTCTTGAGTTTATTTTCGGTGCCGCCGCTGGAATTCTCATTCAGAGGAATTGTACAGCTTTTGCAGCTTCGACATTCGTTGGAGGAATTATATTATTTATGCTTGTCCTATCATTGTCCGACGACGCTCTCGGCCTTGTCGATGGCCAAAATTGGCAGCGCGCGATTTTAGTTGGCGCACCTTGCGCCTTGATCGTTTACGGGGTTGTCGGGACAGAGGTCAGACGCGAGCTAACGGCACCGGGTTGGCTCGTCGTGCTCGGCAATGCATCTTATTCGACGTACCTGAGCCACGTTCTCGTCCTGTCGGCTATCGGGCGCATGTTTGCCTTGATGCCAAGCCATAATGTCTATTTTGAAACGGCATTCGTCATTATCTGCATTATAATCGCGAATATCGTCGGCCTGTTTAGTTATAGCCTGATTGAACGTCGCCCGGGCAAACGGGCCGTCGACGCGAAGACGGAGTGGCGCTTTCTCGCCTCTGGAGCGAAATTTCCTTCGCCTCGTTGAGCGCAAATTCCCCCGATCAAGCAATCGGCTGCGAGACAGGAGGAAGCCGCACTTGATACCTTGGCTCCACTGGCGCTCACGGCTGGCCATAATAAATCACGCGGCCATCCCGATCCTGGGCATAAATCACCCGGCCATCCCGATCGAAGCGCAGGCGCGTCCCTCTTGCGTATCGCCGGCCCGAGACCACGTGGTCGCGCGCCAGTATCAGCTCGCCCAGGCGACCGTTATCGTGGAACTTAAGCTCCGGCGCACCAGGTTTGACCGGGATGCCGTCGATGTCCCGGTCCTCCCGAAGGGTCACGCCGGCGACACCTCCTTTTTCGTCCAAACTGACGTGCGTCCCGCGCGGAAATTCGCGACCGACGAGGACGTGGTCTCGCGCCAGCACGGCGGCCGCAAGGCGCCCGTTGCGATGGAAGTTCAACGCCAAGAGCAAATTTTCGCCACTGGCGCAGGGAATGCCATCGACATCGTGATCGCTTGCCAGGTGGAGCGATCTGACGCGCTGGTTGGGGTGGAACCACACCTTCGTTCCGCCCAAGCAAGGCAGGCCATCGACCTCTTGATCCGCGCCCAATTTCACGTCGTTGAGGCGTTGATCGCGCGCGGTATAGTAGCGGAAGAAAGAGCCCGCACCGAATCGTCGCGTGCCAAAGGACCACTCACAGGACAGCGTGGCGCAGATGAGGTCGCCCTTGCGGCCGAACGCGGCCTCGCCTTGGCGGCACGGGACCCCGGCAACCTCGACGTTCTCCTTGAAGATGACACCCCACGGCCGGCCATCCGCCCATCGTTCCGTCACCTCGTAGACATCCGCCGGAAGCGTCGCCAACGCGCCCTTTGGTGCAGCCGCGCGGACGCTTGTCGCCGCCTCGGCGACAAGCCCCGGGGGCTTGCGCGTGCGGCGGCCCTCGTTCGCTGCGGCGGCCCTCAAGTTCACGGGGGCGAGGCCTGAGAGTTCTCCCCACACCACGTTGATCGGCATCGTCGGATCATGCTTCGCGCCCACTAGATACGGATAGGGTTGCCGATCCACGCTGTTGACTTCCCAGCGCCCGTGAATACGCAATCTGAGCACTTCACCGACATAGGCCACAAGGTGATCGTAGATTTCCTGCTGCGCCCGCTCCACCCCGATGCCTTCCACGTACGCGGATACAACATCAAGACTTTGATACGAGAAGTCGAGGTCATCTGCGGTCCGCGACATGGTCGAACGGAGCTGCGCGACCAGCGTGTCGATGTTGGCTATCAGCCGATGTTTGAGCGCCGAATAGTAAGCCCAGTGGCCGACAGAGCTTTGGCGTCCATGCTTGGCGTCTTCATCGACCTTCGCGGTCCAGCGCACGAACCGATGAAAGTCGTCGGCCGCATAGATGTCGCCCTTTCCTCCCAGCCCTGGGACCTGCTCGCCGAACACCAACAGATAACGCTCGCCCGCAAGCTCGTACACGAGCGGTTGCAGCAACGTTGACGCGAGCGCTGCCGCGAGATCCAGGCGCGGTCGAGCACCTGAGGAAATCAGCTCCTGGACCTGGCGCTTGGTTAAGCGGCGCTCGTTGATGGTCCGCTTTTGAGCCATCGGCAAATACCTCGTATCCGGGGACCGCGTGAGAGGATGCACCTGATCGTGGCCGGGTGCGCGAGGGCGTCGTGAAAAGCCATAACAGTGGATTCGTGCTGACATAAGGCTGATGTCGAGGCGGCCGGCCCCTTTCTTGCTTAGTTGGAGGCAGACCGGCGCTGGGGAGCCACGGGCGCGCAGACTGGCGAGCGGTCCTGATTTCGCGCAGTGTGTGACCGGGCTCACATCGGGGCGGCTGCTCTTGTGCTGATATCGACCGGTGCGCGATTCGCCTTTGTTATCGCGCCTGGAGCTTCACGATGCTAACGGCCCTCGTCTTGATCTGCTCGGCCGCCGTAACGCCGGATGTTCGGGATTGCACGCGCGCCAATGCGATGGCGGTCATGCGTGTGCCAGCCAAGTATGGAAACCCGGCCGCATGCTTCCTGCACGGGCAGGCCTATCTCGCCGAAACCTCGATCGGAGAGGAACTGGGCGACAGCGAGCGGGTCAAGGTCGTCTGCGCGCCAACCGAAATGATCAATGCGTCCATCCCGATGCTGACCGCAAAGTAATTCTGCGCCGGAGGTGAGCGTAAGGGGCTTTAGTCCTCTCGCACAATCTACTGATTTATCTTGATAATTTGGTACAGCTGGGTGGACTCGAACCACCGACCTCCTGATCCACAGTCAGAAATCAGTTCCTTTCACGACCCCTCATCAGTCTTCCCAGCCAGCCAAAACAGGAAGAAAACGCGTTTTTTCTTGCAATACCCTCTGAAGTATGTTAGCGTAGAATGTCGTTGGAGTTCGTTTCCGATCTTCCCATAGTCTTCCCATATTTGGGGGCAATATGAAGCTGACAGCGCGCCTTGTCGAAGGATTGATCAAGGAAGGTGTTACCGCTGAGCGATTCGAGTGGGACGACGAAATCCCCGGCCTCGGTGTCCGGATGCGACCGGGCGGGTCCCGCAATTGGGTGTTCCAGTACAAACTGGGCAAGAAGCACCGCCGGATGACGCTCGGCGCACTGACGGCCGTCGGACTGATCAAGGCGCGAGACATGGCCGGCGACCTGCACGCCAAGGTAAAACTCGGGCAGGATCCGGCAGCCGAAAAGGCCGAGGCCAAGGAACAGGCGGCAGAGACGTTCGACGTGATCGCCGACCGGTTCCTGAAATTCAAAGAGGGGAAAATCAGCGCCGACTATCACGGCGAAATGACCCGCCATCTGAAGGAAGACGCCAAGCCATTGCATGGCTTGCCGGTCAAAGTCGTCAAGCGGCGCAACATTGCGAGTCTGCTTTCCGATTTGCGCGAAAGTCGCGGTGACAGCACGGCCGATCACGTGCGTTCGTCGCTGTCCAGTTTCTTTACATGGGCGCTGAAAGAAGGATTGATGGGCGACGAAGCGGCCAACCCGGTCACTTACACGCATAAGGAAAAGCCCAAGAAGCGCGAACGTGTGCTGACGATCGACGAGTTGCGCGAGATATGGGAAGCAACTGCGGGAGAAGGCGACTACAATGAGATCGTACGCTTGCTGATGTTCACTCTGCAACGGCGCGAGGAAATCGGAGCCCTGGATCGTGTGAAGGAAACGGACTTCAAAACGGGCCTGATCACGTTGCCCCCATCTCGGACCAAGAACAAGTGTGATCACAAAATCACAATGTCGGATCCGGTCATTGCTATCCTGCAAAAGCGTAAGCGCATTGTTGGCCGGAATCTGTTTTTCGGCAGCGGAAAAGGCGGGTATTCGGGATGGTCAAAATCAAAGAAAGAACTTGACCAGCGCATCCTGGATGCTCGCCAAGCGAAGTTCGGCAAGAAAGCGAAGCCGATCTCCTGGCGACTGCACGATCTGCGCCGGACAGGTGATACGCTGATGAATGACGAGCTGGGGATAGACCCGCACGTGGTCGAAGCGATCCTCAACCACGTCAGCGGCTCCAAGTCGGGCAAAGATGGCGTGGCCGGCGTCTACAATAAGGCAGCGTACCTCAGGAAGAAGAAAGAGGCGCTGGACGCATGGGCGGCGTTCATCCTGGCCGCTGTCGCGACTTCAACCACGCCCGATGATCGCCCATCCGCACACCAAGCCGACGCTCCGATAGACGAACCAGCGACGGCCCTCCCCCTCCCGGTTGCGTAATACGTCGACAGGTGGATTCTGATAAGCCGCTGTATTGCCGGACCCACACGAGGAACGGCAATACGCAATCGTCGTCTAACCAATGACGCTGCCCAATATCCTCACCATCATTTGGCATAGG
>Ga0137359_10002544_pt1 | contig 14649 bp, 13 predicted proteins | sample Mad1_40_16metaG_FD_108281 | JGI IMG/M metagenome (GOLD analysis project Ga0137359, IMG submission 108281) | Vadose zone soil microbial communities from Angelo Coast Range Reserve, California, USA - Mad1_40_16 metaG | ecosystem: Environmental > Terrestrial > Soil > Vadose zone | place: USA... | reverse complement strand
TCGCTGCCCGCCAGTTCTTCCAGGCTGCGCCAATATTCGGGGCCGGTCGTTTCCTCAATCTGCTCTTTCACTGTTTGCAGATCGAGCTGCTTACGCTTTCCCGGACAAACATCCGGTCCGCCCTGTTGTTTGCTGTTCTCTTCCATTTTTTCTTCTGTGGCGAAAGCTTCTCGCGAATTCGCTTGCCTTACCGATGACAGGTGTTGCAACTCGTAATGTCCCTGACCGAGCGAACTTTGTATTGCTCTTTTATTGCGTTCCCGAGTTCAATCTGATCGTCGTACGAATGTCCGTTGAACACGACGTCGTTCTCATGAAGCGGATTGTGCGCCGGCGGCTCATAACGCATGTTGAACACCTGCTCGCGCGGCCGCAAATATTTTTCCGTAGCCCGATGGCAATTAAGACAGAACTCCATTTGCAGCGATTCAGCCTGATATACCAGAGGCATCTTGTCGATTGGCCCGTGGCAGGTGTTGCAGCCCACACCTTTGTTGATGTGAATGCTGTGATTGAAGTACACAAAATTCGGGACCTGATTGACGCGCGACCACTCGATCGACTTGCCGCTGCGGAAGCTTTCGCGCACCGGTTCCAGCAGAGCTGCATTGGTCCAGATTTGGGAATGGCAATTCATGCAGGTCTTGGTCGGAGGAATACCCGCAAAACTGGACTGCTCGACCGAAGTGTGGCAATAGCGGCAGTCAATGCCGAGGCCGGTCACGTGATGCTGGTGGCTGAAAGGCACCGGCTGCGGTCTTCGGACGCCGGCATTCGTGACGTAGGGCGTGCGCTCGAGCTCCCACAGGCCCCAGCCCAGCCCGGCGACGACAACGGCAACTATCACCAGCGAAGCGCGGGCAATGTTATTGCTGCTGCGTGGAAAAATCTGCATTTAGATCGAGTCTTCCGCTTGGCGGGAACGGTTCTGCGGCTCCCGGCTCGTCGCATCACTATGATTGCGCCACACTCGCGTGTGACCGTGTTCACTAAAACGGGTGATTATAACAGTTGAGTGGGTTCGTGGAATACCTCGCTCACAGCTTTTATTTTTCAATTCGGGAACATGATTCAGATCGAGCGAAACGGTTGACTTCTTCATCATTAGCTCGACAGCACCCTCACTGCAAACAGATCACAAAACTATAATCGGTATTTGTTTCCGAAGTCACAGCACGCAATATGACTTCCAGCAAGGAGAGATCGTGGCAAATCCATTCGTCCATGTGGAACTGAACACGCCTGACACGCAGAAAGCAAAAGCGTTCTATTCGAAACTATTTCAGTGGCAACTGGAAGACTTGCCAAATCCTGCTGTGCCCGACGGCGCCTATACATTGATCAAGGTGGGAGAAGGCACAGGCGGCGGGATGATGAAGCAAATCCCGGGCGGACCATCAGGATGGCTCGCTTATGTTCTGGTGGATGACATTCACGCCACCACTCAAAAAGCGAAATCGCTAGGCGCCGAGGTCATGAAGGACGTCACGGAAGTGATGGGCATGGGTTATCTAAGCTTCATTCGCGATCCTACGGGTGCGGTGCTTGGGTTGTGGCAGGCGACTTCGAAATGAAGATTCCCTTGCGGAGAGTGGCGGCAAACTCTTAGCGGAGGTTCATAACCAGAAGCTTTGGCTCGGTCATCTCCTCGATCGAGTCGCGCAGTCCCTCTCGTCCCAAGCCTGAATCTTTCACCCCTCCGTAGGGCATATGCTCAACCCGGAAGGTCGGCACATCGCCCGCGATCAGCCCGCCGACTTCCAATTCTTCATACGCCTGGAAAATTAGCTTGGCATCACGAGTGAAGAGCCCAGCCTGCAGGCCGTAGGGAGAATTGTTTACTTCCTTTAATACCGAAGCGAAATCATGGTAGGGCTCCACCGTCACGACAGGCGCGAAAATCTCCTGACAATTTACTTTCATGTCGGACCGCGTGCCCGTGAGAACCGTGGGTTCGAGCAGCGACCCCTTTCGCTTCCCCCCGCACAGCAACCGCGCTCCACCGCGCACCGCTTCATGAATCCAATCGGCCGCGCGGATTGCGTCGCTCTCGCGGATCAGCGGCCCGAGATCACTGGATTCATCCATCGGGTCGCCGACTCTCAGCTTCTTCACCGCTGATAGCAACAGGTCCGTAAATTTGCCATACACCGAGTTTTCCACCAGGATGCGCTGCACCGAAATGCAGGACTGTCCCGCATAGGCAAACCCGCCAGTGACGCACCGTTCGGCGGCGTAGTTCAGATCACAATCGCTGTGCACGATCACGCCGGAATTCCCGCCCAGTTCCAGCAAAACCTTCTTCTTCCCGGCCTTGTTCTTGATCGCCCATCCTACGGCCGCGCTTCCAGTGAAACTGATGAGCTTGATTCGTTCGTCGGTTACCAGCAACTCCGAATCTTCATTCGAAAGCAGCAGCACATTCAGTCCACCATCGGGCCATCCCGCCTGCTGCACCACTTCCGCCAGCAGCAAAGCGCTCAGCGGAGTCTGCGGCGCAGGCTTGAGCACCATGGAACATCCGGCAGCCATCGCCGGCGCGACTTTGTGCGCCACCAGGTTCAAGGGAAAATTAAACGGCGTAATGCCGGCGACAGGCCCGAGCGGAAAGCGCTTGACGATGCCCCACCGTCCCGCCGTGGATTGCTGCCAGTCCAGCGGAAGGTATTCGCCATACCCACGAACCGTCTCTTCCGCTGCGATGTTGAAAGTGAAAATGGCGCGGTCCACTTCAATGCGCGCCGTCTTAATGGGCTTGCCGGCCTCTTGTGCCAAAGTGCGGGAGAATTCTTCTTTACGCTCCTGCATGCCGGTCGCAATCTGGCGTAGAACGCGCTGCCGCTCGAAGGCAGGCAAGCGGCGGGTAGTCCCAAAAGCCTTGACGGCAGCCGCAATGGCCGCCTGAGCGTGTTCGCGCCGTCCCTGATAGACCCGGCCGACAACGGCTCCATCATAAGGCGCTCGCACCTCGACGATGTCACCTTCCTCGAACCACTTGCCATCCAGAAAAAATCCGTGGGTCGCGATAGGAGCAATCGTCATCTCGGCCATGCTGTCCTCCGGCAATAACGATTATAGACTTCGGTGAAGAACTACTTTCCGGGCTGCGGCTTGAAGCGCTCGTCCACCTCAACCTGATACCCGGCCACGAGCCGATTCGTCTCGTTCGCCATGCCGACCACCGACATCAATTCCTTAAACTGCGCGTCCGTCATCCCCTTGTTGCGGGCGGACGCCGTGTGCGACGCAATGCAATACTCGCACTGGTTAGTTACCGACACCGCTACGTAGATCATCTCCTTGGTAAGCGGATCGAGCGCCCCGGGAGCCATGATCTGTTTAATATCGGCCCAGGTACGCTTGAGCATGACTGGGTCATGCGCGATGGCCTTCCAGAAATTATTAATCCAGTCAGTTTTGCGCGTCGCCATGATGTCGTCGTAGACGGCGCGCACTTCAGGGCTGGCTTGCTCGTATTCGATGAGTCCAAACAATGACATTAAGATCCTCCGTGTTCGGTTGGCAGCGTGCGGCAGTTTGCAGGAAACCCTGTTACACGTTCGACTCCGTTCTGGATTGAGCGAACGAGTTTCCTGCCACCTGCGTACTGCCAGCTGCGAACTGCTTTTACGATATCCAGTCCAGCACCTTGTAGTACGCTCCCGCGAGCGGCAGGAACCAGGGGCTGCCGTTGTACAGCCCCAGCGGCGCGCCCGGAAACGGAATCTCGGTGAAAGGATTATCCGTCTTTCCATCTGCGATCCATTCCGCCATCTTCTGCCCCTGCCAGGTCGCCATCGCCACGCCGTGTCCCGCGTATCCGACCGCAAAGTAGACACCATTCATCTGCCCCGCATGTGGCATGATGTCGAAACAGAAATCGAGCGTCCCGCCCCAGACATAATCAACTTTCGTAGCTCGCAGTTGGGGATACACCGAGATCATCCCGCGCCGCAGAATTTCCGCACTCTCGCGGACGGTCTGATCGGTCTCTGGAAAAAACGCGGCGCGACCTCCGAAGAGCATGCGATTGTCAGGCGTGAGCCGGAAGTAATAGAGATAGTTCTTGGAATCGTAAATCTGCCGATTGCGCGGACTCAGTTCGCGAGCCAGAGCGTCGGGCAAGATTTCCGTTGTAATGATGAACGATCCAATGGGGATGATTTTCTTCCGCAGCTGTGGAGTTGCCGCGCCCGTATAGCCGCTTGTCCCCACAAGCACGTTGCGCGCCCGTAGGCTGCCGCGCGAGGTACTCAGCCGAAACCCAGGCCCGCCATTCTGCGAATCACGTTCGATTTTCTGCAGCGTAGTGTGCTCGAAGATCGTTGCTCCCTCCCGCATAGCAGCCGCGCCCAATCCCGCAACGTATCGGGCCGGGTTGAGGCCCGCGCTGACTTCATCCACCATCCCGCCGTAATGGATGTCCGAACCAATTTCGCTGCGCAGTTGATTGCGCGGCACGATCTTCAGCTGATGATTGAATTCGCGAGCGATGACCTCAACCTGCCGGGCATAGTCGTCGAAGTGGCGCTGCTTGCAGGCAACTTCCAGGTGTCCTGTGCGGGCAAAATCGCAGGCAATCCTTTCTTCTTTCACGATCCGCTCGACGGAAGTGATCGAATCCAGCGAAGCCGCGTACATCCGGCGCGTGAGTTCGCGTCCATACTTCGAGATCAGCTCATTGACGCCGAGTTTCAGTCCTGTCAGCACCATGCCACCGTTGCGCGAACTGGCGCCCCAGCCGATGGTTTCGGACTCCAGCACAACCACCTTCGCGCCACGCTTGGCTAGCGTTAACGCTGCCGAGAGCCCTGTGAATCCGGCGCCGATGATGGCTACGTCGGCGGCCGCGGGAAGCGACTCCTTCGGCGGATCGGGCATCGCCACCGTGGTTAACCAGTAGTTGAGTTCCTGGGGCATAGGGCCGGGGTAAAATCTCTGGCGCCATGGAGTTTAAACCTTACTGGATTTCGGTGTGGGCTGCGCCGCTCATAGTTCGATGGTTACTGCGTCGTGCTCAGACCAGCAAGGCCCGTCACAAAGCGGGTGCCGTAATTTTCCGGTCAACAGGCTTTGTGACCGTTTATGGCGGATGTTGCGCGCTCGCGCTTGCGATCGTGATTGGTGGATGGAATCAAGATGCCAGGATGCTGACGACCGTGATCGGAACGACTTTTCTTTTGGGCGTACTTTTGCTCTGGCCCGCAACGATTGTACTCGACACCAACGGAGTTACCTCAAAACACATCTGGAGACCAACACGTTTTATCCCTTATAGCGAAGTGGATTACGCGACGCGCATGGCAGACGAAGAAGTTGTCGTTTACGGCAAAGGCAGTTTGCCGGAAATCAGAGTCACCCAGTACCACGATGGGATCGCTGAACTTGAATCTGAGCTGCGGAAGCACCGTGTTACGTTTTACTGATCAATTCCCGCTCGGACGCATTTTTATGCGGACTACAGCACCGCCGTCTCGTGAATCATCCGGCCTTCGGCAAACCGAGAGATGTTCAGCAGAGAGGCGTCGATCAAATCGGTTTTCCCGGTCAGAATCAGATCGCTGAGAATTCTACCTGTGGCGGGCGAATGCATCACACCGTGGCCGCTGAAGCCGTTGGCGAAGAAGAATCCCGGCACATCCGGCGATTCTCCGAGAATCGGATGATGATCGGGCGTCATTTCATAGAGTCCGGCCCACGCCCGCTTCGGATTCACCGCCAGATTTTCAAACACCGGCACCCGGTCGGCGGCGCGAGTCAGAATTTTCTCGATGAATGCCGGCTCGAAATCGGTTTTGTATCCCGGCGTCTCCTCCGGATCGTTCCACGCCAGCAGAAACCCGCGGCCCTCCGGACGAAAATGAAATCCATTCGACATATCGATGATCATCGGCGCCGTATGCGGAAACTGGTCGAAGGGCTCAGTAGGAACCAACATGCGACGCAACGGTTCCACCGGCAACTCAATGCCGACCATTCTCGCGATCGCGGCCGACCATGCACCAGCGCAGTTGACGACCGTCCGCGCGGAAACTCTATCGCGCGTGGTTATGATCTCGAAACAACCGTCGCCCTTCGAGATTCCAGTCACCCTCGCATTCTTCCACAGCACGGCTCCTCGGTCCGATGCCCAAGTCATGAACCCGATCATCGCGCTATACGGATCGACAAATCCGTCCGTCGAACAAAAACTCCCGCCGATAATGTCATCCGCCCGGAGTTGAGGAAACAAGCTGCGGATTTCGTCCCCCGCAACCAGTTTCACATTCGTCAGTCCCATGACGACCTGCTTCTCGTAGTTCGTCCGCAGGTAGTCCATATGTTTTTCGCTGTTGGCACAGAAAAGATATCCCTGAGGACGGTAATCGCACGGATAACCCAGCCATTCCTCAAAGCTTGCATAGAAGGGGATCGAGTAGAGCGACATCTGAATGTTGACCGGCGTCGAAAACTGCGCCCGCACCCCGCCCATGCTCTTGCCGGTAGATCCCTTGCCCTGCGCCGTTTCGCGCTCGATCACGAGGACGTTCTTACACCCAGCGGCGACGAGATGATAGGCAATGCTCGACCCCACAATGCCTCCGCCGATGATGGCAACCTCCGCGGTATGCATGATGCGGGAGCAATTGTAAACGCAGAGAAGTGAGCAGGCAGCCCGCTCCTGGAACCGCAGTCGATTAATTCAGCAAGCTACGAGAACAAGGCCCCCAAGCTGGCTCCAAGAAGAGAGAAGACAATCCACCAGCCAAACACGATTGCGAACGCCGTGCCGCGCTTCACTTTGCTCACGTACGTAAAACCGATGGCAGTAAGAACAAGCGTCCAGATCAGAAACACATCGAACGACGAAGCCAGACTGTACAGAAATGGCGAATCCGCCGGGTTCAGAAAATATCCGGGGTTGGTGGCGACCGGATTTTGAAACGTAAACGAATCCGGACTGGCGCCACTCAACAGCGACAGGATTGCCAACGAAATGCGCAAGAGTCCTGGCAAGCTGGCGTACATCACGATCGCGAGGGCAACCTTAAATTTGATATCCGCGCCGGCGGCAAACTTGAACGTGCCGAACTGCACCGCAGCGATGATGACCAGGATAATCAGCTGAATAACCGGAAAACCATACGAGATGATTTTGGTGACCTTTTCTCCTCCCTGCATTTGTTGCTCTCGTTGGTCGGGAGGCAGGCTTTCCAGCCGCGCCTGTTGCTTCGGCTGCGCGCGCATCTGGTTTTCCATGATTTTGCGGAAGCCAACTTTCTGCCCGCCTACGTACACAAACGCAATCGAGAAAACCACCATTAGCAAGAACGGCCCCCACCAACTCGCATTGCGCCGAAGATCGCTGAAGGTCTTGCTCGGCGCGAAGAACGTGTTCAGGATTCGCGCCGGTTCGGATAGCGGCGCGCTTTCGGTAAGCGGACTGGGCGGCGGTACGGGTATAGCGGCCATGGGAAGATCCTCGGAGTTCTTTTCGGTAACGGATTTTAGTCCCGAAGCGGGAGCGTGACAAGCATTTCGCCATCACACCGCAACCTGGATGTTGCCGGCGCGGAATTAGGCGTTCGCTGCGATCTCCGGCGTCGCCACCAGCAGACTACTGGTGTAAGCGTGTTGCGGACGCCCCGTAATCTGAGCCGTTGATCCCACCTCGACGATCTTCCCGCGATACATCACCGCAATCCTGGTCGACAGATAACGCACCACCGGCATGGAATGCGAAATGAAGAGATAAGTAAGGCCGAACTCCCGCTGCAACTGACGAAGGAGGTTCACAATCTGTGCTCCCACACTGACATCGAGTGCTGAAACGGGTTCGTCCGCCACGATAAACTTCGGACGCAAGGCCAGGGCGCGGGCAATCCCGATCCGCTGGCGCTGCCCTCCCGAAAATTCATGCGGATACCGTCGCATAGCGGATTCGTCGAGCCCCACAGCGCGAAGCAATTCCCTGACGCGCTGTCGTCGAGCGTCGGCATTCATCCTCTCGTGGATAATCAGCGGCTCCCCTATCACATCCTCGACGCGAAATCGCGGATCGAGCGACCCGAACGGATCCTGAAAGATGATCTGCATATCGCGACGAAGGCGACGCAATTCCGAGCCATTCGCCGCCAGCAGATCCGTGCCGTCAAAGCGAATCGTGCCGCTGGTCGGCTCCAGCAGACGCAGAATCAACCTTCCCAGCGTGGTCTTGCCAGAGCCCGATTCCCCGACCAGCCCCAGAGTCTCGCCCGGTTCGATATCGAGCGATACATCATCGACGGCGCGAACCTCTCCCGCGCGCCGTCCGCCGAAAGCGGACTCGCTCAGATCGAAAACTTTGGTGAGGTCGCGGACTATAACCAGGGCCACGGATTAATCGTATTCCATATTCCGGAATATGAAATAGGTATTAGCCAGCCACCAGTGGCACCGCCGCCAGCGCTGCCAACATGCCGACCGTCTTGCTCCGGCTGAAGTGTTCGTGCAGGAAAAATCGTGCCAGCAACACGGTGACAGCGGGATAAAGAGAACTCAGCACGACCGCTGTATCGAGTCGTCCGAGTTGCTCGGCGCGGACAAACAGCGCGCTGCCTGTGATATCGAAGCACCCGGCAACGACCGCGATGGCAAGAACGCGCCGCTCTATCTTGCCGACGTTTCCTCCGAGTATGACGAAGAGGCTGGTCATCGAAAAGGACATGACCCTGGAGCAGCATGCGATCCACAACGGTGAAGCATCCCCCGCCTGCTTGATACATAAGTAAAACGTCGCGAATCCTACACCCGCGATCGCCGCCCAACCCAATCCTTCGGGCCGGCCCGATTCATCTTCGCGCGAGATAAGCCAAACTCCAATTCCCGCAGCCACAAACCCGATCCCTTGACGATAGCCGGGAAAGCCTGCTGTGAACGCAGTCACGACCGTGGGAATGCCGGCTCCCAGGACCGCCGCTACGGGCGCGGTGAGCCCCATCTTCCCGCTCGCCAGGGCGCGATAGAACAATGCCAGCGAGATGCCGCCCACCGACCCCGCAGCGATGCACCAAAGAACACTTGTTCGGCTCGGAAAGCGCGCATGCGTCAGTAGCGCGAGCGATCCCATCAGCACCACACCGCTAAGGTGCACGACGGCAGTGAAGAGAAATGCATTGGCCCGCCGTGCTCCGACGCCGCCAAGAAAGTCGCTTGCTCCCCAAATGCCCATCGCCGTCAGGCTGTAAGCAGCAGGAAGATATTGCGTGGGCATCGGCATTGATTTTTTGAGCTTAGCATGCGACTCGAATGCAGAACGTCTCCACAAGCCGCTTACAACTTGGGGGGAGGTGAAGTCTGCGCTCAATAATTGGCGTGAAAGCCCGCTTTCGGGTGGCGCAGCGGTTCTACCGCTGCGGTAATGTACATCTCTGGAGAGGGCTTTTAGCTCCCGAGGAAATGGAAATTTCTTCAGGCCGAAACCGCCTCCGGCCGCTTCTTTACTGCAAGCAACTGCCTCAATACGTACTGCAAGATGCCGCCATTGGCGTAGTACAACGCCTCTTGCGGCGTGTCGATTCGGACGGCCGCTTTGAACTGAGCTGTCTTTCCACCCTTCACACGCACCGTGATTTGTCGCCCAGCGGAAAACTTCTCAACGACGTCCGCAATGCCGGAAATTTCGAACACTTCTTCGCCGGTCAGCTTCAGCGTTTCCGCATTTTCGCCTGGAAGGAACTGCAGCGGCAAAATGCCCATGCCCACCAGGTTCGAACGATGTATCCGTTCGTAGCTCTCCGCGATTACCGCCCGCACACCCAGCAGACGCGGCCCCTTGGCGGCCCAGTCGCGCGAAGACCCTGAGCCGTACTCTTTACCAGCCAAAATAACGAGAGGCACCTTCTCGGCGCGATACTTCTCGGACGCCTCGAAGATCGTCATCTCAGCGCCGTCCGGCAGATGCCGAGTAAATCCACCTTCGGTCGTGACCATCTTGTTGCGCAAACGAGTGTTGGCGAAAGTACCGCGGACCATTACCTCATGATTGCCGCGGCGCGATCCGTAGGAATTGAAATCGGCGGGCTGCACACCGTGGCCGATCAGATATTTGCCGGCGGGACTGTCTTTCTTAATCGATCCGGCGGGCGAGATGTGATCGGTCGTAACACTGTCGCCGAGCACGGCCAGCACCCGGGCACTCTTGATATCTTCCATCGCCGAAGGCTTCAGCTTCATGCCGTCGAAGTATGGCGCCTGGCGGATATAAGTCGAATCTTTCTCCCATGCATAGGTTTCACCGGTTGGTACCGGCAAGGAACGCCAGCGTTCATCGCCCGAGTAGACCTCGCCGTAGCTCTTGCGGAACATGTCTGAGGTGATCGAGTTGGCCATCGACTGCTCGACTTCCCGTTGCGACGGCCACAGGTCGGCAAGATAAACGGGCTGACCTTCTTTGTCCTTCCCAATAGGATCCTTCCGAAGGTCGACATCAATTCGTCCCGCCAAAGCAAATGCAACCACCAGCGGCGGCGACATCAGATAGTTGGCGCGCACTTCCGAGTTGATGCGACCCTCAAAGTTGCGGTTCCCGGAAAGTACAGATGCAACCACCAGTTCTTTTTCTTCGATGGCCTGCGATACTTCGGCCGGCAAGGGGCCTGAATTTCCAATGCACGTTGTGCACCCATAACCGACGAGATGAAACTTGAGTTTCTCCAGATAGGGCGTCAGTCCAGCCTGCTCAAGATAGTCGCGCACGACTTTCGATCCGGGCGCGAGGGAAGTCTTCACCCACGGCGGAGTCGCCAGGCCTTTCTCAACTGCCTTCTTCGCCAAGAGCCCGGCTGCAATCATCACCGATGGATTCGAAGTGTTGGTACAACTCGTAATGGCGGCAATCACCACGCTGCCATGTTTCAACGCGGACCTCACACTGACTGGAACGTGCTCCTCCACTCGGGGGTCCTCCACGCCCACCGCTGCCGGATTGCCACCTTCGTGCTCCCAGTTGTTGGGTGCGGGCCCAGGGGCGGCGACCGCCGCCTTTGCTTTCGGCTTGATCAAAGAAGGCAGAGCCTGCGCAAAAGATTCGCCGGCCTTCGCCAGCGTGACGCGATCCTGCGGACGTTTCGGTCCAGCGAGGCTCGGTTCCACGGTCGATAAATCGAGACTCAGCAACTCGGAATACTCGGCTTCCGGAGTTTGCGCATCGTGGAACAATCCTTGTTCGCGCGCGTAGGCTTCCACCAGCGCGATTTGCTCGTCGCTGCGGCCCGTGAGCTTGAGGTAGCGCAAGCTCTCCTTATCGATCGGGAAAATCCCGCAGGTTGCTCCGTATTCTGGAGACATGTTGGCGATCGTCGCGCGATCCGCCAGCGGCAGATCCTGCAAGCCCGGGCCGAAATACTCCACAAACTTTCCAACCACTCCGTGCTTACGCAGCATTTCAGTAATCGTGAGTACGAGATCCGTCGCGGTAGCGCCTTCGCGCAGCCGCCCCGTAAGTTTTACGCCGACGACCAGCGGAATCAGCATAGAGACCGGCTGACCCAGCATGGCCGCCTCCGCTTCGATTCCGCCGACACCCCACCCCAGTACGCCCAGCCCATTGACCATTGTCGTGTGCGAGTCGGTGCCCACCAGCGTGTCCGGATAAGCCGTGCGCTTTCCGCCCTCCTCGTGGACGAACACAACTCGCGCCAGATATTCGAGGTTCACCTGATGCACGATCCCTGTATCGGGCGGAACGATCGCCAGATTGTGGAAGCCGACTTGTCCCCAGCGTAGAAACGCATAGCGCTCTTTATTGCGCTGGAACTCAAGCAGCGCATTCATATCGAAAGCATTGGGCGTGCCGTACTCGTCCACCTGCACCGAGTGGTCGATTACCAACTCCGCCGGTTGCAGCGGATTGATAAGTGTCGGGTCGCCGCCCAGCCGCTTCATCGCATCTCGCATCGCAGCCAGGTCCACGACCGCAGGCACGCCGGTAAAGTCCTGCAACAGCACGCGGCTGGGCGTGAACGCAATTTCTTTTTCCGGCTTCGAGTTCTTATCCCATGCCGCCAGCGCGCGCACTTCTTCCTTCGTCACGTTGCGTCCATCCTCAGTGCGGAGCAGGTTTTCGAGCAGAATCCGCAACGAGAACGGGAGATGCTTCGTGGATATGCCTTGTTTTTCGAGGGCATCGATCCTGTACAACTCGTATTCCTTGTCGCCAACTTTAAGAGTGGAGCGGGAGCCGAAGCTGTTCATTAACATAGGGGTCTTCCTTCGAAAGCAACGCAGACTCGCTACCAATAGTGTAATTGGTTCCGGAGCAGCTGTGGCCGTCGCCCCCCCACCGCTTCAGTGGCGAGAGCCGTTGCGGTCCTGGCCGGCGACACTCCATTTACCGAGTCCGGCCGAGATCGTACTTGGCCCGAACCAGTGACTTTGGTTACCGCCTCGCCTCTAGTTCGCGCCCCGGTAAGGGTCTACAGTAAGTGCATGCGTACAAGATGCTTTCTTCTGGCTTTCGTCGTCGCGCTGTTCCTTTCCACCTTTGCTCAAGGGCAGAATACTCCGAAGATTGACAACGACTTCGTGCAGCGGAGCTTCGGAAAGGACTTCACCATCGTCCAGGAAGTTGGCGGCATGGTAGGCGATGTGGACGGCGATGGCGTGGAAGATGTCGTGATCGCCGCGCGCTGCAAGAATCCTCTGCTCGATCAAGCTGAGCACGAGTATTCCGTGATCGATCCCTACTACACGTTTTTTGGCTATGGCGATCCCAAAGTGACCATGAGCTTCGTGGAGGACAGTCCTGCGAAGCGTGGACTGGTCGTGCTCATCATTCATGGCGACGGCCCGGATGCATGGCGCTCGGCAACGCCCAAAGCAAAATATGTAGTCATCAATCTGCCTTACCGGACACTCACCGTGCGCAAGATGAGATTGAAAAAAAGAACTGTTCAAGCGATTTACGCCGAAGAAGGGAACGAACTGAGTGAGACCTCAGCCTTGTTCTTCGACGGCAAGAATTACAAGTATGTGCCGATGGGCTCGAGCATGGAGTAACCGCGTGATGTAGTACTCTCCTTCCTGGATTGCCTCACAAGCTGAAATATCGTGTGCTTTCGGAAACGCTGGCCGTCTGCCAACTTGCGCCGGGAAGCCCCGTGCCGCAGTGGGCGGTTGGGGAAGGATTCTTTTGCTTAACGCAGACCGCAGACGAACTTTCTATCGTGTGTGAGGAGAATCGCGTGCCTGCCGGCGTCCGCGTCGAGCGGGATTGGAAAGCGCTGAAGTTGCAGGGCCCGTTCCCTTTCGCAATAACCGGCGTGCTCACATCTTTCCTTCAGCCACTGGCGGAAGCACGTGTCCCGATTTTTGCGGTGTCAACGTTTGACACGGATTATGTGTTGATGAAGCGCGACAAGGTGGACGCAGCGATTAAGGCGCTCGCCGCAATCGGGCATGAGTTGGTCGACTCCAGCGATCTCGCGGGCTGATCTTCCCGGTATCGAATTCCCATCGCGTTGTCAGCAGTATTACACTGATAAGTTCGCAATGAGCGCCGCTCCACTTCTGGCCCACCCTGATTTCGGAAGCCGACGCCGAGGGGAATAATGCCGACTGCTACCCGCACCAATCCGCTCTCATTTCTTACCGACCAACTCGAGGAACTCAAGGCCAAGGGCACGCACTTCAAACTGCGCGTGCTGGAAGACGAGCAGGCGCCGGAGTGCACGTTCGATGGCAAGAGGGTCATCAATCTGGCGTCGAATAACTATCTTGGACTGACGACGCATCCCAGGCTGCGCGAGGCGGCGCTCGAAGCTACGCGCAAGTATGGCGTGGGATCGGGCGCGGTGCGGACGATTGCCGGGACCATGAAAATCCACATGGAACTGGAAGAGAAGATCGCAAACTTCAAAAATGTCGAAGCGTGCGTGGTCTTCCAGTCCGGCTTCACGGCCAATGCGGGCACGGTGTCGGCAATCCTCGGCAAAGACGACTTCGTCATCTCCGACGAACTGAACCACGCTTCGATCATTGACGGTTGCCGCCTGTCGCGGGCGAAGATTCTTGTTTTCCGCCACAAAGACGTCGCACACGCGGAACAGCAACTGGCGAGCGTAAAAGACCAGCCCGGACGCAAGCTGCTGATCTCGGACGGGGTGTTCTCGATGGATGGCGATATCGGCGCGCTCCCCGGACTCTGCGACGCGGCGGAGAAATACGGAGCCATCATGATGGTCGACGACGCCCACTCTTCGGGCGTTCTCGGACGCAATGGCCGCGGCACGATTGATCATTTCGGATTGCATGGGCGAGTGGACATCCAGGTGGGTACGCTGTCAAAAGCGATTGGCGCGCTCGGCGGGTACGTCTGTGGCACGCGTGACTTCATCGACTTTCTTTATCATCGTGCACGGCCGTTTCTATTTTCGACCTCGCATCCGCCGTCGGTGGCGGCCACTTGCATCGCGGCCTTCGATGTCCTCGAACTGGAGCCGCAGCTAATGGAGCAACTATGGGCGAACACGCGTTTCTGGAAAAAGGAGCTCGGACTGCTCGGCTTCAACATCGGCGGCCAAACAACACCGGCCAGCGAGACGCCGATTACTCCCATCATCATCGGCGACGGGCGGTTGACGATGGAGTTTTCGCGTGAGCTATTCAAAGAAGGTGTGCTCGGCACCGGGA
>Ga0137359_10002541_pt1 | contig 14655 bp, 10 predicted proteins | sample Mad1_40_16metaG_FD_108281 | JGI IMG/M metagenome (GOLD analysis project Ga0137359, IMG submission 108281) | Vadose zone soil microbial communities from Angelo Coast Range Reserve, California, USA - Mad1_40_16 metaG | ecosystem: Environmental > Terrestrial > Soil > Vadose zone | place: USA... | reverse complement strand
GGTGCAGCGCCGTGAAATCCTGGATTTCCGCCCCCGTGAAACCCGTTTTCGTGGTTGAAATTGGCGTGGCCGCCGTGGAAGTCGTTGTGATTCATGATCGAGCGGCTGTGGGAGATATATCTGCCGTGATCGAACATCGCGTCGTGGCCGTGCCAGTCGTATCCCCAGTGATTCCAGCCCCAGCCAAACCCGCCGAAGAAGCCGATTCCAAATCCGGCGCCAAAGTAGAGTCCTGGGCCGCCAAAAAAGATTCCGGGCACAGGATACCAACCTGGGTACGCCACGATAGGATCTCCATATACGAGCCATGGATCGTAGGCCGGTACGTAAACAACATCAGGGTTCGCCGGCTGAATGACGATCGTGTTTCCCTGAGTCGTTACGTTCTCCTGTTCATTGCTATTCAACTTTCCGGCCTTTTGGGCCTCCTCGCGCAGTGTTTGAACTTCATTTGTCAGAGCCTGTGGATCGTTGGCATATGCCTCGCCGAGGGATGAAGTCCAGGAAAGGTTTTTGTCCATGTTTTCGAGAACCGATGGAGTTTGTGTGAGAGCCTTTACGCTTGGGTCCCAGTTCTGTTTGTCGACTTCTTTGGCAAGCTCGTCACCCTTAAGATTGGAGTGGCTTTGCATCCAGCGGTCCGCCTCGACAATCTGGGTTGGGTAGGTGGAAGCGGCGAGAACCTGTGCAACGAGAGCGTCGGGGTACAAAGCAATCGGCGCCACGAGTTGCTGCAACTCTTGCGGTGAGAGCTGCTGGGCCGGTGCCTGTGATTGATCTTGTGATTGATTTTGTGATTGATCCTGTGATTGACCCTGGGATTGGCCTGCGGGCGCGACAGCGCCCGCTTGCACGGTAAGTTGCAAAAGCAAAAAACACATAAGGCCAATCAAAGCCCGGTCGATCATTTTCCTGTTCATTTTCCTGTCCATGGCACATCCTCCTGTGCTAATCAAAACCAACACCAAATGCTCACGACTTCTTCGAAGAACCTGGAGGGAATTGCTTGAACATTTTCTCCACTTCCTTATCCATGTTCTTGATGTTCTTGTCGGAGTTATTGGAGAGCGTGTCGCTCGCATTGCCTCTCCAGATCAGCTCCTTGGTCTTCGTGTCGAATAAATCGACAACCAATGTGCCGACCCTGTAGGTTTCTGTTGTTGTGGTTGACTCCCCAAAACCTCCGCCTCCAAATCGCCTAAAACCCCAGCCACCTCCAAACCCGTCATAGAACGTATTCAAGGTCTGCTGATTTTTTGTGATTTCCATAGCAACGACGGAAACATCGCCGCCGGAATCCACCTGCGTCCAACCTTTTGCGTTCAGAGCCGCGTTAACGGCGCTCTTGATTCGATCGACATCCAGAGCGTTCTTCGTCTTAACCTGCGCCCACGAGTACGTTTTGTATTGCCCGAAGTTCGCGGAGCGATCGTAATCGGTCTTCACCTGTGCTGCCGACAACTTGCCTGCGAACAAAAGAATTACTCCCATCAAAACGAATACAGCCTTCTGCACTTTCATAAATCCTCCTTTTTTATATCTCGAGTTCAAACTACTCGGGCGCGAGAGCGGTCGACTCGCGCCCCGGGCTGTTACAGTTCGACCGACCGCTAGTCGCCTTGCTGTTGGTGCTGCTGTGTGGTCACGTTTACCTTGGTTTCCGCAGCCGCCTTACTTATCTTCTGTTCGTAGCTGGACTCCACGACTTCGCTGCCGCTGGGGTCTCCTTCGTCAAACACCTGCGCAAGGAAGTAGTGGTCTCCATATTTGTTGAACACCACTTCATTTTCCGTTGGTGCGGAAGGGAGATCTTTTTCATGAACCCGGAATATCGCGGAAGTAGAAGGGTGGTCCTTGCTGGTGATTTGCATGATTGCCAACTCTGAGTTGTCAACCATACGAACGGTATAGTTACCCGGCGGGAGCACAGCCTGACCCGCTTGGAATTCGAATGGGATATTAACGTCAAGTGTGCCGATGACCTGCGCGTGCGCCCTGCTCGGATAAATGATGAGTGCGAATACGAACGCGATGAACATCCGGGACATCTGGCGTGCTTTCGTGATGATTTGGTTTGAGTGAGATTTGCTGGTTACTTCGTTGAATTCGGTCATTTCTTACTCCTTATGATTTCGCCGCCAATAAATTTGGGACCCAAAATATCTCGGTGCCTCAAGCGACTGAACTGATATAGGCAATGGGGCTGCCAAACTTGTGGGTTGTAAGTGATAGAAACTAGGGGCCTGTTACAAGCGGTAGGACAGTTTGGACGCCAATCCACGGACACGCGGTCCTTATGCCGACAGCCTGGCGAAGTTATTTATTTGATTCGTATCGCATGTTTTAGAGGGGAGCGTTCGAGGAAACGGGTTTATCTGTCGAAACGACCGACACATGCCGAGAAGTAAATCACTAAGCGTTTATGCGCGCCTAGTCCATTTCAAAGTCCAAATACTGAAAAGCTCCATCTCGTTCAATCTGCAAAACCACTGGATCACCCGAGCTGAGCTCGCGCACCACTGATTTCAACTGTTCGAGCGAGTCCATAGGCGTCGTATTTAGAGAACGGATGATGTCGCCAGCTTGAAGTTTGGCTTTTTGCGCATTCGGTCCTGACGTTTGCGCCACAACAAGAACGCCGCTCGTGGAACGCGCATTGCCCACGGCGTATTGGAAATTACGTTCGAGATTTGTGGCAAAAATTCCCAAACGGGGGATTTTATTCGCGGGGGTCGCAAGAGATGAGAGTTCAACTTGCTGATCGTAGTGTTGTAGGGCGGGAATCTCGATCGAGATCCTGGATGAACCGCGCAGCACGCTCAAAGTTACATTTTCAGCGGGAGGATGCTGGTATAGAGCTGCGCCTAGACCTGGCAATCCCGTGATGGGTCGGCCGTCCACGGTCAAAACTATGTCCTGCGCCTTCAATCCCGCTGTATCCGCCGGGCCATCCGGAGTGACGTCGCATATGAGCACGCCCCAGTCCTGCTTCAATCCCAAACCTTCGGCGAGTGTCGGCGTGATCGTCTGCGCTTTCGCCTCAATCTCGGTCCGGTGTACGCGCCCGTACTTTTTCAACTCCTCGCTTACAAATTGAATAGTGCTCGCCGGTATAGCGAACCCCAATCCTTCACTGCCACCACCTTTGGTCATAATAAAAGTATTCAATCCCACGATATAACCATCTAGATCCACGAGCGGGCCGCCGCTGTTACCGGAATTTATCGGAGCGTCCGTCTGAACGTACACCATGGGACTTTCGGGATCGGGCTGCCGCCACACGGAGCTGACAACACCCATTGTTACGGAATTCTGCAAACCCTCCGGACTGCCAATCGCGAATACCAGCTGTCCAGGTCGTGTGGGCCGTTTGACCCCCAACGGGAGTGTGGGCAAATTGTTTGCCTCGACTTTGAGCAACGCTAAATCAGTTTCACGATCCACGCCGACGAGCTTGGCAACTAGAATTTCCGCCTTTCTTTCCGGCGCAGTGTCGAACGCTGAATCTCCAGCCGGTGCGGGAAGGACGACGCGAATCCGGCCGGCTCGCTCCACGACGTGGGCATTCGTCACGATGTATCCCTCCGGATCGAGAATCACACCCGAGCCGATGGCGTGTTCCTCAGCCAGTACGGAGGTTCCTTCTCCACCGTCGCTGCTCTTTTTGTGCGCCGGACCGAAGCCGGTAACCTGGATTTGAACCACCGCCCGGGAAACTTTAGAAGTCAATTCGGTCAAAGAGCCATCCAATTGTCGGAGTAAGTCCAAAGAATTTGATTGCGGTAGAGCGGTCTCAGAGGACGCCTTTAGCGGCGGTGGCTTAATTTTACCTTCCTGGGCAGCCGCAAGAGGCGCCAGGACCGTGGCTGTCGCAAATACAAGCGCAAAACACTGTGCGAATGAGCGTCTCATACCCAAAACCTCGCTTCTATGAGTGCGTGAGTGACCCGGTGAGCAATTCTCGCATCTTTAGTGCGACGCATCGGGTCTATACCGGGGGAACACGATCCCTACTAGACATTTGCCGCCCCTGAGTAGGAATAAGCATTTGATCTGCCAAAGTTTGAATTGGACCGAAATCCAAGAAGGTGTACAGCTTTCTCGCATGATGGGGCCCACGAGCGCAGCCTAACTACGCATAGGGCTCGACATGTTTCGTCAGTTCTGATTTTGCGTCGCTACGTCAGATTGAGCCGCACGCCTGCGACGGCCCGGTCTTCCTGTCCGATATGGCGACTGGTGTCCAAAGAATGACGCCAGATTACCGCGTATGACATCAGAAACTGTGACCGAATGCGTCTGGCGCGCCCGATTGCGGCTAGCGATCATGCAGTAGCTTCAATTGTGCTTTGAAATAGAGCTATAGTTAACATGGCCTCTTTCCGGGCTACTCCACCGGAGTTTTATCCAGGGAGAGACTTGGCTATGGCCGATTCGCGAAAAATAAAATGGGCTGAACGGCCGCTTGTATCTGTCGCTCTGCGCTATGGGCTGGCTGTGGTCTCCGTCGCGGCAGCGCTCGGCTCCGCACAGGTATTTTTATATTTTCATTTGCCGCAGCCGTTTACCGCATTTGCGCTGTCCGCAATCGCGATCACGTATTGGTACGGCGGCACCTTGCCCGGCGTATTCGCAGCCTTGCTCTCCTTGATTGTTCGCGGCTATTACTTCGAACCTGAAATAAGTGCGGTGTCTCGAATTTTTTACGATCTGGTGTTTTTGACCTTTGCATTGCTCATGACCCGGATTACGCGAACCCGAAACGAACTCGAAATGAGAGTCGCGGAGCGAACGGAGGCCCTGACTCGGGCGAATGAGGATCTGAAACTCGAGATTATCGAGCGCAAGCAGGCCGAAGAGAGGCTGCGGCAAAGCGAGGACTACCTGCACGAGGCTCAGAAACTTGGCCGTATGGGCAGCTGGGCGCACAACGCGATCTCCGGAACATTCTTCGCCTCGCCGGAGTTACTCCGAATTTTTGGCCGCGATTCCCATGCTGAAAAACCCACCAGGGAAATGCTTCGAGCCTGCATTCATCCCGAGGATCGACCTTCATACGTGGAAATGATTACCAGGGCCACAAACGAAAAAGCCGATTGGGATACCGAGTATCGAATTATTCTCGAAAACGGGAAACTAAAGCACATTCATGCCGTGGCCCACGCTGTAACCAACGGCACCGGCGATCTCGTTGAGTATATTGGCACGGTCATGGACGTGACTGAACGCAAGCGGGCCGAAGCAGCGTTGCGAGAGGCGCAGTCAGATCTTGCACGCATCAACCGCGTGACCACCATGGGAGAATTGACTGCATCCCTCGCGCACGAAATCAATCAACCGCTTGCCGCTGCCGTCACCAATGCTAATACCACCTTGCGCTGGCTTACGCGCGAACACCCCGATCTGGAAGAGGCGCGCGCGTCCGCCCTGAGAATCGTAAAAGATGGAACGCGTGCCGCGGAAATCATCACGCGGATGCGCTCGCTCTTCAAAAAAGGCACTCAGCAGCGAGAGTTGGTGGATATAAATGAAGTCATTCGAGAGATGATTGTCCTCTTGCGCGGCGAGGCCACACGATATTCCATTACGTTCCGGACGGAGCTGGCGACGAATCTCCCAACGTTTATGGCCGATCGGGTGCAATTGCAGCAGGTGCTGATGAATCTGATGCTCAACGGTATCGAGGCTATGAAAGATACAGATGGAACGCGTGAACTTACGATCAAGACGCAGCGGGCAGAAAACGACCACGTTCTGATTTCCGTCAGCGATACGGGCGTGGGACTGCCTGCGCAGTTCGCCGACCAGATTTTTAATGCCTTCTTCACCACGAAAGGACAAGGGACCGGCATGGGATTATCCATCAGCCGCTCCATCGTTGAAGCGCATGGCGGCCGCTTGTGGGCGGATAACAACTCTCCGCGAGGCGCCGGCTTTTACGTGAGCCTGCCCACTAAAGTCGAGGCGCAGGAATGATGCCCGCAAGCGCTTCCGCGGAGCTCGATGTGATTTATGCCTGAGAAAGGCGGCAAGTATGGCTCAGCCTAGACCAATCAACACAAGCCACCGAGCCAATTGGGAGTATTCCAAGACCCGTTGATTAGGGAGACGGCTAGTTGAAGCGCGGTGCAACTGCTCCGCGTGGCCACCGGACGGAGTCACATGGCTTCCGTGAATTTGATGGGCTCATACAACTACGCGCTGGTGGCACTTTCGGTGTTGATCGCCATCTTTGCGTCGTACGCTGCACTGGATATTGCAGGTCGCGTAACGGCCGCGGTCGGTTCGACTCGCGCGGTTTGGCTGCTGGGCGGGGCTGGTGCGATGGGGACAGGCATTTGGTCCACGCACTACATTGGGATGCTGGCGTTCATCCTACCGATTCCCGTGGCCTACCATTGGCCGACTGTTCTGCTGTCACTGTTTGCAGCCATTCTCGCGTCACTCGTGGCGCTGGGCGTGGTGAGCCGGCAGAAAATGGGTTCGTTCCGAGCGCTCGCCGGAAGTGTCCTGATGGGTGCGGGTATTGCAAGTATGCATTACATCGGCATGGCCGCCATGCGTTTACCCGCCGAATGCCAGTTCAATTCTTCTCTCGTGGTCCTGTCGGTCGTGTTCGCGGTTCTGATTTCCCTCGCCGCGCTATGGATTACCTTTCACTTCCGAGATGAAAAAACGGGCATCGGCTGGGAAAAGTTAGCCGGCGCCGTCGTGATGGGTGCCGCGATTCCGGTCATGCATTACACCGGCATGGCCGCGGCCAGTTTCACCCTCTCCGGCAAGCCGATGGACCTGTCTCATGCCGTAAGTATCTCCACACTTGGCACCGCCGGAATTGCCGCCGTCACCTTTATCGTCCTCGGGCTGGCTCTGCTGACGTCCTGGCTTGATAGGCGATTCGCAACCCAGACCTTGGAAGTACAGGAAGCGAAGCTGCGGCAAAGCGAGGCGTATTTATCGGAAGCACAGCGATTAAGCCACACGGGGAGTTTTGGATGGAGGGTTTCCACCGGCGAGGTCATCTGGTCAGAAGAATCCTTTCGAATTTTCCAGTATGACCGAACGACGATACCGACCGCGGAACTTATTCTCCAACGGATTCACCCGGAAGACGCGGCGCAGGTGAAACAGACAATCGAGCTGGCGGCCCTGGCCGGGAAGGATTTTGAGCATGAATATCGCTTGGTGATGCCGAATGGTTCCGTCAAATATGTCCATGTTGTCGCTCGTGCCGTAAGCGATGAATCGGGAAGCTTCGAGTTTGTTGGAGCGGTGATGGATGTGACCGAACGCAAGAGAGTCGAAGAAAAGCTGCGACAAAGCGAAGCGTACTTGCAGGAGTCTCAGCGGCTAGGCCATATGGGCAGTTGGGCATACAACGTTTCCTCAGGGGCGCTATTTGCCTCACCAGAATTATTCCGAATCTTTGGCCGAAATCCCGATCAAGAAAAACCGACCGTGCGAATGTTTCGGGATAGCGTTCATCCTGATGATCGAGACTACGTCGAGGAAATGCTTAACAAAGCCGTGCGCGAAAAGACAGATTTTGGGTTCGACCACCGAATTGTTCTCCCGGGCGGATCGATAAAGCATGTCTACAGTATGGCCCACCGCGCGTTTGACGACTCCGATACGCTTGTCGAGTATATTGGCACGGTCATGGACGTGACCGAACGGAGGCGAGCCGAAGAAGCCTTGCGCCAGGCGCAGGAGGATCTCGCGCGCGTTAACCGGATAAACATGATGGGAGAGTTGACCGCTTCGCTGGCGCACGAAGTGAATCAACCGATTGCCGCGGCCGTCACCAATGCTAATACCACCTTACGCTGGCTTACGCGCGATCACCCCGATCTGGAAGAAGCGCGCGCCTCTGTCCTGAGAATCGTAAAAGACGGAACGCGCGCCGCGGAAATCATCAAGCGGATGCGTCTGCTCTTCAAGAAAGGCCCTCAGCAACGGGAGCTGGTGGATATAAACGACGTTGTTCGAGAAATGATTGTCCTTTTGCGCGGCGAGGCCACGCGATATTCCATTACGTTCCGGACGGAGCTGGCGCCAGAGCTCCCGCGGTTTATGGCTGATCGGGTGCAATTGCAGCAGGTGCTGATGAATCTGATGCTCAACGGTATCGAGGCCATGAAAGACGTGGACGGGAATCGTGCGCTCACGATCAAGTCGCAGCAGGCAGAAGACGACCACGTCCTCATTTCCGTCAGCGATACGGGCGTGGGACTGCCCGCGCAGTTCGCCGACCAGATTTTTAACGCCTTCTTCACCACGAAAGATCAAGGGACCGGCATGGGATTATCCATCAGCCGCTCCATCGTTGAAGCGCATGGCGGCCGCTTGTGGGCGGATAACAACTCTCCACGTGGCGCCAGCTTTTACGTCAACCTACCTACCAAAGCGGGGGTGCATGTATGACAACCGAGATGCGGAAGACGGGAGTCGACGTCGTTGGCGACATGCCTTGGGGTACACACTTTTGCCTGTTCTACGAGACAACAGCGGATCTCCTCGAAACATTGGTCTCCTACTGCAAAGCTGGATTGGAGAGCCAGGAGTTCTGCTTGTGGGTGGTTGCCGAACCTCTTGCGGTGGAAGACGCAAAGAGTGCATTGAAACGAGCAATAACTGATTTCGATCGATACCTGAACGACCACAGCATAGAGATTGTCGCGGCTCGCGACTGGTATTCGCGGGACGATGGCACGTTTGATCTCGACCGAGTCATTAGCGGCTGGAATGAGAAACTCGCGCGAGCGTCAGCCAGAGGTTTCGCCGGCGTGAGGGTGACTGGAGACACCGCATGGCTCGAAAAGAAGGATTGGAAGGACTTCTGCGAGTACGAAGAGTCACTCAACCAGGCTGTCGCCAATCAACGCCTGGCGGTGCTATGCACGTACCCGCTCGCCGCCTGCGGAGCTGCTGAAATCCTGGATGTTGTGCGCACACATCAGTTCGCCGTAACAAAGCGACGCGGCACTTGGGACGTAATTGAAACCGCCGGGCACAAACAAGCCAGGGCCGAAATCAAGCGCCTGAATGAGGACCTCGAAAAACGTGTCATAGAACGGACCAGCCAACTGACGGCCGTCAACGATGAGTTGACTAGAGAAATCTTCGAACGTCAGCGCGCTGAGGAGGCCTTGTTGCGGAGCGAGGCTTATCTCGCCGAAGCACAGAGAGTGAGCCACACCGGTAGTTTTGGATGGGATGTATCCAGCGGGCAGATCTTCTGGTCAGAGGAAACGTTCCGGATTTTTGAATGCGATCGGACAATTCAACCTGATGTGGAACTGGTATTCGCACGCACTCCTCCGGAGGATCGAGCGCTCGTACGGCAAATTCTCGATCACGCAATACAGCAGAAGATGGATTTCGATTTCGAACATCGCTTGCTGATGCTTGACGGTTCAATCAAGCACGTGCGGGTTGTGGGTCATCCCGCAATAGTAGCGGGACCGGGCGATTTTAAATTCGTTGGGGCGATCACGGACGTCACTGATCGCAAACGCGCCGAAGAGGCCTTGCTTCGCAGCGAAGCCTACCTGGCGGAAGGGCAGAGGCTAACCCAGACAGGCAGTTGGGCATGCAATATCGCTACCCGTGAAATCCTTTACTCCTCCGAGGAACACACCCGCTTGTATGGCCTCGATCCGGAGAAGGGAATACCTTCATTCGAAGAACTTTATCAGCGCATTCATCCGGAAGATCGAGATCGCACGAGAGAAACTCTGGAGCGAGCAAGCCGCACAGGAACGGATGTCGAAGTACATTTCCGGGTCGTTCTTCCGGATGGAACGACGAGATACATGTTCGGGGTAGGTCATCCTGTTCTGAAACCGTCCGGCAACAGTAGCGAATTCGTGGGCATCTTGATGGACGTGAGTGAACACAAGCGTGTCGAGGCGCTGCGTGACGGAGAGAGTCATATCCTGGAGATGATAGCGCGGGATGCCCACCTGGAGGGAATACTGGAGAACCTGGTGCGCGTTGTGGAAGGCCAATTTACCGGCTTGCTTTGCTCTGTTCTGCTCCTTGACGAGGACGGGCAGCACGTGCGGCACGGCGCCGCCCCTAGCCTTCCCGAATCCTACACAAAGGCCATCGACGGCCTTTGCATTGGACCGAAGGCGGGATCATGCGGCACCGCCATGTACCGCGGACAACCTGTTGTCGTCACCGACATTCTCCGGGATCCTCTTTGGGAGGCGTATCGAGGCTTGGTCGAGCCTCATGGATTCCGCGCCTGCTGGTCCACGCCCATACTCGCGCATTCGGGCAAGGTGCTGGGCTCGTTTGCCATGTATTACCGCGAGCCGCGCAGTCCGAGTCCGGCTGAGACCCGCGCGCTCGAAATGGCCACCCACCTCGCCGGCATTGCCATTGAACGAAGGATGGCGCGTGAAGAGCGCGAACGATTGCGTCAGGCCCAGGCGGATCTCGCACACATAAATCGGGTGACCACGATGGGCGAGCTGGCCGCTTCTCTGGCGCACGAGATCAAGCAGCCGATTACCGCCGCAGCCATCAACGCCAAGACCTGCCTGCGGTGGCTTGCGCGCGATGAACCCGACGTGTCAGAGGCACGCGAAGCCGCATCGAGACTCGTGACGGATGTAACGCGCGCGGCGGACATTATTAGCAGGGTCACCTTCCTCTTCAAGAAGGGTGCGCCGCAGCACGAATTGGTCGACGTAAATGAACTCATTCGAGAAATGATTGTCCTGCTGCGCAACGAGGCGGTCCGGTACTCAATTTTGATCCGCTCCGAACTCGCCGAGAATCTTCCCAAGGTCATGGGAGACCGCATCCAGTTGCAGCAGGTCTTCATGAACCTCATGCTGAATGGCATTGAGGCGATGAAAGGCATGGGCGCAGCGGGTGAACTCACAATTAGCTCACAGTACGCTGATAATCACTTGCTGGTCTTGGTCATCGATGCCGGAGTGGGACTACCGCCGCACCAGGAGGACCAGATTTTCAATGCGTTCTTTACCACCAAGATTGGAGGGACCGGTATGGGACTCTCCATCAGCCGCTCCATCGTCGAATCGCACGGCGGCCGCTTGTGGGCTACAGCGAACACGGAACGCGGCACAACATTTCATCTCAGTCTGCCAGTTCATGTCGAGGCGCATGAATGACGGCCGAAGGCCAGCCGACGGTATTTGTTATTGATGACGATGCAGCAGTGCGTGCGGCCATACAAGGGTTGCTGAAGTCGGTGGGCTTGCGGTCCGAGTCTTTCGGCAAACCGCGAGAATTCCTGAGCCGCAAACGGCCTGAGGGGCCGAGTTGCCTGGTTCTGGATGTTAGGCTGCCCGGCGTAAACGGTCTGGACTTTCAGCGCGAGTTGGCGCAGCAAGGCTTTCGAATTCCAATTATCTTCATCACCGGCCACGGAGATATCCCGATGACGGTGAAGGCCATGAAATCCGGCGCCGTGGAGTTCCTGACCAAGCCCTTCCGGGACCAGGATCTGTTGGATGCGATCAATCAGGCCCTCGAGCACGACCGGTTGGCACGTCAACAGCAGAGTGATCTTGCCGAACTAAGAAAGTGTTACGAGGCGTTGACCGCACGCGAGCGCGAGGTCATGGCCCTGGTCGTCTCCGGCATGCTCAACAAGCAAATAGCTTCAGAGCTTGGGACCAGCGAAATCACAGTGAAGATCCACCGCGGACACGTGATGCGAAAGATGCAGGCTGAGTCACTCGCCGAATTAGTTAGAATGGCCGCCAAGCTCGAACTCCCAGCTGACAAAACCTAAGCCCGCCGACCCGTTCCGCGTGCCCTTCGGGCAGTATTAGCTCCCCTATACCAAAGCATAATTGCGTTGTTTTGGGCGATGCTGGTAAATTGCCGTCATGGAGAGCGAAGGTAAAATGAAATTAATCGCCATTCTCGATGATGATGAATCGATGCGCAGTGCACTCCAGGGCCTGCTGAAATCGGTGGGCATATCCGCGCAAGCGTTTTCATCGGCGGAAGAATTCCTGGGGTCCGGCCAGCAATACAAGACGGCGTGCTTGATTGCAGACATCCGCATGCCGGGGATGTCTGGTCTTGAACTGCAAGCGCAGCTGAATGCCGAGCGCTGCAAAATTCCAACGATTTTCATCACGGCACATGGCGACACGAAAATGCGTATGCAGGCGTTGAGAGCAGGCGCAGTGGAATTCTTATTGAAACCGTTCGACGATGAAGTGTTGCTCGAAAGTGTTCGGGCAGCTTTGGAAACTTAAGCCAGTTCCGGAAGCGTGCATTCGGGTGTGCGCTGGGAGTCACTCTGTGGGAGCTTTCGAAAGATTCTCGTCGGGAAACCAGGACCGGAGTCGCAGATTCGAGCAGCTGGTGGGGAACAGCCCCGCGCTCGAAACAGTGCTCGAACAAGTGGAACGCGTCGCGACTACGGATTCAACTGTTCTGATCCAGGGAGAAACAGGAACAGGCAAGGAACTGATCGCGCGCGCAATTCACAATATCAGCTCGCGCTGCGGACGTTCGTTTGTAAAGCTGAACTGCGCCGCCATTCCGCTCGATCTCCTGGAAAGCGAGCTTTTCGGCCACGAGAAAGGCGCGTTCACCGGCGCCATTGCGCAAAAAATCGGCCGTTTTGAGCTGGCCGATAAGGGCACGCTCTTTTTGGATGAAGTAGGCGATATTCCGCAGTCCCTGCAGCCCAAGCTGTTGCGCGTGCTCCAGGAACAGGAGTTCGAACGCCTGGGCAGTGCCCGAACTCACCAGGTGGACGTTCGGCTGGTGGCCGCAACCAATCGTGATTTGACGGAGATGGTGAAGCGGAAGGAATTTCGAAGCGACCTCTACTATCGTCTAAACGTGTTTCCTGTCCTCCTGCCGCCTTTGCGGGCTCGCCGCGGAGACATCCCGGCACTGGTGACGCATTTCGTTGAAACTTTTGGCCGCCGGATGGATAAGAAAATCGAACACATTCCCCCTGAAACCATGACCGCGCTCAGTTCGTATCCGTGGCCGGGAAATATTCGCGAATTACAGAACCTGATCGAACGCGCTGTGATCCTTTCGAATGAGGGAGTGCTTTCCAATCCCTTGTCGACGCAACTTATCCCGGAAAATAATCAAGTAGCGGTTTCTACCGCGCCAACAACTCTGCGGGACTCTGAACGCACTCTGATTCTGCACACGCTGGAGGAGGCAGGTTGGCTGGTGGGCGGAGCGAATGGGGCTGCCGCCAAGCTCGGTTTGAAACGAACCACGCTGATCAACAAGATGAAAAAGTTGGGAATCTCCCGACCCTCTCCCCAAAGGGGCCAAAATGCGATGGGACTAGCACCGCATGAGACGGACCCGGTGACGCAAGTCCACTAGCATTACTCGCCCACGTTCTGCAGAAAATTAAACCTGGCCCCGCCAAGAACTCACAGTCGGCGGGCAAAATTTCGAGTTCGTGTTCGAAGGCTCCGAAGAATTGAACAAAGGGGTGGAGACATGAATGAGGAATCCGAAAAACCAATTCGTCTTGCCGGCGTCAATCTAGGTAGGCACCGGCATGTGTGCGCTTTTTTTGACAATCAGGATCAAGAAGATAAGGTGATTATCCCTTTCTTGAAAGAGGGAATCGATAGTGGGGAAAGGGCGTTTTGGATTTCAAGCACCGAAATGCGAACACCTCTTTTGCAAAAACTGCGTCACGCTGGGACCGAAGTCGCAATGGCTGAAAAACGCGATCAATTGAAAGTAGATCAATGGGGGAAGAGAATCGTGAGAAATAAACGCTTCGATCAGGACGCCATGCTCGAGCGTATCGAAGGTGTATTAGCCCAGGGGAAGGAAAAAGGTTTTGGGCTTACGCGGTTCGTGGGCCGCATGGATTGGGTTCGCGAATACAGCGTGGGGATCAACGAGCTGGTGGAATACGAAACGCGGCTTAACCGGATCTGGCAAAAATTTAACGATCCGATTATCTGTGTGTATGACTTGTCCACGTTTAACGCCGGAGCGCTGGTGAACATATTGCGCACTCACCCAATAGCTATCGTTGGCGATGTGGTCGCTGAGAATCCGTTTTTCGATCCTCCAGAGGTGGTATTACAAGAGCTAAGTGAGCGTAGTAATGAAGCTGACGGAAGAATGGACGGCTAGAAGAAAGTGACCACAGAGAAGACCGCGGAAGAAATTCGTCAACTCCGGCAGACTATCCGGGATTTGGTGGCTCTCGCAAACGTGCCCGCCGCGTGGATGGGCCGCGAGACGCGACAGATAGCTGGATCATTCGTGGATTTGCTGATGAGCGCCCTCTGGCTTGACGGAGCTTACGTCCAGCTAAACGGTCGTGGAGGGAAACCTATTCAGGTTCCGCGTGCTCCAGATTGCGCCGCCTTCCTGGAGTGGCTGAAAAGTCAGGAACGCCACAATTGGACGGCTGCCGACGCGCGAAGGCAGCAAAGAATAGAAATTCCGGCCGGTGACCGCACACTTTATGCGCTGGTGTCTCCAATCGGGATTCATGCGGAAGCCGGCTTTATCGCCACCGCAGCCTATCGTCCGGAATACCCGACAGAGTCCGAAGCCCTCTTATTGTCAGTAGCCGCGAACCAGGCCGTGATTTCGTTTCGCGCCCATGAATTGTTAAGTGAAGGCACTCGAAATGAGCAGGTCATGGTGGCG
>Ga0137359_10002539_pt1 | contig 14657 bp, 14 predicted proteins | sample Mad1_40_16metaG_FD_108281 | JGI IMG/M metagenome (GOLD analysis project Ga0137359, IMG submission 108281) | Vadose zone soil microbial communities from Angelo Coast Range Reserve, California, USA - Mad1_40_16 metaG | ecosystem: Environmental > Terrestrial > Soil > Vadose zone | place: USA... | reverse complement strand
CGGCGAATGGCCGCCAGAACGAGTTCGCGCGGCGTCATGGCGGTGGCCCCGGAGCGCGGGCGTCCCGCCCGCTGCCACCACCGCTCCCTGCCTCGCTTGCAGGGGAAGAAAGGGTGCGGGCGGGACGCCCGCGCTCCCGGTTCCATTGCGCCTGGAACGTCGCGCCTTGCGGAGCCGGAAAGTCGCGATGGCGGGTCCAGCCCGACGCGAGCGGCAGCCAGGAAAAGCGGCCCCGCGCCCGTCCGGCGCGTGCCAGCAACCGCGCCGCCATGGCGGTGGCGACGCCGTAGAGCCGCGGCCGTTTGGCGAAGAAACCCCAGAAGGCAAGGCCCCCGCGCACGGTCGCGGGCGACAGATGCTGCTCGAACTCGCGCTCGCGCCAGGTCCGCATCATGCGCGGCAACGGGATGCGCACCGGGCACACCTCCTCGCAGCGCCCGCAAAAGGTCGAGGCATTCGGCAAATGGCCGGCCTTGTCGATGCCGATCAGGCTTGGCGTCAGCACGGCGCCCATCGGCCCCGGATAGACCCACCCGTAGGCGTGCCCGCCGACTGCGTGGTAGATCGGGCAATGATTCATGCAGGCGCCGCAGCGGATGCAGCGCAACATATCGCGGAAGGCGCCGGCAAGCATCGACGAACGGCCGTTGTCCAGCAGCACCACGTGGTATTCGGAGGGCCCGTCGGGATCACCAGGCCGGCGCGGGCCGGCCGAGAGCGTCGTATAGACCGACATTTCCTGCCCCGTAGCCGACCGCGCCAGCACCCGCAGGAACTGGGAAAGGTCCTCCAGCGTCGGCACCAGCTTTTCGATCGACGCCAGCACGATATGGGCCTTGGGCAGAGTCTGGGTGAGGTCGCCATTGCCCTCATTGGTGACGATCACCGAAGCGCCTGTCTCGGCGACCAGAAAGTTCGCGCCCGTAATGCCCACATCGGCGGCGAGGAACTTTTCGCGCAGCACGCCGCGGGCCTCCGCCAGCAGGCTCACCGGCTCCACGAGATTGCGATTGGCCGGCAGATGAGTGTGAACGCGCCGAAAATCGCTCTCGATCTGCGCCTTGGTGAGGTGCACGGCCGGCGCGATGATGTGGGACGGCATCTCATGGCGAAGCTGAATGATATACTCGCCGAGATCGGTTTCGATCGGGGTGACGCCGTTGGCCGCGAGGAAATCGTTGAGCCCGATTTCCTCCGCCACCATGGACTTTCCCTTCGTTACCGTGCGGGCGCCAAGCTTGCGGCAGATGTTAAGGATAATCCGCTGCGCGTCCTCGCCGCTGACGGCGTAATGCACGTGGCCGCCGTGCGCGACGACGCGTTTCTCATAGGCTTCAAGATAGAGATCGAGATGGGCGAGCGTGTGGTCCTTGATGTCGCGGGCGCTATCGCGCAGCGCTTCGAATTCGGGAAGCTTGTCGGCGACCTCGCGGCGTCGCGCGATGAAATTCACCTCCACGAATTTCAGCGCGTTCTGCAAATCCGCATCGGCGAGCGCGGCCTTCGCATTGTCCTTGAATCGTGGCGAGGTCGGCGCATGAGCGGCGACGTCGGTCATCGCTTCACCTCACGCTGAGCAGGCGCCGGGACGCCGATTGCGGGCTCGCGCGTCATTCCGGCCAAAACCTCGGCGACATGGCGCACCTCAATGCTGGCGCCGTCGCGCTGCAACTTGCCAGCCATGTTCATGAGGCAGCCGAGATCGCCGGCGAGCAGCAGGTCGGCGCCAGTCGCCACGATGGCGGCGGCCTTCTTGCCGACGATGGCATTCGAAATCTCCGGATACTTCACGCAGAAAGTGCCGCCGAAGCCGCAGCAGACGTCGGCATCGCGCATCTCGGCGAGCCGCAGCCCTTCGACGGTGGCGAGCAGGCGCCGCGGCTGATCGCGCACGCCTAGCTCGCGCAGGCCCGAGCAGGAATCGTGATAGGTCGCAGTGGCCTCAAGGCGCGCCGCCACCCGGTCGACGCCACAGACATCGACCAGGAACGACACCAGTTCATAGGTCTTTCCCGCCAAGGCATCGGCGCGCGGCTGCCAGTTCGGGTCGCCGCGAAACAATTCTGGATAGTGGACCTTGAGCATCCCGGCGCACGAGCCTGACGGCGCCACCACGTAATCACACGGCGCAAACGCCTGGATTACCCGCTGGGCGATATCTCGGGCGGTGGCGCGGTCGCCGGAATTGAACGCGGGCTGACCGCAGCAGCTTTGGCGCGGCACCTCCACGCTGCAACCAGCGTCCTGCAGAAGCTTCGCGGTCGCAAACCCCACCGACGGGCGAATCAAATCGACGAGGCAGGTGACGAACAGCCCAACGCACCTGGCCATCGGCTCGGCCATGAGGAGGCTCCAATCGGATGACGAGATCCGCGCGAGATTTAGGCTATTGCACCAGCCGTGCAAGCGGGACCGACCGTCGCGGGCGCCTGCGGCGCGCCATGAGAGCGCGAGTCGCAAATTCTGCGGGGCAGCAAATGGGCGAGAATGATCGCGAGAGTGTTACGGCGCGTTCGCATGGGATGAGGCGGGTGCCGCCGCTAACCCTCTCCCCGCTTGCTGGGAGAGGGCAGGGTGAGGGGGGCTCTCCGGCGAGTCTGAGCTTGTGGAAAGGCCCCCTCACCCCGACCCTCTCCCCGCAAGCGGGGAGAGGGAGCAGTGCTGGCCTGCGATGATGCTAGATCAGATAACCGTAAGCCCACTCACATCGGCGGGGTGATGCCGTTCTTGCCGACATTGATGCCTGCGGTTTCGACGTCGCCGTTCGGCAATTTGGTGCCGGCGGCGATGAAGATCTTTGCGCCGGGCTTGAGGTCGGCCTTGTCGCCGTTGACGAATTGCACGATTGTCGCGTTGTTCGGCACCGAGATCTTCTTCTCGCCGTCCTTGTACTTCATCGTCAGCATCGGGCCGTCCACCGAAGTCACGAGCTGCTCCACGTTGGCGTTGGTCATGGTGCTGTTGGGGACGAGGTCCCATGGCCGATGGCCTTCACCGGCGCCGCGCCGCGCTTCCGGGAAAATGTGGACCTCGATGGCCTTCTGGGTGCCGTCGGCCTGCGGCATTGCGGTGATGCCGACGAACGAGTTCTGCTTGATGTCGGAGAGCATCGCCTTGTCGACGCCTGTCACCAACGCGTTGTCCTTGAGCACGACCTTGACGGTTGCGCCTTCGCGGCTCTTGACGGTCAGCGTATTGCCGTCGACCTTCTCGATCTCGCCGCGTACCCGTGTGGGTGCCGGTTGCTGCGCCGACGCGCAAGCGATCGAAAGCAGCAGCGCCAGGCCGGTGGCGCCGACGACGCTGTACTTGAAATTCGTCATGATGATATCCTCCACTCGCCGCCCCGGGGTGTTGCACGCCCTGATGCGAAGCTAATCCCGGAATGCGGATTGTTCTGGGCGTGTTCTGTGACGGCCGGGCGACACAATAGAGCATTTTTCGCCGCTGTGTAGACGGAATTGGGGTATCATTTCCCTTGTCGCTTGGCGTCCGGCGTGGGCTGCGCAGCCCTCTTCTGGAGCTCCCCGATCTTCGCTTCCATGGCCGCGAGCGCATCCTTGAGCGCAGCGACTTCGCGGGTTGCCGCCGTCGATTGCTCCTTCAGCGCCGCTATCTCGCGATTGGCGGCGGAGAGCTTTTGCTGAGCATCGAGCGCGTTCCTGGTCACGACCTGCTGGAGGAATTCGACATTGCTCTGCAGGCAGCTCGTGCGCCGGTCCAGCCGGCTTTCGCGCGTGCAGATTTCGATGCCGGGCACGTCCTGGGCTAGCGCGGCGGCCACAATCAACGCTGTGGCGGACCAGACGGTCCCGAATTTGACTGAGTGTTTCAGAGTCTTTCGTGTCATGACGAGATGCCGCGTGACGTAAAATCACGATTTGCAGAGAATTTGGTTCCGATTGCGCTGTTCGTCCCGCATCACTGAGCACGTTGCGCTTCGTATTGGCAACGGACTATCATCCCGGCCCGGCGTGCGTCCACGCCGCCGATGCTTGACCATGTCGAGGGAGGACCACCCGTGCTTAAGAAATCGCTCATCATTGCGGCCGCCGTTGCGCCGGTCGTCATCGTTTCGGCGGTGGCGCAGCAATCCGCCATCAAGCGCACGCCGCTCCAGACCGTCGATTTTCCGCCCGGCTTCAATGTCGTGAGCGCCATTGCGGAAATCGCACCGGGCAACTGCGCGGGTCGCCACACCCATCCGGGTGTCGAGAGCAGCTATGTGATGGAGGGCGCGATGGTCCTCAAGATCGAGGGCAAGCCGGACCAGACCCTCAAGGCGGGGGAATCCTTCCAGATTCCGCCCAACGCGGTGCATGACGCCTGTACGGTTCCGGGCCAGGTGTTCAAGGTGCTCGCAAACTACATCATCGAGAAGGGCAAGCCGGTCGCGTCGCCGGCGCCGTAACGCGGGCGCCGTTGCGGTAGGGTGGTAAAGCGAAGCGTGCCCACCATGGCGCCGCTGGTGGGCACGGCGCGAGAGGTTCCCTAAACCAAGCGGCCCTGTAGGCGGAGCCCACCCTACCCGCCAGCAGGTGCTGCTTTTGCGGCTTTGCAGGCGGCCAACAGTTCGCCGGTGGTCTGGCCTGGATCGTCCGATCGCATGATCTCGCCCATGACGGCGACCCCGGCGGCGCCGGCGTCAAGGCAAGGCCGGACGAGATCGGTTGTCACGCCACCGAGCGCGATGACGGAAATCCCGATGTCCGCCGCGCGCCCGATCGCCGCAACGCCCAGCGCCGGGCCGTAGCCGGGCTTGCTGGAGGTGAGGATAATTGGGCTCAGGGTGATGTAATCGGCGCCCGCCGCGGCCGCGGCGGCGACATCGTCGAAGCTATGCGCCGATACGCCGACAAGCGCGCCCGTCCCAAGGCGCTGCCGCGCAGCGCCCACAACGGTGGCCGATTGAAGATGCACCGAGGCGCCGTATTCCGCCGCCAGAGCGACATCGCGGCTCACCGAGAGATGCATGCCGTGACGCCGGGCGATCTCCGCCAGGCGGGCAGCGAGATCGCGGCGCTCTCGCGGCTCAAGGTCCTTATCGCGCAGCAGCAGCCAGCGTCCGCCGCCTTGTCCGACCTCTGCCGCAATCGCCGCGATGGAATGTCGGGCCTGATGGCGGTCGGTGATGACGAGAAGCGGCGACGGCAGTTGCTTCATGAACCGACCAGCCCGAGCTGCGGGCTTGAAGGTTCGGCACGGCCGCGGCGCGGAATGCGCCCGGCGAGATACGCATGGCGCCCGGCTTCGACCGCGTGGCGCATGGCGGCCGCCATGCGGACCGGATCGTCGGCCTTGGCAACGGCAGTGTTGAGGAGGACCGCGGCGGCGCCGAGTTCCATGGCAATGACCGCATCGGACGCGGTGCCGATGCCGGCGTCGACGATGACGGGAACCGCCGCGCGGCGGCAGATCAGTTCGAGGTTGGCGGGATTGGCGATGCCCATGCCGGAACCGATCAACGAACCCATCGGCATCACCGCAACGGCTCCAACGTCGGCCAGCCGCTGACAGACGACCGGATCGTCGGTGCAATAAGGCAGCACCTTAAAGCCGTCGTCGGTGAGGCGGCGCGTGGCCTCGATCAGCTCCGTCACATCGGGATAGAGCGTCTCGCGATCACCGATCACCTCGAGCTTCACCCAGTTGGTGTCGAGCGCTTCGCGGGCGAGCTCTGCCGTCCTAATGGCGTCGCGCGCGGTCTCGCAGCCGGCCGTGTTGGGAAGGAACCGGTATTTCGACAGCACATTGACGGTGTCGAAGCCGTGCCCCTGAAGCGAGATGCGGCGGATGGAAACGGTGACGATCTCGCAGCCGCTCGCCGTTGCGGCATCGATGAGGATGCGCTGGGTCGGATAGCCCGCGGTGCCGAGCAGCAGGCGGGAACCGAAGGTCTCGCCAGCGAGCGTGAAGGGATCAGGGGTCATGGCATTGCTCCTCGAACTTCTTCTCCCTCCCGTCTTCGGGGAGGGCTGGGGTGGGGCTCTCTCCACGGCACAGCCGTGCCTGTGGTCCCCACCCGACCTCGCTTCGCTCGGCCACCCTCCCCGAAGACGGGGAGGGACACATCACCCCCCCGACATGGGGCGGATGATCTCGATCATGTCGCCGTCGCGCACCGCGGTGGTGGGCCAGGCGGCGCGCCGCACCACCGCGCCGTTGAGTGAGATCGCGAAGCCGCGCGGCCCGGCAATCTCAAGGTCGGCAGTCTCGTTGCGCCATAGTTCGTCGAGGTTGGTCGCAGCGCAATCGCGCGGCTCTCCGTTGACGGTCAGCTTCATGTCGACATTCCAGTTTCGTACTCCGCTTGCCGGCGGGCCGCTCCGCCGTCAAAGCGATCGAGCCCGAACGGCTGCGCCACGGCCGGCAGCGCGCCGTCCGCGATCAACGCCTCCATGGCAAGCGCCGTTGCGGGCGCCAGCAGATAGCCGTTGCGATGATGGCCGGTGGCGAGCGCCAAGCCCGGGATCGACGTCGCCCCGAGGATCGGCGCATCGTCGATGGAGCTTGGCCGGAAGCCGGTCCACACCGCCTCGATTGCCATCTCCTCGATCGCCGGAAAGGCGCGGCGCGCGCCTTCGAGCAGTGCAAACAGGCCACCCGCCGTAATGGCGTCGTCGAAGCCGCGCTCCTCGACGGTCGCGCCGACGATCAGCCGGCCGTCGCTCTTGGGGGCCATGTGGATCTGCTCCGTCCACACGATGTGAGCGAGCGTTCCGGTATCGGGCGTCGTGCGAACCGCAAGTGCCTGCCCCTTGAGCGGACGCACCGGCACCGTGAGGTTCGGCGGCAGGAGGTCGCCGGTCCATGCGCCCGCCGTGAGCACGACCGTCGGCGCCCGGCAGCTTCCCTTTCCTGTGGCCAATCCGGCGACCCGGCCGCCTTCAAGGTCCACGCCGGTGACGGCGCAATGCTCGAACAGAAGGCCGCCGGCTGCCACATACGCGGCGCGCAATGCCGTCATCACCAGCCGCGGATCGACCTGATGATCGTCGGCGCAATAGAGCCCCGCCGCAACCGAAGGCCGCAGCCCCGGCTCCATGGCACGAACCTCCGGCCCGCTGAGCCAGCGGGTCGACAGCCCGCAGCGTTTGTGGAGGTCATGGCGGAAACGCAGCCGCTCCACCTCGTCGCGACCGAGCGCCACCACCAGGGTGCCGCCCTCACGAAAATCGATGTCGCGGCCGGATTGCGCCTCCAGTGCCGCACGGAACTGCGGCCATTGCCGCTGGCTTTCGAGGGCGAGCGCGAGGAGATCGTGGCACCCCGGTTCGTGCTCGGCGGCGGCTGCCAGCATGCCGGTGGCCGCAAGGCTCGCCCCGGCGCCTGCGGTGGCGCGCTCGAACACCGCCACCGAAAGGCCGCGCAATGCGAGCCGCCATGCAATCGATAAGCCGATGACGCCGGCGCCGACGACCGCCACGTCGACAGCGGCCGGTGCCCCCTCCGTTCCCTCCCCGGCCTGCGGGGTAGGGAACGGAGGGGGTGCAGCCACCCCATTGTCGATCGATCGGGTGAGAGGCGATCCAGCCTGCATCAAAAAACCTCCACTCACTTCGGGTGGAGATTTTGGCCGCTGATGGTGGGCGCGATCTCCAATCCCTACGCCGGTACGAACCGGGTCAGGTTCAAAGGATTTCCGCGCTGCCGATCGGCCAGCGGTTTCTCAGCCCCTTGTCGGGGATCTCCCTGGAACGTAAGTCATTTAATGCCGCCCCCCACCCAGGGTCAAGAGGCGAACACGCACGGGCTGGCGATGCGCTGAGACATCGCGGCCGGTGGAGTCCGCATCGGAACGAGAGTACAAATACCGCGCCGACTGGCCAAATTGCGACAATGCGTTAGTCGGGCCTCAGTGCGGACGAGCGTCCGTATATTTGGCCCCGGGGAGGTCACTCATGCAACGAGCACGCGCGGGTTTTTGCTGGCTTGTTTTTTCTCTTGGCGCCCTTGTGCCGGCTCACGCTCAGCAAGCCGTCAAGGTCGGCCTGATCATGACCTATTCGGGGCAATTCACCGATGCAGCGGTGCAAATGGACAATGGCGTCAAGCTTTACGTGAAGCAGCATGGCGACACCGTGGCCGGCCGGAGGATCGAGATCATCCGCCGCGATACCGGCGGAGCGCCGGATGCCGCCAAGCGCCTCGCGCAAGAACTCATTGTCCGTGACAACGTCGATGTTCTTGCCGGGTTCGTCATCACCCCGGAGGCGCTTGCAGTTGCCGATTTGTCCGCGGAGGCCAAGAAATTCATGGTGGTGATGAATGCGGCGACTTCGATCATCACGACCAGGTCGCCTTATATGGCGCGGGTGTCGGTGACCTTGCCGCAGAACTGCGAGCAGCTCGGAACATGGGCGTTCAAGAACGGAATCCGCAAGGTTTACACCATGGTCTCCGACTACGCCCCGGGCCACGACGCCGAAGGGTCGTTCCAGGGAGCGTTCAAGGCGGCGGGGGGCGAAATCGTCGGCGCCGTCCGCATGCCGGTGACCACTGTCGATTTTTCTCCCTTTGTTCAGCGCGCCAAGGACCAGGACCCGGAGGCAATCTTCGTGTTCATTCCCGGCGGCTCACAGCCGCCCGCATTGGCGAAGGCTTTGGTCGAGCGCGGTATCGATCCGAAGAAAATCAAGCTCATGGGACAAGGCGAGATCACCGAGGAATCCGCGCTGGCGGGAATGGGCGACGCCGGGGTAGGCATCATCACGGCGTTCCACTACGACTATAATCACCAATCCCCGACCAACGCCGATTTTGTCAAAGCTTACAACGCCGAGTTCAAGCGCAATCCTGACCTGTTCTCCATCGGCGGCTACGACGGCATGCATCTCATCTACGAGGCGCTCAAAAGGAACGGCGGCAAGGCTGACGGCGAGGGCCTGATTGCAGCCGCGAAGGGCATGCAATGGGAGAGCCCGCGCGGACCAATGTCGATCGATCCGCAGACGCGCGACGTGATCCAGACGGTCTATATTCGCCGCGTCGAAAAAGTGAACGGTCAGTTGCGCAACGTCGAGATCGAAAAGTTTGAGAACGTCAAGGACCCGGTGAAGGCGCGCATGAAATGACGCACGCGTTCCAAGCGGTACCGCCAGTCATTTTGTCGTGTTAATCTCGTCTTACAGGAGTGTTCGCTGGCTGCACTGAGCCGGCAACGTGCATCCCTGGTTCACAAGAAGGGAGGATCGGAATGAAGTATACCTTCGTTATTTCCGCCGCGCTGCTGATGGCCGTCAGCCAAGGGCAGCCGGCATCCGCGCAGTCGGGGCCGCTCGACCTCGTCAAGCAGAGTGTCGAAGCGCAGGGCGGCGCCGAAGCGCTGCGCGCCATCAAGACGTTAGCCGGAAAAGGCGATGCCAAGCATTGGGAACCCGGCCAATCCAATAGCGTCAACGGCGAGTCGCGCTTTCTCGGGGATTCGAAATTCGCCGGGTCTGCGGACATCGCGGCCCGCACAGTCCGGCTCGACTGGGACCGCGACATGAAATATCCCGCCGTGGAGAAGCTGAAATACAGCGAGATCGTGGCGCCAACCTACGGCGCCGTCATCGACGACAAGGGCGAGGCCAAGCCGATGTCCAGCATCCGGCTGGCATCGCTGCAGCGCGAACTTTTCCGCGGTGCGCCGACGCTGCTGCTGCAAGCCCTCGATTCCCCGCAAAGCTTGTCGGCGATCGAAGACCAGAAGCTCGGCGACCAGACGCTGCCGGCGGTGGTTTTCACCCGGGGGGCGAACAAATTCATCATCATGTTCGACCGCGCCACCAAGCTGCCGGCAGCGGTGCGCACCCGCGACGAGGACAACATCTGGGGCGATTCGAATTACGACATGGTACTGGGTGACTGGAAGACCGTAGGCGGCGTCAAGATCGCGCACTCGGAGTCGTATCGGCTCAACGCCATGGAGGTGCAGCGCCTGTCTTTCAGTGAGATCACCGCCAATACGACGATCGCACCGGCGACGTTCGCGATCCCCGATGCCGTCAAGGCGGCGGCGAAGCCGCCGGCGACCGGCAACGTTCCCTACCAGTGGGTGATGCGGCGCATCTTCCTCGGCCGCTTCACCGACAGCGATGCGATCTACTTCCCGCCCGGCGGCAGCTTCAAGCTCGTCGAGCTTTCGCCCAATGTTCAGATGGTTCAGGGCGGCGGCGCCAACAACCTCATCGTCAACATGAAGGACGGTCTCGCCGTGTTCGACGCGCCGACCGACGAGGGGCAGTCGAAGTGGGTCATCGACGCCGCCAAAGCCAAATACCCGGGCAAGCCGATCAAGTATCTCGTGCTCACCCATCACCACATGGATCACACCGGCGGCATGCGGGCCTTCGCGGCCGAGGGCGCGACCGTGATTGTGCCCGCCCCCGACAAGGCCTATTTCGAGCAGGTCATCAAGGCCCCGCACACGCTGGAGCCAGATGCCCAGCAGAAGGCCATGAAGCCGGCAACCGTCCAGGAGGTAAAGGACACCTTCTCGATCAAGGACGATATGGCCGAGATCAACCTCTACAACATCCCGAATCCGCACGTGGACGGCTATCTCCTCATCCACGTGGCCAAGGACAATATCCTGTGGGTGACGGACCTGATCTCGCCGCGCGGCCAGATCGCCCGCAACCCGCAGACCCTGGCGGTGGGCGAGGCTTTGAGGAAGCATAACGTCACCGGCGCGCTCATCGCCGGAGGCCACGGGGCAACCGCGAAGCAGGCGGACATTGCCCAGGCCCTCGCGATGAACTAGCCGAACGCGAAGGAAGCACCCGCGGCGTCCGGCGAATAGTCAGGCGCCGCTTTTTTTGCGAAGCTCCAGCGCGGCAACTCTGCTATGCTGGAGAGCTGCTTTACGTCGGTCAGTCGCTGGCTTACGCCATCAGGTCGATGCATCATGAGGCAGCGGGAATTCGTGTTGGCGAGCATGAAGCAGATATTTGGGGCGATCGCGCTGGCCGTTGCGGTCATGGGCCAAAGCATGGCAGCCGACGATGGGACAACGCCGACGCTCGCCCCGATTCTCAAGAAGATCACACCCGCCGTCGCCAAAATCGAAATCAGGGGCCGCGCGCCGGCAGGAACCAATGCGAGACGGCGAGAAATCCATGAGGTTGGATCCGGCGTCGTCTATGACGCCAGCCAGGGATTGATCATCACCAATCATCACGTCATCGACCATGCCGACGAGATAACGGTTACGCTCACCGATGGCCGCATTCTGACTGCAAAGCGTGTCGGCTCCGACCCTGACTTCGATCTGGCCCTCGTTAAGGTGCGCTCGGACAACCTGCCGTCCATTCCGTTTGGAGATTCCAGCCGGCTTGAGGTCGGCGATATCGTTCTCGCCATCGGCTATCCGGCGAACCTGGCGCAGTCGGTCACTTCGGGCATCGTCGGCGGACTGCACCGGACCAATATCGGGATCGAGCAGCACGAGAACTTCATCCAAACCGATGCGGCGGTGTATCCGGGAAATTCCGGCGGAGCGCTCGTCGACGTCAAAGGCGATCTCGTCGGCATCAACACCGCTTTTATCGGCTCCACCAACACCAATCCCGGGGTGGGATTTGCCATTCCGGTGAACATGGCGCGAATAATTGCGGATCAGCTTCTCAAATACGGCGATATCCGCCGTGGCACGCTTGGCATCACGATCGAAGATCCGACGCCTGCCGTGCTCCGCGATATGAAGCTGACTGGCCCGCAATCAGGCGCCGTGATCACGAAAGTCGATCGCGGATCGGGGGGAGAGCGCGCCGGATTGAAGTCGGGCGACGTCGTCACCAAGCTCGGCGAACGGGAGGTGACAAACGCAGGGTTTCTGCGCACCAGGATCGCGCTTCTGCGGATCGGCGAGCCTGCCGAGCTGACGATATTGCGCGAGGGGAAACAGGCCGCCATTCGGGCGATCATCGCGGAGCGCCAGCCGCGGACGTCGTCAAAATAAGGCCGACGCAGTGCGAGAGTCTTGCGCTTTGGTTTCTGGAAGCCCGAGCGACGCCATCCAAATCCGGGGGCGCGTCGATTGCCTGCACTTCATCCTGAAACCGTCCGCAAACGCCAGCGTTGATTTTCCGGGAGACCGCTGTGCAGTGCGTCTCGACGCTACCTGGAAGGGTGAAGGTGTGAGAAGGAATTCTGACCTCATCCTGAGGAGGCCGCCCACCGAAGTCGGGCTTGCCCGACTTCGGCAACATGAAGCGTCGAATCGGCAACAGCCGATTTCGATGGGCGGCCGTCTCGAAGGATGGCCACGGGCACAGCCTGGCAGGCCGCCATCCTTCGAGACGCGCGCATCCTTCGACAAGCGCTCAGAAGCGCGCTCGTCAGGATGAGGTCAGAATGTTTCACACGCCTAACGTTGTGTGTGGGGACTTCGGCGCTATATTGGAGCGTCGCGCTGCAATGTGCTATGCGTTTGCCGAAAAGGACGCCCGGCAGCCGCTAAAGGGCCGACGGTAGAACAAAAATCGTCATAACATCAACTTCTTGCAAACAGAATGCGACCATGACGTATCTGGCAAAACCGAAATTCCACCATCCCGGGCTGGCGAAGAACCTGCTCGGCTACACGCACCGGGATTACGAGGGCAAGATCTCGACGCTATGCGCGGGCTGCGGGCATGATTCGATCACGGCCGCGATCATCGAGGCCTGCTTCGAATTGTCCATCGCGCCGCATCGGGTGGCAAAGATTTCCGGGATCGGCTGCTCGTCGAAGACGCCCGATTACTTCCTTGGCAATTCCCACGGCTTCAATTCGGTGCACGGGCGCATGCCGTCAGTGCTCACCGGCGCGAACCTCGCCAATCGCGATCTCATCTATCTCGGCGTTTCGGGTGACGGCGATTCAGCGTCGATCGGAGTCGGCCAATTCGTTCACGCCATCCGGCGCGGCGTCAACATGGTCTATATCGTGGAGAACAACGGCGTCTACGGCCTCACCAAGGGCCAGTTCTCGGCGACCGCCGACCGCGGCTCCAAATCGAAGAAGGGCGTCGTCAATACCGACAGCGCGATCGACATGGTGGCGATGGCGCTCCAGCTCGGCGCGTCCTTGGTGGCGCGCTCGTTTTCCGGCGACAAGAATCAGCTCGTGCCGATCATCAAAGCCGCCATCGAGCACCAGGGCGCGGCCTTTATCGATGTGATCAGCCCCTGCGTCGCGTTCAACAATCACGCCGGATCGACCAAGAGCTACGATTACGTGCGCGATCACAATGAGGCCGTCAACAGGCTTGATTTTATGACTGGCCGGGATCCCATCGTCGTCGACTACGCCCCCGGCGCGGTGCAGACGGTCGAACAGCATGATGGCAGCACACTGGTGCTGCGCAAGATCAATGCCGACTACGATGTGCACGACCGTGTGGCGGCGATGAATTTCCTCCAGCAGCACGCCGCCAAGGGTCAGGTCGTGACGGGCGTCCTCTACCTCGACCGTGAGGCAGAAGATCTGCACAAGCATCTCAACACCACCGAGACGCCGCTCAACGCGCTCTCGGAGAGGGAGTTGTGCCCGGGTTCCGCGGTGCTCGACAAGATCAATGCCGGACTGCGGTAGTCCTCCATAGCTGGGCAGAGGCGGCCTTCAAGCTTCGATTGCCGACGCTGGTTTCCGCCTTCGCCCACGCAATCAAGGGCGCCCCCACCCTACCCTCCCCCGCATGCGGGGAGGGTCAATCGAAAGACCCCTCCCGGCCTACGGGGGAGGGTAAGATAGGGGCGTTGGGCAAAGGCGGAACCGGCTTGGCATGTCCTCGTTGTTCGGACGTGCAGGCGATTTTTCCCACCCACCCTGTAGCTTAAGGATCACCATGGGCCAGATGCAATATTTGCCTCTCGCTGGGCCGTTCTTTGCCATCCTGGTGGGCGTATTCCTTGTCGTCGTCCTCCTCATCCAAATCAATGTGCTGCGTTATGCCTATACGCGCCTCGGGGTCAGTTCGGGAACGGCCCTGCTGCTGCTTTTCGCCTCGCTCATAGGCAGCTATGTCAACATTCCGGTGTATGAATTTCAGGAGCGCGAAGTGCTGTCCTGGCATGAAGTCTCCTACTACGGGGTGCAATACCTGGTGCCAGTCGTTGGAGAGCCCGGGACCGTCATTGCCCTGAATGTGGGCGGTGCTGTGATCCCGACGCTGCTGTCGCTCTATCTGCTCGCCAAGAACGATATGTGGATCCGAGGGGTCATAACGACCGCCATTGTGGCGGTTATCGTCTACGCTCTGGCGGAGCCGGTGCAGGGGGTCGGGATCGCGGTGCCGATTTTCGTGCCGCCGGTGGTGACCGCAATTGCGGCCGTCCTGATCGCACGCCAGCATGCTGCCGTGCTCGCCTATGCGGGCGGCAGCCTCGGCACCCTTATCGGCGCCGACCTGCTCAATCTCGGCGTCGTGCGGGGGCTCGGCGCGCCCGTCGCCTCCATCGGAGGAGCCGGAACCTTCGACGGCATCTTCCTCACCGGCATCGTGGCAGTGCTACTGGCGAGCTTCTCCCGCAGGGCTTAGCGAGTAGCCCGGATGGAGCGCAGCGTAATCCGGGGGTCAGCCTATCCCGGATTACGCTGAGTTTATCATCGGGCCGGCCGAAGGCCGGACCCGGTGGCTCCATCCGGGCTACGGCGCTTCCACAGGGCTTAGCAGGTAGCGCTCTCACGT
>Ga0137359_10002537_pt1 | contig 14659 bp, 13 predicted proteins | sample Mad1_40_16metaG_FD_108281 | JGI IMG/M metagenome (GOLD analysis project Ga0137359, IMG submission 108281) | Vadose zone soil microbial communities from Angelo Coast Range Reserve, California, USA - Mad1_40_16 metaG | ecosystem: Environmental > Terrestrial > Soil > Vadose zone | place: USA... | reverse complement strand
GATCGTCGTTCCTGCCCGCGGGTATTCGTCCTTCGAAAAGGTCGAGCCATCCGCCAGCGGCACGGGTACGAGCTCGTCCGTGAACACGCATTCCTTGAGTGCCCGCTCGGCGCGCCGCTGGCTTTCCACGGCGAACGCATCCTGCTCGGCGCGGCTGATCTTGTACCGCTCCGCCACGACCTCGGCGGTCTCACCGAGCGAGATCGTCCATTCCTTCTTCATGCGCGGATTCACGAAGCGCCAGCCAACCGTCGTATCCGCCGTTTCGGGCGCCTTGCGACTCCACGGCTCTCCAGACTTGAGCGTGACGTACGGCGCGCGGGTCATGCTCTCCACGCCACCCGCGACGAACGTCTCGCCTTCTCCCGCCTTGATCGCCTGCGCCGCGCTTGCGGCCGCCTGCAACCCCGAGCCGCACAGCCGGTTCACCGTTTGGCCCGGCACATCGACAGGCAGCCCGGCGAGGAGCAGCGCCATTCTCGCGACGTTGCGATTGTCTTCTCCCGCCTGGTTGGCGCAGCCGAGAATCACATCGTCGATCGACGCCGGATCGACGCCCGAACGCTCGACGACGGCTTGGATCGGAATCGCTGCGAGATCATCCGGTCGCACATTCGCGAGCGACCCGCCGTGCTTGCCGACCGGCGTGCGCAGGGCGATCGAGATGAACGCGTCGGTCACAATCCGACCCAGACCGTCTTGGTTTCCAAGTACCCATCCAGCGCTTCACGACCGAGATCCCGTCCAAAGCCGGACGCTTTGAACCCGCCGAACGGCGCACCAGAATCGTAGAAGTTGTAGGAGTTGATCCAGACCGTGCCGGCGCGAATCGCCTTTGCCGCCCGGTGGGCCTTCTGGATGTCTTTGGTCCAGATCCCGGCCGCGAGTCCGTAGATCGTGTTATTCGCCAACTGCACGCCCTGATCGAAATCGTCGAATGTCAGCACGGCCAGGACGGGCCCGAAGATCTCTTCGCGCGCGATCGTCATCTCGGGCTGCACGCCGTCGAACACCGTTGCTTCGACGTAATAGCCCTTACCGTTCGGCTTGGCGGCCTTGCCACCAGCAACGAGTTGCGCGCCCTCGTCCACGCCTTTCTTGATGTAGGAAAGCACCGTCTCCTGCTGCTTTTTGGAGACGAGCGCGCCGAGCCGCGTGTTCTTATCGAGCGGGTCGCCCGGCGTCAGCTTCTTCGCCCCTTCCGCGAGCTGCTCGATCACCTGCGCATGCACCGACTTCTCCACCAGGAGGCGCGATCCCGCGGCGCACACTTCGCCTTTGCCGTAGAAGATGCCGGTCTGCGCGCCTCGCACGGCGGCCTTCAGGTCGGCGTCGGCGAAGATGATGTTCGGACTCTTGCCGCCCAGCTCCATCGTCACGCGCTTGTTCGTGTCGGCCGCCATCTTCATGACCTGTCGCCCGACCTCGGTCGATCCGGTAAACGAGATCTTGTCGACGTCAGGGTGGCGCACGAGCGCCGCGCCCGCGGTGGAGCCGCCGCCGGGCACGACGTTGAACGCGCCCGCAGGCAATCCCGCCTCGAGCGCGATCTCGGCGAAGAGCAGCGCGGTGAGCGGCGTCTCCGACGCGGGCTTGAGGACGACGGTGCACCCGGCCGCGAGCGCCGGGGCGAACTTCCAGCTCGCGATGTTGAGCGGAAAATTCCACGGCACGATCGCCCCGACCACACCGATCGGCTCCCGCAGCGTGTAGGTAAGGAAGGGGCCTTCGACCGGGAGCGTGTCGCCGACGATCTTGTCCGCCCACCCCGCGTAGTAACGCAGCGTGTTGACCGTCATGCCGATTTCGATCTTCGACTCGAAAAGCGTCTTGCCGTTCTGCGCCGTCTCGAGGCGAGCGACCTCATCGAGCCGGGCCTCGAGCAGGTCGGCCGCTTTAAAGAGGAGCTTGCCTCTTTTCCTGCCCGACATCTCCCGCCACGCCGACGACTCAAAGCACGCCTTGGCCGCGCGGACCGCCTTATCGACATCCGTTGCGTCGCCTGCCGCCACATCGGCCAGGTTCTCTTCGGTCGCCGGGTTTTCCACGGCGAACCGCTTGCCGCTGGCCGCCGGCTGCCACTCGTTATTAATGAAGAGGTCGGTCTTCACTTCCCCTTGAACTCCGCCATCCGCTTCTCCTGGTTCGCCGCGATGCCTTCTTTGGCGTCATCGCTCTGGAACAGCTGCTGCTGCAGCTCGCGCTCGATGGCCAAGCCGCTCTCGAATGGCACCTCTGCGCCGGACTGCACCGACCGCTTGATCAGGCCGACCGCCTTGGATGCCTTGTGGGGTGGGCAGAACTGCTTTGCGTAGAGCAGGACCTGCTCCCAGAAGTCCTTCGCGTCGAACACCTCGTTGACGAGCCCGATCTCTTTGGCGCGATCGAAGGAGAACAGCTCGCCCTTCACCATGAGCTCGATCGCGAGGGATTTGCCGACGATGCGGGCCAGCCGTTGCGTACCGCCGGTGCCCGGCAGCACGCCGAGGTTGACCTCCGGCAGACCGATCTTGCCCGCATTCACCTTTGCAATCCGCAGATCGCACGCCATCGCGATCTCGAGACCGCCGCCGACCGTGTGCCCGTTCAGGGCCGCGATCGTGAGTTTGGGCGTCTGCTCCAGCCGGTTCAGCGTTTCGTTCGCGTGGAGACAAAAGAAGTACTTGAACCGCGGCGTCACCTTGTTGAGCATGCCGATGTTCGCGCCCGCGGAGAAAAACTTGTCGCCGTGGCCGCGCAGCACGATGACGTGCACGTTGTCGTCGAAGCGCGCCTTGAGGATCGCTTCGTCCAGTTGGTGCATCATTTCGTAGGTGTAGGTGTTCGCCGGAGCATCGTCGAGCTCGATGATGGCGAGGCCGTCCTCGGTGCGGTATTGAATGAGCGCCTTGATTTGCGGTTCAGTCATGGTTGCCATGGAATTATTTCGCCTCCTGATGGGTCTCGACGAAGCCGCCGAGGAAGATGCTCGCCATGAGATCGGCCAGCCGCGTGGGATCGATGTGGCCGGCCGGGTCGTACCAGTTGTAGATCCAGTTCATCATACCGAAGAGGATGTAGGCCGCCGCGCTGCGGTCGAGCGCGCTGTGCTCCGGCGCCGCTTCTTTGAGAATGGACTCGAGCAAGTCGACATAGCGCCGCTTGATCGCGCTGACGCTGCGCGGCGGCGCTTCATGCGACAGCACCTTCATCTCGGCCATGTGCTGCGCGAAAAACGAAACGTGGTGCCGGATGAACGCCTGCAGCCGCTCGTGGGGATCGCTGGCCGACGCGACCGCCTGCCGCGCGCCTTGCAGGACCTGCGTGAAGCAGCGCTCCTGGATGAGCGCCAGGAGATCTTCTTTGCCGCGCACGTAGTAGTACATCCCCGCCAGGGACATGCCGCTCGCGGCGGACAGGTCCCGCATGGTGGTGGGGTGGTAGCCCTTGTCCGCAAACACCCGGGCGGCGCGGGCGAGCAGGTGGTCGAGGCGCTCGTCGTAGGGACGCATGATTTCGAACGATCGTTCGAATTTCGAAGCTATCTACGAGCCCGCGTGCTGGCAAGGGTCCTTAATATTGCGTGGCTTTCCACGTCCACAGACAAACGGAGCCAATGGCGAATCCTCTGCCGCGAACCGATGCGGCGCCCGATGCCGCCCTGATTGCCGCATGGCGGGACGGCGACGAACAGGCGGCGGCCGAGCTCGTCGGACGCCACGCCCGGCCCTTGGCGCGTTTTCTGGCCGGCGCGGGGGCGCCCGATGCGGATGTGGATGATCTGGTGCAGGAGACGTTCATCCGCGCGTTTCGCAGCGTGGACCGCTTCCGCGGGCAATGTCAGTTTCGCACCTGGCTGCTGACGATCGGCAGCAACGTGCTGAAGGATTTCGGACGCCGCGCCTCGCGGCGCAAAGTGCTGCCGTTGGATGAGGCCGTGCGCGATGTCACCGGTGACCCGCACGAGCATGCCGAGGCGAGGGAGACCGAAGCGCTGCTCGCTGCGGGATTGCAGCGGTTGCCGCGGCTGCAGCGGGAAGTGTTCCTCCTCAGGGCGCAGCAGGGACTGGAGTACGAAGAGATCGCGGCGGCACTGGCGACGACACCTGGAGCAGCCCGCGTGCATTACCATCACGCAGTGCGGAGACTGAAGGAGATAGTGAAGTGAACGACAAGAAACTCGAGAATCTGGCGAAGCGACTTGGCAGCGGGGCTGCCGCACGGCTCGACGTCGACGCGACTGCGCGGAAGGTCGTCGAGCGCTTGCGCGAGCACCCGGTGCGCCGCCTGGTCTGGGTCCAGCAGACGTGGCTGCGGATCGCGGCGGCGCTGGTCATCGTGCTGGGAGGCGCAGTGGCGGTCCGCCAGAGTCTCATCCAACCCGGCTCTGCGCATACCGCCCATTTCGTGGCGGACGACCTCAACGATCTGTCGGCAGACCAGCTGCGCGATGTGCTCGCCAGGTTCGATGAATTGATCAGCGGTGACAGTGTGGCCGTACCGGAAGGCAGCACGGACTTGCATGAACTGGACGCGCAGCAGCTGCGTGCAGTACTGCGCGCTTTGGAGGGATAAACATGATGAGGAAGTACATGCTACTCAGCCTGGTCGTCCTCCTCGCGCCGAGTCTTTCGGCTCAGCAGCGAGACACCGTGGAAGCGGGACGGTTGCGCGCGCAAATCGAGTCGACGTTCACTCGCCGGGTGCAAGAGGACCTGAACCTCTCGCAGGACCAGGCGGCAAAGCTGCGTGCGACGCAGGAACGGTTTGGCGCCCGCCGGCGCGATGTCATGCAGCAACAGATGGAACGCCGTCGCGCGCTCGAGATTCAGATGCAGCCGGGCATCGCGGCGAACTCCGATAGCGTGCGCAAGCTGATGGATGGGATGCAGACGGGCCGCGCGGAGATGCTCAAGATCGAGCAGGATCAGGACCGAGAGATGTCCGGCTATCTCACGCCGGTCCAGCGAGCCCGCTACCAACAGATGCGTGAGCGTTTGATGCAGCGGGTCGGCGAGCTCCGGATGGAGCGGCGGGAAGGGCGGGCGATCCAGAGAGGCCCGGGCACGAGGCCTGTGCGTCCGGGGATTCGGGGAGGCCGGCGCCGGGGGATTTGATTGGCGTCGTGCATTTGATGTAGGGGCGCAGCATGCTGCGCCCCTACCGTTTGTTTCCCAGCCGGCGGTGCGCTAGCTGAGCGCCTTACTCAACTGCTCGCAGCGACCCAGCAGCGTCGCATCGCTCACCCGGGCGCCGGCGCCATCCAGGAAGCCCGCGAAGATCCACGGATTCCCGCCCACGCCGCCCTGCACGGGCTGTTTCGGGAAGGTAAAGCTCATTCCTGGCGGAATGACGGACAGCGCCTGGCTGCGAACCGCCTCGTGCGGGCCACCCACCGGGTTATCGTTGTTCCGGAAGATGACCTGAACGCCGAGCCCCTCATACGCCAGACTAGCGTCCATGCTGATGAACGGCCCCGGGCTGTTCTCGCAGCTCGTGATGCCGAAATCGGCAAAGGCGTTTGCCGGAGTCTGCTGGGCGTGCGTGAAGCCATAGCGACTGCCCTGCACACAGCGGCCGAGATAGATCTCGTCGCTGGTCGGCGTCCCCTTCGCGTCGACGAACTGCACCCAAATGAACGGGTTGCCACCCACCCCTCCCAGCACCGGTTGTTTGGGAATCGTGATGGACTGCCCGGCGGGCTGGAGCGTCAAGTCCACGAGGTTGTCAACCGTGTAGTCGTGCGTCCCCTTCAGATTGTTGCTGAACGTCATCTCCACGCCGAACCCACCGAGCGCCGCCGCACCGTCGAGCGTGATGTGCGGACCGGGGTTGTTGCTGCAATCCTCGGCGACGAGTTCCGCGTTCACGCTGATCGGGATCTCCAGGTCGGTGATGTTGATGTGGGGCAGGGACGACGACGAGGCAAATGAGGGGGCGAGCGGCTGGTGTGAAGTGTCGCGACAGGCGCCGGTCAGAATGAACGCGCCCACGAGTGCCGCCGCGTGCAGCCCGCGCGAGCGGGCCAGGAGGGTTTGCAGATGCATGGTTCGCTTCTCCTTGTTTTGCACGGAGATGGTTGCCAGAACTGCGAGAGCTTCCGGTCGCACCCTCGGTGGCGCGACCGGCCGAGGGTTGAGCAAGGCACGTGCCGGGGCGAGCGTTGCATTCCCCGTGGTCACCCGAAGGGCATAGGTGTGGAGCGGCGGCGACAACCGGGGCATGGGCCCGTGGGCGGTGGCAACCACCGAGTCTCTGGTCAGGGGGCGTTGCGTCTTGCTGCGTTACCTCGCCAGCGGTTCGAGCATCTCGGCTGTGAGGATGGACGTCGCTATATTCTGCGCGGGCCCGAGTGGCGGAATGGCAGACGCAACGGACTCAAAATCCGTCGGGGGCAACCCCATGAGAGTTCGACTCTCTCCTCGGGCATCCGCTATGACGTATCTGCTGCTGCTGGCCACTGCACAGCTCGCCGCCGCCCAGCAACCCGCCTTCCGCGGCTCCGTCGTCAGCGCCGAAACCGGCCTGCCGCTCAGCTTCAGCATCGTCAGCCTGCACCCGAACGTCGGGCGACAATTCACCGACGCCGCCGGCGCGTTCGCGTTCGACGGCGCGAAGCCCGGCACCTATCTCCTCAGCGTCCGCCAAATCGGCTACACGCCGCTCGACACGCAGGTCGTCGTCGGCGGCGACAGCACCGTCAGGATGCGAATCGCGCTACGGCACCTCGCCATCGAGCTGCCTCCAGTCACAATCGCCGCCGGTCAGTGCACGAATCCCGGCCGGCCCGACTCGACCGATTGGGCACTGCGCGCCGTCTTTGACCAGCTCCAGGAGAACGCGCGGCGCTTCGAGCTGCTCGCGGACTCCTATCCGTTCCGCTTCGACCTGGAGATCGCGGTGCGAGAAGTGAATCAGCGCGGCGACACGGGTCGGGCGGTGGTTCGGACGCTGCGATTGACGAGTAACGACAATCATCCCTACGCGGCGGGCCGCGTCGTCGAACCCGCATGGGGACCATGGGGCAGCCCGGACAACGTGAGCCTGATCCACAGCGCGGAGTTGCAGGATTTGGGCAACGCAGACTTCGTTGCGAACCACTGCTTCCGCCTGGCAGGACGGGACACGGTCGATGGCGAGACGTTCGTGCGAATCGATTTTGAGCCGGCGACACGCATCCGCTCGGCCGATATGGCGGGCGCCGCGTATCTCGACTCCGTCACCTACGAGCTGCGCTACACCACGACGTGGCTCACACGACCCGAGCAATCATCCCTGATCAGCGTCCGCTCGATGAACTTCCGCACGCGCTTTCGCAACATCGCGCGCGGCGTACCACTCCAGGACTCGTTGATCGTCGTCACCACCTATCCGCACAGCCGACAAACGAAGATCGAGACTCAGCGAACCGTCGAGGTTCGCTTCAGCCGCCAGCCTCCGCCGCCTTAGACCCTTGCGCGAAAGGCAGCCATTGGGGGATATGGGGGCCTCCCAGGAGGTCACTCATGGCTCTGCCGCTGCTCCTCGTGCTGCTTCAGGCTGCGCACCCGACTACGCCGCCCCCCCCGGCGCAGACTCCTGTCGGCTCGGTCGCGGCTTGGACACTCCATTTCAGCGGCGACATCCGGTGGCAGCAGATCACCCCCGCAGGGGCCCTGCTAGTGTCGAGCGACGGCGGCCTAGCGGGCGTCGACGTCGAGCGCGGTCTGATCACATGGCAGAAGCCGGAGCTCGGCGGCCTCCCCGTCGATAGCGTGCGCATGGTCGAGGGGTCGCTTCTGATGGAAGCGGCGAAGCCCGGCCTGTCCCTGATTTTCGATCCGGTCACCGGCACCGTGCTGTTCGACTCGCGGCGCCTGAGTTTGACGAGGGTCGTGACACGGCGCGTGCTGCCGCAGACGGGCACGCTGATCGTCCACGGCCAGCGCGCCTCGGGTCCGCCCGTCGTTGCGCTCTACGACCTGGCCACCGGCAACCAGCGCTGGGTCAGTGAATCGCTTTTCCAACAGACCGAACCGAAGCGCGGCGGCCTCGGCGGTCTGATGCAGGGACTCGTGCGCATGGCATCAGGGGCAACCACGCTGGAAGTGCTGCAGGCCGGCGCTGAGGTCATCGTCGTGAACACGCTGATGGGGCTGCGCGCACTCGACGCGAAAACGGGCGCCGTGCGCTGGTCGGCGACGTTACCGACCGCACGCGCGGGCAACCCCGCGAAGCATGTGCGGCTCTTCCCGTCCGTCGACAAGCCCGATCGCATCTACGTGGGCTTCGACGATCGCCTGATGGCCTATCGTCTCGCCGACGGTCAGGCATTATGGGCCAAGCCGGCGATCATCGAGGGATGGGTGCATGACATCGTACAGCACCCGGGCGGCATCATCATCCTGCCGGAGTCACCGCCACCAAATGAGGCGCCGGGCAATGTGCACGTCATCAACGGGGTGGTGCAGACTGGGCTGAACATCGCTCGCTACGAGGATGGCACCACGATCGCCGCGAAGCCTCTGCGCATGCGGGGCACGGTCCGACAGGCGATCATCACCGGTGGATCCGCCGTGCTCGCTGTCGACGCCGAGTCGCGCACCTTCGTGAATGTGCTCGATATCGCCACGGCCACCGTGCGCCTGAAGAAGGATGTGAAGATCAAGGGGCAGCTCGCATACGCCGAGCTGACGTCGGCCGGATTGCTCTACGTCTCACGCTCCGATCAGGCGACGAACGGTGAAGTCAACATCATCGACCTGACGAGCGGCGAACCGAAATACAAGGATGCGATCGAGGGCAAGTCGGCCGTGTTGCTCCACGCCATCGATGGCAGCACGCTGTACGCGTATGCGAACAAAGACCACCATCTCTACGCGGTGAATCGCCAGGACGGGACGTATCGCGCGCTGGGCGGAGAGATCAAGCTGCAGGGCGACGAGGATCCGACCACCCTCGAGGTTCGCACGTCGGGACTCGTGCTGATCTCACCGCAGAACCTCGTCCTCGTGGGTCGAGACGGGCAGATCAAGCAGCAGGTCTATAATCCGGCGCCGCAGCTGCCCGGGCTGCTGCGCGCACTGTACCGGATCAACTCCGTACGCGCCGGACTCTACGGCGCGGCGGCTTCGGCATACGGCGACGCGTTTGCGCAAGCATCGCGCAACGCCACCGACACGACCGCGAAACGCATCACGGGCCAGCTGGCCGCCGCGTACAGCCAGGGCGGGGCACAGCTGCAAGGCTACTCGAGTCAGGCCGCGTCGCTGGCGTCGAAACGCTTCAAGGCGTCGCTCGCGACGCCGGGATCCGTGTTCGTGCTGACGAAGTCACCTGACGGGAACGGCAACGTCCTGCTCCAAATCGACAAGGACACCGCGCAGCCGCGCTCGCGCGTAGACCTCGGCAAGCAGCGCGAGCCCGTGTATGCGGTGGACGATATTTCGGGGATGCTCTTCTTACAGACTACAAGTGGGACGTTGGCAGGCTATCGGCTCTGAGAGCCGAATGTGGGCGTTCGCCCGTCAGGGCGCATTCGGCGTGCTGATCGTGAACGCGCTGCTCACGATCGAAGTGGCGCCGCTCGTACTTGCCTGAAGCGTGTATGTCCCGGCCTTATCGATCGCGAGGTTGCCGAAACTCGCGATCCCGTTCGCCGGTCGCACGACGGCGGTGCCACTCAATGAGGCACCCGTCGAATTGGATGCGAGGCTGATCGTGATGGTGCCGGTGAATGAGCTGTCCGTGCCGCCCACGGAATCGCGCACCACGACCTCGACCGGCGGTGTGATGACCTGACCGACATCGGCCGAATTCGGCTGCACGAAGAACCCCAGGACCGGCGGGCTGTTGCTGCCGTTGCCGCCATTGCCGCCGTTGATGCCGACGAGGCCGGAGCCTTGACCGCCGAAGCAGCCGCTCACCAATATCGCGAGCAGGGTTCCGCTGACGGTCAAGGGTGTGATTCGCATGAGTCCCTTACCCAATGACCCCTCCGGCGTTCCGGTAGGTCACAGGCTCGCCTGCAAAGGCGGTCCTTTTTGTGGTAAACTGGGGGCCATGCCAACACAGGTTGAAGGCCGCCGCGGCGGTGCCGTAGGCGCCAAAATCGAATTCCGGGACGGCCATTGGATCGTCCCCGACCATCCCATCATCCCCTTCATCGAAGGCGATGGCACCGGGCCCGACATCTGGCGGGCCTCGGCTAACGTATTCGACGCCGCCGTAGCCAAAACGTCGGGCGGCAAGCGCAGCGTCGTGTGGCGCGAGGTGCTGGCCGGCGAGAAATCGTTCAATCAGAATGGCAATTGGCTGCCTGAGGAGACGCTCGCGGTCATCCGCGAACATCGTGTCGCGATCAAGGGGCCGCTGACGACGCCCGTGGGCGGCGGGATCCGGTCGCTGAATGTCGCGCTCCGCCAGATCCTCGACCTGTACGCCTGCATCCGACCCGTTCGCTACTTCGCCGGCGTCCCCGCACCTGTAAAGGAGCCCGGCAAACTCGACGTCGTCATTTTCCGCGAGAACATCGAGGACGTCTACGCCGGCATCGAGTACAAGGCCGAGAGCCCGGAGGCCGACGCGGTCATCGAGTTTCTCCAGCGCCGCTTCGGCGCGAAGATCCGCGCGAAGAGCGCGATCGGCATCAAGCCGATGTCGAAATTCGGCTCGCAGCGTCTCGTCGTGAAGGCGATCCAACACGCGATCAAACGCAAGAGCCCCTCGGTCACGCTGGTCCACAAGGGCAACATCATGAAGTTCACCGAAGGTGGCTTCCGCGACTGGGGCTACGAAATCGCGAAAGAGCGCTTCGGCGCGCAGACGGTGACTGAGGCGGAGGGCGGCAAGCGCAAAGAGGACGTCGGCAAGGTCGTCATCAAGGATCGCATCGCCGACGCGATGTTTCAGCAGCTCGTGCTGCGGCCCGACGAGTACTCGGTGATCGCGGCGCCCAATCTCAACGGCGACTACCTGTCGGACGCGGCGGCCGCGCAGGTCGGCGGCCTCGGGCTCGCCCCGGGCGGCAATGTCGGGGACGGGTATGCGGTGTATGAGGCAACGCACGGCACCGCACCGAAATACGCGGGCCAGGACAAAGTCAATCCGAGCAGTGTGATTCTCTCCGGGGTGATGATGTTCGAGGAGATGGGCTGGGATGATGCGGCGCGCGCCATCGTGGGCGGGCTGGAGGGCGCGATCGCGGCGAAACGCGTCACGTACGACCTCGCGCGCCAAATGCCCGGCGCCATCGAGGTCTCGACCTCCGCGTTCGCCGATGCCATCATCGAGCACCTGTCATGAAAACTCTGATCGCGACCAAGCCGCTCGGGAGCGTGGAGACGCCGCTGCTCGCGCTGATCGTCGCCCAAGGCGGGGGCTCGACGACGGCGATCGATCCGGGCGTCGAGCGTGCGGTCGCCTCCGGTGACTACAAGGGAAAGAAGGACGAGACGCTGCTCGTCTACGCGAGCGGCAAGGCGCAGCGCATCCTGCTCGTCGGCATAGGGAAGGCTAACGAGATCACACGGAGTGCCATCCGGCGCGCCGCGGCCATCGCGGCAAAGCGCGCCCGCAGCCTGGGGAGCAAGACGTTGTCCCTTGCCGTCGCGAAAGAGGCACGCGGCAGTCTCGGCGCCGCCGAGCTGGCGCAGGTGCTCATCGAGGGTACCGCACAGGGCGGGTGGCAGTTCACCGAGCTCAAGAAGGTGCCGGAGGACCCCAAGCCCGAGATCGAGTCCGTCGAGCTGGTGATCGACGCGGCGGACAAGGACGAAGCGGAGGCGGGGCGCCGCATCGGGGACGCCATCGCGGCGGGGTACTTGTATACGCGCAACCTGCAGATGCAGCCCGGGAACGTCTGCACGCCCAGCTATCTCGCCGAGGAGGCTCGCAAGCTTGCCGCAGCACACGGATTCAAGGCGACGATCCTCGACAAGGCGCAGATAAAGAAGGAAGGGATGGGCGCACTCCTCGCCGTCGCGCAGGGAAGTGCGGAAGAACCGCGGTTTATTGTGCTGGAGTATGGCGGCGGATCAGGTGCCCCCGTGGCGTTGATCGGGAAGGGCGTCACGTTCGATTCCGGCGGCATCTCGATCAAGCCTGCGGCGAACATGGAGGATATGAAGTTCGATAAATCCGGTGCCACCGCGGTGCTCGGGGCTTTCGAGGTGCTGGGACGTCTCAAGCCGAAGATCAACGTCGTCGGCCTGATACCGGCTACCGAGAACCTGCCTTCCGGGACTGCGATCAAGCCCGGCGACGTGGTGAAGAGCCACCTGGGCAAGACGATCGAGATCATCAACACCGATGCCGAGGGGCGCCTGATTCTGTGCGACGCCCTCTCATACGCCCGGCGTTTCAAGCCGGTCGCCGCGATCGACGCCGCCACCTTGACCGGGGCCGTCGTCATCGCGCTCGGCCATTATGCCATCGGCATGCTCGGCAATGATGAGCCACTGCTGGCCGAGGTGCGCGACGCCGGCGAGCGCGCCGGGGAGCGCTGCTGGCCGTTGCCGTTGTGGGACGACTACCGCGAGCTGCTCAAGTCCGATGTCGCCGACGTCAAGAACTCGGGCGGGCGCGCGGCCGGCACGATCGCCGGCGCCTGGTTCCTGCGCGAGTTCGTCGACAGCTTCCCGTGGGTCCATCTCGACATCGCCGGAACGGCGTACCTGGAAGCAGAGGGCGCCGGCCACGCGAAGGGTCCGACGGCGGTGGGCGTCCGGCTGTTCACGGAGTTCCTGCTCAAACGCGCCGGCGCTTGACTCGGGCGGGGTTGATCGCCCTCGCCTTTCTGCCGTCGGCGCTGGCCGCGCAGGTCGACACGACGGCCCGCCGTGATACTACCGCAACACGGGACACCACCGCGGCACGCGACACGACGACCGCGCTGCTCCCGACGTTCGCGCCGGCGATCATGCCCGGTCCGTTGCCCAAGGGCACGCGCTACACGTTCACCGCCGACTCGATCATCCTCTCCAGCGCGCGCACCCTGAGCGACCTCCTCAGCCACATCCCCGGGGTCTATGTCGCGCGCGGCGGCTGGTACGGAGAACCCGAGATCGTCTTGTACGGCGGGCGCGGCCCATCGTCGCTCGAGCTTTACTGGGATGGCATGCCGATGCGGCCGCTGGGCCGCGACTCGGTCTATCTCGATCCGGCGCGCATCCCGCTTGGACCGATCGAGCGCGTCGATGTCATCATCCTCCCCGCATCGCTCCAGGTGTACCTGGTCAGCGCGCAACATCGTCCGACGGCGCCGCGCACGCAGGTCGGTATTGTCTCCGGACGACAGGACATCGCGGATTACCGCGCGGGCTATGCCACGCGGACCCGTTCAGGGTTCGGCGTGTCGCTGCTCGCCGATTGGGCCAGCATCGGAATCGGCCCGACCGGCAACACCACGCCGCCGTTCGGGACAAGCGACATCTGGCTCAAGGCCGACTACGTCCCTCCCGGCGGACGGGTCGGCGCGTCATTTCAGTTGTCGAGCGCGAGCTGGCATCGCGCCGCGCAAGACAGCGTTGACGGCTGGCGCCAGGATCGCCGCGACAAGATGCTGCGCCTGTTCGTCGCGGAGCGTGATGACGGTCTCGGTTGGCGGTTCACGGCAACACTCGGGACGAGCGCCGTCAGTCGCGACACCCTGGTCGTGCGCCGGACGACATCCGCGGCGATCCTCGAGGCCAGCCAGACGTGGCGTGCGGCGTCGATTTCGGGCGTCGCGCGGTTCGGCGCCGCCGGGGCGCCGCAACAGCTCGAGGCGCGCGCGGGATGGATGCCGCTCTCGCCCATCACACTTGCCGGATCCTTCCGGCAATCGTTCTACGTCGGCAATCGATACGGTTGGCGGACGTTTGGCTCCGCCGGACTCACGCTCCCGCTCGGGTTCTCCGCCCGGGCCGAGGTCGCCTGGCAGGAGGACGCGGAGGCACCGCTCGTCACGACCGATGCGATGCATCGCACGTTGGACGTCGCGGGCTGGCTGCGTTTCGAGAACCGCCTCATAACGGTCGAGGTCGGGCGTGGCCGGCGCGATCCCTTCGCGCCGCTCGGCTTCGCCGCCGGGATTAAAACCGTGGATTCATTGAATCCCACGCCGCTCACAGAGTTCGTCGCGGCGCACGCCACACTGCACGTCGCGCCCGGATTCACGCTGAGCGGGTGGTTCTTCGATCCGGTGATTGGAGGCGGGGATTTCGAGCCGCCACGGCATGGGCGTGTGTCGGCGACCTTCTACTCGAAGTTCTGGCGGGTCTTCAAGAGCGGGATCTTCGCGCTGCGCGGTGAGGTCGCCATGGAATCGTGGAGCCGCTCTGCGCTCGGCGGCCTCGACAGCGCCGGCGTGCGGCGGGCGATGACCGGATCGAGCTTCGTCGATACCAACCTCGAGATGCAGCTCGCCGGCGCCACGCTCTTCTGGAGTGTCACCAACATCAACATCATGCGGTCGAGCTACGTGGAAGGACTGGGCTATCCGAAGAGCGTGCAGCAGTATGGCGCCCGCTGGTTCTTCACTAACTAGGGGCTACATTTAAGGCCCTGTGCCCCGCAGTATGACGGGCTTCGTCTCGGTCGAAGATCGGGTGCTCCGCGGACGGTTGCGAATTGAAATCCGCACCGTCAACCACCGCTATTTCAACCCGCAGCTGAAGCTGCCGGCGGATCTGGCTGGTGTGGAGATCGAGATGCGCGAGCG
>Ga0137359_10002534_pt1 | contig 14663 bp, 15 predicted proteins | sample Mad1_40_16metaG_FD_108281 | JGI IMG/M metagenome (GOLD analysis project Ga0137359, IMG submission 108281) | Vadose zone soil microbial communities from Angelo Coast Range Reserve, California, USA - Mad1_40_16 metaG | ecosystem: Environmental > Terrestrial > Soil > Vadose zone | place: USA... | reverse complement strand
CTCGTTCTCCCGCGCACAAACAAAGCAGGTAGGGCGATCAACCTCATTCGCCGCGGGCGTGTTCGGTGACCCGGTACGCTTCGGTGGCGATCTTGCTGTCGAAGTACAGGAGGACAAAGGCGATTCCAAGCAATGGTCGCAGGAGCGTCTGGGCGAGACCGAGGCTAAAGCCGACGAGACTAAACGCTTGAGACTTCGGGGCAACTGTCAGCGCCTGAATGAGAGCCTGCGGATCCTGAGAAGTGGTTAGCTCATGAAAATAATGCTGAATCGAGTGCCACTCAGATCCGATGTTGATCGCAAACACAAACGCAAACCAGATTGAAGCGATAAAAACGCCTCGCCACATCGGGCGTCGAAACCACGGAAGATCGCGCCGGCTACGCGCGAGTTCCTTACTTTGGCGCAACGTGTCTCCAGCATCGGATCTCTCGAGAACCGCAAATTGTTGCCAGAACAAAAAATTTATGAACAACCGGCTAACGATCCAAACTTGAAAAGCCAGGACGAGCAGGGCGAGAAAGAACAAAAGCACGGAAGGACCGGCCAACATGACCATCAGAATGATACCGATCGGCAGAAGGGTCCAAAAAAAGTAGGCGCCATAAACAAAGATGCAGAGCATCGCGACGCGCGCCCAAAATTTGAGCGCGTTTTGCAGCAGAGGAAACATCTTTACCGAGTGACCGCCAGCCAGTTCGGTGGTGAGAATTTGAATTCCTGCGATAAAAACCGGCCACGCGGCAAGGCTGAGTAGGAACATGCAAAAACTGAACGCTGCCGCGGTGAGTATGCGGAGATTCGCCTCCATATTGGGTGACGCGCTTGACGCGGAACTGGTCAATTGCGCACAGAGGGAAGGGACTGCGATGAGTAGGGTGAGTCCTAAGAATTGAAGAAACCCTTTACGATAGATCCGAAACGCATCGACCAGGATTTCGCTAAGGCTGCGGCTCGATTGTAAAGGCGCTCGCTGCGTCGAGCGCCCGACGACGGACGCAGCCTCTATATCGGCTGGCTCGAAAAGACCAGGAATTTCCGCCGCTGTCGTCCAAAGGTGAACATCGGTCCGCCGTGCTTCATTTGCCGGAAGCAGGCGACCCTCCATTTTCCATTCGCGGAGCGTCTCAATGTCTACCGGACCGTACTCCTTGCCCTGCACGCGCACAATCCACTCGTCGATCATTCCGTCACTTAACCGTGAATTACGGCAAGCGAAAGTAGTGTGAGCGTCCTGCTTTCGGCCCTCCAAATACAATTGGGGACGGTTGCGCTACGTTGCCTGTTTCGGCTACGGTACTCGTGTGAAGCTGCTGCTCATCGACGGTCATTACTACGTTTATCGCTCGTTTTTCGCGATCCAGAACTTGTCTAATTCTCGTGGTGAACCGACTAACGCGATCTTCGGTTTTACAAAGACCGTCCGCCGGATGTTGAAGGATTTGCAGCCGGAACTGGGTGCAGTGGTTTGGGACGAAGGTGTGCCGCAAAAGAGAATGGAACTGCAGCCAGCCTACAAGGAAACGCGCAAGGAGATGCCGACGCCGATGATCCCGCAGCTCGACTTCATCCAAAAACTCACGCCTCTGCTCGGTTTTCGAAATATCGCGCTTGCCAATACCGAAGCTGACGATCTGATGGGTTGCTACGCACGCGCTGCCTGCAAGCATGGCGTCGAAGTGGTGCTCGCCACAAACGACAAGGATTTATTTCAGTTGGTCGGACCGTGCGTGAAGGTTTACACGACCGCGAAAGCCGATCTCTCGTCACCGAAAGATCAATTCGCGCTTCTCGGCGAGCCAGAAGTGACCACGAAATGGGACGTTCCCCCGAAGCTTATCGGCGATGTCCTCGCCCTGACCGGCGATTCGGTTGACAACATTCCCGGAATCGGCCTGGGCCGCAAGACGGCGGCGGCGCTGATTCGCGAATACGGCAACCTTGAATCTTTGCTGGCCAATATCGACAAGGTGAAAAATCAACGCACACGGGAAAAGCTGATCAACGCGCGCGATCAGATTTTGCAGAACCGAAAAATGGTCGAACTCGACTGCGACATGAAGCTGCCCTTGAAAATCGAGGAACTCAGAATTAAGCCTGATTATCCCAAACTGCTCACAGCGCTGGAGAAGTGTGAATTCAAATCGCTTCTCCAAGAAGTCCGCGACGAGGCCGTGCGTGCCGGCTTTGAAGCGCAGGGCAGCTTGTTGTAGCCCCGAAGGAGATTTTACAACGGTCAGAGACCGATGGCCATAGGGAGTAAGGCACTTGGCGGCCAGGCGGTCGGAATTTATTACATTTAAGGAGAAAAAAATCGAACGCGGGCCAAGCCGCGCTGTCTACCTTAACAGGTTAAGGCGATTCGGGCGGTGGCACGTGTTCTTGTATTCATTGTTTCTCCTTAGCGTGCGCTGCCCGAATCTTTTTTCTTCCTAAGCCAGTGACTCAACTGCCGGTTGTGAGTTTGTGCCCGTGTGATGTCTTCATACGGCGATCTATGGAAGTGGCGGTAACCTGCTCGGCTTCTCGTCCTTCTGATCGTCCACTGTGAGTTTCCACCGCAGACATGCTCGTGCTTTGCATTTAGCGTTCCGCACGCCAATTTGAGAACCTACGCGCGTGAGCGATGCGTTTTATGAAACACGAAAAGCAGCCCAAGCCCGTGAAGCCGAATCGCTACGACCCAATTGGCGCTGCACTCCAAGAAGACATTGGCCGGGGCGATATTACGACCGAATTCTTTGTGCCAGACAGTTTGCACGCCACGGGACGCATCATTGCGCGTGAAAACGCAGTTGTCGCCGGTAGCGGAGTGGCTAGTGAAGTTTTCCGGCAAGTCGACCCGTCAACCGACACCCAGATTATTCGAGGAGACGGCGCCGAAGCTGCCCTCGGCGATGTGATTATCGAGGTCCGCGGATTGGCGCGTTCGATTCTGAAGGCGGAACGGGTCGCATTGAATTTTTTGCAACGCCTGTGCGGCATTGCAACGCTCACGCGCCAATTTGTCGACGCGATTGGGGACCATCCCGCCAAGATTTTGGACACGCGGAAAACAACCCCGGGCCTGCGAGCAATGGAAAAGGCCGCGGTCGTCGCCGGCGGCGGAAGGAATCACCGGTTCGGGTTATACGACATGGTGCTCGTGAAAGATAACCATCTGACTACTTTTGAGGGACTTTCCAGTTTTGCCGAACGAATTCGCCAGCTTCGTCAGGAGCGGCCAAAGATCCGTATCGAAGTAGAGGCAGATGATTTGGAACAAGTTCGTGGCTTCGTTGAAGTTGACGGTATCGACGTCATCCTCCTCGATAATATGACGCCGGCTCAGATTCGCGAGGCTATCGCGCTGAGAAAAGACAACATCGAATTTGAAGCAAGCGGGGGCATCACTCTTAAAAACGTGAACCGCATAGCGGCCACTGGGGTTGATTACATCTCAGTTGGCAGTCTCACCCATGGAGCGCGCGCAATCGATATCTGCCTAGAAATGACCCATGTCCCCGGTTGAAGCTTTGGATGGCCTAATCGCCGATGAGTTGCAGGCAGATCCTGGTAACGCGGTCATTGGACGCGAAGTCATTGTGCTCCAACGGACCGGCTCGACCAACGATGCGATTTTGGAAATAGCGCAAGATTCCAAAGAGGGACTCGTTCTCTTTGCCGAACAGCAAACCGCCGGTCGCGGTCAGCGAGGTAATCGCTGGGAATCGCCCGCCCGGAAAGGGCTTTGTTTCTCCATCTTGTTGCGTCCGAAGATCGATATCAACGAATCGATGGGACTCACTGCGTGGGCGGCAGAAGCGGTGGCGGACACAATTCGAAAGGAATTTTCGCTCGAGCCAACCATCAAGCTGCCCAACGACATCCGCATTGATCGACGCAAGGTCGCCGGCGTGCTCGTTGAGATGCGCGCGCAAGACAAAGCGCAACATCTAGCCATTATCGGTGTCGGAATTAATGTGAATCAATCCCGCGAAGATTTTCCCAAGGAGTTGCAAAGCCGGGCAATTTCCCTGGCTATGGCTTTAGATCGACAAGTTGATCGTCAGAAATTTGCCACCGCTCTCTTGCGGAACCTGGACCGCACTTATCGCGAAATTTTCGGCGCGTAAGTTGAAAGCGCTTTCCCGGTGCACCGTAGCCGCTTCGCTATGCGCAGCCCGACGCGGAGCTTCCATTTAATGCCTGCATTACGTCGCCCACAGGGCAACGGCTACAGGAGGAGCGGGTCACATGTTCATCTCGCGCAGCCATTCCCGATAAACTTGCGGCGAAATTTCCGATGGCTTGATCTCGCTGCGTCCGCCCCAGAAAACGTTCGTGTATGCCACTGGGATGCCGCTCGCACGAAGATGTCGATCTATCGCCGCTTTGTGTTCGAGGAGCCGCTGCTTATCCGTGCCGTGCGCTACGGCCATGATGTTGACGTTCTTAAATTGGGGACCGGCTTCGCGCCAATAGCAATGGGTGAGGATGTGATGCCGACCGACTTCGCCGCCTGCCTCAATCTCGCGACCTTGCGGCACCGCCCAGTGAAACAGCGCATTGAAACGCGTGACACGAACGCCAGCAGCCGACGGTTTGACGTGTTCCAGAAAAGTTGAAAAACGCCCAATGACCTTTCGCGCATTCAGCTGCTCGGCAACGCGATAAAATTCATCAAGCGAGATACCCGCTTCTTCCGCGCGGGCTGCCCAAGGGGTTGGCTGAATTTCTTCCGCGGCGAATTCCCGCTTCAGGGCCAGCAGGACATTCCACTCGCGCTCGCTAAGATCGACGATCTGCACCGGAGCCATTTTTGCCGGCTGATCTGCCTTGCTGCCCGGCTCAATCGCTTTTCGGCGAACATGGCCAACGCCGAGAGTAAAAATTCCTTTCGCTGGCATGACCCGGAAACATTCCGCACCGACTTTGTTCGCTAATAATTCGCAATGGCGCCGCAGCGAAAATCCGTGCGGCACTTTCACTGTTGTCCATAATTTGTAATCCGATCCAGCGGTCGCTGTTTCGGTTGAGCGCAGTACCACGTGTCCGGAAAAAGGATCGCGCTGAAACATCGAGTCGAAGGCGGCATCGATCTTATTTTCAGGAACTTTCCACGCCACGAGCGCGCCATCAGCCAGATTGGTCGCCAGCAGAGTTTGCCGGACGCGCCGGATCGTTCCCGCGCGCAGCATCGTTGCGATCCGTGCCATCACGTCATCGACATCTACCCCTGAGCGTCGCGCGATTTCCTCGAACGGCTCGCGGACGAAGCCTTCAATTTTGTCCTCCGAAATCGCGAGAATCTTTGCGTTATTTGGATCGTCGTGCTCCACCGGCAGCATGTGGATTAATCCGCCCGTCGATTTCTCTTGTCCAATCACTCGCTTCGCCGCATGAAAACCCGAATCGATTCAACCGGCACTCCGTTTAAGTTCCGCAGCAGGAGAGAACCGCGAGAAAATGACAGCTCGAACCGGCCAGAACGAACAAATGCCAAATGAAATGACTGTAGCGCAGACGCTCGTTCACGAAAAATAACACGCCCGTGGTGTAGGCGATGCCGCCCGCTACCAGCCAAAACAGTGCGGGGAACGGAATCGCCAAGGTCATCGGGCGGGCCGCAATAAGAGCCAGCCACCCGGTTCCAAGATAAAGACTCACCGAAAGTTTCGGATGGTGCGAGGGCCCGCGAGTTGTCTTTAAAAAAATGCCGAAAATCGCGAGCGCCCAAACAAGTGCGAGCATGGTGGATCCCCAGAAGCCGCGAAGCGGGCCCAGCGTGAACGGCGTGTATGTTCCAGCGATCAACAAAAAGATCGCCGAGTGATCCACTACCTGCAGAATGGATTTCCCGCGCGTGTGTGGCCACGCATGGTAAAGCATTGATCCGAGATACAATATCGACATCGTGGCCACAAAAATCACCGCGCCGAGAAAAAAGCCGGGGCTACTACGACGCGCTTCCAGCAGAAGAATCGGCGCGCCGAGTAACGCGGCGCACAATCCAATTCCATGACTGATGCTGTTCGCCAGTTCTTCGCCAGCGGATTGCATCCGTTTCGGTGAAACGCGCAGCTCATCATTCATATTCATGGCAGATGTGGCTCGGGCACGTTGAACCATTGCTCCAGATATTGTTTTCGTTCTTCCACCATTCGCCGCAATCGTTGCTGCTGATCCGGCTGCAGGATCGAATTCATTCGATCTTGCGCACGATCGAAAATTCCATCTATCTCGCGCAAATTCAACGCGTAGAGGTTGCGCAACTCATTGTCCGCTTGCTGCGCGATCGGCCTCAGCTTCAGGTCTTGCTCTGGCGTGAGACGCAAGCGTGCCCGCCAGCGATCCACCGCAAAGGGCGTTCCCGGTGATGGCGCCTCACTCCGCCGCGGCATCTCGTATTTCATCGCGCGGATCGTAAGAAACCCGCCGGTCACCCCGCCTGCGACAAAGATTGCAATCAGCGTCAAAACGATTTTCCATCTGTCGATCGCGTTCATGACCACAAAAAACAAAGAGGAGCGGCTAAAAGCGATCTTTTTTGATGCGGTCGGAACACTCTTTTATCTAAGCAAGACTGTAGGCGATCATTATGCACTGGTCGGCAAGGAAGTGGGATTGACGCTCGATGCACAGCAGCTCGATCAGGCCTTCTTCACGGCTTGGAAGCGAGTGCCGCCTCGCGCCGCGATCGATGAGCCGCGCAAAAATGACGACAAAGGCTGGTGGCGCCAGATTGTCAATCTTGTGCTCGATCAGGTAGCGCCCTCATTGAGGGAACTTGATCGCGACAATTTCTTCGAGGTCGCCTACGAACATTTCGCCGAGGCCGGTGTTTGGGAGCTTTATCCGGAGGTTCTTGATGTTCTCGAGAAATTGGAGCCGCGCTTTCAACTCGCGGTAATTTCAAACTTTGACGGGCGTTTACGATTTATTCTCGGGCACCTCGGCATTTCCAAATTTTTCGCGCACGTTTTTGTTTCCAGTGAGATCGGCGCAGATAAACCCGATCCAAAGATTTTTCGCCGCGCGCTCAAGATTGTTCAGGTTGAACCGAATCAAGTGCTGCACGTGGGTGACGATGCCGAACGCGACTGGAAAGCAGCCGCTGTTACTGGCTTATCTGTCTTTAAGTTAGATCGAGAAAAGGGTTCGTTGCGCGATTTGCTGGCATTCCTGAAATGCTAGGAACAGGCGCCTTGGCGAGCTCCCGACGGGAATCAGCGTTCACGACGCGCCCGACGGTCGCCTCTGCGAATTCTTGCAGCAATGTTTGATCTGGCTTACAAACTTTATTCCACGTGGGTCGGTAGCTCAATCGGTAGAGCAGCGCCCTTTTAAGGCGTTGGTTCCGGGTTCGAGTCCCGGCCGACCCAGTTTCCATCGTGTTACACGCGCGCCAAAAGCGATTCAACATTTAAAACAACAAGCGGGCTGATGTGATCTGCCACCAGCATAAATGCATTTTTGTGGAGGTGCCCAAGACCGGCTCGACCAGCGTTCGGGCGATTCTGGGTAAAGCATGGAAGCCCCATCTCAATTTATGGCAGATCAAAAGCCAGATGGAGACATATTGGACGCGCTATGGAGGAAGAAAGAACCGGATTCTGGCGTCTCTGTATTTGTTGCTTCCGGAGGAACGCCGGAGAGAGATCGGGCGCAAGCAATTCGAGACTTACTTTAAGTTCGGATTTGTTCGTAACCCGTGGGACCGCGTCGTCTCCCTCTATGAGCGCGCGGAAGCTTTACAGCTCAGAGACAAAATGACTTTCGAAGAATTTGTCGATTGGATCCAGTACAGCAGCAGCACGTGTGTCCACTCTTCTCCGCATCGCTATCAGCTCGATTGGTTTGTCGATCCGAACGGAAATGTGCTCGCCGATTTCATTGGGAAATTCGAGCGGCTCGACGAGGACTGGGCTTTTGTGGCGCAGAAACTCGGGGTCACCGAGATATTGCCGCATCGAAGAGCCAATCCGCGAGCGCGACATTACACTGAATATTACACGCCCAGAACGAGAGACGTGATCGCAAACAAGTTCAAAGTGGATATCGAGCGGTTTGGCTATGAGTTCGCCGGATAAAATTAAGGCGATCGTTCTGACCTGCGATCGGTATCGAGCGATCACGCAGCATTTAATCGTTCAGTACGAACGATTGTGGCCGGACCATCCTTTTGTCTTTCATGTTCCCTATCAGGAGCTTGGTGGCGTCGATAGCGAACGGATCAAATTCTTCACATCACCCTCGGATATTAAGGCAACGGTTTTGCATTTGCTCACGAATATCGACGATGAGGAGTGGGTTTACTGGTGCGTCGACGACAAATATCCGATTCAGCTCGTTACGGATAAAATCGCGAGCCTGATTTCCCATGCCATGCGTTCGCCGGAAGTAGATGGTCTTTTGTTCTGCAGATGCAGGGTGACACTGACCAATCCCAAGCTTGCCCTCTACCCTCGCAAAATCCGAAATCCCTTCGGCGACGTTTACTTCGAGCGTAAAGCCTGGTTCCAAATTTGGATTCACCAGCTCCTGCGCGCCAAAGTGCTGCGATACCTGTTCACTCATCTTCCAGATCATATTCCCAGTGCCAAGGCGATGGATGAGCTAAAAAACGATGTGCCGAAACTGGCTGAGCACCGGTTGTTTGTGACCAAGGAGAATTTCGCAGTCTTTGGGGAAAGTACGCAGATGGGCGTGGTTACCCAGAATTGCTACGAGAGCATGCTGGCGAGTGGCATTAAATTGCCGGAATGGTTTCAACATCCAAACGGGGAATATGTAACGCTTGGAAAATTGTAGGATTCTCGTTGCTCAATCAAACGTGTAGCCAAAGCGTTCGATCTCGGGTGCAAAGCGCTTCCTCACCAATTCGCGCAGCTCGTCATCGTAATATTTCGCATAATGTTCGCGGCTTGAGCGGTTATACCGTGGCAGCGGCGCTGCCGGAATATCGAGCGCTGCAGAAACGTGCCGAAAGTCATCCGCTAAAGTCTCAAATCGCATAACGTAATCCACATTCCTGAATGGATCTTCTTCGCCTTCAGCAAGCCGCAGATAGTCCGCGACTGAGAATACGTTTAAGATCATTTTCTTAAATTCCTTCCGATTCCAGCTCATCAAGTCGCGAGTCGGCCTAAAGTAGTATGAGACCATCCGGTCCCATGGATTTCGCACGCAGGTAAACTTGTAGAGCCTGTGAAACCGGTCTTCACCCAAGGCTTCCCGATACTCGACCAAAGTCGAGTGCTTCCGGACCTTATAATTTGGATTCCGCAGCCCAAAACGCTCAATGCCATCCTGTTTGCCACGTACGGCAACAATTTCATCCTCGGAATAATCTCGGAGGATGCTTTGAATCGAATTACCGGCGGTTTTTGGTATGTGAACGAACAGAAATTGTTTCTGAAAAGAGATCATCGGAAAGCGCGGCTAAGTTGGAAACCAGTCTTCAGTTGCGCGAGTAATCGCGGGCGTTTACCAATCGTCCGATAGATTGCGCTGCGTTTCCAGTCATCTTGGGCACCGGGCGATGATCATTTCTCACAAATACAAGTTTATCTTTATCAAGACAGCAAAAACCGGAGGCACGAGTATCGAGGTCTTTCTTTCGAAGCAGTGCGGCCCCATGGACATCGTGACGCCGATCGCTCCTCCGATCGAGGGGCATCAGCCACGCAACTACAAGGGATTCACCAATCCGATTCCCGAGATTATTGATAGGCCGGCTAAACTGTTTTCGGTGTTGCGCCGTACGTTGACCAGCCGCGAGAAATTCTACAACCATATGCCCGCGCCTCTCGTGCAAAAGCGCGTTCCCGGCCGGCTTTGGAACAGCTACTTCAAATTTTGTGTGGAAAGAAATCCGTGGGACAAGGTTTTGTCTCACTACCACATGCACTCCGTTCGGGAAGGTGGTTCACTTTCACTCGATGAATATCTCACACGCGGCCGGTTTCCCATTAACCATTTTCGCTATACCGATCGCTCCGGCGCGAAAGTCATCGTTGATCGGGTTCTCCGTTATGAAAACCTCCTTGCCGAGCTCGGCGAAGTGTTCTCGAAATTAAACATCCCGTTCGATGGCACGCTTGGGATTAAAGCCAAGTCGGAATACCGGAGCGACCGCACACCGTACCAGTTGGTATTTAATGACCAGCAACGGAAGATCGTGGAAAAGGCCTTTGCCCAGGAAATCGAATTGCACGGCTACCGCTTTGAGACATAGCGGCAACGCGCCGGCTCCTCAGAGTTTGAGCCTGTCGTCGGTGGATTCCTGCCAGCGGTGAATTTCGCCCGCCCAACGTGAAATCACCGAAGCATATTGCCGGTCTGAGTACAGATTGCGCGTTTCCAGCGGATCATCGGCCAGGTTATAGAGTTCGTTCAAATCTTTGTCCCGAATACAAAGCTTCCAACCCTCAGCGGAGACTACAGCCCGAGTTGATTCGTCAACGGCGCGCTTGATCATGCGCCGCGCGGCCAGTGATGTTCCTTTTTTAATCTTTGTTCGGTTAGGGGCCCACTCAAGGAATACACTTTCCGGCGGCTGGGCCTCTTCGTGAATGAGTGGCAGCAGGCTCTTGCCCGCGCACTGTGGGTGCTTTGGCTGGCCAAGAAGATCGAGCAACGTCGGCAGGAAATCGATGTGACTCACCGGTTGAGGAACGATCTTGCCGCGTTTCTGACCGGGCAGCCGGACCAAGAGCGGAACCCGCGCGGCTTCTTCGAACATTACTTCTTTGGCGAACAGATGATGCGCGCCCAAGCTGTCGCCATGGTCGCTCGTGTGCACGACGATTGTGTCATCGCTCAAGCCGCATCGTTCCAGACAGCCGAGAACGGCGCCGATACTTTCGTCAATGAGCGTGACCAAACCGAGATATCGCTGTTTGATGCTGCGATATTCCTCGGGCGTGATTCCAAAGAATAACTGAATAGGCAAGCGCTCCCGGTCCAGAGCCGCTTCGGCCTGCTGCCATTCTCGCATCAGTCGGTAGCGCAGAGGAATGTTGTCAGCCTCGGGAAGGGTAGCAGTAACGTCTAAATCTATCTCGTTGAGCGGATGTTCATCGTTAAACGGACCATTGTACGGTGAGTGAGGTTCGACAAACGCGACAATCAAAATGAAAGGCTCGCCACGATGTTTTTCGATGAATTCGCACGCGTGCATTTCGAGAAATTTTGGTCTCGATAGCTCGAGCGGGAGGTTGCTGACGGCCAGTTCCGAGAATCGTCCATCTTGTTTGTCGGGCGTGACGCCCGTTGAAATGAGAAAATTCGCGTAGTCACCGCGGGATTCAGTGGAAATCCACTCGTGAAATCCGCGTCCGGCCGGTCCTTCTTCGCCAAGGTGCCACTTGCCCATGTATGCGGTGTGATAATCCTTGTCGTCCATCATGTCAGGGAAAACGCGAAATCTCCGATCGAGTGGAACGTTGTTCCTGTTACATCCGTTGATGTGGGGCCACGTTCCGGTCATGAGCGATGAACGTGAAGGAGTGCAGACCGGATGCGTCACGTAAGTTCGCTCGAAAACCACGGACTCGAAAGCAAGCTTGTTTAAATTCCGCGCGTGAACTTTTTTGCCTCCGTAACGAGCGAGCGTGTCCGCTCTTTGTTGATCAGGCAAAAAGACGATCAAATTCGGCTTCCGCGGAAGTTTGGCTGGTTGCGAAACCATGGAGCTAACGGCTAACGCAGTAAATCAGCCTTAGGTCGTCTGCAATCGTGCCGGAAGGAAAATCTTTGGCGTCGCAACATTTGCAATTTCGATGTTTTATGATTCGCATGAAACGGCTTTTGATCTTGCAAGTATTTGGCGCGTTAATCGCTGCGATGGCGCAAGGCGCAACAAACTTCGATTTGGCCGCACAGGCGACGAACGAGCTCGCGGTTGATCTTCACCGGCAGCTTGCCACGGGCAACGAGAACCTTTGCGTCTCACCTTATTCGATCGAAAGCGCTCTGGCCATGACGTTTGCCGGCGCAGATGGCGAGACACGGACGGAGATGGCGCACGTCCTGCATTTTCCAAGCGACGCCAGTGCTGTGCCAACCTTGCTCGCGTCGCTTCAGCATTCGCTTGAAGAGATGAGCGTGAAGACGGCAGAGCTTGTAAAAGAAGCCAAAAGATTCGGCGGGCCGAGCGAGCCGCTCACGCTCACGATCGCCAATCGGCTGTTTGCCCAAAAGGGTTACGATTTTCGCGAGTCGTTTCTTAGGCTTGTGAAACAAAATTACGGCGCGGCCTTTGAACCTCTTGATTTTGTTACGGACGCCTCCGGAGCAACGCAGCATATCAATCACTGGGTCGCCGACCAGACGCATGATCGGATCCGCGATCTCATCCCCGCGAACGCATTGAATAAGATGACGCGCCTCGTCCTGGCGAACGCACTTTATTTAAAAGCGCCCTGGGCTGATCCATTTTCTGAAAAGACAACACAACCCGAGCCATTTCATGTTCGCGGCGGCGCGCCCGTCGATGTTCCAACGATGAGAAAGGCGGCGGCGTTTGGTTTCGCCAAGCGCGAGGGATTCATCGCGGTAAGCCTTCCCTACGTTGGCAACGATCTTCAGTTCCTCGTTCTTCTTCCCGATGACGTGAATGGTTTGCGCGCGCTCGAATCGAGGCTGACTGCAAGCATGCTGGCAGAATGTGCAAAGCTCGAAACGCGGGCGGAAGTCGATCTTCATCTGCCAAAGTTTAAATTCGAGCCGCCGACGATAGCATTAGCAGAAAACCTCCAAGCGCTTGGAATGAAAAGCGCGTTCGATATTCCACGAGGCAGCGCGAATTTTGATGGGATCGCGCCACGGAAGCCGAATGATTATCTCTACATCTCACAGGTGTTTCACAAAACTTTCATTGCTGTGGATGAAAAAGGAACGGAAGCGGCCGCAGCGACCGCGACCGTGATGATGAGAGCCACGGCAATGGCTGAGTCAAAACCAAAACCGATCGAAGTGAAAGTCGATCGCCCATTTGTTTACGCAATTCAGCACGTTCCCACCGGCGTCTGTCTATTCCTGGGGCGTGTAACCGATCCTCGTTGAAATGGATGTCGCGACTCTTGCAAATCTCATCAACGCGAGCGCGGTGACGGCGGGCGTCATCTTCGCGGCAGTGCAAATTAAGGATTATCGACAACAGCGACGCCGCGATTCGATGTCTGCTCTCGTCCGATCATTTCAAACTCCGTCTTTCGCCCATTCGTTGCGGCGGGTTAGCTCTTTGCCAGATAATGTTGCGCGCGAGCAGATCCCAGCTCTGCTCGGTTCAGATGGCGAGGATCATGTCTATGCCCTTCTAACAAGCTGGGAAGCTCTCGGCATTCTTCTATACCGAAAGGAGGTTACTCTTGATCTTATCGACGACTTTTTCAGCGGCCCAATTGTTGTTTCATGGCGAAAGCTATCCCGCTACATCGCAGAACTACGCAGAGATGCTCAACGAGACACATATTTCGAATGGGTCCAATGGTTAGCGGAGCGAATGATGGAACGCGAGAAGCAGACGCCACCGGTTCCGGCGCACATCGCGCATCGCGAACCTAGGTAATTTTGTGGGGCATCTGGATCGAGTTAATTGTTTTTAATCGCGATTGATCAATGATACGTTCGTCAGAAAATTGGAGATGCGAAAATGAACAAAATATTCTTATCAGCAATTGTCGGTCTTATTACATTGGCATTGGTGCAAGCAGCTGAGACGCAAAAGCAACCTGCCGCCGGAACGCCGGCGCCGGATTTCAGTCTGACGACCGGTGATGGTAGCCAGATCAGTCTGAAAGATTATCGCGGCAAATGGGTGGTGCTCTATTTTTATCCGAAAGATTTCACGAGCGGTTGCACGATGGAGGCGAAGAATTTCCAGCGCGACCTCGCGAAATTTGAGCCGCTCAACGCTGTGGTTCTCGGCGTAAGCGTAGACACAGCGCAATCGCATAAGGATTTTTGCACAAAAGAAGGGCTCAATTTCAAATTGTTGGCCGATCCCGAAGCGAAGGTGTCGACCGAATACGGATCGGTTATGGATTACAAAGGGAGCAAACTGGCCGCCCGGAACACGTTTATCATTAATCCGAAAGGCGAAATCGCCAAGGTTTATACCGGGGTGAAACCAGCCGACCACAGCGAGCAAGTGCTCAAAGATTTAGCCGAGTTAAAGAAGAGTTAATCCAACTGGAGATCACGATGGCAGCTCAAAGAAATCGCGATCGATTGCCGGAATCATCCGAGCGAAAAAAATTGCTCGCTGAAAATTTCCGGAACGGAAGAAGAAGTGCTCGATGCAGCGGTGCAGCATGCCGTCTCAGCCCACGGGCATAGGAGCGCACCGGAGCTACGCGAGCAGATCAAATCGATGCTCAAAGACGAGAGAGATTGAGTTTCGCAGCAGTTTTTGTAAGAAATGAGTGGAGCGTCAGCGGCTTTGGCGACGCACCTTTTTTGTTCGCATCTTCTGTCCTCGAGCAATAAATCCGTTCCGTTAGTTGGAGAATGGTAAGTTCATGCGCAAGACGCGGATCGCGCTCGCGATTGCTGCATATTTTATTTTGATCTTTTTCGCGCACCTGCCGGATCATTTAATTCTCTTTCCAACGAAGGCTCCGATTGATGCGGGCGGGGCGGTCCGAAAAACCATTCCGTTCCAAAACGGTGAGCTG
>Ga0137359_10002530_pt1 | contig 14679 bp, 13 predicted proteins | sample Mad1_40_16metaG_FD_108281 | JGI IMG/M metagenome (GOLD analysis project Ga0137359, IMG submission 108281) | Vadose zone soil microbial communities from Angelo Coast Range Reserve, California, USA - Mad1_40_16 metaG | ecosystem: Environmental > Terrestrial > Soil > Vadose zone | place: USA... | reverse complement strand
TCGGCGCGCTGGCGCTCGGGCTGCAAACGCTGCCCAGCGTTTGCTGGATTCCGCTGGCGCTGTTGTGGTTCGGGCAGACCGAGGCGGCGATGCTGTTCGTGGTGATCATGGGGACGGTCGGCTCGGTGGTCATCGCGACCAGCGCGGGCGCGCGCTCGATCCCGCCGATCTACGCCCGGCTCGCCCGCACCATGGGCTCGGAAGGCTTCGACAAGTGGACGCGGGTGATCCTGCCGGCCTCGCTCCCCTTTCTGGTCACCGGCATGAAGCAGGGATGGGCGTTCGCCTGGCGCTCGCTGATGGCGGCAGAGATCTACGTCACCATCCTGACCGGCTTCGGGCTCGGCCATCTCCTCCACTACGGCCGTGAGCTCAGTGCCATGGACCAGGTGATCGGAATCATGCTGGTGATTATCATCATCGGGCTTGTGACCGATAAAACCCTGTTTGCGCCGTGGGAGCGTTTCATGCACCGGCGCTGGGGCACCGGAGTCGTGCAGTAGCCCGCGCGTGTTTCCAAACTCCGGTACGATCCTCCGCTTTGGCGCGACGCGCAAGGACGCGGCCCGCTTGCAAGTGAGGCTGGGGGACGGCCGTTGGCCCAGCGGATTGACATCCCCGCCGCCGGGCAGGGCCGCTCCAACGGAGCAGCTCGGAAACCCCTCTGCAGGGCACTGATTTCGCTTACGCAAAAAGGGGGTATTGCGTTTTGCCAAAATTGCCTTCGGTGTCGTCGCGGGTCGCCCCATGGACACGATCCGCCATGCCATGGTGGGGCGGCCGGTGATCCGTCGCCCCGGGGAGAACGCGTGGTCAAAACGCGTTCGGCGTCCTGGTTGCTTCGGGGCGAGGGTTGAGATGAGAGTGCCGTCTTCAGGCGAAGGCGGGCGTTTCGACATGCGGTGCACGACAGCCCAGCCCGTGGGGAAGCCGATCAAATCGGATTTAACGAAGGCGCTGTCCGGCCGCAGTATCTCGGTAAGCGGACCCACTGGCCGGCGGTGGCCGCGGCCGGAATGGGCCACACAGCAGTCATTTATGCACTGCAACAAGGGCACGCATGGGCGATCTCAGCGCTGCCCTGATCTTTCATGTCGCTGCCGCGACCTGAGCATTACTGTCGCGTCTTTTTGAGCGCCGATGCCGTTAACCTGAAGCGATCGCCCCGTCAGATACCGTCAGCTGGGACTCCGGTTGACACGCAGGATTTCACTGAACACTATAAAATTGGTTGGCGAAGACATTTAGGCCAAGGCGCCGGTCGTTCACAATGTGCGTGACGCAAAGGCCGCGCCTCCAAAGTTCAAATCGGAAATTCGGCATCACGGGAGGCAATCATGGATTCCAATCAATCTGGCCGGAGGCGATTCCTGAAACAAGCTGCTGCGCTAGCTGGTGTGGCCGCAGGCGCAGGGGCAGGCGCAGAATGGGCCGCGAGGGGCCAGTCAGCCAAGTCTGAAGCATCAGAAAAGCCTGAAGTGCGAGCCAAGGACGCCCACGATCATCGCGAACTCCTGCGCCGAGGGGCCCGATTCAGCGTTGATCACATCACTTACTACACTCCGCTTCAGGATTATGCAGGGATCATCACACCGGCCCACCTCCACTTTGTGCAACAACACTCCTCCCACTTCCCCGAGATCGATGCGCAGCAACATCGCCTCACGATCCACGGCTTGGTGGATCGTCCCTTGAGTTTATCCATGGAGGATCTGAAGCGCCTGCCTTCCGTATCCCGGGTTCATTTCCTGGAGTGCCAGGGAAACAGCTCTGGCGTGATCCATCATGCTGGCAATCCCAACATGGGGTTGCCGGTCCAGTACATATGGGGGATGACCAGTTGCAGCGAATGGGCCGGAGTGCCGCTTTCCGTGCTGTTGAAGGAGGTTGGCCTCCAAAAAGAGGCGAGCTGGCTGGTTTACGAAGGGGCGGACCCTGGCAAGTTTTCTCACACCCTGCCGCTGGCAAAGGCCTTGGACGACGTTTTCGTGGCCTACGGCCAGAATGGCGAGCCGTTGCGTGTTGAGCAAGGTTACCCGATCCGGATGATAGTCCCCGGCTGGGAAGGGCCTTTCAGCATCAAGTATCTGAGACATATCAAGGTGGTGGACCAGCCCTACCACGCCTGGAATGAAGCCATGAATCACTCCATCCCGAGAGCCGATCTGGGCGGCAAATCGCGATGGTACCATTTTCAATGGGCGGCGAAATCCGTCATTACGCGGCCTTCAGGTGGACTGAAACTAGCCGGGCCGGGATATGTCCAGATTACTGGCTTGGCTTGGTCCGGTGGGGGTGCGGTCAGCAAGGTCGAAGTATCCACCAACGGTGGCCGCAGTTGGAAGGAAGCGAAGCTTCAGACACCGGTACATTCGAAGGCGCATACCCGGTTTACTTTTGACTGGGTTTGGGACGGAGAAGAGGCGGTGCTCATGTCTCGTTGCACGGATGACCAGGGTGACGTTCAGCCGTCGATGGCGGAGTTGTATAGAAACTGGGGCATCACCGAGCTGGAAAAACCCAGCCGCAGCACTCATTTCAATGCCATCCAACCCTGGAAGGTGGCCCGCGATGGGAGCGTACACGATGCGATGTTCTCTTAGTTCACTCTGCCAGTAGTGATGGCAGCCCCTATGGCGGCACTGGGATAGAAGCGTGGCGTTCCCAGCTGGGTAAGCCACAGCGGTGTCATGAAACTCGCCAGGACGATCATGCGCCCGGGCGGCCGTGCCAAGACCCGTCGCCCCGTGCGACGGGTTCACTTCAGTAAGCAGACCTGCCACGGTGTCATATCCAGGCCGTGCCGAGCGCCATTGTCCACCCTACGTTTCCGCGATCTCATTCTTCACTCCGACGATTGGTCCTCCTCCAGCGCAATGCCGCGGACCACCGCGGCGTGACCGAATTTCTCACGCAGGCGATCGACCGCGTGCTCGGCGGCGGCGCTGCGCTTGCCGCGCTGATCGACGAGATCGGCCGGATCGGCGTCCTGCGCGGGTGCGAGCGCGCTGACGCCGATGCCGATCAGGCGGAATCGCGTAGACCCGGTTTCGCGCGCCAGCAGTTCGCGGCCGGCGTCAAATATCTTTGCCGCGAGCTGCGTCGGCGCGCTGAGCGACCGCGCGCGGGTACGCAGGCGAAAATCGGCGCTCTTGAGCTTCAGGGTCACGGTGGCGCCGGCAAGCTCGCTGGCCTTAAGCCGCCCGGAAACCTTTTCGCTGAGCTCCCAAAGCCTGCGCTCAAGAGCACGAAAGTCGGCGATATCCGCAGAGAACGTCGTTTCGGCGGACACGCTTTTGGTTTCGCGATCCGGATTGACGGTTCGCGTATCGATGCCGCAGGAGAGGCGTGCGAGCCGCAGGCCTTCGGTGCCGAAGCGGCGCATCAGCTCGGTCTCGTCGGCGCGCTGGAGGTCCGCGATGGTGCGAAAGCCTGCGCGGGCGAGCTGCGCCCCCATAGCCTTGCCGACGCCCCAGATGAAGGTCGCCGGCCGCGGCGCCAGGAACGACGGCGCCTCGTGCAAGGAGAGCATTGAAAATCCGCGCGGCTTGTCGAGATCGGAGGCGATCTTGGCAAGGAACTTGTTCTCCGACAGTCCGATCGAGACCGTGATGCCGATCTCGGTTTCGACCTGCTTGGCAAAACGCGCAAGCGTCTTCGCCGGCATCATGCTGTGCAGGCGCTCGGTGCCGGTCAGGTCGAGGAAGGCCTCGTCGATCGACAGCGGTTCGACCTGCGGGGTGAGGGCCCCCATCATGGCGCGCACGTCGCGTCCCACCCGGGCATATTTCGCCATGTCGGGCCTGATCACATGGGCGTGCGGGCAGAGCCGCCGCGCCTCGAACATCGGCATAGCGGACCTGACGCCGAAGGTGCGAGCGATATAGCACGCCGTCGACACCACGCCGCGATGGCCGCCGCCGACGATCACCGGCTTGTCGGCGAGCGAAGGGTCGTCGCGCTTTTCGATGGTCGCATAGAAAGCATCGCAATCGACGTGGGCGATCGCCATGTGAGCGAGTTCGCCGTGGCGGGCGATGCGCGGCGAACCGCAGCCGGCGCAGCGCGCGGCGCGCTCCGGCACATCGGCAAGACAGTCGCGGCAGAAGCTTGCCATCGCGTTCGCCCGAGGAATCGAAAGCGAATAATAGGCGGATCAAGCCTCATCTGGCCAGCGGCGGGCGCTGTGGAAGACGCGGAGGATATGGATGGTGTCGCCAACGACGCGGTAGGGCAGGACGTATGGTGTGCCGGATATGGCGAGCTCGCGTGTTTTTGCGATTCGTCCCGAGTGTCCGGATTCCGGCAGTCTGGCAAGGTGGCGCTCGGCACGGTCCACGATGCGTGCGATCATTGCGTTTGCCGCACGCTCATTCTCCTTCGCCATATCCGCCTGGAGCGCGCTGAGGTCAGACAATGCCGGTCTGGTCCACAAAAGCCTCATTTGGCTCGGAGGCGCGGCAGCTTGCGCCTGGAGCCCAGTGCCGCGGCCCACGCCCGGACGTTTTCATGGGGAACGAGGTCGCCGCGATCAGCTGCAGCAATGCCCTCCTTGACGGCCGCGATCTGCCATTCCTGTACAGAGAGGAACTCCTCGATTGCTTCGGCGGCCAAAAAGGACTTGCTGCGGCGCACGCGCAAGGCGACGGATTCAAGGCGCCGCTTGACCTGCGGGGCGAGGCGAACTGTCAGCGTGGTGCTATCGGTCATGTCTTGCCTGTGCGGTTGTGTGATTTTGTACACAAGATAACACCGATTTCCGGCGTGACAACGGGCTGTTTCGGCGGCTGTTAAGGCGTGTCGCGCTCCCAATCGGCGCCGGCGAGAGTAATCCTTGCCTTCTCGATCTCTTCTGGAGCTACGCCCGCATGGGCGGCGAACGCCAGGAGCGTCTGCTCGTTGCCTGCAATGTAGGCCAGAACGCCGCTGAGAAAACCTGGTTCCTCGGCCGCGGTGCGGATCGAGCGGTGGTCGATCCCGGTCAGGGCGAGGAAGCGCGAAAGCTCATCTCTTTCGCCTGCGATAAACCCGAGCGCCGCGACCGCCAACTCGAGCGCGGCATCCCGTTGATCCGCCCCCACCCTTACCTTCCCCGGGAGCAGGCGAGATAAGGGTGAGGGCCCGCGGCGCCCGGATTGGCGATTGGCTTTCATCTGGAGACTGCGCCTCTGCGTGGTAGATGGAGGGTTGCCGGCGGTAAAATCTCTGGCCCCGCGACATCAGTTATACGCGGGGCGTTTTGATGCGCGCCGCCTGTTTACGGCATATCGACCAGAATATCCCGGGCGAGTTTCACGACGTCCGGTGGCGATGCATAGATGTCGCGCATCAGCGCCTGTACCGCGGCGCCGCCCAGCGGACGCACGTCCAGGGCCTGACTGCGCATCTCGGCGAGGAAGTCAGGATCGCGCATGGTAGCGTCGAAGGCTTCGCGCAATGTCTCAATGCGCTCTTGCGGAACCGCCGGCGGCGCTGCGAACGGGCGCGCGATGCCCTGCCGCGAAACGATGAGTCTCACGGCCGCGGCCTGGCGCGGGTCGGAGACGAGGTCGGTGAGCAGCGGAACGTCGGGAAGATCCTCGTGCTTTGCCAGCCCGATCTGTAGCGTGATCCGGATGCGCTTGTCCGTGAGCCACTCGCGATTTCGGCTGAGAATGCTCGTCCATGACCAACCGCAACGACCGTCGACCTCGCCGCGCTCCATGGCAAGATTGACGTCGGCGCCGCCCGGATAGCCGGTGACGACCCGCATCGGCAAATGAAACAGGTTGCGCAGCACGATCGGGAATGCGTCGCTGTCGGCGCCCGCGCCCGACGCGCCGATCACGGTCTTCGTCGTCAGCATGTCCTGCCACGTGGCGATGCCGCGGGAGGCGTTGATGGCGCAGACGCCCACCTCCTCCGAGATGCTGCCGATCCAGTTGAATTTCGGCGCGTCGAATTGTGCGCCGTCGAGATGTCCGATCAGCGGCTCGAAAACAATGCCGCGCGAGAAGGTCGCAAGCACGGTGCCGTCGCGCGGCGCTGCATTGAAAAGAAAATTCACCGCCTTGAGGCTTCCGGCCCCGGCCATGTTCTGCACAACGACCGAAGGATGGCCGGGAATGTGCCGCCCGAGGTAGCGGGCAAGCTCACGCGCATAGATGTCGTAGCCGCCGCCGGGGCTAAATCCCACCACGATGCGCACCGTCTTGCCGGCAAAGAAGGAGCCGGTGTCGTCCGCAATGGCCGGTGTAAAGATCGCTATCGCGGCGGTGATAAAGGTCGCCCCGAGCATGCGCCGGAACGCTGGCATCCCGCCGATGATCTGCCCGCCTGCCCTCCCCTGCAAGCGTGCGAGGATGGGGCGGGCGTGGCGAGAGGCGCGCCCGGCATCAACCGACGCTTTGAAACTCGTTACTTTCGCGCTATTCGGCGGCGACGTGCGCCTGCTGCGGCACGTCCTCAAGCGCGAGCGAAGAAGCTGCATCTGACGGATATCGGTGATTGAACGGTAACCACAAGCGCACGAAAATCCTAGGACTCGGCCCGGCCGGGATCAAGCCCCGCTGCGGCTGAGACTCTCGCGAGCGCGAGAGATCATCCGAAAAATGCCGGTAATTGAAGCAAATCAAGGTCTTTTATCCGATTGGTAACCGTGGCCCCAACCGGAGCGCTTGACCGATTGATCCCATTCGCGCGAATTTCCGTTTCTGTAAGGAATCCCGCCTAGCGTACCGGCATGCTGTACGCTGCGGCATTGAGGGGATTTTGAGAGTGGCCAAGACCGTGCTCATCGTGGAAGACAACGAGCTCAACATGAAGCTCTTCCATGACCTGTTAGAGTCATACGGCTACGACACTATGGGGACGCGCAGCGGGATTGAGGCGCTCGAGCTCGCGCGTACGCATCGTCCTGACTTGATCCTGATGGACATACAACTGCCCGACGTTTCGGGGCTCGAGGTCACGAAGTGGATCAAAGCCGATCCTGACCTGCATCGGATCCCGGTTGTCGCCGTCACAGCTTTTGCGATGAATGGCGACGAGGAGCGCATACGGCAGGGTGGCTGCGAGGCCTATCTGTCGAAGCCGATTTCCATTGCCAAGTTCATGGAAACAGTTCGCAGCTTCCTCAGCGCCGCCGAGTCAGAATGCCGGTGATTGCTCCCTTGTCGTCGATGTCCCGGCCAATGTAGAGGCTTCGTCGAGGCCCTGCCGATAACATGATAGCGCCCAACAGGGGGCATCGGCGACAGCGGACAGATGACGGAAATTTCGCGCTCTGTCGCTGTCCTCCGCCATCCAGTGGGAGAGCGGCCGGGCGAGGCTTGTTAAAATTCATCGTAAAAATTCATGGTTGATTGAAGTATAGCGGCCCGTTCGAGGCGCTTAGCATTGTCTTCCGGGCAGCATCCGATAGATTTACGTGCAGCAAAGGCCGCTGCAGGCGACGCGCCTCCAGAAATGGGAAGTCCTTCGGCCGATGCAAAACCCTACGGTTTACTCGGGTCCGCCGCATCTCCTGAGTCCGTGGGGTTCGGCCGGTCGGGGCGGTGGGAGTGGCCTCCTCAAAGACACCGCTTCCGACCGGCCACCATCTTAAAGCTCCGATAATTAACGGTTCGTAGCCCGAACGGAAACGCCGCGCATGCCGGTGCGTAAATTGCGGCGGCATTTCGGCCGCCTAACCGGACAACGAGTAATTCAGACTTGAATGTGCGATAGGCTCGCCCCGGATTGCGACCCGCCGAGGCCGACGTCATCCGGATCGCAGGCACTTTTTACTTGATCTTAGTTTCGCGGAACTCAACATGCTTCTTGGCGACCGGATCATACTTCTTCTTTACCATTTTCTCGGTCTGGGTGCGGGAATTCTTCTTCGTGACATAGAAATAGCCGGTATCGGCGCTCGACAGGAGCTTGATCTTGATCATGGTCGACTTAGCCATAGGGGCAGTCCTCGATTGAGTTGGGGGCAGGCCCCACAGGTTGCGCGGAACCTAGCGACCAGGGTGAAGGAGGTCAAGGAGACCGTGCAGACCGTAGGGCGCAATAAGCGCAGCGCATTGCGCCGTTCCCACTCAAACGGCGATCGCCGAAGTCGCCCTCCGTCGGGACGCTGCCCGCCGTGGACTCCAGCAACAAGAGAGGGGTGTTGACTTTGATAGGGGGGCGGTGGCGCCAGCGCCAACGCAGCTTTCCCGTCGGAGCGGCGCAATGCGCTGCGCTTATTGCGCCCTACGGTCCTACTCCAGAAGCTCCCGCAGCCGTTTGCCACGCTGCATTCGGTAGAACGGGACCGGAAGATCATGGGTGAAGCCCGCGGCGGTCCTGATCTTGAGTTCTTCCAGCACCGCCATTGTGATGCCCGGCATATCGAGCCTCAGGCTTTCCTCGATCGGCAGCCAGACCAGTTCCACCAGTTCGGTGTCGGGGCCGACGACGCCGTCGATACGGGCCGCGATGGCATCGGCATCGACGGCAAAGAAGCGCGTGTCGAAGCGGCGTGGCCGCCCCGGCGGCGTAATGGCGCGGGCGATGAAGTGCACCGCGGCGAGATCGGGGGCAACGCCCGATTGGGTGAACTTCGCCCATTCGGGACTGGGGGCACGCGACGCGCTGTCCACTTTGGTGCCGAGCACGAGGCCGGTCTCCTCGAACACCTCGCGAATGGCGGCCAGCGGAAAACCGCGCGACTTTTCCGCGCTGGGATAGCGCACCTCCTGCATCAGCCGCGCTTCGACGCGCTTGTCGAGTGGCGTCGATGCACCCATGCGGCGGTCGGCAAGCTCGACGCGCCCGCCCGGGAACACGTATTTGCCCGGCATGAACTTGTGGCCGTGATGTCGCCGCCCCAGCAGCACCTTAGGCGAGCCGCCATCGCGATCGATCACCAGCATGGTAGCGGCATCGCGGATCTTCACGCCGGGCAGGTTCTGCTTGCTGTCTCCGATGGACAAGAACTCAGCGAGGCGCGCGTGCGGATCGGAGGTCATGGGCGAATGTCTCTATCTGGCTACGCTATCCGCATCCGCGGCATCTGTTTGCGCATTCGGGTCGAAGCCGTGCATGTAGTTCGCCCACTGCCAGCCGACGATCGCGCCCTTGACCGGCTGCAACAGCCCGACCGCAAGTCCGATCGTCAACGGCAGCCATAGCACGGCATGCAGCCAATAGGGCGGCATGTACGCGACCTCGACCACGAGCGCGAGCGGCACCACCACATGGCCGACGATCAGGATGACGAAATAGGCGGGTGCATCGTCGGCGCGGTGGTGGTGAAGGGCTTCGCTACAGGCCGCGCAACGATCCGCCACCTTGAGGAAGGCCCGGAACATTCTGCCCCGCTCGCAGTTCGGGCAACGCCCGAAAAGGCCGCGCCGGATAGACTGCCAGGCCGGTCGCGCCGGCAATCCTGCCTCTTTCCCTCCGCCATCCGCCAGGGAGGGAAGGGAGGGCGGCTCTTGCGAGGGATCTTGCCAGCTCATCGGCGCCGCTTCCGCTTGTGGCCGGCGTCGCGGTCGGAAGCGCCCTCCTTCGCACCCTTCTGGCGTCGCGATTTGCGCGCTGAGGCGGGCCGATGTCCCTTCGCAAGAATGCGCGCCGTGGCATCGCGGCGTCCTTCCGACAACATCTCGAAGCGCAGTGCACCGGCGACCGGCGCCGCCTCGACCAGGCGCACCGTCACCGCATCGCCGAGCCGGTAGGTCTCGCCGCTGGCGTCGCCGACCAGGGCGTGGGCGCGCTCGTTGTAGCGGAAATAGTCGTCGCCCAGCGTCGCCGCGGCGATGAAGCCGTCGGCGCCGGTATCGTCGAGCTTGACGAACAGTCCCGAGCGCGTGACGCCGCCGACGCGTCCGTTAAAGACGGCGCCGATGCGGTCGGCGAGGAAATGGGCGATCAGGCGATCGACCGTTTCGCGCTCGGCCGCCATGGCGCGGCGCTCCGCCGCCGAAATGCGCGCGGACACTTCACCGAGCGAACGCACGGTTTCGGCCGTCGGCAGGCCGTCGCCGCCGAGCTTGAGGGCGCGGATCAGGGCGCGGTGGACGACGAGGTCCGCATAGCGCCGGATCGGCGAAGTGAAATGGGCGTAGCGCTTGAGGTTGAGGCCGAAATGTCCGTAGTTCTCCGCCGCGTACTCGGCCTGGGCCTGACTGCGCAGCACCACCTCGTTGACGAGGTTTTCGGTATCGCTTCCTTTGACGCGTCCGAGGATGCGGTTAAAGCCGTCGGGCCGCAAAGCGCCGCTTTTGGGAAGTGAGATGTCAAGCGTCGCCAGGAACTCGCGCAGCGCGTGGAGCTTTTCCACCGCCGGTTCGTCGTGGACACGGTAGATCAGCGGCACGCCGACGCGCTCCAGCGTCTCGGCCGCCGCCACATTGGCGAGGATCATGCATTCCTCGATCAGCCGGTGCGCCTCGAGTCGTTGCGGCGAAATCACCCGGTCGATGGTGTTGTCTGGCTTGAGCAGGATTTTCCTCTCGGGCAGATCGAGATCGAGCGGACCGCGCTGGTCGCGGGCGCGTTTGAGAGCCGTGTAGGCAGCATAAAGCGGCGCGATGACGAGGTCGAGCAGCGGTGCGGCCGTGTCATCCGGACGGCCGTCAGCGGCGGCCTGGACCTGCGCGTAGTGAAGCTTGGCGAACGAGCGGATGAGGACGCGATGAAACCGATGCTCGCGCTTGCGGCCATCGGCGCCGACCACCATGCGCACCGCGATTGCGGGGCGATCGAGACCCGGCTTGAGCGAGCACAGGTCGTTGGAGATGCGTTCGGGCAGCATCGGCACCACCCGATCCGGGAAATACACCGAATTGCCCCTCGCCGCCGCCTCGCGGTCAAGCGCCGAACCGGGTGCGACATAGTGGGCGACGTCCGCAATCGCCACGTCGATGACGAATCCGCCCGGATTTTTTGGGTCGGTATCAGGACGCGCAAAAACCGCGTCGTCGTGGTCCTTGGCATCGACCGGGTCGATGGTAACTAAGGGAACCTCGCGCCAGTCCTCGCGACCGTCGGGCTTCGCCTGACGTGCCGTTTCGGCTTCATGCAGCACCTCGCGGGAGAATGTGTGCGGGATGCCGTGGGCGTGGATCGCGATGAGGCTCGCGGCCTTTTCGGTCGCGAGCGAGCCCAATCGCTCCTTCACCCGCGCGGTCGGCAGCCCGAGGTGTCCGCTCCGGCTCACCTCGACGGAGACAAGGTCGCCTTCGTCGGCATCAAGGGTTGCGCCCGCCGGGATGGCGAGTTCGCGGCCAGAGTTTTTCTTGTCGATCGAGGCTAAGCGGCCGCCGCCCCCCACGAGCTTGCGAAACACGCCGAGCACGCGATGCTTGGCGCGATCGATGATCTTGATGATACGGCCCTGGTAAAGAATGCCGTTCTCGGCGTCGCCCGATTTTTCGGTGCGCAGGAGAGCCCTGTCGCCAATGCCCGGCACCTCGCCGCGGCCCGCGCGGCGCGGCACATGGAGGCGAATCTTGGGCGGCTCGCCGTGGGCTTCCTCGTCCCATTCGGTCGGCACCGCGATCAGCTCGCCGTCAGCATCGCGTCCGGTGATATCGGCGAGCACCACATTGGGCAATGCGCCCGCATGGTGCAGCTTCTTGCGCCGCTTTTCGATTGCACCTTCGTCAGCGAGATCGCGTAGCATTTGCTTGAGGGCCGCTCGATCCGCGTTCGTGAGACCGAAGGCGCGGGCGATTTCGCGGGTGCCGACGTTGCCGGCTTCCTTGCCGATGAAGGCGAGCACGTCCTCTTTGGAGGGTAGCGGGGTGTGTCTGCGGGATTGGGGATTCAAATATACGTCCAGGAATGTGTAGCGTGTAGCCCGGATGGAGCGAAGCGAAATCCGGGAGAGATCGAGCCTCAGATGAGGCCTTTCCCCGCATTTCGCTTCGCTCCATGCGGGCTACGACTCCTTAAATAGTCGCGCCACCACCGATTTGCCAGTCGCCTCACTTGCGGCCCTCAGCGCGCTTTGCCGGAGCCTTGGGGGCCGCCGATTTCTTGACGGGCTGTTTCGCTGGCTTCTTGGCCGTCGGTCTTGCCGACTTGGCTGGCGGCTTGACCGGCTTTGCGGATTTTCCAGCGCCTGACTTGGTGGGCTTCGGCGGCTCGGGCTTAAGCGCCAGGGGCTTTGCCGCTTTTTCCTTCGCAGGCTTGTCCGGCGGTGCCGCCTTGGCGGCAGATTTCGCTGTCTTACCCCGTGCGGGCGGGCGGCGACCGCCGCCATTGGCGATCTGCTCGGCACGCGCTGCCAGCAACGGGAGCGCGTCTTCAAGCGTGATGGTCTCCGGCGCCTTGTCCCTGGGCAGGGTCGCGTTGACGCCGTCGTGGCTCACATAGGGGCCATACCGGCCGGCCTTCACCACCACCGGCCCGCCCTTGTCGGGGTGGTCGCCGAGCGGGCGGCCCGGATCGCCGCCGAACCGGCGGCTGCGCGGTCCCTTGGCGATTTTTTCGGCAATCAGCGTCACTGCGCGGTTGAGGCCGATGTGGAAGATGTCATCGCCCGCGTCAAGATTGGCGTAGGTCTTGCCGTGCTGCACATAGGGGCCAAAGCGGCCGCTGCTGGCGATGATGGGCGCGCTATCTTCCGGATGGCGGCCGATTTGGCGCGGCAGCGACAGCAGCTTGAGTGCCATTTCGAGATCGACGTCGCCGGGCTGCATGCCGCGCAGCAAGCTGGCGCGCTTCGGCTTCTCTCCGTTCACCGCCTCGCCCAGTTGCACGTAGGGGCCGAAACGGCCCGAGCGCAGCGTCACTTCGAGCCCGCTCTCCGGGTCGATGCCGAGCACCTTGGTGCTGGTCTCCTCAGCGCCGTCGGCGCCAGGCACTGAGAACGGGCGCGTATTGCGGCATTCCGGATAGTTCGAGCATCCGATGAAGGCGCCGAACTGGCCGAGCTTGAGCGATAGCCGCCCAGTGCCGCAGACAGTGCAGAGGCGCGGATCGGTGCCGTCGGGACGCGGCGGAAAGATGTGCGGCCCCAGCAACTCGTCGAGCGCGTCGATCACTTGCGCTCGCGGCACATCCTTGACCTCCCCGACCGCCGCCGTGAAGTCCTGCCAGAACTTGCGCAGGAGCTCGTGCCATTCCAGCTCGTTGTTGGAGACGAGATCGAGCTGTTCTTCGAGGTCGGCGGTGAAATCGTATTCGACATAGCGCGCGAAGAAGCTCTCCAGGAACGCCACCACGATGCGGCCGCGATCCTCCGGCACGAGCCGGCGCTTGTCGATGCGCACGTATTTGCGGTCCTGCAGCACCTGCAGGATCGATGCGTAGGTGGAAGGCCGACCGATGCCGAGTTCCTCCATGCGCTTGACCAGCGACGCCTCCGAATAACGCGGCGGCGGCTCGGTGAAGTGCTGGGTCGCGGCGATCGCTTTCTTGGTCAGCCGTTCGCCGGCGGCCATGGCGGGGAGGCGACGCGACTCGTCATCGTCAGCGGCCTCGTCGCTGCTTTCCTGGTAGAGGGTGAGAAAGCCGTCGAACTTGACCACGGTTCCGGTGGCCCGCAGCTCGAGGAGCCGTGCCGCGACCTTGGCCTCGATATCGACTGTGGTCCGTTCCAGCTCGGCGGATTCCATCTGGGAGGCTATCGCTCGCTGCCAGATCAGCTCGTAGAGCTTCGCCTGGTCGGCGTCGAGATGGCGCCTGACGGCCTGCGGCCGCCGGGTAGGATCGGTCGGGCGGATCGCCTCATGGGCTTCCTGGGCGTTCTTGGCCTTCACCTGGTAGCGGCGCGGTGCATCGGGAAGATATTTCTGCCCATAGGAGGAGCCGACCATCTCGCGGATGGCAGCGATCGCTTCATCGGCGATCTGCACGCCGTCAGTGCGCATATAGGTGATGAGGCCGACAGTCTCGCCGTCGAGCGTGATGCCCTCGTAAAGTCGCTGTGCGATCCGCATCGTATGGGCGGGCGCGAAGCCGAGCTTGCGGCTTGCCTCCTGCTGCAGCGTGGAGGTCGTGAAGGGCGGATAGGGATTGCGCCTGGCGGGCCTCGCCTCTACGGACTTTACCGTGAAGGCCGCCGTCTCCAGCGCCTGCTTGAAGGCTTCCGCCTCGGCCCCCGTACCAATGTCGAGCCGCTGGATCTTTTTGCCGTCGGCGCCGACCAGCCGGGCCTCGAATGTCTCGGCCCGGGGCGTCGCCAGCGTTGCGACCAGCGACCAGTATTCACGGGCGACGAATTTTTCGATCTCCAGCTCGCGGTCGCAGACGAGCCGCAGCGCCACCGACTGCACCCGGCCGGCCGACCGGGCGCCGGGCAGCTTGCGCCACAGCACCGGCGAGAGCGTGAAGCCGACGAGGTAATCCAACGCCCGACGGGCGAGGTACGCATCCACCAGAGCCTGGTCGATGCTGCGCGGATGTCTCATGGCTTCCGTCACCGCCTGCTTGGTGATGGCGTAGAACACCACCCGCTAGACGGCCTGGCCCCGGATGGCTTTCTGCTGCTTGAGGGTCTCCAGAACGTGCCAGGAAATCGCCTCGCCCTCACGGTCGGGGTCGGTGGCGAGGATGAGGGTCTGCGCTCCCTTCACGGCATTCGCGATGCTGTTCAGGTGCTTCTGGGCCTTAGGATCAACTTCCCAGATCATGCGAAAATCGTGGTCCGGATCGACCGATCCGTCCTTTGCCGGGAGGTCACGCACATGGCCGAACGAGGCCAACACCTCGTAGCCG
>Ga0137359_10002523_pt1 | contig 14693 bp, 12 predicted proteins | sample Mad1_40_16metaG_FD_108281 | JGI IMG/M metagenome (GOLD analysis project Ga0137359, IMG submission 108281) | Vadose zone soil microbial communities from Angelo Coast Range Reserve, California, USA - Mad1_40_16 metaG | ecosystem: Environmental > Terrestrial > Soil > Vadose zone | place: USA... | reverse complement strand
GACCCCATGATGGATTCAGTGTGGTGCGAAGTTATATGGATCGGCAAAGCAGGGTCAGAGCAGGCAGAGGAAATTGGGCTGCAAGCAATAGCCCACTGAGCTTTGCACGGCGTCCGGCACAAACTACTGGAGTGGCACGTCTCGGTCGGCGCTCATACGCGCTTCTCGTCAATCCGCAATTTCAGAGCTTCAAGCTCCTGCTTGGTCATGGATTGCAGAGCCATCGCGGTGGCCAGATGCAAAGCCGGAACGTGTTTCATTTTGCTGCCGTGTACTACCTGGCGACGGAGTTTCTGTACTTCCGGGTCAGCGCCCACTTCCAAAAACATTTCATATGCATCGGAGATGGACAGAGTTTCTTCAATCAGGCCATGCTTAACCAGAATGCGATGATAGGAAGGTACTGACAACGCAGATGGATGGCTGTGCGGAGCACGCTTGTTTTGTCGTGAGTGTTTCATTGCACTATGCTGACACGTCTTATCATGCGATAATGGCCCACTGAAGTAAATTAGGGCAAGCTGGGAAGGCGTTTCTCAGTGCGCACCGAGCATCCACTATCGAGGACCCCACGTGCCCGCCGTTATTTGTTCGTTGCCACTATCGAACTGACTGATACGCAGTCAGAAGCCAAAATTCAAGTGCGAACCAGTGATCTGAGCCTGTTTGGCTGTCGTGTGGAGACACATAAACCCTTTGCGACAGGATCAAAGGTAAGAATTAGGATTGCGCACAGCAGTGCCAACTTCGTAGCTCTCGGCAAGGTCTCGTACACCACATCGGATGGTGGAATGGGAATCGCCTTTACACAGATTCAGCCGAGCGATCAGGTAATTTTGGAGAAGTGGGTCGAGGACTTGCGCGACTAGTCCGTAGGCAACAGGGGCGAAATGATTGACACGTGGAGGATGGAATTACCGACGAGCAAAAGCGTGACCTTTAGGATTGCGGGAGACAGGAAGTCCGGTTTTGTATGCTCGGCGAAGATGGACGGGCGGGACATCGTGGAATTCACAGGTTCTCTGGTGGTGCCTACGCGCAAAGAGGTGGAGGCTATGTTCTCGGATTACCTTGCTGGAGGGTAAGGAAGGGGCTATTTATTATGGCTGTCTACACGACTCTGGCTAGAACGAAAGGCGAGTTCAAGGACATGATCTTGGACAATCTCTTCGTCATAACCAGAAACGCCGCACAACTGTTTGACAACGTGTATCGAGAGAATACGAACGCATTAGCAGATGATCTCGGGCACAGCTTCGAGCTTCTAATCAAGCGAAATGATGAAGAAGAAGCGATGTCAATTCCCGAACCCTTATGGCAAGCCTGGAACAAAGAAACAATAGGATTATAAGACCTTCGGGTCTCCCGTCTGGTGTTCTTCAATTTGGAAACGCAAAAACCGTTGGATGGCTTCAACAGCCTCTTCGTTCGAGGAGGAAATAACAACACGTCCTCCATTGGGCGTCTCTTCGACCGAATACTGAATGCTTTTCTGCAACCGTTTCATTTCCGGTACCCCAGGTGGAACGGTGTCGTGAACAAACATCGGAATATCGAAATCTCCGCTCTGAAATGCTTTTGCGATGTGCGTTAGGTGCATCCTAATTTGATTTCGACTAGCAGCATCAGCGGAATCCTTAGCCTCAACCTGAATCACTCCTCCTTTCGCGCTCAGCAAGAAGTGGTGCGTCGTGGCAGTTTGAGAAAACCCCATGCCTTTTTCGCCACGTTCGTTCATCTGAGTGTGCGTGGCGTGCATAGGACACTCAGTCTTCGATTCCGGTTTCTGGTTTGATTGGGCAAATGCTTCTGTGAGCGCGATCAAAAGAATCAGTTTCATAACTCTCCCCGTTTGTGAACTCCGCGACCCAAATAGCGTGCAGGGGTCTTTGGAGTAGTCGAGCCTGTTTGCCGCGAGGTGTTTTTACCAGCATCCGGTCCCACGCTGAAAGGGTCGAGCGCAATTCGCGTCGCCACGATTGCAACTCTCGAAGCCTTCCTTCGAGGACCGCCAGCTTCTCAGCCGCCAGCTTCCGAACGCGGTGACAGGGTGCGCCACCGCCGTTCCGTTCGCTGAAGATGTCCGCCAGTTCATTCACCGAGAATCCGATAGACAGCCCTGCACAAATCATTCGCATTCGAGCGATGCTGTCTGGCGAAAACACCCGACGGCCAGCGGAAGTTCGGACGGCTGGAAGCAAAAGACTCCGCCGTTCGTAGAAACGAACAGTGCCGCACTTACGCCGGAAAGACGGGCCAGTTCGCCGCAATACAGGGGCCGATTTGTGGAAAGTTTGGAACTCACAGGATTAGCCTAAAGCTTGGAATTAGTTCCAGGGTCAAGCAAATTCTCACTCTACCCTATAACCGTCATGGACTTGTGGGACAAGAAAAAGTAGGCTGGTTTTCCCGCGTCTCCTACCCTATCCCAACTTCCGAGTCCAGCATGTCGACAGCATGTCGATCAGCAAGTGCATGGTCCGTTTGAAGGACTGCCACAATACCGACACAGCGTCGAGTTTACGCGGAATCGTTATATGAAGCCGTCCTTCGTGGATTGACCCGCTTGCAAGACGTGGGGTGAGAACCGCACCCGGCACAAACAAGCTCGAGTCTGCGATCAACGCGCGTTTTCTGCGGGTTTAGGCTATGCGCTCTCACCGCCCGCAACGGGCACCATTCGGCCCTTGCGAATCGCATACTCGACGTTGCCCCAGCGAATGCGATTCGAACCAAAACTCGCGAGCCAGATCACAAAATGAATGGCGTCCCGCAGCGGTACAAGCCAAATCTTCCGGCGTAGCACTTCGTCTCTGAGGCCCCAGATTCCCACGGTCCAGGCCATCGCAAACCGCAGGATCAAGTACGCAAGCAGATAGAAGGCTGCGATCCGCTTCGTTGGCGCGACTAGTGCGGCGAGCAGACTCCAGGGAAACCCCTGCGTAAGAAGAAGTCCGACATAGGACAGCGGCCTGCACAAACGTACAGTCCGGGCCCAGCGCACTTGATGGCCCCAAAAGCTGCGAAGGGTTTGTGCCGGATACATGGTCCAGACAGCTTCGCGTGAGAGGACGACTTCGCCACCGGCTTTGGCAATGCGGTGACCGAGTTCATAATCGTCCGCAAGCGTCTCCGCGATAGCCTCGAAGCCGCCCATTTTTCCAAGCCAATCCTTGGTCGTGGCAATGGAAGCTCCGAGCGCGAAGGAGATTCCTTCCGTCCATCCGGCCATCAGCACTCCGGCAAAAAAATCGCTGGAAGTACCGACGGCTTCGAGCTCCGCGCCGAGATTTTTCTCGGCGATGCCGCGATAGAAGGAAGTCACCGCACCGATCTTGTCATCGGCCAGCGGAGCCACAACTTCACGCAAAAAGTGCGGCCCCACACGCACGTCGCCATCGGTAAGCACCAGCACTTCGTTCTGTGCTTCCCCTGCAAGCCGCGCCAGCTTGTTTACCTTACGGTTTGCGCCAAGATGCTCCGCGCCCACGAGCAGGCAAATGCGCCGCTCGGGGAATTCCGTCATGATTTGGCGGATTAACGGCAGGGCCGGATCTGTTTCGTCGTTCACGGCGAACAAAATCTCGTAGTCCGGGTATTCCTGGCGACAAAAACTTGCGAAATTTTTGTAAGAGCCGAAGTCCAAGCCGCGGACAGGTTTGAGAATGCTTACCGCGGGAGTGAAATCAGGCAGGACTCGCGCGCGCTCCCGCTTGAAGAAGCGCAGAGCCACGAGCGTTGCCAGCGCGTAATAAACCAGCGGAGCCGCCGCCAGCAGCAACACGGCATCGCGCCACATCGCGGAGTGCAACATTATGCGGGCTCGTTCGTCATCGGCGGAAAGATTCCAGTGGTTCGCGGTCAGCCGGCGGCAACCAGCGCAACGCCTGCACAAACCAGCAGGACACCGGCCCATCGCGCGGTGCTGATCTGCTCGCCCAGAATGTACTTTGCGCCAAGAGTGCCAACCACGTAGCTGAACGCCGACGCAGGAATCACCAAACTAATGGGCTCCCAGGAAAGCAATATCAGCAACGAATAAAAGGAAAGCGCCATCAGCGGCACGCCCGCCCAGAACCAGCCATTACGCATTGCGCGGCCGAGGAATTGCAGCAACTCCAGCGGCCGCAAGCGCGCCGGTTCACCGGTAGCTTTCATTCCGTGGGTGATAGCAATCTCGCCCCCGGTGCTGCCCAGAATCAGAACCGTGAGTGCCAGAATGACGCGCATCATGCCACGACCTCGCCGGCCACTGCGGTCGTGCGTGGTTTCGTTTGCCCCACCAACAATACGCCCACGCAAATCAGTACCACGCCAAACCAGCGCCGCGGCGAGACCGACTCATGCAAGAAAACAACCGCGAGCAACGTGAGCAAGGCATACCCAAACGCGCCAGCGGGCATCACGTAGCTGTAGTCCGCCCAGCTGAGCACCGTCATATAACTAAGCATGAAGCCAGTAAGAAAGAAGATCGCGATCCAAATTGTCCCGCTGGCCACCGTCAGGCGAAAAGCTTGCGCGAGTCCCGAAGGTGTCAGACGGACCGCGCCGATCTGCGACATGCCGCGCTTTAGCAGCAGGTCGCCGGCGTTGGCGCACACCACCATTGCCAAGACCATGACCAGCGTCTTGATTCGCAGTCTTCTCTCGCTTGCCATTTTTTAGGGGTCAGTCGTTTCCGGAAGCTGTAGACGGCCCAGGCACGGAAACAATGGGTTTGTCGAAGTCGCCGCCCTTGCGCACCCACTTCAGGCGCTCGGCGCGAAGTGTCAGAAATTCCGTCGCTTCGTGGTACAGGCGTTTCCGCTCGTGGCTATCCCACAGCGCTTCCTTCACGATGCGCCAAACCACCTTGGGCCGGAAGTAATACTCATCGTAAAAGCGGTTCACGCCCGCCATCATCTCGGCTTTGGACAAGTGCGGGTACTCGATATGCGGCAACTGATGACCGCCGGAATCTGCCAGGGCCTCGACCTTCAGAAACCCTTGCTGCGCCATGGTGTCGTGCAATTCTGTTCCGGGCATGGCGTGGGCCAGCGAAACTTGAATCGTCTCGCAATCGAGTTCCTTTGCGTAATCAATGGTCTTCTGGATCGACTCTTTGGTCTCGCCCGGCAATCCGATGATGAAGTCGCCGTGAACCTTGATCCCCACCTTGCGGCAGTTTTTCATGAAGGCACGGCCCATTTCCACCGTAGCGCCCTTCTTGATGTTTTTCAGGATTTGCGGTTCGCCGGATTCGAAGCCCACAATAAAGAGCCGTGCCCCGCCATCCGCCATCCCCTTTACCGTTTCGTAGTCGCTATGGACACGCGCCGTGGAAGACCACTGAAACTTCAGCGGCTTGAACTTGGCGCAAAGATCCAGCACGCGGTCCTTGCGGATATTGAAAGTGTCGTCGTCGAAAAAAATCTCTTTCATTTGCGGAAAATAGCCGAGCGCTTGCTTCACTTCCCGCGCCACGTTTTCCGTGGAGCGCGTCCGCCAGGCATGTCCCGAAATCGTCTGCGGCCACATGCAGAAAGTGCAAAGCGCCGGGCATCCCCGCGTGGTGTAGAACGACACGTAGGGGTGCAGCAGGAACGGCACGTTGTAGCGTTCGATTTCCAGGTCGCGTTTGTAAATATCCGTTGCGAACGGCAGTGCGTCAAGTTCTTCGGTGTGCAGTTGCGGGCGTTCTGCGTTGTGCACGATCTTTCCATCTTTGCGGAAGCTGACGCCCATAATTTCGCTCAGCGGCTTCCCATGCGCATATTCCACCACCGAATGATCGAACTCTCCGCGTGTCACAAAATCGATGTCCGCGCTGGCATTCAGCGTCTCATCCGGCTTGATGTGCCCGTGCGGCCCGACGAAAGCAATTTTAAGGCTCGGGTTGGCTTCCTTGATTTTTCGGATGAGCTTGACGTCGCTCTCCAAACCGACCGTGGATGTGAAGAGCACCAGGAATTCGTAGTCTTTACAGATCTGGATGGTCTGTTGCCAATTGATTTTGTGGGGAGAGGCGTCCAGCAGCCTGCTTCCCGGGATCAGTCCCGCAGGGTATGTCAGCCAAACCGGGTACCAGTAGGACTCAATCTCGCGTGTCGCAGGCCAACGCGAACTCGCACCGCCGTCGAAATTCTCGAAGCTCGGCGGATTCATCAACAATGTTTTCATTACATCCGGCATTCTTCACCCTCAGTTTCGCGCAATAAAATAGTCCGCCCTAATCCTCGGTTCCCGCGGACAGCCCAGGCAATGGAAGGATCGCGCAAGCGCGCGGACTGGAGCCCCCCAGCTATAAGTATAGTCTACCTGACTTCCGTGTGACGCCTCAAACCTTTCTGCCATCGGGTGTTTACCAGGCAGCAAACGGTAATCTACAGCATTGAAGGGGGTTTGCCGGCATTCGCTTAGGGATCAGTGCCGGGCGACAGCCACTTCATCCGCTGCCGACGAAAGTAAGCCCCAAATGCGATCCACCCAATCGAGGTGCTCTGGCTTCATGAGCACCGACCGCAGGCAAGTCATCGTCTCGCGGTCGCGCTTCATCGCTCCCAGATTCGCCTCCCAAAAACCAACCGGCAATTCCGCTACTGCCAGATGCAGATCATGTCTGGCCGCGGCTTCGAATACCTGACGGCTTAGAACAGAAGCCTCACTAACGCTCGGGGCCTTTGGAGCAAATACCACAATGTCCAATTCCGGCGCAAAGGCGGTCACAAAGTGTTCGTCCGCCCGCACTTTTTCAAAAAGTGCCAGCGCCGCCTTTCTTCCCCGTTGCAACCCTCTCGCGAATTCGCCGTCCTTTTTCAGCGGCAGCAATCTCTGCGTTGCCCACAAGGCAGCCGCGGCAGCACCGGGACGAGAGCACTCCAAGCTGATCTCTCCCAGATGCAATTCGGCTGAGCTGAAATAGGTGTAAGGAGAATCGTGTTTGTACAACCTCCCGACTTCGGGGTCACTGAAGAGCACGCAGCCGCACCCGTATGGCTGCAAGCCGTGTTTGTGCGGATCAATCACAATCGAGTCTGCTTCTCCAATCCGCGAAAAAGCGGACTGCGCCTCTTTGTCCAAATTCCCTGCGAGCACGAAATATCCGCCGTACGCCGCATCGACGTGGAGACTGAACCTATGTTTAGCGCGCAAATCGAGAATTTCGGAAAGCGGGTCGACTGAACCTGTTGCCGTAGTGCCCATTGTCGCGACAACGGTCCCGATATCGCCGCGCTCCAGCCGCTTTGCCAGCGCGTTCGCCTCTATGCGGCCGTGCGAATCGCACGGCACCGTTTCGAACGGCAACTGCAAGACTCCGCTAATCCGTGTGTGCGTGTAGTGAGCTTGTTCGCTGGCGAGAATTTTCTTCCCCCGGTGCATCTGCCCCGCGACCCACAAGGCCTCGAGGTTCGCCATCGTTCCTCCACCGCACAAGTGGCCCAGAAAATTCTTCCATCCAAACATGCCGGCGATCTCCGCGACCGCCTCTTTTTCCATGGCCGACGTCGCACGCCCGCCATCCAGCGCGTGATTGTTTGGATTGATCCACATGGCCAGCGCATACGCCAGCCGCGCCACGGGGTGCGGCGGCTTTAGCATCTGCCCAGCGTATAACGGATGAAAATAAGGATAGTTGTCTTGCAGTCTTTCGGCCGTAGCGTTGAGGGTTTCCGCAAGCCGCTCATTTCCGGGTGCCTGACCCTCAAGAGGCCGCAACTTCGAAAATCCAGCGTCTAATGTCTTCGCCGCCTGGATAAGCAGCTCCAGACTCCTCTGATCCAGCATCCCGACCCTCGCCCGCGATCTGCCTCTGCCTATCGCCTATTCCCTAACGCCCATCCCCTCTCTTCTCACTGCCACACTTTATCCAATTGCCCTGCCGTCTTCAGCAATTCCAGCTGCGCCTGCTGCTTTTGAAAGTTCGCATCCAGATAGGCCATCCACTTTTCGTTCTCTTCCAGGCGCGCTCTTTCGACTTCGCGGAGATTCAACTTCCCCTCGGCAAACTGCGATTGAAACACGGCAACATTTTGCTGCGCGAGCTGCAATTCCAGCCGCGCCACCTCTTTGGCCGCATCCTTTTCGCGCACCCCCCGCGTCTTTTGCCTCACATCGGCCGTCAATTCGGTCTTCTTGTTCGTGAGGTTGACCTTGGCCGCCTCCAGGTTGATCTGCGCTAATCCTATGTCTGCTTTTATCTTCGCGCTGAAAATCGGAATATGCATGTCGATACCCGCATTGAAATTGTTCCGCTGAAACGTTGTGAAAAACTGAGAGTAATTGTTGAACTTCGCCAGCACGCTGTACACGCTGACAAGCTCGAGCGTCGGAAAATACCCGCGCCGCTCACCCTTTAGCCGAAATTCTTTCCCGCGGACGTCGGATTCCGCAAGCTGCAGTCCCGCATTGTGCGTCATTGCCAGGGCTACGAGGTTGTCTCCTAGCTGCTCAGCTTCCCCAGGCAAGTCCTCGGGCGTGACCTCGATGGCTTGCGCCTCCGAAAATCCCAGCTGGTATCTTAGGAAAACTTCCAGCTCATCCTCCCGGCCCTCCAGTTGCAGTACTCGCTGAATCACCTGCGCCTTCGTGAGTTGCGCTTTCGTCACTTCCACCGGCAGTTCGTATCCTTCTCCCTGCCGTTCCTGCGTCACTTGCAGGATCTTCTCCGCGCTTTCTTGCTCCTTGCGCAACAAGTCGAGCGAATGCCGCACCTTTCCCAATTCCAGATAGGCCATCGCGGTTCTCGTAATTACGCTGTTCTTCGCATCTTCGAGCAGAATCCTCTGAGCCTTGGCCTGCTCTTGGGTCTCTTTCGCCTGGCCTCGCAGCGGTTCGTTGAAAACCTGCTCCGTGTACGACACGTTGAAGATCGATGGTGCCCGCCCGCCCGGCGTTTCCGGTATGCCGTAGGTGTACCCCGCTCCGGAGCCCGCGTACAGATTGGGCATGAACTGCGCCTTGGTGATCTGCGCGGCGCGATCCGCCACGCTGGCCTGAATCTTCGCCACTTGAATCTCTTTGCTGTTCTGCAACGCCAGTTCGATCGCCCGTTTTAGGGTCAGCGCCATGGGAGCCCCGTCTTTGGGCGATTCCTGTGCCGCAGGCTGGCTCGCTTTCTGGGCGGATGCCTCCTGCGCACCCGCAGCGCCGCCGCACAGCACCATCAGGGCGGTCATCCCCGCGACTCGTCTCAGTAATTGCATTTCACACTCCTTCGTGGCCGCTCAATTTCTCCGACCGCTGGTCCCTTTCCTCATTCATATCTCAACGATTCCACCGGTTGCAGGCTTGCCGCCTGATTCGCCGGCAAGTAGCCGAAAAAAAGCCCCGTGGAACACGACACCACGAACGCGATAATCACGCTCAGTGGTGACACAGGAACGCGCAGATTTCCCGGCAAAAAAGACTGGATTGTCACCGGCACAGCGATTCCGATCAAGATTCCGATAACCGCCCCTCCTCCGCTAATCAAGAAGGATTCGATCAAAAACTGGTACAGAATTTCCCTCCGCGCTGCTCCTATCGCCTTGCGAATCCCGATCTCCCTTGTCCGCTCAGTCACCGTCACCAGCATGATGTTCATGATCCCTACTCCGCTGATCACCAGTGCGATGAACGCGATGATGATTAGCACAATCGTGAGCGCGAGCGAGATATTCCTCGCCGCATTCAGTATCGCTGTCAGCGTTAGCACCTTGTATTCCGCTTCCGAGGGATGCCTGCTCCGCAGCAGTTGACCCAATTGCCGCTCGACGGACGGCACGTCTTCGGCCCGGGCCGCTTGCACGCCCAACAGACGCACCACTTCCATGCCGGTGTAATACTTCATGAGCGTAAAGGGGAGGATGACAGAGTTGTCCTGAATATCCGAAAGGCCGAATGTCTCGACGCGCTCACGGAAAACGCCGATCACCGTGAACGTCAGCTCTCCCATCCGAATCGGTCTCCCGACTGGATTGTCTTGGCCAAAAATCTTGTCCGCGAGCTGCGCTGTGACGAGACAGACTTTGCTGCGCATTTCCATATCCGCGGCATCGAGAAAGCGCCCGCGCAATACGACAAGCCGCCGAATCGCCTGGTAACCCTCCGTCACTCCAACCAGATTCACGGGGCGCTCCACGCCGCCGGCAACCACGTTCATGGGCAGTTCGCGGGATCCCGCTACTTCAACTACATTGGGAATGGACTTGGCGGCTTCCATGTCTTCCAGCGTCATTTCATAGTTGAGTGGCTGCGGCTTGTCCGGCCGCTGGACCAACTCCACCTGAATCAAGTTCGAGCCGACGGCCTCGATCTGCGAAAGCACGAATTTCCTGCTGGTCAGTGCCACGGTGACTACCAAAACGATGGAGGCGCTTCCGATAATTACACCTAGCGACGTCAGGATGGCCCGCAATTTATTCGCGCGTAGCGCGTCGATTGCTACTGTTACCGTCTCGCGGATGTCCATTATCAACCTTTGGCCGGATTATTTCGGCGGCTAATGCGATACTCTCAGTTCTTCCTTAACTTTTTCATCGCTTCCTGCGCCATTTTGTTCTTGGGATCCAATTTCAGCGCGCTCTCAAATTCATTGGCGGCCTCTTCTATTTTGTTCTGCTCTTCGAAGAGTCGGCCCAGCCAGGCATGTATCCAGGCCGGTCGCGGATATCCCGATCGAATCGGGGCTTTCTTCGCGTATGCCGCCAGCAATCGTTCGGCTCTTTCCAGGTTTTCTTTCTTCAAGACCAGCGCAACGCCTCGGTAAAACTGTCCTCTAGGATCACCTGGCGCCACGCGTTCCCCTGAGTCGGCGACCGCCAGCAGTAACTCCGGTTCAGCGCGCTTTGCTGCGTAATCCCCGATGTCGTAGATCAGCTCTGATGACTTTGGGTTGCTCTCCAGCGCTTTGGCGAACTCCTCGTCCGCAATGGCGAAGTCCTTCTTCTGACGCCGGCAATTCCCCGCCGCGAAATGCCCTTCGGCCGCGTCCATCTCCGCTAATTGTTTGATCTGCGGCCAGGCCTTCTCTTCGCCGCCGCCCACCAGTCCTGGGGCACTACAATCGAATTCGATCAGCACTTGCCGCGCCGAATAATTCTTCGCGTCGAGCTGTACGGCTGTCTCGAATTCCTTGCGTGTTTTCTTGGCCAGTGATATTGCCGAAAACCAGCTGGCGTGATCGGCCTTTTCTCCGTACGCTCTCCCCAGCCACTCGTGGTAGATGGAATTCTGCGGGTCGATCGCCACGGCCTTCTCCGCGCTCTTAATCGCTGGGTCATGCTGCTGCAGTTCGAGATAACTTTTCGCCAGCAACAATTGCACGTCGCCATTCTTCGGATCCGCCGCCGCGGCCGCCTGCAGCGCCTGGATGGCCTTTGCATACTCGCTGGCTTCGTACGCGCGCCGGCCCACTTCGAGGCTGGCTTCTTGCTTGACGGTCGTTGCTGCAATCGCTCCGCTCGCAATGCACAGGGCTGCGAGCAGCCACTTCATGCGCTTAACCATTCCATCGTTCCGGGAAAATCAAAACTTCGGTCGTAATGACGGTAACAGTCATGCCATCTCGCAAATCGACGTCCCCAGGCAGGGCCACCAGATCTCCTTCTTGCAAGCCGCTTACTACTTCGTAGTTCGTGGCATCAGCGATACCTACGTGAATCTCCCGCTTCTCCAGCGTCGATTTTCCGACGCCCAGCTGGTTCTGCCTCACGACAAACACGTACCGCCTTCCGCCCTCAGCCGCAACCGCGCCTCGCGGCACGGACAGAACGCCGATGCGTTCCCGCGAATTGATGCGCACGTTCACGTTGATATTCGGCAGCAGCTCCAACTTGTCGTTGTTCACCGCGCAGAGTAACTCACCTACGCTGCGGTTCTGGTGCGGCACTACCTGCTTCGGAATGTTCTCTGTTTTTCCCACCCATGTCTTGCTCGGCAACGCATCCCAGGTAATCTTCACCGGCTCGTTCACTTCCAGCGCGCCGAGTTCCGGCTCATCGATGAATGCCCGCACGCGAACCTTGTGCAGGTCCGCCATTTCTGCGAGAAGATCTCCGAGCTTGACGTAATCTCCCGCTTTCACCGGCAACGAGTAGAGCGTTCCATCCGCCGGCGCGGTGATCCGACCTTGGCGCACTTTTTCAGCTAGCGCGGCGACTTCGTTTTGAATCTGTTGCACGTGTAGCGCCGCCTGGTCCGTGTCCAGTTTCAAGCTTCGTTCAAATTCCTGCTTCGCCGCCGCCAGTCGCGTCACCTCCGATTGCGCTTTCGTCAAGGCCAGGTCGTTCGCAGCGAGTTCCTCCTGAGTAGCCGCTTGCTGCCCAATCAGCCGCTGCAGCACTTCGTGATTCTTCTGCAGCCGGTCGCGCTCCGCTTGCACTTTTGCCAGGCTCGCCACGGCAACTCTGGCCGCATCGTCCGGTCTCCCGCCGGCCTTGGCCGCGAGCAAATCGTCTTCCGCCTTGAGGAGCTTACTCTTGGCTTCGGAGAGCCGCGCCGCTGCATCCTTTACATCCAATTCCAGGATCAATTGGCCTTTCTTGACCGTCTGTCCCTCTGTCGCGCACACCTTCTCCACAAATGTATCCAGTTGTGCCCGTATCACGTAAGGTGAAATGGGCTCCACCTTTCCATTGCTGCTGATCGACGAGATCAGGTTTTCCCGCATTGGGGTCACGGCCGAAATCTTCGGCACCGGCTTTCGCCCGCTGAATCTGATCCCCGCGTACGCCAGCACTCCCGCTAGCACCAGATAGAGCAAAATTCGATTTCGCAGCCTGCGATCCATATTTTCCTATCCTGCGTCGTCCCGCACTCCGCACCTAACGAGACGCAAGAACACATCCCTCGGGCCCAGTGTTTCCCTTACTTGTCCGTGGCTTGCTTGACCCCTGTCAGGAAGGCGCCAAGGACTTCATTCTAACAAGAGCAGCGCGGCTTTCTCTAGATTCCTTGCGGGCGTTGTTTATTCTATGCCCTGCTCTCTCTTGACCCCTTCGCCGGATCGGCCCATCCCTCATTCTTAAATGATGCCTCTCTTGCATTCCTGGGATGCCGCCCACCCGTTATGGCCGGAAGACCTCGTCGTGCTACAATTCGCCCATGTCCATTGAGAACAGCGCTGAGAAAACCGCCGCTCCCCCTGCGGGTGGCTTGAACAAGCCCATCCGGCCCGGCGCCGTCATTAGTCCTGTCATTCACCGCGTCTGCATCCAGTGCAATAACATGTTCCGCGTTACTCCCGACAGGTTTGATGCCAAGCAGTGCCCCAATTGCCACAAAGGCTGAACCGTAACATTTCCCCGCGGGCCGCGTAGTACACTGTGAAGCTCTGTGCCCTGTTTTACGAATTCCCATTAAGGGGTCCTTCGATGATTGAAGCTTGTGCCCTGTCCAAGCGTTTCCAGGACAAGAAGCGCGGTGAAATCCGCGCCGTCGACAACGTCAGCTTCACTTGCCAACCCGGCAAGATTTATGGCCTCCTAGGGGCCAACGGCGCCGGAAAGACCACGACTCTTCGCATGCTCGCTACCATCCTCGAGCCCACCGACGGTACGGCCATCGTTTGCGGCCACGACGTCGTCGAGCAGCCAGAAAAAGTTCGCGCCAACGTCGGCTTCCTCTCCACAGCTACCGCGCTCTATCCGCGCCTCACTTCACAAGAAATGGTCGAGTATTTTGGCCGCCTCAACGGTTTAGACGAAGCCACTCTGAAAAAGCGTGTCGACGACATTTTCAATCGCCTGGACATGAATGGCTTTCGCGACCGCCGTTGTGACAAGCTCTCCACCGGCATGAAGCAGAAAACCTCCATCGCCCGGACTCTCGTTCATGACCCGCCCGTGATGATCTTCGACGAACCCACTAACGGCCTCGACATCATGACCGCTCGCACCATCACTGCGTTCATCCGCGAATGCCGCAACAACGGCAAAACCGTCATCTTTTCCACCCACATCATGAGCGAAGTCGAAAAGCTCTGCGACGTCATCGGCATCATCCAAAACGGCAAACTCCTCGCCGAAGGCAACCTCACCCAGCTTCGTGACCAATTCGCCGAGCAAGACCTCGAGGAAATTTTCGTCAAAGTCGTCACACCCCACTACGTCGCCGAGGAGGCCAACTGACATGTCCCTGCGCAACGTCGGTATCGTCTATCGCAAGGAATTGACCGAAGCTCTCCGCGACCGCCGCACGCTCATCTCTACCCTCATCGTCCCCCTTGTTCTTTTTCCTGTCCTCACCGCCGGTCTTGGCGCCGCCATCGCCTCTCTCGTTGGCAAGGCCAAAGAAGAAGTTCCCAAGGTCATGCTTCGCGGCGGCCAGGATTCGCCCGATTTAGTCGCCGGACTGAACAAGCTCGACAAGATTGAGCTTGTTCCCGAGACGCCCAACTGGAAAGATCAGATCATCAATAAGGAAGTTCGGGCCGCCATCGAAATTCCTCCCGGCTTCCAGGCTGATGTCACTGAAGGAAAACCAGATACGGTCACCATCCTGAAGTACCAGGGAGAGATGAAGTCCGAGATTGCAACCGACAAGATTGAAACGTACTTAAAGGACTATCGCGACTCCGTCGTTAAGGCGCGTCTCATCGCCAAAAATGTGCCGGACACGGTTCTCAAGCCTTTTGAAGTAAAACAAGAGAACGTCGCTCCCCCCGAAAAGGTCGGCGGCGCCGCTTTCGGCGGCGTCATAGGTTACATGGTCATTCTGCTCTGCCTGACCGGCGG
>Ga0137359_10002511_pt1 | contig 14733 bp, 10 predicted proteins | sample Mad1_40_16metaG_FD_108281 | JGI IMG/M metagenome (GOLD analysis project Ga0137359, IMG submission 108281) | Vadose zone soil microbial communities from Angelo Coast Range Reserve, California, USA - Mad1_40_16 metaG | ecosystem: Environmental > Terrestrial > Soil > Vadose zone | place: USA... | reverse complement strand
GTTGGCTGGCACTTCACAGGTTCACCTGGAAGCAATCGGAATCCCTACGCTTGCACGGAACTTCAGAAGCGGGACGAATGGATTTGTGTGGGGTTGAACCAACAAGATCGAAAGTGAAGAGCGCAACCGGTAACGTAGAAGCGAATGCTTGAGCCAATACCATCGGCACTAGTGCCCCGGGTGCTGGCTTACAAAACTTCTCGATCGGATCGACGGCCCCAGACGAATCGCTGTGGATATCAAAAGCAAAACCGTGTACCCCGATTGCCAGGCAAGCGAAACCTCCCGTAAATAGACCGTGATTTTCGGACGCGGGGTTAGTTGTCCGCAGGCTCATGATCAAAGTCACTCACATTATCTCGAATCTCGATGGAGGCGGAGCCGAAACCATGCTGTACCGGGTCCTCTGCAGCATGGATACAGCGCGCTTTGAGAATGAGGTAATTTCCCTGACCAATGTCGGGATCCTAGCTGACAAGATTCGGCTTGCAGGGGTGCCGGTGCGCGCGCTTGGCATGAAGAGAGGCATGCCTGATCCGTTCGCAGTTCTTCGCCTTCAACAATGGATTCGCAAGTCGAAGCCTCAAATCGTGCAGACTTGGATGTACCACGCCAACTTGATCGGAGGACTGGCCTCTCGTCTCGTCGGCGACATGCCCGTCGTTTGGAGTATCCACCAAGCTAATCTGGACCCTCAACTGAATAAACTTCTTACGATTTGGACCGCAAAGAGTTGCGCCCGGATGTCTCGGTGGCTTCCAAGCTACATCCTGTTCGTATCACAGGCGTCCTTAATTTTGCACACCAGGTTAGGCTACGCGGCAAAAAGAATGGAAGTCATCCCGAACGGCTTCGATCTGCACGAGTTCAGGCCAGATTCGGCCGCGCGCCTGTCCCTGCGCAGGGAGTTGGAGATCGCGGACGATGCGGTGGTTATTGGAATGGCCGCCCACTTCCGCACCGAGAAGGATCATCGTAATTTTATTCAGGCGGCCGGGCACGTTCACGCCGTGATTCCAGACGTTCACTTTGTATTGTGCGGCCTTGGCGTAACTCGCGATAATCAGCAACTGGTCAAGTGGATAGCGGACGCGGGCATCGGCTCCCGTTGTCATCTACTCGGGCAACGCAGCGATATCCGTCGTCTCTTCGCGGCGATAGACATTGCCACTTCTTCCTCTTTGAGTGAGGCCTTCCCTCTGTCAGTCGGCGAAGCGATGGCCTGCGGCACGCCCTGCGTCGTAACCAACGTCGGTGATTCAGCTCTAATCGTGGGCGCGACCGGTAGAGTAGTGGCGCCCGGGAACCCAGATGAGCTGGCAGAGGCGTGGCGCGAACTGATCGAGTCCGGGCCGGGAATGCGACGCTATCTCGGAATGGCCGCCAGGCACCGCGTGCAGCAACACTTCGCACTATCGGCCACTGTGGAACGCTATCAGGCAATTTATGCGGCGCTCGGTGGCACTACGCCATTGAATATGCGGCAGCCCATTCCCGAATCCAGCTTAGCCGCCAACAATGGACTCCCAGTCTCGGAAGCCGCTGCCGGACAAACAGTCTCATCTAAAGCCAACCTGCAAAGCCAACATGTTAGCAACCAGATCATTTGACAAGATCACAGCCTCACTAAGCGTAAGCAACAGGAGCGCAAAGCCGAAAGTTGTTTGCCGTTTCATTACGCCGAATGAAGAAGCTGCTTATCTGGAATTCGCGCGGGTGGCTTGGGGAAGTAACTCTGTGCAGGCAGACCGGTCATTCTTGGCGTGGTTGTACAAAGAGAACCCAAATACACGCGGAATCGAACGCGATCTGTTGGTCTTGGTCGACGGGGCCAAGATTGTTGGTGCATTTCATCGCATGCGGGTACCTTGGCGCATCGATAACAAACGCCTTATTGTCCCTAGCGTCCACGACCTTTTTGTTCGCTCCTCTCATCGCACTGCCAGAGGAGAACAGTGTTTAGTACCGCCGGGACTGCAAGTCATGCTGGCCGCACTCGAAAGAGAGACTCACGTTGCATTGTTCGGCTTAGGCGAAGTAGCCGACAAGATTTACCAGAGAATGCGCAATCCGGCCGTACCAGTGTTCTGGCTAGAGAAGGTTCGGAGTCGAGCGAACGCCGCGACGCAGATGGTGGCGTCACGATTGGGCTGGTCGGTTCACGGCGGCCGACAAATTAACAGGAGAATAACGAAGACGTGTGACTTTGAAGTCTCAAGGATTGTGGATCCAACTCCCGATGAACTTGTAGAAGCACTGACCATTACCCCCGCGGCACCGGCCTATCCTGACTGGGACTTGGCCTCCTATCAATGGCGTTTTTTCCATGACCTGGGCCCCAGGAACATCCTTTTGTTGGCACGGAGAAATCGAACGCCTTCGGGTCGAGCTGTTGTCTCTGTCGGCTTAAAGAATGGTGTTGTCGTCGCCCGTATTGTGGAACTCGTGTTTCAGGATGCTGAATGCCTCGACGTACTGTTGGAAGAAATGGAGCAGACCTTTAATGACATGCAAGTCCCGGTGTGCTTGGCCGTGACCGGTTCTCTGGAGGTAACTGAGCGCCTTCAAAGAGCTGGCTGGAACTTCCGAAACAAAACAATCGGCGCACGTTGGTTTACGCAAAGGGGCCAGATCCGTCCCGAGGGTTTATGGATCTGTGGTGGTGCTTGGGACTACGGCTGCGACGCCCGCATCGAAAACTCATGATGACGCAACCCACAGTGGTCATCAGCCTCGATCTGGAATTGTCTTGGGGCAGTTTTGACCACGCCTATGGGGAGAACCTGCTGAAGATGGCCAGGTGGACCCATGACATTGGAGTTCCAAATTTGTTGAATCATCTTACCCGCAACGGCGTCCCCGCATCCTGGGCCATCGTTGGTGCGATGATGCGTTCATCTCTCCCGGATGTGTCCGGATTACCCGAAGTCCGATACCCGCATTTCAAAAAGTCGTGGTTCGACTATGTCCCCAAGAACGGCGATGAATCGGCTCATCCAGAATGGTTTGGGGCGTCTCTGGTAAAGATGATCAGGAACGCCTTACCGCGTCAAGAGGTCGGATTCCATTCGTTTTCACACGGACCCTTTGGATGGCCTGGGATGACTCGCGAGCGAGCCGTCGCTGAGTTTAGTTATTGCGCCCAGATCGCAAAAGAGTTCGCGTTACCGACCACATGTTTCGTCTTTCCACGCAATTCGGTTGCTTTTCTCAGGGAGCTCCGCGACGCAGGATTCACTTGCTTCCGCGAAGTTGATGAAATGCCAATTCGTTTTGCCAGCCGCACGCTGGCCTCTATGGGGGCGGTTCTTGCAGATTTCACTGGATTAACACCTCGCATGGTTGACGCGTCGCTCAAGGAAGGACTTGTTTCTATCCCTGGATCTTTAATGGTGAGATACGCGGCCGGCTGGCGGAAGTACATCCCTGATTCGAATCGGTTACGGCGCCTGAAAAAAGGACTGGAACGGGTACGTCAAACAGGAGGAATTTTCCACGTCTGGTTTCACCCGGAGAACCTCTATGCTGAGTGGCCACGCCTCGAAAATGTAGTCGCCCATTTCCTGGAGGAACTCGGCGCCATGGTGCGTAACAGAGACGTGCGATGCCTGACCATGGGGCAGGTTGCCACGGAATTCCAAACGAAAGCAGCGGAGCAATTCGGGTCTCCGGTAGCAGTTGGTTCAATGGATAGCTGGGTTGTTTCTATCCCGAGTGAGTCCGATTAAGTTTGCAGAACATTCATGAGAATCAGTTCTATAGCAGTTGAGACCTTGATTCGGCAGCGTAAGTCATTGCGCCGAGAACTCCTGAAAAGACCTAACCTGTTGCAGGTTCGCGTCGCTATATTAGGCGGATCCACAACCAATGAGGTTGCAGATTTTCTTGAACTTTTGCTTCTCGATAAGGGAATCCAGCCCATTTTCTACCAGTCCGCGTACAACAGGTACTTCGAGGAGGCTGTGATAGATCCATCGCAGCTTATCAACTTCCGTCCGGACATCGTCTACGTGTACACATCTTCAGCCAACATCCACAACTTTCCCCCTCTAGACGCGTCTGAGTCTGACTTTAGTGAATACGCATCAGCAGAGAGAGCGCGTTTCGCGGCCATATGGAATGCCATACACGACCGCATCGGCTGCCTGGTGGTTCAGAACAATTTCGAACTTCCTTCCTATCGGATTCTCGGCAATTTCGACTGCGTTAGTCCAGGCGGGCAGGCCAGGTTCATCAATCACGCTAACGACGAGTTCGCGCGAGAAGCAAGTTTGCGGCCTAAGCTTTTCATAAATGATCTCAATTCCATTGCCGCAACGATCGGTCTTACCCGATTTCATGATGCAAAGCGATGGTTCGCTTACAAGCTAATCTCCACGCCGGAAGGCAGCCTGGCCATCGCAAAATCAGTTGCGGCCATCATTGGAAGCATCTACGGCCGTTCCCACAAATGTCTGGTGCTTGACCTTGACAACACCGTCTGGGGCGGCGTCATTGGTGATGATGGTCCAGATAACATCGCAATCGGAAAGGAAACCGCCCAAGCAGAGGCTTATACGGCCTTTCAGGAGTATTGTCTTCGATTGAGAGAACGTGGAGTGATCTTGGCTGTCTGTTCAAAGAACTCCGAACCGCTAGCCAAACAAGGCTTTGACCATCCGGACTCGGTCCTAAGGCTGAGCGATTTTTCGTGTTTCAAGGCGAATTGGGAGCCAAAAACCGAAAACCTGAAGTCTATTGCCACCGAACTTAACATCGGGCTGGATAGCCTGGTCTTCGTGGATGACAATCCAGCAGAACGCGAATTTGTCTCCTCGCAACTGCCAGAGGTGACCGTTCCCAATGTCGGGGACGATATTGTGAACTTCATCAGCGTTTTAGAAGAAGGCCGATACTTCGAGACAATTGCATTGTCCAGAGAAGACCTTGATCGAGCAAGGCAGTACGAAACGAACACCCTTCGTTTACAAGAGCAGAGTCAATTTGCGAGCTACGAAGACTATCTCGATTCTTTGGACATGGTTGCGGAAATCGCGCCGCTGAGACCGGTGTACTTCGATCGCGTTGCGCAGCTTATTAACAAGACGAATCAATTCAATCTGACCAGTAAGCGATATACGTTTGCGGATATTGAACAAATTGCTTCAGATGAGAGCTACATCACGCTTTATGCTAAGTTGACCGACAAGTTCGGAGATAGCGGTCTCATCTCAGTGATCATTGGCCGCAAAGAGCGCCGGTCGCTTCATGTGGACCTGTGGCTGATGAGCTGCCGGGTCATCAAACGCGACGTGGAACTTGCTATGTTGGACTCGCTGGTCGCGATCTGCCAGCAACATGACGTCACAGAAATCTATGGTTATTATATCCGCTCCGAAAAGAACGATATGGTCAGCGATCATTACGCAAAGCTCCGATTCGAATGCATTAACGGCGATGACGATCAGCGGTCTGTCTGGAGACTGGTTTTGACGGCTGACTATGTTCGCAGGAATAGGCATATCAAGGAGTTGGTAGGTGCCGAACATGTTGTCTCAGTTGGAACCCATCTTTCGAGATATCCTCGATAATTCCCGTTTGAACCTCACCCGGGAGTCCAATGCTTCCAATGTCGCAGGTTGGGACTCATTAGCTCACATCAACTTGATCTCCGCCATCGAGCAACAGTTTGGGATCGGCTTCACCCTTGGGGAACTCCAAGAATTGAAGAACGTGGGTGAGATGATTGATTTGATGGAGCGAAAACTGGCAATACGATGAACTCGTACCGCTGGGATGAGTTGAGCGAAGGACTCTCGCATGAATTTGAAGTACAACTTACTCAGCCAATGCTGACGGACTTCTTGCGGTTGTCGGGCGACCAAAACCCTTTACACACAGACAGCGAATTCGCTAGGCATGCCGGCTTCCGCGACGTAGTTGCTTACGGAATGCTCACATCGGCGCTTTATTCCGCACTGGTGGGAGTTTATCTTCCAGGGCGCTACTGTTTGCTACATGGAATAAACGTGGACTTTGTAAATCCTTCCTTTGTCGGTGACCACCTGCGAGTAACTGGCAGCATCACCTATCTCAATCAAGCTTACCGCCGAGCTGACGTGAAGGCTTCGATTCACAATGGGGACAGCCAGCTGATATCAAGGGCTAAGATTCGCGTCGGTGTGCATGAGCACTGATACGTTACTCATCACGGGCGCCTCATCTGATCTCGGAACGGATCTTATTCGATCACTCATGAAAAGACGAAATCCTCCACGAGTGCTCGCACACTTCCACAGCAGCCGGGATCGTGTTGAAGAGCTTCGGGGCACGTTCAACGGCCTAGTTGTTCCGATCCAAGCCGATCTTTCAGTTGCATCCGATGTTGGACATCTCATCGAACAAGTCCGCCTGGAGACGGCGTTTCCCACGCAGATCGTTCATTTCGCAGCCCTACCTCCTCGTTTGGAGCGCTTTCCGAGCGCAGATCTTTCCCACTTTGAATCTGATTTAGCGGTTCAACTGCTGGCAATTGTGCTCATTCTCCGCCAGTTTCTACCTGCGATGTCCGAGTCTGAGACGGTCACGAAAGTCGTTTTTGTTCTCTCCAGCTATACCTTAGGCGCGTCACCGAAATACACGTCCTTCTATACAACGGTGAAATATGCTCAGCTGGGATTTATGCGTGCGCTTGTATCGGATTACGCCGGAACCAGGGTCAACATTAATGCTGTTTCGCCTTCCATGGTGGAAACAAGGTTTCTTTCAAATATTCCAGCCAAAGCGGTGGAGATGACTGCATCTCAAAACCCCCATCGCCGCAACACAAAGCCCATCGAAGTAACTAACGTCATCGAATTCCTGCTTTCTCCGGCATCCGACTACTTGAATGGCGTGAATATCCCGGTGACCGGCGGGGCAGCATACTAACTGGAGATTTGCCAAGCCATATGTGTGGAATTGCGGGCGAATTCGGATGTGCAACGCCGCTCCGACCCGAAGTCTTCTGCGGTGAAGGTGGGGCCGTGCTGGCGCACCGAGGTCCAGATAGCTTTGGCTCTTGGCGGGAGCACGGCGTCTCCCTTCTCCATTGGCGCTTGGCCATCATCGATTTGAGTGCCGCTGGCAATCAGCCGATGCTTTCCGCTGATCAGCGCTTCGTGCTTTGCTACAACGGTGAAGTCTACAATTTTCAGCAATTGCGCGCGGAGATCGAGACGCAATGGCAGTGCATTGGTTCTCGACACTCTGAACTCACGTCAGTAAGCGCAGGGTCCTTCCGTTGGCGGGGACATTCCGACACGGAGGTGATCGTCGAGGGTTTCGCCCTTTGGGGAATTGACTTCCTGAGCCGGTTGAATGGAATGTTCGCACTCGCGCTCTATGACCGCCAGACCCGCACGCTCTACTTGACCCGCGACCGTGCGGGCATCAAGCCGCTTTATTTATGGGAGCGGAATGGTGTAGTTCTATTCGCCTCGGAAGCCAAATTCTTCTTTCAAACCAAGTGCTTCGATCCGGCAATTGATGCGAACGGCCTAACCGCCTTTTTCACATACGGTCACTGCTATGGCGAAAATCACGCTCTCGAAGGTGTTCGCCAGTTGGAGCCGGGCCAAGTGGTAACCCTTCAGGAGCGGGAGCCGAAGGGTTCCACCCGCGTCGTCAGTATCACGCGGTCATCCCCTAGAGCGCAGTGGCGCCCGGTCTCGCGCGACGATGCGAGCGCTGCGGAGCAACTCAGAAAAGTGCTTTCTTCGGCCGTGGCTCGCCAGTTGGTGGCGGACGTGCCAGTCGGCCTGCTCCTTAGTGGAGGCGTGGACTCGTCTATCTTGACCGCGTTGACGGCCCGCTTGATCGGGCCAGAAAAAACGATGGCCTTTACGTTGGGCTATCGGGGCATGGGCCCGGACTATGATGAGATTGGCCACGCGCGGCGGGTGGCCCATCATCTAGGGGTCAAACACTATGTCTACGAGGCGTCCCAGACCGATCTGATCCGTGACCTGGAACAGTTGGTCTGGCATTATGACGAGCCATTCGCAGATAGCGCGTCTCTGAATGTGTTCCTGATCAGCAGGATGATTCGCTCTCGCGTTACCGTGGCCCTGGCGGGCGAAGGTTCGGACGAGCTCTTCGGAGGTTATCGCCGCTACCACTTTGAGAAGGTGATCCGCGGACTTGGCGCATTTGGTCGGGGCCTTTGCCGGACCCTTCACTCTGCGCGAATTGATCGCGTTGCATGGACTCCCCGCCGCTTTCAGGTTCTTCTGCGGGCCATGGCTCGGGAGAGCGCCGCTGCCCGCTACTCTTCCTACCTTGAGAGTGAAGTTTCCATCAAAACTATTTTGAAGCCGGAATGGCAGAGAAAAATAGGCGTAGACGCGTCCATAGAGAAAGGATATCCGGACGAACTGGACAGCGGTGTGGTCAGCCGGCTTTGTCTGATCGATCAACAATTTTGGCTTCCGGGAGCATATCTTGAGAAGTCAGACAAGGGCGGCATGGCTCATAGCCTTGAAATTCGCGTCCCATTCTTGGACAACGAGGTAGTCGAGTTCGCCAATACGCTGCCGGACGATCAGCGAATTCGGGGTTCAAGTCGAAAGTGGCTGTTGAAGGAGGCCTTCGGAGACTTGGTTCCCCCGGAAGTCTTCACCCGCTTCAAACGCGGTTTTGACGTCCCTATCAGCCACTGGTTGCGCAACGAACTACGCGAATACTACGCGGATTGCGTCCTTTCGCCCCGGGCTCGTATCAATCGATACCTCCAGATGCCAAACTTGGAAGCCTGTTTCCGAGACCACCTGCGACACGCCCATGATTATTCGGGCCTGCTGTGGAGGTGTCTTGTGCTTGAGATTTGGCTGCGGCACTTCGAGCGTAGATTCGAGAAACCCGGGTCGCGGGGCAGTTTGGTCGACAACGCTATAGCGCACCAGGAGATTTGCCAGGCAACCTAGGCTTCCCTCCGCGAGAGTCTGCTGTCTCGCGAGGCTGCTTGCCCTTCGAACTCAAAACAGAATCACTAACGTGTTGCATTCATCGATCACCGCCGTCCAGGAAGCTCGTGCTAGTCAGGCATTTGCGCCGAATGCCCGAAGCATGGACCCCACCATTGCATGCGATCTTTACAGGCATGCAGGCAGGGCCGACTTCTTGACCCTGCTCCAGTATCTGATCCATAACCCCGCTTTCAGATTCACTTACTTCTTCCGAAAGGCCTCTCAGCTAAAGACGCACTCGCCGCTAAGGTTCTTTTATAAGATCATGCACCGCAGATATCTCTACAAATTTGGATTTCAAATTCCTCTATATACGAAAATCGGGAAGGGACTCTATATAGCTCACTTTGGCAACGTTGTAGTACACATGAATGCTATCTTGGGAGACAACTGCAATCTCACTCATGGAATAACCATCGGGCGCACAAACCGCGGTAGACGGAAAGGGTGTCCCACGATCGGAAATCGAGTATGGGTCGGTACCGGCGCGGTCATCGTGGGAAAGATCACCGTCGGTGATAACGTCTTGATTGCGCCAAATTCGTACGTGAATTTCGATGTGCCCGCAAACAGCATCGTGTTAGGCAATCCTGCGAAGATTATTCCAAAAGCGGATGCCACTCTCGGATACATCGAGTCGGTAATGGACTCCGCTTCTAGCTGTTAATCGATAGTCTCTATCTTCAGCGGAAACGATCATTCATACATCTCACTGACCGTCATTCTGAAAATATTTCATCGTCACGTCTCGGCCGCGGTCCATTGAAAAAGTATCGCGGACGCTCCCCTTCGGGTTCCGGGGGGCGCTCTGTCCAACTCGATCTGAAGTTCGTTCCGCGCGTTGGAAAAGCCCGTCAGCACTTTTGTCAATTCATAGCGATTGACAGCCCGCAAACGAAAACAGCCCCAAGTGGAGGATAAAATGAAGAAGTTGATCGTCCTGCTGATTGGATGTCTGGCGGTGGTTCTTGCTTCGACGGTCCGCGCCCAAACTTCCGGTGTCAACAACGCCGAACTGAACGGCGACTACGCATTTAGGTTCGACGGGATCAGTGGTAGCGGCGGTGGCGTCTCGTCCGCCTTTGCCGCCGTGGGACGATTCACGGCCGATGGCGCCGGGAACTTGACGAACGGCGAAATCGATACGAACAGCCCAGGTGGCGGGGCGGTCGCTCTACCGTTCACCGGGACCTATGCGATCGGTGCGGACCATCGGGGCCTGATGACCTTCGCTGGTGCGACGTTTGCCTTCGCGATGATGGCCAATGGCAATGCACAGTTCATCAAGTTCGATGCCGGGGGAGGGGCCGGCACGATCGGCTCTGGGACCATGGAAAAAGTAGATACGACTGCGTACAACACCGCCAAAATATCTGGTGATTATGCATTTGGTCTTGCCGGCCAGGACAACTTGAATAATCGGGCGGCCTTTGTGGGCCGATTTACTTCCAACGGAGCAGGCACTCTGACCAACGCCGCAGGGGACGCCAACTTATATGGCACCGCTCATTCCATGTCCTTCACCGCAGCGAACTACACCGTGTCCGATCCTGCCACTGGGCGAGGGTCAATGAACCTCGCCTTCTCGCTCGGCGGAGCACCAAGCACGTTGAATTTCGTCTTTTACATCGTGAATGCGGGAAAGCTTTTTGCGATGGAGAGCGACGCGGTCACGACTTCGACCCCATTGGCGACTGGCGTCGTGCTGCAGCAGCAAAGTTCCGGGGGAGGTTTTTCCAACGCCTCGCTGAATGGCAACATGGTGACTTACCAGACCGGGTTATCGATGTGCGGTAATGGAACACCCGCTGTGCCCAAGGCGGTCGCAGGCTTGCTCACCGCCAACGGCAATGGCGGCTTCAACTTTAGCTTCGACGAGAACTTCTGCAGAAATTTCGGGACCTACCCCAATGTCCCCGGGACGTACAGTGTGGCAAGCAATGGTCGGGCAGCGCTCACCGTCGGATGGGCCGACTTTGTTGGCTACATGGTGAGCTGGAATCAGGCCTTCCTCTTATTCACTCCGGATTCTAATGTTTTGTTTGGGTTCGGCGAACCCCAGCAAACCGTGTCGTTCACCAATGGCGACATAAAAGGTACGTATGCCGGCTACGCGTCCTCCCCAGTGACGTATGGTGTAGCAGTTTCCTCCGGCGAGTTCGCCGCCGATGGTGCCAGCCCGACAGGCAATATTACAGGTACCGAGGATATCGGCGCGCCGAGCGGACCGACCTCGGGCGTGCCGTTCAGTGCCACCTACTCTGTATCCTCATCGCCTACAAATGGACGGGGAACCATGACGGTCACTTCTGGGTCAGGAGGCAGCGCCGTCGTGTACGCCATCTCCACATCGAAGTTTGTGTCGGTCTCAATGAACGATCCGAATCCCGCAGTCGTGATTTTCGAGCAGCCTTCGTCTTCGCCGTCGCCAGTTCCCACCCTCTCCTCGCTGACGCTGAGCCCCTCGACGGTGACAGGCGGCAATTCTTCCACCGGCACGGTGACACTCAGCGCGCCAGCTCCTGCTGGTGGTGCCCAAGTCACGCTTTCTAGCAGCAACGTGGCAGCCAGTGTACCTTCCAGCGTGACCGTTCTGGCCGGAGCCGCTAGCGCGACTTTCACGATCAGCACCAACGCGGTCACCGCCTCAACACCGGCCACCATCTCCGCGTCCTATGGTGGCGTAACACAAACGGCCACGCTCACCGTGACTGCACCACTTCCAACCCTCTCCTCGCTCACGCTGAGTCCCTCGAGCGTGACGGGCGGCAATTCTTCCACCGGCACGGTGACGCTCAGCGGACCAGCTCCTACAGGTGGTGCCCAAGTTGTGCTTTCTAGCAGCAACATGGCAGCCAGTATGCCTTCCAGCGTGACCGTTCTGGCCGGAGCCGCTAGTGCGACCTTCACGATCAGCACCAGCGCAGTGGCCGTGTCGACCTCGGTTACCATCTCCGCGTCCTATGGGGGCGTGACACGCACGGCCTCGCTCACCGTGACTTCACCAATCCTCTCCTCGCTGACGCTGAATCCCTCGACGGTGACGGGCGGCAATTCTTCCACCGGTACGGTGACACTCAGCGGGCCAGCTCCTGCTGGTGGTGCCCAAGTCATGCTTTCCAGCAGCAACACGGGGGTGGCCAGGGTGCCCTCCAGCACGGTCGTTCCGGCCGGAGCCACCAGCGCGACTTTCACGGTGAACACGTCATTAGTTCTTGTCTCAACTTCCGTTACCATCTCGGCTTCGGATCGAACGGTGACTAAGAGTGCAATTCTACGGGTTAATTCTGTAGTTCCGCTGTTGTAGCAACTAAAGAGAGATCCGTAGCCGCAGCCTCGTCATTACGGTGCAGGACTTACGCCCTGAATGTAATGCTCGAGGTTGGTGTACCCGTCCCCAAAATTGAACCCGTTGGGATTGAGCGTACTGCCTAGACCGAATACGCTTCCCCAGTAGGATTCCCAGACGTCTGGTATCCCATTGTTGTTGCTGTCGGCGCAGGCAGTCCCAGCCGCCAACGTCGGCCAGCCTCCGAGGTCTGCTTGAGTCTGCGGTGAGGTCGCAAGTGATGAATAGGTGTAGCTTCCAAACAAGGGGGTCCCGTTAGCCACCGCGTTCACAGTCCTGCTGTCCACGGGATCTTGCGCGTTGACCCAGTTGCCCTTACAGTCCAACCGGCGCGATGCTCCCACTCCATCGTAAGGGGCGGCCCTGAGCGTATTCAGAAGCAGGCCCGAAGCGGTAGAGATGCTCGTCACCGGATCAGCCACAATCGGAACGTAACCCACCGGCGTCGGAATGCGTGAACTGCGTTGGTAAGCTGTTGAAAGGGGACTCGAAACTTCCCCACCTGCCTCGTTGACCGCCAACCCTGTCAGTGACCAGTTAGACGTTCCCGTTGGGTCACTAGGACCCATGTTGCCGGCTAAGTAGAACGAAGGTGCCAACGAGGTGTCGTTGCCTTGGACGCCGCTCCAGGCCTGTATTTCGTGGGACACGAACGTCTGACCGGAACGGTAGGCAAAATAGTTGCCGATGATATCTCGCAGCCCCGTCGTGCGCATCCCATAATAAGTCCAAGCATAAATGTAATTATTCACCAAGCGAGCCGACTTGATAGTTATCAGTGGCAGCCTGTGGCTGGCGCCCGTGAAAAGGTTGTGGTGAAAGTCTATATCGGTCATTAAATCAGGAACCGTGGAGCCGTCACCGGAATAACCACTCGTGTTTGTGGCAGTGGTTTGCCCAGCCCCCGCAAGTTCCTCGCCTATGATCGAATGCGACAGCGTCACCAAACGTGGTTGACTCGCGTTCACGCCAGCATGCGAACCGAGGATGATCAACGCATCGTAATTCGACCACTGAGCAGAGTCATGGTCAAACACGATGTTATACGTATCCGTCCCCGAGCCCGCCAGTATTTCAAGGCTTGACCCGCAGCTCCACGGGTTCTGGTTACAGATTTCACCTGCGTTGTGGCCGCGCCTGATTCTCAGGTACTGAATCACAACGTCGTGCGTTTTCACCACTATGGATGGGTTCCCAGGGGCGCCAGCTCCACTCGGGCCCGTTATCTGAATTCCGCCCCCGGGAGCCGTCTGTCCCGCAATTGTGATAAATGGATTCGCAATCGTGAGAGTGTTAAGCAATGCGATAGTGCCTCCGGTTCGGAAGACGCAAGTGCGCGGTCCGCTCGCATCGACGCAGGTGCGCAACGACCCAACTCCTGAATCAGCTGTGTTCGTGACCAGGTAAACCGTGCCACCTCGTCCACCCACTGAAAGCGCGCCTCCTCCCTGCGCTCCCGGGAACGCAACGATCGGACCCTGTGCAGCAATGTTTATGCTGAGTGGGGTTGACGCTGAGGCTCCTACGCTGTCGTCCACCCGGACGACAACATTGAATAGGCCCACAAGCGTCGGAGTCCCCGAGATCGTTCCACTCGAAGAAGACAAGGAGAGGCCATTAGGAAGCAGCCCGCTAGAGACGGACCAGGTGTAGGGCGGTGTCCCGCCAGTGGCTTGCAGTGTAGAGCTGTACGCCGTCTGTACCAGCCCGGCAGGCAGGCTGCTGGTTGTTATCTGCACGGCTTGCACGCTCACCGTGAGCGTGGCAGCGCTGCTGGTCACACTTCCGGCGGTGTTCGTCACCACTACGGTGAATTGTGCGCCGTTGTCTGAACTTGTCGTAGCCGCAGTGGTGTAGCTGGCGGACATGGCGCCGGAAATGGCTACTCCGTTTCGGTTCCACTGATAACTCAGCGGAGCAGTGCCTGTAGCGGCCACGCTAAAGGAGGCTGTCTGACCCGCCGTGACCGTCTGACTCACAGGCGGGGTCAGAATTGAAGGAGCCACTGCATTGACCGTGAGGGTAACCGTGGCGCTCGTTGCGGCTCCGGCCGTGTTACTCACCGCCACTCGGAAGGTCGACCCGCTATCTGACATTGTCGTAGCCGCCGTGGTATAGGTCGCCGCTGTGGCTCCCGCAATGTTCACTCCGTTCTTCTGCCATTGATAGCTCAGCGGTGCCGTACCGGTCGCCACAACCGTGAAGGCGGCTGTTTGTCCCGACGTCACCGTCTGATTTGCGGGCTGCGTAGTAATCGTCGGCGCCACCGCTGCAGCATTCACCGTCAGCGTCGCTGCCGCGCTCGTCACCGACCCAACTGAATTGCTCACTACGACTCCAAACGTCGATCCGCTGTCGGAGGTGACCGCAGCCGCCGTGGCGTAGCTCGCCGCTGTGGCT
>Ga0137359_10002506_pt1 | contig 14758 bp, 14 predicted proteins | sample Mad1_40_16metaG_FD_108281 | JGI IMG/M metagenome (GOLD analysis project Ga0137359, IMG submission 108281) | Vadose zone soil microbial communities from Angelo Coast Range Reserve, California, USA - Mad1_40_16 metaG | ecosystem: Environmental > Terrestrial > Soil > Vadose zone | place: USA... | reverse complement strand
GGGCCGAACGCGCGCGCGCCGCTGGTGCGGGTGCTGACCTTCGACACCGACGTCCCGACCCACGTCGAGGCGACGGTCTCCGACGGCGGCGCCCATACGTTCACCGTCGCGTCGTCGCAGCTGACGACGAGTCACGCGGAGGCGATCGTCGGCTTGAAGCCGGGGCGTGATTACGACGTCACGGTCGTCGCCGTCGCCGCGGGCGGCGGGCGCGTCGAGGCGGCCGCGCCGCTGCACGTGACGACGGCGCCGCTGCCGGCGACGTTTCCGCGCCTCGACGTCCACGCCGCGGATTCGGCGGCGATCGAGCCGGGGTTCACCCTGTTCGGCGCGCGCAACAAGAGCGGCGCCGCCGCGTTCGTCGTCATCGTCGATGCGGACGGCGACGTCGTCTGGTACCTCGACATCGCGACGTCGTCGGTCGCGCGGCCGCTCGCCAATGGCCACGTCATCACGATCCTCGCCAGCCGGACCGCGATCGAGGAGGTCGACCTCCTCGGCAACACGGTGCGCACCTGGTACGCGGCGCGGGCGAGCGCGCCGCCGCCGCCGGGCGGCATCCCGGTCGACGTGTTCGCGTTCCACAACGAGATCCTCGACGTCGACGGCGGCGCGAGCTTCCTCACCTCGAGCGACATCGTCCAGTTCGTCGACGACTTCCCGACCGACGAGAACGACTCGTCGGTGCGCGGCGCGATGGTGCCCGTCCTCGATCAGCCGATCGTCGAGTTCGCGCCCGACGGCACGACGCTGCACACCTGGAGCTTCCTCGATCTCCTGAAGCCGACGCGCATCGGCTTCGACGCGACGCAAGGGCTGCCCGCGAACGCCGATTGGGCGCACACCAACGCCGCGATCGTCGATCCGCGCGACGACACGATCATCGCCTCGCTGCGCCATCAGGATGCGGTCGTGAAGGTCGGCCGCACGGACGGCGCTCTGCGGTGGATTCTCGGCAACCACGACAACTGGGAAGGGTTCGCGAGCTTTCTCCTGACGCCCGTCGGCGAGCCGTTTGCGTGGTCGTACCATCAGCACGCCCCGCAGCTCAGCGCCCGCGGCACGCTGCTGGTATTCGACAACGGCAACTATCGCGCGAGCCCGTTCACCGGCGAGACGAAGCTGCCGGCACGCGACAACCACAGCCGCGCCGTCGAGTACGCAATCGACGAGAGCGCGCGCACGGTGCGCCAAGTGTGGGAGTTCGTGCACCCGGAGCAGCTCTACTCGCCGTTCGTCGGCAGCGCCTACGAGCTCTCCGCGACCGGCCACGTGCTCGTCACCTTCGGCGGCCTCTGCACCGTCGACGGCGTCCACAGCGACGACATCGCCCACTGCCGCGGCACCGCCCGCCTCGTCGAGGTGCGCCGCGACACGCCCGAGGCGATCGTCCTCGACCTCGAGGTCAGCGATCCGGATCCGAGCGCGATCGGCTGGTTCGTCTATCGCGGGTATCGGATCGCAGCGCTGATACCGTGAGCGCCGCGGTTGGTGCGGCGACGTTCGCGCGTACGGCGCCGCGTGTCAGCTGCCGGAGACTTCGCGGAGAATCGCCACGACGTGCTCGCGCAGCGATCCGCGGCGCGTGCCGTACCGATTGCGCGTCGAGAGCGCAATCTCCTTGCCGATGATCTCCGCGGTCAGGACCTCGCTCACGAATCGCGCCATCGCGAGCTGCATCTGCCGGCGGCGGGCGCGGACGCGCGCGTCGCGCTGACGGATGCTCAGCCCGGGCGCGTGCGGATCCGGAAGCGTCTCCTCGAGCAAGCTGCGGAGCACGCGGCGGAGGCGAAAGTTCCACGCCGGCGGCAGCTCGACGACGAGCTCGCCGCTGCGCTGTCCTGCTTTGGTCGTGATCGGCTGCGGGCGCTTCATGGTCGACGCGAAGGCCAGACCATGTCGCGCCCGGCGATTCGCGTCAATCCCGCGCTTCGGCCCGCGCTGCGGTTGACGGCGGTCGGGCCGGACGCTCTGATGCGTGCCGTGGCGACGAAGATCGACGTCGACGAGGCCGGCGCGGGAGAGTTCCGCGTCACCGTGAGCGAGGGCAAGTCGCGCACCGTCCACACGGTCACCGTCGATGCGGCGTACGCGCGCAAGCTCGGCGGCGACGGCGCCGACACGGCGACGGTCGTGCGGCGCTCGTTCGAGTTTCTCCTCGAGCGCGAGCCGAAGGAGTCGATCTTGACGAGCTTCGCGCTGCCGGTGATCGGCCGGTATTTTCCCGAGTACGAGCGCGAGATCACGCGCCGCCTCGACGCGACGCGCTCCGAGTAGCGGCCCGTGCTCACCGCGGCCGACGATTACCCGGTCCACCAAACCGCAGATCCGATCGCGGCCGTCGGCACGAGCGATCGCAACTTCTACGACCGCTACTTCTTCAACGGCTATGCGCGCGACGGCAGCGTCTACTTCGCCGCGGCGATGGGCCAGTACCCGAATCGCGGCGTCATGGATGCCGCCTTCAACGTCGTCCACCGCGGCCGCCAGTACGTGCTGCACGCCTCGCGCCGCGCGCCCGCCGATCGCATGGAGACGGTCGTCGGGCCGATCCGGGTCGAGGTCGTGAAGGCGCTCGAGCAGCTGCGCGTCGTCGTCGAGCCGAACGCGTGGGAGATCAGCGGCGACGTGAGGTTCACGGCGCGGGCGCCGGTGCTCGAGGAGCCGCACTTCCACCGTCGCATCGACGGTCGCGTACTGATGGACGCGACGCGCCTCACGCAGCACGTGACCGTCGAGGGCACGCTCGTCGTCGCCGGCGAGACGATTCGCGTCGACGGCTTCTGGGGCTCGCGCGATCGCTCGTGGGGCGTCCGTCCCGTCGGCGAGCCCGCGGGCGGAGCGCCGGTGCCGTTCCAGTTCTTCTGGCTCTGGTCGCCGGTGAATTTCGAGGATCTCTGCACGCACTTCGACGTCAACGAGGATGGGGAAGGGGAGCGCTGGCACGAGGCCGGGATGATCATTCCCGTCGGCGGGCCAGTCGGCGGCGCGGTCGAGCACGCGCGCGCTGTCGACTACCGGCTCGAGTACAAGTCGGGGACGCGCCACGCGCGGCATGCCGTCGTCACGCTGCGGCGGAAGTCGGGTGAGACGCTCGCGATCGATCTCCGGCCGCTCTACGACTTCTCCATGATCGGCCTCGGCTATCAGCACCCGCAGTGGGGGCACGGGATGTACGTCGGCGATGCCGATGTCGGCGGCGAGTCGTGGGCGCTCGCGGATGTGAATCCGGCGCTGCCGCTCCATCTCCACATCCAGGCGGTCTGCGAGGCGACGCTCGGCACGCGGCGCGGCATCGGCATTCTCGAGCAGCTCGTGATCGGTCCGCATCGACCGTCGGGGTTCGCCGACCTGCTCGATCTCGCGCGGTAAGGCGCGACGTCGACGACGATTACGCGCGTACTACGGCAGCAGCTATGGCGGCGGGCGCTACGATGGTGACGATTGGCGTCGCGACGACGGTTTGGCGCCACGGGGGGTGGTGCGGCAGGTGGCATGGCCACGGCCGCCACTGCGACCGCCGCTACTGACGCGGCCGGCCCCGATGCGCGTCGCGTCGTCTAATCGCGCGTCGGGGCGAGGTACTATCGCGTCCGCCATGGGCGCCAGATTCGTGCACGAGTGCGCCACGGCGGGCCGGCGCGCGCCCATCATTTCAGCGCCTGCGGCGGCACGGCGGTTGCTCGTCAAAGGCCCCCCTTCCCGGAGGGGTCGAGGACAGCATTCTAAGGAGGCATTCGATGCGAAAGATTGGTTGGCTCATCAGTGTCGCGCTGCTCGCGAGCGCGAACTCGGTATTCGCGCAGCCGCCTGGGCCCGTCACCTGCCCGCCCGACGTCGGCGCTGCGCTCGCCGCGCAGTGTCCATGCGACAGCAGCGGTCCCGGACAATCGTGGAAGAACCACGGCCAGTACGTGAGCTGCGTCGTCAGGTTTCGGAACGATCTCCGTAAAGCGGGCTGTCTCGACGATACGGCCAAGCGGACGATCGCGCGCTGTGCGGCGCGTTCGACCTGCGGCAAGGCCGGCGCGGTACTCTGCTGCAACTACGACACGAGCGGCACCTGCAGCGATCTCACCCCTGGCAATTTCATCGCGGAGGGCGTCTGCAGCAACAACGCGGCGGTGCCCTGCGACACGGCGACCGACTGTATCGTCGCCACCGGAGCGCCGCGGGTGAAGCGCAGCGCCGAGAAGTGCACCGACAATGGCGGGACGCCCGTCGGCGGCGGCAGCGTCTGCAGCGCCTGCCCGATTCCTCCGCCGAGCCCGGTGCCGTCACCCGGCCCGACGCCGTAACGATCACGCGCGACTCGCGACGCGACCGGTCCTGACTGGTCGCGTCGCGAGTGCGTCACGTGTGCGCGCGCGCGCGCGCGCGGCCACGCTCTCGCGCGACCGCGGCGCCGGTATTGCCTACCTTCCGCATCGCCTCCATCGTGAAGTATGAGTTTCGCGCGATCGCGTATGCGCGCGCCGCTGGATGCATCGTGGACGCTGCCGCAACGGGGAGCGGGCGACGTACTCGGCGCGACGCGTGACCGCCTCGCACCGCGCGCTGCCGGCGATCCGTGGCAGGCATACTGGGAGACGCTGCCGTTTCGCGCCGCGCTCTGCCGTCTCGAGGCGGACGATTTCGTCGCGCGGCTCGACGCGGTCGTCGCGCTGCAGCGCGATTGGCGCGTGCTCGACTTCGGCTGCGGCTTCGGGATCATCACGGCGCTCGTCGCGCGCAGCGTGCGTGAGGTGTGCGCGTGGGATGCGACGCCGTCGATGCGGGCGTGGGCGCAACGGAATTCCGCCGACTGCCCGAACGTGCAGATCATCGATGCGGAGTCCGATCCTCGCCTCTCCGGCGACGCCGAGCCGTACGACCTGATCATCGTGAACAGCGTCATCCAATACATGCGGCCGCCCGAGCGGCGCGCCTGGCTGCGCCGTTGGCGGGCGCTGCTCGCGCCGCGCGGGACGGTCGTGCTCTCCGACCTCGTGTCGCCGCGCCATCGCATGTGGCACGACGTCACATCCTTGTGGCGATTCTACGAGCGCCACGGGCGCCTGACCGATGCGTTCCGTCAGCGGTTCGGTGACCTCAGACGCTACCGGCGGGCGCGCCGCGTGCGGCGGTTGAGCTCCGTCGGACGCGAGGAGCTCCGCCGCGACGCGGCCGCCGCCGGTCTCGCGGTCGAGCTGCTCGACGCGAATCTCACGTACCGTCCGCATCGGATCGCCGCGCTGCTGCGCGCCGAGTGACGCGAGCGCGCCGCAGCGCGCGCGAGAAGCGCGTTCGCAGACCGAGCGCGGAAGGCGCCGTCAACGCCCTTCGAAGACCGCCGGCCGCTTCTGCAAGAACGCCTGCACCGCCTCGAACGCGTCGCGCGTGCGGCCGGAGCGGACGTGGCGCTCCGCCTCGCGGTCGAGCAGCTCCGTGAAGCCGACCTCGAGCGCGTCGTTCAGGTTGGCCTTGATGGCGCGCAAGGTCAGCGGGGCGCTCGCGTCGAGGCGCGCGGCGACGTTGCGCACGTGCGGCAGTAGCTCCGTGTCGGGAAGCGTTTTGGCGACCAGCCCGATGCGCTCGGCCTCCGCGGCGTCGAAGCGCTCGCCGAGCATGTAGAGCTCGCGCGCCTTCGCGGCGCCGACGAGGCGCGTGAGCGTCCACGGCCCGCCGAAGTCGCCGGAGAGACCGGCGCGCAGGAACGCGGTCGCGAAGACCGCCGAGGCCGCCGCGTAGCGCAGGTCCGCCGCGCACGCCATCGCGAGCCCGGCGCCGGCGCAGGCGCCGTTGATCGCGGCGATCGTCACCTTCGGCATCTCGTGCAGGAGCTCGGCGATCCGCACGTAGCGCCGGAGGCGCGTGACGTCGGCGTGTAGCGGGCCGCCGGCGAGCACACGCTCGCCCTCGGTGATCGCCGTCAAGTCGCCGCCGGCGCAGAAGCCGCGGCCGGCGCCGGTCACGATGACGACGCGGACGCCGTCGTCGCTCGCCGCCGCCTCGACTGCTTCGAGCGTCTCCTCGAGCAGCGGCCGATTCATCGCGTTCAGCTTGTCGGGGCGGTTCAGCGTGATCGTCGCGACGTGGTCGGCGACGTCATACAGGACGGTCTCGTTCATGAGGTCACCTCGGGCGGTGCGGCGCGGATATTCGTCGGCCGTCGTTCGACCGTCAAGTGGAGGCGATGTGCCTGACGGATGACGTAGTGATCCATATCGATGCGAACTATTCCTGACGGGAACATTGAGCGGCTCGTTCGTGATGTGAGAGGACGGAAGCGAGGAGGACACCTCATGCGGTTCGCGTACATACTCGCTGCGACGATCGTCGCCGGGACGGGATGCGGCGACCACGGCAGTCGGGACCAGGCGCCGACCGTCGAGGAGTTGCGGGGGAGCTACGACGTGACGATTCAAAAGAGCGTGCAGGTGAACGGCTCGGTGGCACTGAGCGTCGCGACGGCTGGCGGCGACGGCAACCAGCTGCTCGGGCATCCTTCGGATCATCGGATCGTTGAGCGCATTCGACACGTTCGACTTCGAGATGCGTCGTCCCATCGATGGCGACGCGAGGCCATTCGGCGGACGATTTCGCCTCGCGTTCGAGCAGAGTCCCGGGGTGTGCCGTTGTGCGACGACGGCGGACGTGACGATCGACGTCGACCGCGGCGGTTTCGGCACGATGTCGAGCGCGACCGAGGTGGATGCGACCGGGGCGGCGGTCGGCGCGATCGGAGCACTCTTCGAACTCGACCTGGTGATCTCCCCGACTGGTCGCTTCGCGCTGCAAACGAGCTATGAGACGCCGCCGGGTGAGGGCTGCGCGGTCTCGGCGCTGATTCGCGCCCCGTCTTGCATACTATTCCTCGACGGCACCGTCGCGAATGCGGAGACCGCCACCCCGACCAGCGCCCATTTCGACGTCACGGGGAGCTCGCCTTCAACGTCGGCAGCGGCAATGTGACGATAAGTCGGTTGCTGTAGGGCGGTAGCGCTGCGTCAGTTGCTGCGATCGTCAGCTCGCGCGCGCCGTGCCGCGGATGCGCGCCTCGGCATCCTCCAAGCTGCCGAGGCTCGCCGTCTCCGCCTTCTTTCCGAGCAGCACCTCGAGCGGATCGCGCAAGTCGTCGACATACCCGAGGGCGTACGCGCCGCGCGCGTACCCCATGAGGCGCAGGAGCGGCTCCGGCAGCGTGCGCGCGATCTCCGCGGGGACGGAGAGATACTGGTTCTCTTCCTGCCGCACCCAGCTCACCGCATACGTGATGTTGATGCCGGTGCGCGTCGCGTTCGAGCGGTTCGCGCCGGCGCCGTGGTAGAGCTTGCCGGTGTAGAAAAGGACGGAGCCCGCGGGCATCTCGGCGGGGACCGTCTGCTCCGGTGACAGCTCGAGCCGATCCTCGAACTTGTGACTGCCGGGCACGAGGCGCGTCGCGCCGTTCTCCTCGGTAAAATCCGTCATCGCCCAGATGGTGTTGCATTGGACGTCGTAGTCGGGCGGGAACGGGAAGAAGTCGAACGCCCACTGATCGCGATGAATCGTCTGCGCCGGCTCGCCGGGGCCGATCGCGATCACCTGCGTCAGGTGCAACTGGAAGCTCGTCACGTGACCGAGCACGACGCCGACGGTGTCGAGCACGGTCGGATGCATCACGAGGTCGCGACAGGTGGTGGAGCGGCCGATCAAGCCGCCGGTGCGGCGGGTGCGGCGGCCGGCGAAGTCGTCGCTGCCTGCCGAAGTGGCGTCGAGGTGCGGCCGCAGCTCGCGCTCGGCGTCGGCGAGGACCTCGCGCGAGACGACGCGCTCGATGATTGCGCAGCCTTCGGCGGCGAGACCGGCGGCGACGTCGGCTCCGCTCGCAGCGGCGGAGAATCGTGGGATGGGCATGCCGTCCTGTAACGCTCCGGCCGCTCGCCGGTCAAGGTCGGACCGACGGCGGATTTATCGCGCCGCAATGGCGCAATTCGCGCGACGCGACGCCACCACGGCTCGCCGATCGTGTATGCACGCGGGGTTGATCCGTCCGACGTTACTCAGGAGGTGACTCATGGTGGCGCAGCTCGACTTCACGTCCAAGACCACGCTCAACGCCGACGCGAGCGGCTGGGATCCCGCGAACGCACGCGCAATGGTGTACTGCAGCGATCTCGCGTACTCCGATCCCGCGCACGTCGAGCAGACGTTGAAGACGTGGAACCTCAAGCTCGACACGTTTCTCAACGTCGGTGACACGCAGGCGTTCTTGGCGAGCCGCGACGACTTCGGCATCGTCGCGTTTCGCGGCACGCAACCGACGGATCTCATCGATTGGGCGACGGACGCGAATTGCGCGCTCGTGCAGGATGCGCCGGGCATGGTGCATTCTGGATTCAAGTGTGCGCTCGACCTCGTCTGGCCGGCCGTTCGCGCGTTCATCGGAGAGAAGAGGCGCGTATTCATCACCGGGCACAGCCTGGGCGGCGCGCTCGCGTGCCTCGCCGCCGCGCGCGTCGCTCACCAGAGCGCCGACTCGGCGAAGACGCTCACGCTCTTCACGTACGGCCAACCGCGCACCGGCGACGCGTCGTTCGTCGCCGACGTCAACGACAAGCTGCGCGGCCGCATGATTCGCGTCGTGAACAACCTCGATCTCGTTCCGCGCGTGCCGCCGCGGAACTCCTTCGTCGCGCACTACGGGCACTGCGACGGCGTCGTGTGGATCGACTTCGACGGCAACCTGCACGGGAGCCCGAAGTACTGGGACGCGCTGTTGACGTTGCTCGAGGTCGCGCCGGAGCCGGACGAGGTGACGCTCGCCGAGAGCCAGGTGCCGATGAAAATCCGCCTCAGAGGGTTTCGCGGCGTGCTCGCGAAGTTTCAGCCGAGCGGCCGGTCGCTGGCATCGCTCCTCGACATCGGCGAGTCGTTCCTCGCCGACGACGCAACCCGCCTCGTCATCCGCACGATCGGCAAAGACGCGCTGCACGAGCCGGTAGCGATGATCGTCGACCACTTCATGGACAACTACAAACGCCTGTTCGACGGTACGACGGGCCTCGCCGACTCGTAGCTTACATCCTGAAGACGCCGAACTTCGTTGGTAAGAGCGGCGCGCCGAGGGACGCCGCAAGCGCCAAGCCCAGCGCGTCGCGGGTCTCGGCGGGATCCAGGATGCCGTCGTCCCAGAGGCGCGCCGTCGAGTAGTAGGCGCTGCCTTCTTCCTCGTACTTGGCGAGGATCGGCGCTTGGAACGCGCGCTGCTCCTCGTCCGACATCGTCGCGCCGCGGCCGGCGAGCTGCTGCATCTTGACCGTGAGGAGCGTGCTCGCCGCCTGCTCGCCGCCCATGACCGAGATACGCGAGTTCGGCCACGTGAAGAGAAAGCGCGGCGAGTAGGCGCGGCCGCACATGCCGTAGTTGCCGGCGCCGTAGGAGTTGCCGACGATGACCGTCAGCTTCGGCACGCGCGCGTTGGCAACCGCGTTCACCATCTTCGCGCCGTCTTTGGCGATGCCGCCTTGCTCGTACTTCTTGCCGACCATGAAGCCGGTGATGTTCTGCAAGAAAAGGAGCGGCACGCCGCGCGCGCAGCAGAGCTCGATGAAGTGCGTCGTCTTGAGCGCCGACTCGGAGAAGAGGACGCCGTTGTTCGCGATGATGCCGACGGGATACCCGTGCAGGTGCGCGAAGCCGGTGACGATCGTCGGCGCGTAGCGCGCCTTGAACTCGTGGAGACGGCTGCCGTCGACGAGGCGCGCGATCACCTCGCGGATATCGTACTGCTTCCGCGGGTCGCGGGGGATGATGCCGTAGAGCTCCGCGGGATCGTAGACCGGCGGCTGCGGCGAGAGGCGCGCGACAGGGCAGGGCGGCGGCTCCGGCAGCGAGGTGAAGATGTCGCGCGCGATCGCGAGCGCGTGGCCGTCGTCGCGCGCAAGGTGATCCGAGACGCCGGAGATGCGGGTGTGCACGTCGCCGCCGCCGAGCTCCTCCGCGGTCACCTCCTCGCCGGTCGCCGCCTTCACGAGCGGCGGGCCGCCGAGAAAGATCGTCCCCTGGTTCTCGACGATGACCGTCTCGTCGCTCATCGCCGGCACGTACGCGCCGCCGGCGGTGCACGAGCCCATAACGATCGCGACCTGGGGAATCCCTTCCGCCGACATGCGTGCTTGATTGAAAAAAATGCGCCCGAAGTGCTCGCGGTCGGGGAAGACGTCGGCTTGCAGCGGCAGGAAGGCGCCGCCGGAATCGACGAGATAGACGCAGGCGAGCCGGTTCTCGAGCGCGATCTCCTGCGCGCGCAGATGCTTTTTCACCGTGATCGGGAAGTACGTGCCGCCTTTGACGGTCGCGTCGTTGGCGACGATCACCGCCGGCCGGTCGTGGATCGTGCCGACGCCGGTGACGATGCTCGCGCCCGGCGCGTCGCCGCCGTACATCCCGTTTGCCGCGAGCGGCGAGAGCTCGAGAAACGCCGTGCCGGGGTCGAGGAGCGCGTCGATGCGATCGCGCGCGACGAGCTTCCCGCGCTCGGTGTGCCGCGTCCGCGCTGCGTCGCCGCCGCCGCCGCGCGCCGCCGCGACGCGTTCGCGCAGCTCGGCGACGCGCGCACGCATGGCCTCGGCGTTCTCGCGGAATTCGGCGCTGTCGGTACGGATGCGGCTCTCGAGACGGGGCGTGCTCATGGTCGGTCGACATAGCGGGAGGCCGCACGGGTTTCCACCGACGCACGCGCGGGCGGGCGTTGCGCGCGGCGATGGCTGCGGCACGCGCGCGGCGATGGCTGCGGCGCGCGCGCGGCGCGGGAGGGGCGCGCAGCGCGCTCAGCCGAACGAGCGGGCGAGCGTCCACGCGCCCCAGGCGAGCAACACGCCGCCCGGGACCTGCGCCGCCCAGCGACCCGGGAGCAGGCGCTCGCTCACGATGAAGAGGCTCAGAAGCGCCATCGCCGCGACGCTCATCACGCCCGCGACGAACATCAGCAGCATCAACGCCCAGCAACAGCCGAGGCAGTAGCCGCCGTGGTGCAGACCCATGCGGAACGCGCCGCGCGCGCCGCCGCGCCAGTGGCTCAGCAAGAAGCCCATCGGGGTTCGGCAGTGCGCCAGACACGCCGTCTTCAGCGGCGTCAATTGATAGATGCCGGCAATCAGCAAGATGGCGCCGGCGAGGGGCCGGTCGGTCGCGAGCATGTCGGTGTGCAGCAGCGCGGCGCGATGCAAACTCCATTGCAGCGCCGTCGCCACGAGCGCGAAGAACGACCACGTGCCGAGATATCCGGCGGCGAAGAGCAGCCCGTGGACCGGCAGCGATCGCGCGTCGCGCTCGCGATCGAGTCGGACGAAGACCAGCGTGATCGGCAGCGCCGCCGGCGCCATCATGGCGCCCATCATCACGAGCCACATGAGCGCCGACGCGGCGAGATAGGGGAGGGTCGCGGCGGGCGCCATCATCGCATTCGCCATCGCCAGCATGAGGCCGTCGCCCTCCATCGAGGACATGACGGCGGCGCTCCGCGCGAAGAGCCACCAGCACGCGGCCGCTACGACGACGAGCGCCGCGATGGTGATCAGACGCGGAACGCTTGCGACGTGGCGACCCGCCGCGGCGTCGGCGCTCATTGCGCGGTTCACCTACGCGGAGCCCGACCAGGCGAAGGGCGCGAAGTGGCCGTTGCGACCGGCGGCGTCATCCCAGCGGATGCCGAAGCCGGCGATGAGGTTCTTCACGGCGGTCGCCAGGGTCAGCCGTCGGTTTGCCGGGTGGAACGTGTTGTCGATCGCGAGGCACTCGCCGGCCACGGATACACTCGGCACGCCTTCCACTTCCTGCTCGAGAATTCCCGCGATGGTGACCGCGCGGCGATTGCCTGCAATCTCGACGCGGATCGGATGGCGCTCGAGGCCGCGGAACTCGCCGATCAGCGGTGCCAACGCGGCGAGCGGCCCCCCGGCGCCGCCACTCGCAATCGCCGCGATCGCATCGGCTTGGGCTGCCGTCGCACGGTCGTCGACGATGACGCCGACGATCCATCCACCCTCGGCCATGACGCGCTTCGATTGCGCGATCACCGCGAACGTCACGCCGCCGAGATCGACCGCGCCGTAGCGTCCGCCGTCGATGCGGTAGGTCATCGCGAACTTGCAGAAGTCCTCGGTCGAAGGAGCAGTCGCGTTGCTGGTCACGCAGGGGCAGAGATAGCGACAGCTGCACGCCTCGAGATACTCGCCCTGGATCGTCCACGCGGTGCTCACGCGTGCGTGTCTAGCGGCGGTGTCGATTCGTCGCAAGGCAGTGCGGCGATGCCGCCCGCCGTACTGGCTACGCCGGGAAATCGACGATCGCGCCGGCACGGCGCAGATGCTCGCGCAGCGCGGTCACGTCGACGGCGCCGGGCGCGACGCCGCCCCGCAGCGCAAGCGCCGCGGCCGTCCCCGCCGCCTCGCCGGTCGCGATGCACGGCGGGATCTCCTTCGTCGCGTGATGGACGCGATGATCGACCGAGATGCAGCGCCCGGCGACGAGGAGATTGGCGATCCGCGACGAGCGCAGCGCGCGGTACGGAATCGCGTAGCGCGCGTCGTACTTCGTCCAGTGACCGGTGACGGCGATCGTGTCGTCGAACGCGCGGTCGACGTCCTCGCGGCGGAGGATGTAGTCGCCGCGCAGCCGTCGGCTCTCGGTGATGCCGAGCTGGCTCGCGACGTCGCAGACGTGCGCGCGGCGGAACTCCGGCACCTCGGCGCGCAGGCGATCGACCTCCGCCATCACCTGGCGCCGGCACTCGACCTCGGCGAACGTCAGGTCGTCGGGATCGGTGGCGTCGATCTTGCGACTCACGCGCTCGCTCGCGCCCCACGGCAGGAGCACGCGGCCGTCGCCGAGCGTGTGGAAGTACCAGCCGCCCGACGCTATCGCCTGCTCGACGTTCTCGACGCCGCCCATGCGGAACCAGAGCCACGGCAGCACGCGCTCGAGGTCGAAGCTGCAGCCGGCCGCGGCGAAGACGTCGCCGTCGCCGGTCGCGTCGATGACGACGTCGGCGCGGATCGCGAAGCGGCCTTGCTTGCCTTGGAAGGTGACGGCGGTGATGCGCTGTGGGTGCGGCGGCGCCGTGGCGTCGTCGCGCGGGCCGCCGCCGGCTCGCGAGGCGGCCGCGTCGGCGGCTTCCATGATCGGTTCGCAGCCCCACGCGTGGAACAGCATGCGGACGCCGGCCTCGCGCACCATCTCGTTCAGGACGAAGCGCAGCTCCTCCGGATCGTACGCGACCGAGTAGCGCACGCGGTGCGGACCCGAGCCCCAGACGAGTCCCCAGCGGCGATAGTGCTCGACCAGCGCGGCGTCGTCGCTGCCCCATTTGCCGGCGGGCGGGAAGAACGCGGCGCCGCGCGCGGCGAGGCGGTCGGTGATCTCCTGACAGAGGCCGCGGATCATCTGCCGCCCGGCGCCGTCGTCGAGCGTGAGCAGCAAGATCACGAGGCCGTCGGTCGCGATCCCGCCGAGCGCGCCGTAGCGCTCGACGAGCATCGTCTGCGCCCCGGCGCGCGCCGCCGCGATCGCCGCCGCCGTCCCCGCCGTGCCGCCGCCGACGACGAGCACCTCCGTCGTCGCGTGCACGCGCGTGCGGCGTGCCGGCTCGTCGATGTACTCCGTCGTCATGCGGTGGGCCGCAGCATCGCCGACGTACCGATCGTCGCCGCCCGGCCGCCAGCCGCCGACGCGTTCACGATGCCGCTCGTCGCCTCGCGTCCAAGCTCATCGCCGCGCCGCTAGGGCAGCTCCTCGCGGAAAAGATCTTTCACGCGCCGCCACGCGTCGCTCGCCGCGCTCTCGCTGTAGTCGGGGCGCTCGTCGCAGAAGAAGCCGTGGCCGACGTTCGGATAGACGACGACCTCGTGACGGATCTTGTGCTGCGCGAGCTCTTGCTTGATGCGCTCCACCTGATCGGGCGGGATGTAGCCGTCCTTGTCGCCGAAGAAGCAGAGGATCTTGCCGCGGATCTTGTGCGTGCGCTCGATCGTCGGCGGGCCGTCGTTCCCCGGCGTGCCGACGGCGATCATGCCGCCGTAGAAGCTCGCCGCGGCGGCGATCGGCAGCTCGCACGCGGCGAGATACGTGACGTGGCCGCCGAAGCAGAACCCCATCGCGCCGATGCCGCGCCCGCCGACGTCGCCGCGCTTCTTCAGCGTGTCGATCGCGGCGGAGACGTCGGCGATCACCTCCGCCGACTTCACCTGACCCATGAGGCCGATGCCGCGCTGCAGGCCGGCGTCGTCGTAGCCGAGCTCGATTCCGGGCGCGGTGCGATGGAAGAGCTCGGGCGCGAGCGCGACATAGCCTTCGGCGGCCACGCGGTCGGCGACCGAGCGAATGTGATGGTTGATGCCGAAGATCTCCTGAAAGACGAGCACGCCGGGATGGGTGCTGCCGTCCGTCGGGCGCGCGAGGTACGCGCCCATCGAGGCGCCGCCGACGGGAATCGTGATGCGCTCGCTCGTGGTCTGCATGGGAAAGGCCTCCTTCGGGGGAGCTGCGCGCGCCGCCGTGCGCGTCGTCCCGCGACGGGAGCTAACATACGGGTCGGTTCGACGCGAGAGAGTTGGCGTGCCGCACGCCGCTGCTGGCGAGCGTCGCGGCGATTGGCTACACGCTCACCTCATGACCGCCGGAATTCGCGTCATCGCCACCTTCGCCGTCCGTCCCGAGCACGTCGACGACTTCATCGAGGTCGCGCGCGCGACACTCGTCGAGCCCGCGCGCCGCGAGGACGGATGCATCCAGTACG
>Ga0137359_10002504_pt1 | contig 14760 bp, 15 predicted proteins | sample Mad1_40_16metaG_FD_108281 | JGI IMG/M metagenome (GOLD analysis project Ga0137359, IMG submission 108281) | Vadose zone soil microbial communities from Angelo Coast Range Reserve, California, USA - Mad1_40_16 metaG | ecosystem: Environmental > Terrestrial > Soil > Vadose zone | place: USA... | reverse complement strand
GCACATTGCGCGGGGTAAATTCTGCCTGCCGATTTATCTGCTCGACGATCCCATCGAAATCCTTGCCCGGAAACGAATCGACACGCACGCGAACATGCTCGCCTACCTGGATTAAACCAAGCCAGGATTCGGGAACATAAACGCGGACCCAGAGATGTCCTGTCAACAGCAGGGTGGCGGCTTCGCGATTGGGCGGCAGCACATCGCCCACTTTCACGCTGAGCACCTCCAGAATGGAATCGCTGGGCGCGACCACTTGCATTTCCGCCAACTGCGCATCGATGTCGGCAAGCTGGGCACGCGCCTGCGCGACACGCATTTTCGCAGCTGCGACATTTTTCTCCTGTGCTTTGGATGAGCTATCTGCGCGCTGTGCGTCGCTAGGAGAAACGACTTTGCGCTTCAGCAGATCCTGCTGTCGTCGCGCGTCGTCACGCAAGAACTGCAGCTGCGCTTCCTGCGCGTCCGCGTCGTGGATGGCCGTCTCGATTTGCGCGGCTGCCAGACCGCGCCGCGCTCGCAGCTCGGAAGCATCAAGTTGCGCGATCAATTGGCCCTCGTGCAAATGATCGCCCTCCCAGGCAAGAATCTTTTCGACGCGCCCTCCGGCGCGTGGTCCCACGTGCGCCTCATCCACTTCGATCGTTCCCGAAACCGCGTGGCCTCGATTTCCGCAGGCCGCCAGAAAGATCGACAATACTGCCAGGATTATCCCGACGAGTCGGGACTGATTGTCGATTTTGTTTCGCACGGACACCGGGAAGGAAACCGGATTTCAGATTGTTGCGCAAGCAATTGAACTGCGCGGCCGCCCGTGTTGTAGCAGGCATCGGTGATGCCGGTTTCCGTGTTGAGCTCTAATCCGTCCAGGCTTTGGCGCACTCGGCGGCTGGCAAACGAGCCGGGGTCATCGATCCCGGCTACAGCTGTCAAATGAGCGCTTGGCTGGGTCTGGAGCTTTCTCCTCGCCTGTTGATTGGTCTTATGTACGTTTCCGTTCAATTGCCAATCACAAGATGAAAACGCGTTGCTTTGATCACATCGACTTACGAGTGAAAGACATGGAAATCGCAAGAAAGTTTTACGGAAAATTTCTACCTCAGCTCGGATTTATTCACGAAAGTCCAGGCGACGATTTCCATACCTATTATTCCGCCGGAGGCGACAAGCCCTCGGAATTCTTTGGTTTCACCGAAGATAAAAATCATCGGCCAGGCGGAACACGCATCGCATTTTGGGCGGACACGCGCGACGAAGTCGATCGGATGGCGGAACTGGTGCGCGAAGCGGGCGGCAAAACGCTGGAAGGGCCGGAAATCTGCACCGATTACAGCCCCGGCTATTACGCATTTTTCTTCGAAGACCCGGACGGCAACAAACTGGAAATTTGCTGTCGGGAAAGTCCGATCATTGCGAAATGAGCGAATTTCGGCGAAGAGTTTAGTGATGAGTAATCCGGCGCACGTTCCGGCGATTCTGCAGGCGCCGCGTCGCCATCGTTACCTTAAGCTCATCGCGCTCTTCAAAATCGGCAAAGGCGTGCTGTTGCTTTTGCTCGGCGTTTCGCTGCTTTTCCTGAACGCGCGCACCCGCTGGATGGATTTGCTTTCGAATTGGGCCGCCGACGAGATTCTGTTGGAGCACAGCAAGCCAGTGGCCTTTTTGCTCCACAAACTGCAAGTCGTGCTCCAAGGTGGCGCGCTGCGTGCCACCGGTTTTTTGGCCCTCTTTTACACCGCGATTCTTTTCACCGAAGGAATTGGCGTTTATATGGAACAGCGATGGGCAGAATTGCTGATGATTTTCGCAACGGCTGCCCTGATTCCGCTCGAGGTGCGGCATATCTGGCACCGTCCGGGCCTGGCGGCCGTAGTCATTCTCATTGTAAACTGCTTCATCGTCTGGTTTCTGTATTTCGTTTTGCGGCGTAAGCCGAACTCAATGGCTCCCGTGATCGAGCGCGAGCTAGCGAAAATTAGCTAACCCCACGGCGACGCGGCCTTACGCCAAATTGTCCGAGCACGCGACGCGTTTGTTCCATCGGCAGACCGACAACGTTGGAAAAGGAGCCCTCGATCCTTGCGATGATCTCCGCGCCGTGACCTTGGGCCGCGTAGGCGCCTGCTTTATCTAACGGATGCACTTTCGCGAGGTAACGATTGATCTGCACCTTGCTGAGACGACGAAATCGAACACGCGAAATCTCATGAAAGGCTGCCGGTTGTCCGGCCGCGAAACGATGAATGAAAACGGCGGAGCAAACTTCATGCGTTCGTCCGCTCAAACGCAGTAGAGTCTGCGCAGCCTCGCTCAAATCCATCGGTTTACCGATGATTTCGTCCTCCAGCGCGATGAGTGTGTCAGCTGCGAGCACGATCTTGTCTGGATATGCTCGCGCGACCGGTATCCCCTTTCGGATCGCGTTCCACATCGTCAGCTCGCGCAGGGTAAGATCGAGATCGAACTTTTCCGATCCGCGTGGTGAGACGGTTTCGAATTCAAAGCCCGCCTCATCGAGCAACGCGGCGCGTCTGGGCGAATCTGACGCCAGCACTAATGAAGCACCACACACCTGGCAACAGGCGGCCCGCGTTATGGCCTCGGCGAAGGGGACGGACCCGTATCCTTTTTATCAAAAATGTCCGGCAGCTTCGTCTCCTTAAAGTCGCTAGGGACGGCGAACTCAGCGTCGCTGATCGGATTCTGATTCGCGGAGATGATCGTAGTCGTTATCTCCGTGGCGCCACCCAGAGCTGTCCCGCCCGGCTTAGTCGGCTGACTTTGTTTAGTCATAGTCGTACGTGTGCGGATCGGCAGCCCTGGGAAATCGCGATAGTCGGGCACCGTCGTATTGGTTGTTTTCCAGAATTCCGACTTGATGGATTGCAGTTGTGCAAGGATGGCGGCGCCGTCGGGATAGCCTGGCGCAATCCAGTAGGTCGCCTTGAAATCGGGTGCGTCATAAGTGTACTTCTCGGTTTCATAACCATTTACCGTTTCCTTTTGGCCGGTCGGCGTCAGCTTGACTTGTTCCGCGCCTTCTTTTTTCACTTCAAACTTGTTAATCATGTTTGCGGCAGCCTTCACCTTCTCCGCCGAGATGCGCACAACGGTCTTCTGATCGTTCATCAGATTGGTTACTTCTCCGGTCTTCGCATCAAGAATCGTAGTGACCTTTGGCGTAGCTTCGATGCGCACTTTGTCACCTTTAACCTTGATAGTCATATTCGTAGCCGAGCCGGCTCTTTCCACCTTTTGCACGATCGTCAGGTCGGCTCGAGCACTAAGCAGGAAAGAAATGGTTAGGACCATGGAATAGGCGGCGATTTTCATATGGCACACACCTAGACGCCGGTCGACAAAATGCAAGGGCGCATTCCGCTTGTAATTGAGGCTCTAAAATTGACATTGGGACCGGAGCGGTGCGCCGGCAGTGAGGATTTCACCTGATAGGCTAGGCGAACGGTCCCCTGGCCAGACTCGTGGAATGCTCGGAGACGTCAATCCAATTTAGTAATCGAGATCAAAAACCAGCTATTCGCGTGATCCGCGGCTTGATCGCGCCGGCTTTTGTGTCTTCAGCAAGTTGATGGCGTCGCGCAATTCCGCCGCACGCTCGTAAAGTTCACCGGCGATCGCGCTTTCCATCTCGCGCTGCATGATCTCCAGCTTCGAGAGCGGCCGTTTCGCTTTCACTTCTTCGAGCCATTCGTCAAGAAATGCGATCTCCGAGCTTTTTGATGCGAGCTCGGGAAAATTTGAATGGTGAAAAAAATTCGCGATAGCGTCGCGCCCGCGCTCGATTTCGGCCATGGCGTCGCCAAATTTACCCTGGCCAAGAAAAATGGAGGCCTTGGCGCGCGTATTCATCATGAGCACGTAGGGCCGGAACTGTTGCAAGCTCCAAGAGACCTCTTCACGATCAGTGTGCTCGGTGACAAAAGTGAAAAGATCGAGATTGCGCTGTGTGTCGCGCACGACGCCCGCGAAATCGTTAACCTGAAATAAACTTAAATAACGGTGATAATACTGGATGCCTTCTTGCTGAAGTTCTGCACATTCTTCGGGTGTGAGTTCGTAATCTTCGCCTTTTCCTGCCGCGCGAACCGCGCGTCGCTGGTGGTATTCTAGAAGCGACTCGCAGTTGTGCGGGCGTTCTCCATCAGGCCGGCCGGTCACTTCCATTTGTAGCACGCCGAGATCGACCCGTAGTTGCAACTTCTCACGGCCATCGAGGCCGGTGATCTTGCGCACCTTGACGTTGCCGTTCTCGTGCGGCCAATCTTTCAGGATGGTATTCAGATCCAAACTCATCTCAGGCGGAACATCGAACATTTAACCTTCGCTTGTCAATAATGTCGCAGAAACAGTGGTGACGGTTTAATCGCCACCCCTATCTATTAATCGCACAATTGCCAAAGTTTGGCCTTTCGCGGAACCTTTGGCGACATGGAGCAGGCGATCGACTTGTTCATCCGCTTCCTCGCGGTCGAGCGAGGTCTTTCAGAAAACTATCAACTCTCCACCCAGCGATCGCTGAGCGAATTCGCGCAATGGTGCGCCGCAAAGAAAAAGATCGACCATCCTTGCAGCGTGACCCTGCCGCTCATAAGCGAATATCTCGCCGACCGCAAACGTGCCGGGCTTTCCGCCGCGTCGATAAAATTGATTGTGATCGCATTGAAGATCTTCTTTCGATTTTTAGCCGGTAACGGCGCGGTCGAACGCGATCCGGCGGAGGCCCTCGCGCTCCCGCGGATCGAACGTTACCTTCCCGAAACGCTGAACGAATTGCAGGTCGAGCAGTTGTTGGAAAAGATCAACGTGAAAATTCTTCACGGCTTGCGCGACCGGGCAATGATCGAGTTGCTTTACGCGAGCGGGCTGCGCGCTTCCGAGCTGGCAAATGCGCGGCTGGAGAATTTCAATTGTGAAGAGCGCATTTTGCGGGTGACCGGCAAAGGGAACAAGACGCGAATTGTCCCCGTCGGCCGCAAAGCGTGCGAAGCGGTCGCCGCCTACTTGTCCGCTGAACGCCCAAAGTTCGTGAAGCGGCGCAGCAGTAGCGAGATTTTCCTTTCGGAGCGCGGCACGAAATTAACAACGACGCGTATCTGGCAGATCGTAAAAAAACATGCACGGCACTCCGGATTGGAGAAAAATATTTATCCACATCTTCTCCGACACAGTTTCGCGACACATCTGCTCGGAAATGGCGCCGACCTGCGCATCATCCAGGAAATGCTCGGGCACGCGGATATCTCAACGACGCAAGTGTACACACATGTCGATCAGCAGCGGCTGAAAGCCGTACATCGACAATTTCACCCACGCGCGTAGCGTCACACTTCTTTTCTCATGGGACGAACTGTAAGCTTCGTAATCGCCGTCGCCGTCGCCGCGTTCGCCGTCTGGTACGTCTGGCGCATTTCCCAACAAACTTCGAGCGCCTCGGTGAGTGCGCTTCTTCCGCGCGAAACAATTTTCCTGGCGCACGTGCCAGATTTCAATCGAACGCGCGATCAGTGGAACCACTCTGACCTTTGCCAGCTCTATCGCGAACCTGCGGTGCAGGATTTTCTTCGCAAGCCACTGGCCAAACTTTCGAAAAAGGACGCGGCTTCTCAAACGCTACGGGAGATCGAAGGAATCGATCCCAAGAATGCTTTTTTCGCGGTGACGTCGATGACGAACGACAGTCCAAAGATTGTCGTGGGATTTCGTTTCCGTGAAAACCAGAATCGCGCGGAAAAAATCATCGCCGGATGGTGTTCGGAGGCGCTCGGCGATCCCAGAGACCGCGAGACGATCGCTTATCAGCGGCACAAGATCCACATTTTTACTTTTGGCCTCTTTTCGCTGGCAATCGTTTACGACAGAAATTGGTTCTTCGCTTCGAATAATCTCGCTGAAATAAAAACTCTTCTCGACCGCGCCGACGGGCGAGTGAAAAGCGCAAAGAACACGCTGGATGCGGACGAGTCATATCACGCGGCGGTCGCTCACATGCCGTCGAGTTATGCTGCCTCTTTTTATCTGCAACCGAAGATGATTTCCGAGCGACTTACTGCCCTCCGCGCCGCCATCCAACCTTCGGGTGCAACGAATGAGCGGCCCCTATTGGAACAGCTGCGCAGTATTTCTGGCGCGATGCGCTTCGAGAGCGGAAAAATACACGATCTACTTTTTCTCGGAATGCCAAAATTGGAACAGGATGCGGCGCTTACCCGATCATCACTTACGCTTGGCACAAAAGAGACGTTTTTCTATCTGTCGATGTTGCTCAATGTCGGGCAAAAAATTGATGCGCTAAATCAAGCAGCAGGCATCGCGGGTACAATGCAGAAGTTTTTTCAAACCTTTTCCGACAGTGGAATCACAGCCGATGACTGGAAGGCCGCGTTCGGCTTGGAATTGGAATCGTTAGCCGACTGGCCGTCGAACGCACCTTGGCCCTCTTTAATTCTCACACTGCCGGTCATAGACATGGCCGGAGCCGGCAAGATCGTGGAGGCAGTCACGCGCGCGGATGAAAACGCGATTTGGACGCAAACTGAGAAGGATAGTGTGCGTTATTTTTCGATGCCGTCACCCGCCACCCTGATCGCGATCACCCCAACCATCGCTTTGTCGCATAGGATCCTGATCGCCGGTTTCAATCCGGTTTCGGTTGAAGAGGCGGTAAAGCGCGACGGCAACGGCTCCTCGGAGCTTTCAAATTCGCAAACGTACAAGACAGCGGCCAAGTTGGTGCCAAGCCCGACGAACTTTTTTGCCTATATCGACGCGCCTATATTGTATTCCCGGCTTGATGCTTCGCTTCGGCCGATGCTGCTAATGGCGGCGGCTTTCATGCCAGGAATGACCGATTGTGTCGATCTTACACGGCTTCCCGCGCCGGAGGTTATCACGAAGCACCTTAGCCCGATCGTTTCATCGCAGAGATATTCTAGTGACGGCTATGTGGCCGAGTCGGTCGGGCCGATTACGTTGGACCAATCGGCGATCGGCCTGGCAATTCTCAGCGGTATTGGCGCCGCGGCACGTCAAAAAGGCAGGGCCAGCTTGACCGGATGGGGTTCTCCTTCGACGGGAACTCCGCAGCCGTCTTTGAGCCCGTCATCTACGCCTAATCCAGCTTCCACGCCATAGCAATGGAGCGAATAGTTGCGCCATTTCGGCACTCTTTTGGCGGTTCAAAAACTGGGACAAGAAAACTGCTGCGCCCTGCTGAAAATGTGCTATCCTTCTCGCCTTATGGCTATTCTAAAGAAAAATGCATTCTCCCGTCGGGTTCCGGATCTAGTGACCGAGGAGTTGGTCGCAGTCCTCTCGCGGCGTTCTTCCTTTGAGTTCAAGCAGCTTTTCGATATCGTACATGAGAATCTACGAGCACGGAATGCGGCCAGTGGTGGTGAGGAAATGCTACGGCTCCGAGCTTACGAGAAGCTGCAGAATCTCGTTGCGCGCGGTGCGGTCAAAAAGAATGGCAAAAAATATAAAGGCCTGCCTTCGGCTCTGGCAAATGCCATTGCGCCGCAGAATGGCCATCTGGCTGGCGTAAGGTAAGCTCCAACCGTAGCCAAACTGATCTTCAGCGAGCCTTCAGATGCTCCGAGAATATCTGCCGGTTCTCCTGCAAATTATTGTAGCGTTGCTGTTTGCCGGTTCAGCGCTGCTCGTTAGCATTCTCGTCGGGAAAAGCGGGAAACGTACACGAGCGAAAGATACCGCGTATGAATGCGGGATGGTGCCACAAGGAGAAGTGCAGCCCAGATTCAGCGTGAAGTTTTATCTGGTGGCGATGCTCTTTATCCTCTTCGATCTTGAGATCGTGTTTATGTACCCATGGGCAGTGGTTTACAGAGAGTCGATCAAGCAGAGCGGGCTCATCTTCTGGAGTATGCTGAGCTTTATTTCGATCTTAATGGTCGGCTATGTTTACGCGCTCAAGAAGGGCGCGCTGGACTGGAAAAAATAATCGCCGAGCGGCGCGGATCGACATTGTCCGCTCGCCAGATTCGCACTTGCGCGGCCCGCTCGAAGCACCTAATAGCTTTAGCCTTCATGATTCACCATATCGCTCTCTACAAACTCAAGCCCGAAGTCACTCCCGCCCGCGTGGAGGCGATGATGATGAACGCGCGAATGCAGCTCTTGAAAATTCCCGAAGTTTTGAGCATCAAATGCGGCAAGCGGATTGATCCTGAAATGCCGTGGCCATTCTTCATTGCAATCGATTTTGAGTCGATGGACAAGTACGCAATCTTCCGTGAGGACTCCATCTACGTGAAATTTGCCGAAGAAGTCATCAAGCCTAACACTGCGGATTCATTGACCTTGGATTTCGAGATGGATCCGGGTAAAGACGTTCAGTTTTCCTGATTGTAGCGGCGGCGTATGACGGTCAGTTTGTTTTGGGGCGTTGCTATTTTTGGGTACCGCACATAATCATCGATCCCGGTGCGACTCGGTTATCTCTATTCCCGTTATCCGGTTATTTCCCAGACTTTTTGCGATGCTGAGATGCTCGCGTTGGAAGGGCTTGGTGTCGCCCTCGAGATTGGCTCGATTTACCCGCCACTCACGAGTTTGCGTCACGAACATATCTCCCAGCTCCGCGCCCCGATTCGTTACGCGCCACCGCAGAAAATCCTGAGAATTTGGGAGAAGAATGCGAAAACAACCGGCAAATGGCCCCAGCAACTCGTAGATCGGCACAAGCGGAAATACGGGGACCAGATCAAGGCCGAGCAACGTGCGCGCAATGCGCTCTATTTCGCGGACCTTTTCGCGCGCAATGGTGTCGATCATTTTCACGTTCACTTCGCCAACCGCGCGGCGCACACCGCGCTCTTCCTGAAAGAAATCTCCAGCATCCCGTTCAGTGTGACTGCACATGGCCAGGATTTCATGAAGGACCTAGGCAATGATGATCTCCTGCGCGAAATCTGCGCGGCGGCGGAGTTCGTCGCAGCTGAAACCGATTACAGTCGTGAACTGCTTTGCCAGCGCTGCCCGGATTCCGCTGCGAAGATTTACCGAGTCTATAACGGAATCGATCTGGGACGCTTCCCGGACCCACCTTCAGCGACAGCTAATTCGACGCCACGCATCCTTAGCGTCGGCCGTCTTGTTGCCTTCAAGGGGTTTGAGCAGCTTATCCGCGCTTGCGCGGAGCTGGCGCGCCGCGGTGTTGATTTCACTTGTGAGATTATTGGAGATGGCCCGCTGCGCGACAATCTCCAGGCAGAAATCGACAAGTTGAGCGTCTCGTCTCGTGTGACTCTGCTCGGCTCTCTGTCGCAAGGCGCGGTTTTCGATAAACTGCGAGCAGCCGACATTTTCGCACTTGCCTCAGTCATGGATCGTCAAGGCGCGAGCGATGTTTTTCCGACCGTAATCATCGAAGCGATGGCGGCGGCGCGCCCCGTGGTTTCGACCCAGCTCGCGGGGATTCCTGAATCAGTCGAGCACAGGCAAACCGGGCTCTTAGTACCGCCCGGCGATACGATCGCGCTGATCAACGCGCTCGAGCGGCTGATACGAGATTCTGAATTGAGATTGCAGTACGGCCGTGCCGGACGGACGCGAATCGAAGAGCATTTCCGAATTGAGCAAACAGTCGCCCCGCTTCTCCAAATGCTTAAAAATGCGTCCGTCGCGCCATCGAAACCGAAAGCTCCTCTTGTAACCCATCAGATCGCTTATCTGATCGATCGCTGGCCCGATGAGGATTTGCCGCTCCTCGAGCGCGAGCTTCAAGAAATGCAGCGGCGCAACATCTCGATCATACCATTCGTTTGTGAATTAGATTCAGCAGCCCGACTAACTCGGAAGGTGGAACAAATGGCGGTGCAGCTGGAATTTTTGCCCGACCCGATGGTGATGGAGGCAGAATGGCGCGCGCACCACACTCTTGCGCAAAAATTGGAAGAGGAACGGGTACAGGAAACCGAGCGCTTGCCGGGTGGGATTTTCCTGCGACAGGCGCGTTTCGCTCTTGTCCTGCGCAGACTGCTGGTGGAAAAAAAAGTTTCCCACGTCCACGCAACAAGCTCGCGCGCGCTCGCCTGCGCGCTGATTTTGCAGAAACTTGTTGACGTTACAGTAAGCGCTACGATTGAGCCGCGTCCGGAATTATCGCAACAGTGGATCGAGAAGGCACTACGCCGTTGTGAGGGAGGGCGTCTGAGCGACCGCAAATTGTTTCCGGATCGCGATGGTTCGTTTCTCGTCGGCAAGGCGGCATTGCATTCTGTTCCGCGGAAAGCACTTCAATCGTTCGGAGAAAGAATCGGGATCGATTTGACCGGAGGCGCAAGTTTCTGGCAGGAATGGTCGGAATTGCTCGTACGCTTCAGCCGCGGGAAGGCGCCCAGCAAATCAAAAACAAGCGAATGAACAAAAAGGCCATTCTGCTTGCTGGCGGAGCTGGGACACGTCTGTTCCCGCTCACCAAGATCGTCTGCAAACAGCTTCTCCCGATTTATGACAAGCCGATGATTTGCTACCCGCTCGCCACGCTGATGCTCGGTGGTCTGCGCGAGGTCCTGATCATTACCACACCGAAAGATCTGCCGATGCTTCGCGATTACCTGGGCGATGGCGGGCAACTTGGAATTCGAATCGAATATGCCGAACAGCCGAAACCGGAGGGGATCGCCCAGGCTTTTTTGATCGGCGCAAAATTCATCGGCGACGCGGGCGCGTCGCTTATTCTCGGCGATAATATTTTCTACGGGAAACTCGATTTCTACCGGCACGCTCTCGCCATCGAGCGCGGCGCGTGCATTTTCGGTTATCAAGTGCGCGATCCACAACGCTACGGGGTGGTCGAATTTGACGCTCAAGGCAAGGCAATCAGTCTCGAGGAAAAGCCGAAACAACCGAAAAGTCATTTCGCAGTGCCGGGACTTTATGTTTACGACGAGCGCGTGGTTGACTTTTGCCAGACCCTGCGACCTTCCGCCCGCGGCGAACTTGAGATCACTGATCTAAATTTGCTTTATCTCGGGCAGAAACAGCTACACGTGAAATTGCTCAGCCGTGGCATGGCCTGGCTCGACACAGGCACGCAGACAAGCTTGCTCGAAGCCGGCAACTACATTGCGACAATCGAGCATCGACAAGGATTGAAAATCGCATGCCTTGAGGAAGTCGCCTGTCGCATGGGCTTTATCAGCCAGTCACAACTGTCCGCGCTCATCGATCGGTTGCCGAAAGGTGAGTATCGAGATTATCTGCGGATAGTTTGCGACGAAGGACCAAACGCCGGTCCGGAGTCGGTCGGTTAGCGCGGTTATTTTGGCTGCTCGCGCAACAGATGACTTGTATCGGCGAGCAATTTGGTTACTGCGTCCGCTTCGGTCGCTTCGTAATAACCACGGATTTCTCCATGGCGATCCACCAGCACCATGCGCGTGCTGTGCACCGGAATTCCGGCTTCATCGCTGCCATCGGAGACCGCAAGCTTGAATCCATTATGAGAAAGATTGTAAATCGCGGATTTCGGTCCGGTAAGAAAATCCCAGCGCTTTGGTTCGGCGCGCAATTTCTCGGCGTAGCCGCGCAAAACTTCCGGCGTATCCTTGTCCGGATCGACGCTGAAGGAGACCAGATGCACATCGGTTTTTTCCAACGGCTTTTGCAATTCGCTCATCCGCATGCTGATCATCGGACAGGGTCCGGGACACGTGGTATAAACAAAATCGGCAATCCAAATTTTTCCAGCCAATTGCGCAGAGTCGAACGGTTGTCCCTCCTGGTTTACAAGCTGAAAACGGGGGACTGTGCCGTAGGAGGAAACGGTTCGTTCGGCGAGCGCACGAACCTCCACATGACGCAGCCAAAGTAGAAGTCCCGCCGTCACCAACGGAATGAGAATCAACGTTGCTTTCCAGACAATCGCGCTCCACGAGGCTCCGCGTTGAATCGGGACTGATGTAGCGTTCATGACTTCGTTAGCACCAATGCGCCCAGCAACAGCGGAAGGTAAACGATCGAAGTGATGAACAATAATCGCGCAGCTGTCACCGTGCGCTTCTTCAAAAATCGCATTGCAACGACGATAAAAAAACCGCCAAGGGCGAGCTCGATAGCGAGGTAAATCGGTGTGGCAATTCCAAGAAAGGTGGGTAGCCCTGCGATCACCAGGAGCAAAATGCAAAAGAACACACTTTGACTGGCGCTGCGCTCGCCGCTGCGATCGTCACTCGAAATCATTCGGAAGCCCGCACGCGAATAGTCATCGCGGTACATCCAGGCGATCGCAAAGAAATGCGGCAGTTGCCACAACAGAAGGATCGCGAAAAGGCTCCATGCCCCTGCGTCGATTGTTCCGCGCGCCGCCGCCCAACCGATCATTGGCGGGATCGCCCCGGGAACGGCGCCGACAAGGGTATTCGCGGTGCTGGCGCGCTTCAGCGGCGTGTAACAAAAAATATAAATGAGTATCGTAACCGCGGCCAGCGTGGCACTGAGCGCGTTGCAGGCAATCGCGAGATAACCAACCCCAAAAATCGAAAGAACAATGCCCAGCGTAAGCGCTTCGGCAGCTCGCATGCGACCAGCTGGCACCGGGCGCATCTTCGTTCGACGCATCATCGCGTCGAGCTTGCGTTCCCACCACTGATTGAGCGCAGCTGCTCCGGCTGCCGCCGCCGCCGTTCCAAAGACAGCGTGAAATAATGCGGCGTAGCTGAACGGTGATTGCGCCCCGAGGTAAAAACCGGCCGCAGTGGTAAGCAGAACAAGCAGCGTCAGCCGCGCTTTGACCAACTCCGCCAAATCGAACATGCGGGTACGCGCTGATTTATCGGTGGTTACAGTCTTAACGTCCGTCGCGGTGTGAATCACGGCGGTTTTCACGCGGCGACTGCTCCTTTCACTCCGAACGAGGTCGTAGCTGATCTTTCACTGCTTTGTCCTTGCAAAATTCGCCAGCAAATCGCGCAAATGCTCACCCCAAAAGATAGCATGGTCGCGCCGACTGCGACATGCGCGGTCGCGACATCGGCCGCTTTGTTGCTCCAAATGGTCCAAGCGCCAAGCGTAATCTGGCAAATGACCAGGGCGACCCAAAAGATCGACAATCGCCTGAGCGCAGCCACGTGGCGCACATCTCTCCAAACCCGAAGACAAAGCGCAACCACGGTGACGGCGATGACCAACGCGAGAAACCGATGCGCCATTTGTAGCCAGATTTGGAACGCGTCTACGTCGGACAAACCCCGCGCATCGCGCCAGGCGTTGACCTTTCCAAGCGCAAGCGCGCTGGTGCCGGGAATCCACGCGCCATTTGCCGTCGGGAAATCGAGAATAGCTAGGTCGCGATGTTGATGGCGCATCGTCGCCCCAAGCGCAAGCTGCACATAAATCGCCACCGTTGTGGCAAACGCGATTGTCTTGATCGTGATGATTTTTTTGGGATCGACAACGATATCGGCGAGCGTTCGCCAAAATTTTGAAGTCGCGAGAGCGATCACGACGACCAGCCCAAGAAAGGCTTGCGCGAGACACGCGTGAAAGACTCCGATCTCATCTTTCAGCATCGTAACGCGCAGGCCACCGAGCACGCCTTGTAGAATTACCGCGCAAAGCGCGATTATTCCGAGGCTGCGAACCCATTTTCGAGGCTCGCTGCGCCACAGCCAGATCGTGAGGATTATCGTCAGAAAGCCCACCGCTGAAGCAATTAAGCGGTGGGTATGCTCAAAGAAAATCCCTCCGATCCATTTCGAAACAGGAAAGAAGAACATGTTGTAGCCGAACGTGGTCGGCCAATCGGGCACGGCGAGGCCGACGCCTTTGCTCGTGACCATTCCGCCGCTGCAAATGAGAAACAGCGTCGCAACACATGTAATCCACGCGAAACGGTTGAGCCACGTTGCCGATCCTTCTGGCGGCGTCTGGATCCTTCCTTTTTCGCCAATCACAAGCCAATTAACCGCGGATTACGCGGATGACACGAATTAATCAACAAGGCAGCCCGTCGCGGATAGTGTACGCGTCCTTACGTGTTGGTTGCGGTGTCCGGCCGCAACGGATTTTGTTCGATGGCGTAATTTTTGAGAGAGTTCGCGATCGGGAGAACGCGCTCACTAACACGCGAGACACATGCGCTACCCGCTCGGACTTGGGGACGCTGTTGGCGCAGCGGTTTTGTTTTCCGTTTTCGGAGCACCAGCTGGAGGTCCGCCCTGCGATCCAGCTAACTCGGCACGCTCTTTAAGCCACGCCTGATAATCCGCCGGTGTATCGACCACCAGCGTACCCTTCATTCCAGAATGGCCCAAACCGCAAAGCTGGCCGCAGATCACTTCGTAAGTCCCTGTCTTGATTGGAGTGAACCACATCGGAATAAGCGAGCCGGGAATCGCGTCCGCGGCGATGCGCATGTCCGGCAGGAAGAAATCGTGAATTACATCTTTCGATGAAAGTTCAGTGATCACTGGCCGATCCACTGGCACATGCAGTTCGCCAGACGTCACGATATCGTCTTTACCCGCGGGGTCGTTCGGATCGAGGCCGATGGGGTTGGAGTTGCTTACAAAGCTAACATCGCGCCGGCCAAATTGGCCATCGGGCCCAGGTAAATGAAAATTCCAGCTGAACTGCTGGCCGACAACATGAACCAGAAGCGCCTCTTTGCCTGGCGGGAACTCATTGACGCGTTTTGCCCAAAGCGGAATGGCGAAGCCGAGGAGGAGCACCGCTTCGATTAAGACAACGGAGAATTCCAGATGCGTCGAGATGCCG
>Ga0137359_10002503_pt1 | contig 14768 bp, 15 predicted proteins | sample Mad1_40_16metaG_FD_108281 | JGI IMG/M metagenome (GOLD analysis project Ga0137359, IMG submission 108281) | Vadose zone soil microbial communities from Angelo Coast Range Reserve, California, USA - Mad1_40_16 metaG | ecosystem: Environmental > Terrestrial > Soil > Vadose zone | place: USA... | reverse complement strand
TGCGGCATGACATCCAAAGCGAAAAGTTCGCAGATCTCGACGTCGTTCGGACGATCGGCATTGATCAACAAATCGACGCCGGCGTCCTAGTATTGCCCGATCAGATCGATGGCCTCGGACACGGTGCCGATAAAGCCGCGCAACATTCCGCCGGCCGCCAGCCGCTCGCGTTTCGCCGCCACCGTGGCCGCGTCGCGGGCAAGTAGCCAGGGCTGGATGCGGGTCTTTTCGATCGTGCCGTAATCGCGACCCGCCGCGTCGCAATGTCCGCGCAGCACCGCCAGCTTATGCCGTACCTCCTCCGCGATCTCGCCGTCGACGATATTGCAGGCGTCGGCGAGACGGGCGACCGCGCAAGATCATCTGTTCGCCGCCGCCGGCGATCATTACCGGCGGACGCGGTTTTTGTACCGGCTTCGGTTCGACGATCGCATTCTCAATGACGATGTATTCTCGATCGGCGATTATCGTCCTGGCGACGACTCCAAACGGCCGTGGCCCGCTACAAGGATCGGGCCGCACCCGCCAAGCGAAGATCACCCCACCATGCCCATCGCTCGCCTCGCCCGTGCTTCGGATCTACCATCTCTCCTCGCGCTTTTCGATGTGTCGGAGGTGAGTGCGGTCGCGCAGCCGCGAGAACGCGCCGAGAGCATCTGGCAGGAAACTCTGGCGCACCCGGGCGTCCACGTATTCGTATCCGACGATCGCGATCGAATCGCTGCAACCTGCATGCTCGTCATTGCACCGAATCTGCTTCGCGGTGGAAAGCGGCACGGGTTCTTGGAGAACGTCGTCACTCACCCTGAGCTACGAGGCCGAGGTCATGGCAAGGCCGTGGTACTGGCTGCACTGGAACATGCATGGGCGGCTGACTGCCACCACGTGCTGATGCAGAGCGGTCGAGCAGATCCCCGCGTGCACGCCTTCTACGAACGGTTGGGTTTTAGGCCCGGGCTTCGGATCGCTTATGTCGCAATGCGGACACCGCCCAGCGAATGACCGCTTTCCCATCCCCTGCCGACTTGCCCATCGAAAACGTCGCGCCTGACGGCGATTGATAGCTCCGGCGTTCGCTCGTCAACGTAGCAAGCGTAGGGCGGGTGAGCGAAGCGTAGCCCGCCGCGCCGCCGCCCCCGAACCAATGGCGGGTTGCGCTGCGAGGCTGCGCAAGAAATCCTGATTGGCTGGATCGGCACCGGGCGTCCTTCGAGACGGCCGCTTTCGCGGCCTCCTCAGGATGAGGAATTTTCTTAATGCCATCAAAGGCCTACCCTCATCCTGAGGAGCGCCCAACGGGCGCATCTCGAAGGACGCAAGGCCGTGATGCAGCCCTTCGTCTCAATTCTTGCCCAGCCTCTGCGCTCCACCCGCTCTACGAACTAAAACCACGAACAAAAACGATCGACTTCGCGTAAACGCGAACGCTCCGATCTTTAATCCACTTGAAGCGCTTGAAGCGCACGCGGCCTAAGACTGGCCGACGAATTTGACCATGCCCGGCGGTGTGGCCTCGATGACCGAAAGGAGACTGGATACGAGCGGCCCGAGGTCGGCGAGTCGGTCGGTTCTCGCCTGGAGCACAACGACGGCAATAGAGAAAGAGACAATGTCCTGTTGAAAGGACAGGTTTCGATCCACTGTTACGAATTCGATCTACTGTTACGAATACGTCGAACTGCGCTGATGCGAGGGCGAGCAACTCTCAATTCTTGAGCGTCGTCTACCCCATTTGACGCGCGGTCTTCACCTCGTGGGCAGCAAGCTCGCGGCCGAGGCGCCAGTCAATACACTCGTCGAGCAGCACCCTCACGAGACCGTTTCGATCAGTCGATCCTTCGCTTCCTCGAGGAAAGCAATGACTTGCTCGCGCGTCACAGACGGGAACCCTTGGAGGAAGTCATCGATTGTGTCGCCCGCTTCGATGTAATCGAGCAGAGTCTGCACAGGAACCCTTGTGCCATAGAACACTGCGGTGCCGCCCATCACCTCGGGGCTACGGCAGATAACTGGCTGTTTCATGCTGATAAGATTACACCCGTACCCGCACGGGGTATAGGTGGCGCATCGGCGCTTTTTCGCCCGGATAGACGTTGGTCCGCGGGCCGCCAGCCACTCGCGCTTCGCCGCCAGCGTGGCCGCGTCGCGAGCCAGTAGCCAGGGCTGGATACGGGTCCTTTCGATTAGCCCGTGCGATGCTCGGCGACAATGCGCGGAACATCCGCCATCGCTATCAATATCGCAATTATGATATTGACAATAAATGCTCTTTCTGATAGCATGTTCCGACGATGGCCCAGCAAATCAAGAAACCCACACAGAATTCCGGTCCGGACCTGGCGGTGGTCTGGCGCCGGATCGAGGCGCTGAGGCCCGATCCCGCAAATCCCCGGTCGCACAGCCAGAGGCAGGTCAGGCAGCTGGCACAGAGCATCGGCGCTTTCGGCTTCAACGTCCCGATCCTCATCGACCGCAGGCTGCAGATCATCGCCGGGCACGGCAGGCTCTTGGCGGCCCAAGAGCTCGGCTGGCGCGAGGTGCCGACCATCCTGCTCGACCATCTGAGCGACGCTCGGGCCCGCGCCTTCATGATCGCCGACAACCGCCTCGCCGAGAACGCCTCGTGGAACGACCGGCTGCTGGCGCAGCAGCTGAAAGAGCTTTCGCTGGCGGAAGTCGATTTCGGCATCGAGGCGACCGGGTTCGAGCTCAGCGAGATCGATCTGCGGACCGGCGCAGCCGGTCGCCTCGATCCCCTGGGCAAGCGGAAACCTCGTCCGAGCGCCGTCACGATCCCGCGCCAGACGCTCCCGTCAGTCGCCCGCGACGGCGATTGGTGGCTTCTCGGCAATCACCGCGTCGGCTGCGGCAATCTCGCCGATGCGGTGGCCGAGATGCTGTCCGGCGACGACAGGGTGGTCGTCGTGCTCGCCGCCAACCCGGCCGCGGCCGATGCGATCATCCGCCGCTGGCAGGCGCTGAGCGGCAGCAATGCCCGGCACGCGGCAAGCGGCCGGGGTTTTGAGCCTCCGGCCGACACGATGCAGGCAGCTGATGCCGACTGACCGGAAACCCGACTACGAGGTCGGCTACGGCAAGCCGCCGCTACACACGCGCTTCAAGAAGGGCCAGTCTGGCAACCCGCGCGGGCGGCCGCGGGGTGCCAAGAATTTTACGAGTTTGGTGAGCGACGCCTTGGACCAGAGGGTCGTCGTCACCGAGAACGGCAAGCGCCGCGAGATCTCCAAGCGCCGCCTCGGCATTGCGCAGCTCGTCAACAAATTCGCAATGGCGGAGCCGAACGCGACCCGCATCCTGCTCGGCATGCTGCTGGATGGCGAACGGCGCGCGCCGCCGGCGCCGGACGAGCGGCCGCCGCTCGGTGCGGCCGACAAGCTGGTGATCGAGAACCTCCTCAAGCGGCTGCGCGCGCCGGAATGAAGGAGCCGCCGGGGAATGATCGAGGCCGGCTGTCGCGAAAGCCTGCGTCGATGTCGGTGCGTGCTTCGAGACGCGCTCTGCGAGCGCTCCTCAGCATGAGGTAAGACTTTGATGGCATTAAGAAAAACCTCATCCTGAGGAAGCCGTGAAGCGGCTGTCTCGAAGGACGCACGATGCTGGTCCCGGTTGCCCACCGAAAGATTCACACGCTCTGAGGAGGCCGCGGAGCGGCCGTCTCGAAGGGCGCACGGCCTTGATCCAGGTTCTTCTCTCCGTGTCCTCCGTGCCTGCGCTTCGACACGACCGTCTCCAGAGGCATTTGCGGGGAGTGGTCAGGAGTGGAGGAAACTCCGGACAGTCGTGTGGCCAAGTCCGGCCACGGGGTTGGAAGCGTAAGCCGTGGCCGTGAGGAATCAGCCCGACGTCCTCGACCTGGCCGAGTACGAGGCGCTGCTGCGGGCCGATTTCGCCGGCTTTGCGCAGCGCTCTTTTCACGAGCTCAACCCGCAAACCGATTTCGCGATGAACTGGCACGTCCGGGTCATCGCCGCCAAGCTCGCCGCGCTGCACGACGGCAGGGTCCGGCGGCTGATCATCAACCTGCCGCCGCGCCACCTGAAATCGCTGTTGGCCTCGGTCGCCTTTCCGGCCTGGTGCCTCGGGCACCGACCGAGCGCGCAGATCCTCTGCGTCAGCTACGCCCAGCACCTCGCCGACAAATTGTCGCGGGATTGCCGGCAGATCGTCGCCAGCGACTGGTACCGGCGCCTCTTCCCGACCCGCCTCTCGCCGCGGCATCAGGCGGTGCCCGAGTTCGAGACGACCGCGCAAGGCAGCCGGGTCGCCACCTCGGTCGGCGGCGTCCTGACCGGGCGCGGCGCCGACATCATCGTCATCGACGATCCGTTGAAGCCCGAGGAGGCCCTGTCGCAAGCCCGGCGGCAGGCGGCCAACGAGTGGTTCGACCACACCCTCTACAGCCGCCTCAACGACAAGGCGACGGGCGCCATCATCCTGATCATGCACCGGCTGCACGAGGACGACCTGACGGGCCACGTGCTGGCGCAGGAGGATTGGGAGGTCGTGCGCTTTCCGGCGATCGCCGAGGCGGACGAGAGGCATGCGATGGATACCCTGGCGGGGCAGCGCTGCTTCGCCAGGCGGCGCGGCGAGGCATTGCACCCCGCGCGCGAGCCGCTCGCGATGCTCGAGCAGATCCGCCGCACGATCGGCGAATACAATTTCGCCGGCCAATACCAGCAGATGCCCGCGCCATTGGGCGGCGGCATGGTCAAGGCGGCCTGGTTCAAGCATTACATGCCGGACGAACTGCCGCCGGAGTTCGAGCGCATCGTGCAGAGCTGGGACACCGCCAACAAGGCGACCGAGCTCAGCGATTACAGCGTGTGCACAAGCTGGGGGATCGCCGGCAAGGAGCTCTATCTGCTCGATGTACTGCGCCGGCGCATGGAATATCCGGAACTGAAGCGGGCAGTGCGCGACCAATACGAGCGGTTCCGACCCAGTGTCGTCTTGATCGAGGACAAGGCCTCGGGAACCCAGCTGATCCAGGAATTGATCGAGGAAGGCCTCCACGCCGTCACCCGCTACCATCCGCAATCGGACAAGGTCATGCGCATGCACGCGCAGACCGCGATGATCGAGAACGGCTTCGTCCACCTCCCCGATGCCGCACCGTGGCTCGCCCTCTACCTGCACGAGCTGACGATTTTCCCCAACGGCCGGCACGACGACCAGGTCGATTCGACCGCGCAGATGCTCGACTGGCTCAAGCAAGCCGGCCGCGAGCCGGGCGGCTTCTACCAGTATTATAAAACGCTGGCCGAAGAGCTTCGCGAGGGGCAGGTCACGCCGGGCCGTCTGGTCCGCCTCCGAGCCCCTCCCGGCGTCGGGCAGGTCCAGCTGCTTTCAGGGCTTCGCCGGAGCGTGGCGGCCGATCGCACGGTCGAGATGTCGGAAGCGGATGCCGCGCCGCTGCTGCGGGCGGGCTGGGTGAGGGTCGACGGCAGCGATCTGCCGAAATAAAGGGGCCGCTTGACCTGGCTGGTACTACTCCCACGCCAAGGCCCATCCCGTCATCCCGGCGAAGGGGCATGTGAAGGAATTCTACTGCCAGCCCATTCTACCGTCACCCCGGCGATAAGAGCTTGTGAAAGAATTGAAACTGACTGGCGCCGTGCGCCCTTCGAGACAGCCGCGGAGCCTGTCCTCGGGCCGCGCGGAGCGCGGACCCGGGGGCGGCTTCCTCAGGGGTGAGGAAATTTTCTTAATGCCATCAATACATACCTCATGCTGAGGAGCGCTCGAAGAGCGCGTCTCGAAGCACGCACAACGTAGAGGCGAGAGCCGTGCCAATAAAACGTTGCTTGAGTTGTCCAATTTGTCTAGATTGGACAAGAAAGGGATCACTCATGCGCTACGTGTCAGCTACCGACGCCAAACAGCGCCTCGCCGCCCTGCTCGACGCTGCGCAACGCGAGCCGGTTATGATCCGCCGACAGAACCGGGACGTTGCTGTGCTCCTCTCGCCGCAGGAGTATGACCGCCTGCGCGCGCTCAACACGGACGAGTTTCAACGCTTCTGTGACCGCATCGGCGAGCGTGCGGCCGCGCGAGGAATGACCGAGGAAAAGCTGGCCGAAATCCTCGCCGATGAAAGCTAGGGAGCGCCTTGTCATCGATACAAACGCGCTCATCAGCAGGCTGCTTCTCCCGGGCTCCATCCGGGGGAGGCTGTTCGCAAGGCCGTTGCCGAGGACCAGCTGCTTGCCTCCGATGACACCATCATGGAACTGGCCGATGTTCTCGCCCGTCCGAAGTTCGACCCCTATATGACGGTCGACGAACGCCGGGAATTCTTGCGCCTATTCGACCGTATTGCGGAAAGAGTCCCGATCATACATGTCGTGCGTGCCTGCCGCGACCCGAAGGACGACAAGTTTCTCGAGCTTGCCGTCAATGGCGCGGCGCAACTGATCATCACGGGCGACGGCGACCTCCTCGCGCTTCACCCCTTCCGCGGCATCGATATTCTCACTCCGGCACACTATCTCACCCGCTGACCGGGCGCGGCGCCGACCTCATCGGCATCGACGATCCCTTGAACCCCGAGGAGGCCTTGTCGCAAGCCCGGCGGCAGGCGGCCAACGAGTGGTTCGACCACACCCTCTACCTTCACGAGCTGACGATCTTCCCCAAGGGCCGGCACGACGACCAGGTCGATTCGACCGCGCGGATGCTCGACTGGGTCAAGCAGGCCGGCCGCGAGTCGGGGTTCCTCGAGTATTACCGAATGCTCGCCGAAGATCTTCGCGATGCGCCGCCGGTTGGGCCCGCGCCGTTATCGACGAGGTTCGGCCTCCATCGGAGGTGACCAAGCGGCGGGAACGCGACCGAATGGTCGAGGCATGTCGACGGGCTGATCGACGAGGGCCGGTCCGCCGTCACCTCCGATCAGCCGCAATCCGACGGAATCATGCGAATGCTGTTGGCGATGAGCGGCTCGTCATCGCCCAGCAAGCCCATGCTTCATAGGCCTGCATCACGGTTCCCCTGTCTTTGTCTCTCACCGATAGAAAAGTCGGATAATTCCCGATATGGAAAATTCGATACATTCCGGAGCGAGGCGTGGGCCGGTGTTTAACCGCACCGTTACAAAAAAACGCAGAAAGAGGGATTATGGAAAATCCCTTCGTGTGGCGCTCGGCCAGTCAAATGCGCGACGGCGACGGCCGTTATTGTTGACTATGTCGCGGCAGAGGTCGACCAGCCCATGACGAGCTGAGTCGGAGCCCCAGCCCTCTGAGCGCGGTCGTCTGCTCGTGGCGATGGCAATGCGTTCGGCCCATCCCTGCACGGCAGCGCGCTCGGCATCGGTCGGGCATTTCCAGACACGGCAGAAGGCATTGAACGCCGTGCGCTCCATGTCGGTGATTTTGAGGCCGAGCGTTAGATGGATGTCGCTTTTCAAAACTTCGGCAGTGTCGAGCGCGCCACTGACGATAATGCAGCCAAGCAAAATTTCCGGGTCGTCACCAGCGATGGCAAGCTCCGTCCGGTAATGCTTCGCGATTTTGACGACTTCGCGGGGAACAATAACGATCGGCTTGCCCCGCGCAAGCAGGGCATCCCTTGACGGATGGAGGCGGTGCCCCAGTCGCATATGCGGTGGCCGAAGATGAGCGACATTTTCGAACATGCGCTTGTAGTTCTCGGTGGCGAATTCCCACGCTTCTTCCATGACATAGCATGGGTCATACAGAATCCAGACGATGAAATCACAATCTTTCTTGAGCTTGTCGCCAACTTTACTGACTTTAGAACCCTTCTTTCCGCTCGGCCTGTTACCGGTCACTTCATACCGCCGGCCCTCATGGATAAAGTCGAAGTGACGCGTCACCCCCGTCCGCTTGCGTCCATCGGCACAATACTTTTCCTCCGCCATCCCCACCAAACGAGCCGCATCCAATTCCGCTATTGCGTTGGTAATCTGGGGAGCGACGCCGCAGCACTCTTCCCACTGAGGTGCTATCTGAACCAGTTGAGCGCGCAGCTTGACCGTTTTCTGCCAATCATTACGTAGGCCCGCTGTGCCGCTGCTCATTTCGTCGTGCGGGTCGTTCATCGTATCTGCCCTGTTGTTGCTCATGCCGTGAGCCTCGAAATTGTACTGGGGCTGACATTATAGCTGCGCGCGATTGCGCGCACGGATTGGCCCTCGTCGCGCCGGCGAATGGCTTCCTGCTTCTGGTGTGGGGTGAGCTTCTGGTGTGGGGTGAGCTTCGCCTTGCGGCCAAGGCTTATGCCGTTCTCCTTGGCGCGCGCCCGGCCCTCGCCGGTGCGTATGCGGATCAGCTCACGCTCAAACTCGGCGAGGCCGCCCAGCACGGTCAGCATCAGCCGGCCGTGCGCCGTCGTGGTGTCGGCCCAGGCGTCGCCGAGCGAGCGGAAGCCGGCTTCCTTCTCGGTGATCGCCGCGAGCGTGTTCAACAGGTCGCGGGTCGAGCGGGCGAGGCGGTCGAGCCGAGTGACCATCACCACGTCGCCGCCGGCGAGTTCGGAGAGAAGCCGGGCCAGTTGCGGCCGGTCAGTCTTGGCTCCGCTCGCCACTTCGCGGAACACCTTGCCCGCGCCGGCGGCGCGAAGCTGCCGGGTTTGAGCGTCGACGCTCTGGCCGCCGGTCGAGACGCGGGCATAGCCGTAAACCGTCACGGCGGGTTTCGGGACGGCGCGCGCCCGGCCCTTGGCGGCGGGCGCGGAGGCGAACGGGTGGGGCTGCGGCATGGGGTTTTCATGCAACGGACTTACGCAACGCGCAAGCCCTTGATGCGCCGAGGTCGGCCGAGTGTTGCTTAAGTCTTCAATTTCAGGGCGTTTTTGTCTGGCATGCGCGGTATGCCAGAAGCCGGTTGCTCAATCGGGAGGGTCGAGACTCGGTGGCAGTGATTGCAGTCTGGATGGGCATATTCAGAAGGACCAAGCGGGGGTTACGGCGAACAGAGAGAGCCGGCAGATCACCAAGCGCGAGGCGGTCGTCGCGCGCAATTGGTCGCCCGGATCAGCGGCTGGATGGCGGGAACGCAACCGGGTACGGGGCACGGCCGCGGGATCGCTTTCGCCCGCTACAAGAACCTCGCGGCCTATGCCGCGGTCGTCGCCGAATCGAAATCGATGAAAACGTCCGTCTGCTGCGCGTGTGGTGCGCGGCGGATGCCGGTCTCGTCATCAACCCGGATGGTGCGATCGATCAGCTCGAAGGCGGCATCATCCAGGCCGCGAGCTGGGCGCTCAAGGAAGGGGTGCGCCTCGATACGGGCGGCATCAGCTCGCGGGACTGGGAAAGCTACCCGGTGCTGCGCTTCAGCGAGGTGCCCGAGGTGAGCGTGGAGCTGGTGAACCCCTCTGCGGAAAGCCCGCCGCTCGGGGTCGGCGAAGCGAGCGGCGGCCCGACCGTCGCCGCGATCGGCAACGCCGTCGCGCACGCGCTGGGGGCGCGGCTGCGCGATCTGCCTTTGACGCGCGAGCGCGTGATGGCGGCTTTGCTCAAGAGCTGAGGCGACGCGGACGCGAGCCTATCGCGGACCCGGCAGCGTCTTCCGCACGAACGCGGTGCGTTGCGCCGCGCCGGCCGCCATAAACGCCGCATCCTGCCCGGCGAGGATGAACCGCGCTCCCATCTCGATATACCGGGGCATGATCGCTTCGTTGTAGATCCCCGCCATCCCCGGGAACTTTCCGTGCTTGCGGCACGCGGCAATCATCGCGCGATAGGCCTCTGCCACACGCTCATTGCCGAAATCCCCGTGGATGCCCATCTCCGCGCACAAATCATTGGTGCCGATCAGCAGCACATCGACACCGGGTACTGCGGCGATCTCATCCGCATTGGCGATCGCGGTCGGCGTTTCCAGCATCACGATGGTGAGGTTGGCGGCGTTCAGCGCCTTTGCCGCATCCCCGCTGCCGGCCGAACGCAACCCGTAATGCGGTCCGATCCCGCCCATCGAGCGGTGACCCACGGGCGGGTATTTGAGCCGGTTCACGACCTCCCGTGCCTCGGCGGCGCTGTCGACATGCGGCATGACGATGCCCAGCGCACCATTGTCCAGCGCCCGCGTGGCGATCGCGTATTCGCCGTTCGGCACACGCGCGATCGGCGCGATGCCGGCGTCCAGCGCGGCGGTCGAAATCTGGGCGCAGGCCTCCAGCGACATGACGCCATGCTCCATGTCGAGAAACAGCCAATCGAACCCGGCAACCGCCATCGCCTTGGCGATCTCGACGCTGCGCGTCATGCGCACCCCGACACCCAGCGACAACTGGCCTTGTTCGAGTTTCTCGCGCGCAACGTTGCGGACGTCCATTGGTGTCTCCTCTATGTCAGTGTGGCTGTGTCAGTGGCGATGACGGCGCGACAGCGCCGCCAGGAGGCTCAGGGTGCACCTCTGCAGCCTCATCCGCAAGGCGTTGGTGGTGTCTCACTTACAGCAGATTCCGATAAGATTTACCGCTAACGCCAACGGTCATTGCGAGCGCAGCGAAGCAATCTCGGGCCGCTGAGCGCTCGATCGGTCGAGATTGCTTCGGCGCGCAAGACGCTCCTCGCAATGACGCCGTGCCAATAGGCGGGAGACCCTGTCTGAATAGGTCGGCGATAAGCTCGGGTTGCGGGCGATCTCAGCCCTGCGGACCGTGTTGTCATATACGACGATGTCGCGGCCCTCTCCGCCCGCTTGCGGCTACGGTATTCGCGGAACTTGCCAAATTGCTTCAGTCACTCGGGTCCCGAGTGACGAGACGTATACTGTCATTCCGGGGCGCCGGCGAAGCCGCGAGCCTGGAAGCTTTCGCCTTCCAAGCCTGCCCGCTAGAATCTGCGTGGTCGCGGAACGACGTCTCCCAGCCGCCGTAACCGCGCGAAGTCTCGTCCAGCCGGGGCGCCGAGGAGACGCGAAATGACATTACCCCTATCGAGCCGCTTCCAGTTCACCGCGGATCTCAATATCTGCCGCATCCTACACGGGATGTGGCAGGTCTCCGGCGCTCACGGCTCTATCGACCCCGCGCGCGCAGTCGAAGAAATGTTCGTTTATCACGATGCCGGGTTCAGCACCTGGGACCTCGCCGACCATTACGGCCCGGCCGAGGAATTTATCGGAAATTTCCGGCGCCGGTTCGCCGCCCGTCACGGAGCCGAGCGGCTCTCGGAAATCCAGGCGTTCACCAAGTGGGTGCCGCATCCCGGCCGCATGACGCGAAGCGTCGTCGAGGAGGCGATCGGAACCTCGCTCTCGCGAATGGGCGTCAAATGCCTCGATCTGCTCCAATTTCATTGGTGGGATTACAGTGACGGGAGCTATCTCGACGCGCTCAGACATCTCGGCGATTTGCAACACGAAGGCAAAATCCGTCACCTCGCGCTGACCAATTTCGATACCGAGCGGCTGGGCGTCATCGTCGATCGCGGTATTCGCGTCGTCTCGAACCAGGTGCAGTACTCGCTGATCGATCGCCGGCCCGAAATCCGCATGGCTTCGTTCTGCCGCGATCACGCAATGACGCTCCTTGCCTACGGCACCCTCTTGGGCGGGCTGCTTTCGGAGAAATATTTGGGCCGCCCCGAGCCGCGCCGCCCCGAGCTCAACACCGCCTCACTCCAGAAGTACAAAAACATGATCGACACCTGGGGCGGATGGACTCTGTTCCAGGAACTGCTCGGGACGCTGAAACAAATCGCCGACAAGCATCGGGTGAGCATCGCCAATGTCGGGGTCCGCTACATTCTCGACCGTCCAGCGGTAGCGGGCGTAATTGTCGGCGCGCGGCTCGGCGTAGCGGAGCACGTCACCGACAATGCCCGGGTCTTCGGCTTCGCCCTCGACGCCGGCGATCTCGCGATCATCGAGCCGGTTCTCGCGAAATCGCACGACCTGATGAACCGGATCGGCGACTGCGGTGACGAATACCGTTAGCGAGGAGGATTTGCGGCTCGTTGATCCGCCGTCGCGCGGTTGCCCCGCCTCACAAAGGCCCAACTTTAGCGGTAGGATTGCCCCCGTCGGTTGGATCTCGTGGGACGACGCGGAGGCCCGAACATTTTCCCGTATAATTCCCGGTTAGGCGCATTTAATTCCCGGTTAGGCTAAACGAATTCCCGGTTAGGGCTGCTACGGGAATTCGCTAGCAAGTGATTGATTTGCCTTACCGTTTTTGCGGCCAAGAGGGGCTTGCGGGGGCCAAATCGACGAAATTCGCGGTTTCAACGGGAAAAACCGGGAATTCTACCCCACCGGGCTTACGCCCGGGACGGCGTGTGGTTCGTCAGGAACTCCTTGACGCGGGCTCTCGCCGAATTCAGGGCCGCGCCGGTTTTCCACTCTGGGATGAACTCGCAGTTCGGCAGCAGCTTCGATAGCTCCTCGGAGATCGGGTACGGGTGCGCCTCGTCATTGCCGGCCAGCACCAGGCACGGCGTTTGAACCTTGGAGACGAACGCGCGGTCGACGCAGTAGACAAAGCCGGGGGCGTAGAGGTTCCGGCAGAACGCGTCCAGCACCTGCGGGGTGGCCTCCGGGTGGTCCTTGAGCATTTCCGCCCAACCATCGAAGCGGGCGGGGCGGCCGGGCATCATGGCGCCGACGCGCCCGATGGGCTGCGCCAGCACGGCGCTGGCGACGCGCTCGGGCTGAGCCTTGAGCATGTTCAGGATGAACGATCCGCCGATGCACTGACCGTAGAGATGGCACCGGTCGATGCGGAGGTGGTCGAGGAGGGCGATGTGATCGGCGGTGTACCTGTCCCAACCGTCCTGCGCGGTGATCGGAGCGCGGGACTGGCCGCCGGCGTTGCGCTGATCCATCGCGATCACGCGGAAGTTCGCCGCCCACTCGGTGGTGGGGTTGATCGGCGCGGAGGCCTGGCTCCACACGCCGATCACCGACTGCAGGCCTGCGGGCGCGAAGGTGAGGATGGGGAACCCCTGGCCGAACTCCTCGTAATAGATGTGAGCGCCGTGGTGTTCAAAGCTCGGCATGTCGGTCTCCTTTCATGCGGTGGAAGACTGTTTCTAATCGATCCTGCCCGGGGAACAACAGGGCTTGGGCCCGCGGCCGCGCCGGTGTTCGACTGTGTCAAATGATCTTTCGTTCCCTCAAATCCTCAATCTGCGCCGGGCTGTAGCCGAGATCCGCGAGGGCCGCGTCGTTGTGCCCGCCGAGTTCCGGGGCGATACCGACATGGGCGGGCGTTTTGGAGAAATGCCATGGTGAGCCGTGGACTTTTAGCGTCTTGCCGTATTTCGGGTAGTCGATTTCGGTCACGTATCCGTTGGCCAGCACGTCAGGATCGTTGGAGGCTTCGAGCAGCGTATTGATCGGCGCGGAGACAATGTCCGCGTCGCGCAGCCTCGCCACCCAGTCGTCGCGCGGCCCCGTCGCGAACAGCTCATCCAGCATGCGCAGCAAGGTTGCACGCTTTTCGTCGGATGAGACGATCACACCGAGATCGCCGAAGCCGGCCCTCTCGAGGGTCTCGTAAAAGCCGAGCGCGGTCATCGCGTCGCGCCACTTGCGCGCACCGTTCAATTGGAACACCAGCGGCTTGCCCTCCCGGTCGTTGAAGCTGGCGCTGAGACCGGGGCGTTCCGGTGTGCCGGTGACGCGAGCCTGGCCGGTGACCGGGTCGCGGTTGCGCCACATGGTCGTCGTCAGGGTCCAACCCATCAGGCGGATCTGGCCGCCGAGCAGCGAGCAATCGACCTTCTGGCCGATGCCGGTGGCGCGTGCGTAGGTGAGCGCGGCGAGCGCGCCGCCAAAGGCGAGGATGGCGCAGGTTTCGTCGGCGACGGAGACGATGCCGGTAGGCAGATTTTGGCCGGGGGTCGAGTAGGCTTGCGCGATGCCGCCAAGGGCCTGGGCCATCGAATCGGTACCCGGCAGATCGGCATGGGGTCCCTTGGGGCCATAGCCCGAGACCGACATGTAGACGAGCTTCGGGTTCACCCTCCTCAGTTCTTCGTAGCCAAAGCCGTTCTTCTCCGCCGCACCGGGCCGGAAATTCTGCCCGAAGATGTCCGCCTTCGCGACCAGCTTGCGGAGGATTTCGCGCCCTTCCCCGGTTTTCAAGTTCAAGGTGACGCTCTTCACGCCGCGATTGTTGGTTTCGAAATAGGTGCTGGGGAAACCAGGCATGACGGTCGAACCACGAGAATTGTCGCCGACTTCCGGCACCTCGATCTTGATGATCTCCGCGCCGAGATCGGCCATCAGCATATAGGGCACCGTGCCGGCTTGCGCGGTTGAGCAGGCGACGACCTTCACGCCGTGGAGGGGACCATGTGGCTCAGTCATGTCGAACGACCTCCTGTCTTGTTCCGAGCTATGCATTGACACCACCATAGTCGCGGCTCTGGGTGCAGGTCGGGCGTCTCGCTTGTCCCTCGACTGTCATGCGGTCGATAATCGGCCGCGCACCGCAGGGTCACGATACCGGAGAACACGTCATGATGCCTGTCGAATTCGATGTCACGGGGAAAGTCGTCTTCATCACGGGGGCCGGACGCGGCATCGGCAAGGGAATTGCCCGGGTGCTCGCCGAGGCCGGCGCCGACGTCGCGCTCAATGCCCTGACGCCGAAATATGTCGAGGGTACCGCGGCGGAAATTGCGGCGGCGTCCGGACGCCGCGTCGTTGTGTGCCGGGCATGCTCAATAGCTCGGAGGTGAAAGTCCTCTACCCAACCTGATGGAGGTGAAGGGTTAGTGATGCGCAAGGGCTATCGCCGCGAGGCGGGGTCTGAAGGAAGCGCGA
>Ga0137359_10002499_pt1 | contig 14785 bp, 12 predicted proteins | sample Mad1_40_16metaG_FD_108281 | JGI IMG/M metagenome (GOLD analysis project Ga0137359, IMG submission 108281) | Vadose zone soil microbial communities from Angelo Coast Range Reserve, California, USA - Mad1_40_16 metaG | ecosystem: Environmental > Terrestrial > Soil > Vadose zone | place: USA... | reverse complement strand
TTCACCTATACAACAAGATAGCCCGCGACTAGTAGGGCAAGTAAGTACAATATACACTACGGAAAATCTCACCTCGAGTAACGCACAGTACTAAGGCTTGGACACTACAAGACTATCAGATTTAAATACGTAGAGACGTCACATATCGAAGTCCGCTGGGGCGTAGCATGGTAACATGATGAAAAATACAGTACCATATGTGAGAGGATACCACACGGGTTTTCACACCCCACGCGCCCCGGGATAAGAATCAATACGAATCATATCAGTAGCTCGAAAATACCATTCAACACCACCATCTAAATGACGGCACAGAGCGGCTGGAAGGTATCATTTGTTGGTGTTCGCGGCTGTGACTCAGGTCCAGCAAAACAAGAGGGCGTTACTACAGTTGCACGGAGACCGTGGGGTGAGCGCTATAGCCATTTTCAAGTGGTTGGTGTTCACGGAAGTAGATGCGTTGTTGAGGGCTCACTAAGAACGTGTCGGAGTACTTTGCACATTTGTTACTAAGGGTCCCACTCGCACACACTATGTTGTTTCACTCACACTTTTGCTTACATTAGCCCAAATGAGCTCACCCTATGAACAAGGTGATGGGGTCAAGCCGACTCAACGATAAGTCAGAAGGTTGCTTGTGAAAGGTTTCTGAGGAACAGGTAAGCGTGTTTGTTTCAACTTGAATAGTACCACACAAATTAACATAAAGCTAGATAATTTGCCCCTCGCCGTTCTCAGCTGTGCAATAATCGTTAATAGAGTCCAACAGGGTGAATGCCGTACCCGTAGAGTCATCGCCAAGGTGTCCGCCAGAGCACTCGATATCGACCATAACTAACCTGAGACAGAATTAGATGGTAAGATTACTTATATGAAAACGAGACCACGCATTGAGAGCTGCCTTGGAAATCGCATACTTTCTAATCATGAGTGATTACGCTGCGTTAGATAAGGTGTTTTAGTAAAGAATGAAGATAGATTTTTGACTGTGATGCCCACCCACTGGCCCCGGCCGATTGGTAACCGCAGCCTAGTATACTGAGGAAAGCTCTAGATGTGGGTCAGAAATGCTTACAATGATGATGATCCAGCAGAGCGACGACGCCTTTCTGCTCACTAACCAGATCCGATAAACAGAAGTAACCTTGGGCGGTGAGAGAGGTAATCGGTCGTGATGGGAATGTCGACGTGCAGTGGATGCCCGACATGCCCGCACAACTCCACGTCGCTAAATCCATCAACGAACCAGCGGTAGGCATGGGCACCAGGCACCATTCAGCGTGGTCTAAACAGTCTCCAGCGCAAAGAGGAATTGCTTGAAATTCGTCTTGACGTCACAGAGGGTTCCAAGTTAGTGAACGAAGACGGACCTAACGATTTCTTGGATTGACCCGTAATTTGGAAAATTGTGGCTACACGTCTGAACGTAGGTGGTAGTGGTGTCCGGACACAGAGGAATTCGTGCCCAGTTAAATTGAGGGCCGAAGAACTTCACGCGATGTTAGAGACATCAGTTCCGTTGACAACAGAACAGGGCTGGGCGCACAAGAGGCCCTGCGGCCCGGGAAGGTCGCGCGTCAATACTATTGTACGAACATAGAATGGACATAGAACATAGAATTTGCAGTCCGATGACTTCTGGGGAAGTGGCTGATGGCAGAGTGCTCGGCTAGAGTGGTAGACGTCGAGAAGTGGACAGGGACCAGCGGTGGGAAGTCTAGAGACCCAAAAGAGAAGCCAGAGAGCGTGTGAGAGTCGGAGGACCCGGATAGTATGAGTGGGAACGAGAGTAGATGGCCATATGGTTGAGAAACCTTCATTGGTGGCCTCCAGTGAGCAACAAATGCCCGGGCCCAGGCCCAAAACAGGCGCTAATTGGGTAGTGTGCGGACCGGGCGGGCCGTCCTTGCTTTGTCTGGTGTCCTTTGCTCTGCTTAGTGTTTTACAGATTATTTTCTGCTTTCCTGCGCCGTGGAGAACAGTCTCATCCTTGTGACCCCTCATCATTAATGAGGTATGACTCGAAAACCAGATAGCTGCTTCACTTACCGCATCAGAGCCTCAACTGAAAGGGCAGTACACCGAGAAGAATGAACTTAAATCAAGATGCGATCATGCGAATACTACTACGCGGGGCGTTGATAACCAATACAGGACTTTGGAACCCAAATGGCAGAATTTTCATGATGTCCCAATTCACGGTGTACGCAGAAGCGCGAGACACTATGATTGCGACGTGGCTGGGGTCAAAGGTCAAGAGACATAAAGACGAGGCACTTTTCTCCGTACCAATTACATTCGCAGTAACTTAGTATGGATTCAATGTGCACGGCTTTCTCAAGCTCCTGGGCGCAAGACCGAAGGTTGGTGAAGCGGCGTTAGGGTGTTCACTGTGTGCCCATTTCGCGAAGTGTCGTGATCGTCGTCCTGATCATCACGATTTGGGGAGTTGTCTGGGATTTGGGATTCCACTGATATATCAACCACCGCCACTGTGATTGACCTCACGTTTCCGTGGAAAGGTTTGGGTATGTTGTTGAGAAAGTGTGATGACGGATCTTGATCGATACTGGTATGCTTCCAATGACCTTCACGGCATCATACTGTATGTATTGTCTGCCTCGTTCGCATGGTCAGCAGACTCAGCACCGCCATGCCGCCTTGGCTTTCTGTCTTTGGTTCGCGAACTGATGTGTACTGACGGGAAACCGGGAACTATGACGGAACTCACCAACTTCGATGCCACTTGTGGGGAAATGTTAATATAACGGTGGAGCCTGGATCCTCCCTTACCATAGATCGTGCCGCTTATCGTAAACTCTTTCCCATGGCGTAGGGTCTCCTCCCTTGTTTTTCCCGAGGAGAACGTGGCGGAATGGACACATCCCAAGGTCCCTCGACCTTCCAGAAAGCCTCCGGAACGTGCGAGAGGTGGTGCGCTCAGGTAGTGCCCCCCCAAGGAGTTTTCGGTGAGTGTCCACTTAAATGAGAAACAACATCAGGGTCGCTGTACTTTGCCATACATAACGTGCCAATGCCAATGCCCTTGATGATGTGTGAATAGTGTTGGTGATACCTTCTGGGCTGGTATAGAATGTTACGAAAATATGATGCATCTGATGGGGCCCAGAGCATTGAAGAGATAGCGCGAGTGTCGACAGTGATAGAAGTCGTAGACAGAGTAGACCGTTCGAGGTCGCGCGAGTGCGAGTGCTCGAATAAAATGGGAAGTCGGACGAGCTTCGAGAATGGAGGATGATTACTGATTAGAGTCGAGTACATGGTGTTTATACATGATTAGGAGACACAGGGGAAGACAGGACAATACCGTGAGTCGTATGGTACAGACAAAACGCACGATGACAGGGGAGGCGCAAGGATGGGCGTGGCAACGAAACAAAGCCGCGGGCCCGGCGTGTACGAGTGCGTGGAGGTGAAAGCGGCGACGGACAAAAACGGGCGGTTGTCGATACAAAGCGGTGGAGGCGTAGGGGTCGGATGGGCGCTGTGACATACAAAGGCGATCGGGCATCATATGCATAGGGCTATGGTAGCCCAAAAAAGAGACAAGGGCAGAGACACAAGGCGCGCGGACAAAGGTCGGGCGCGAGCTTGACGCCGATGTTGGAGGTGGCGTATTCATCAGGCACGAGGTCGGAGGGCGTATGAGAACATTCGTTGTCTTGTTGAAGAGAACCGTTTCGAGGATGCGTCGACCTTACAGCATACTAGGTAAACATCGGCAAGATTGATGTCGACGACACTTTCTCAACCCCTCTCAGCATGCGCAGACGATGGTGGCTACAGCACCGCCTACAATTTATCGTCTGATGAAACCAGATTGGTGATAGAACACATGGATTACCATGAAGGTCCCTGATGTAGGGAAAATTAAGGCCCAACACCGTGACCGGGCCGCCGTTCCGCCACATGACTTCCACTTCCAATACTCGGAAGACTCGAACGTTTGGGAGTGGCGCATGCCAGCTCCTTCATCTGGTTCATTCTGTTGGCCTGGCATCAACGAAAGCCCACATACGGACCGTATCGTATAACAGGATGTTCACGTTATAATGGAGGGGCTACGCTCAGCATGCGCCCTCTCCATCGTATCAATCAGTCCCAGGCATTGAACTCACGACATCTGATGAGTGGGGTGGGAGATGATTGCAGACTCCAAATCTGGGAGGAATTAGTCTTATTCGAGTCGACATAGACGCCTTGTCCACAACGAACAGCGGCATCTGTCAACCACCATTATGGCTTCTAGTCTTCTAGATCACCTTGGCATCGTTATCTCTGCCGCGTTTGCACTCACGGTCCGACCTTTCGGTTTATAAAGCCTCGCTTGTGGCTCAGAACCTCCCCGCCTCTATTTCTCCGACTCCGTGTTGTTTTTTCCTGTCCACGTCCCTGGACCTACAGCACTAATGGATCAACCCTCTGAGTCACAAGCCGTTTCCCCAGAAATCATCAAAATGTAAGTTCCGATTCGGTGATAGTTGGTGTGTTTTCTGAACATCTAGCAGAGCTTCTCCTCTTGTGCGCTTGGCATAGTCCTAATGTCCCGCATCCCTTATCCTAACAATCAATATAGCTTCTTGGCCCTGTATTCAACTGGGCTCTCTATGGCATTCTCTGCGTCCAGATTTGTACGAGTCCTGTTCCTCGAAACCTCGGCTTCCACTCACCCAGTTCAGACGTATATAGCTACAATTTTCCTGATGATGGGCGACCCTTAAAATGTCTAGGTTGGTCATCGGCGTTTTCTTGGAAACTATGTCTTGAAGACGAGCTCTGAACAGCTTATTTCGTCTTTCTGCTGGAGACCGTTCAAACTGCGCTGACTGGGTGCGATGTCTACTATTGGTTTATCACCGGATATGGCAACGTGGAACGCCTCGCGCATTCCCATTTCGCCCCCATAGACCTTGCCATCATAACCGCGGTCATTTCGCTCGTTACTCAAGGATTCTTCTGTTATCGGATTTGGCTGCTGAACAAAAAGCTTATGTGGATGTGTTACATCATCATTGTCGTATGTATCCCTGACTGTCCCGCATTTCCCGCATTTCCCAAGCCCGTGACGTTTCTGTGATCGTAGGCTTCGGTGACTCAAGCAGTCGCAGCAACGTGGATGGGCATCGCAGTCAGTACTTATTCATTTTCCCTAAACCGCTTTATCTTACACAGCATTTAGTCGCTCAAGGTCGGGAAGTATGTGGTTACCAATACAGCTATGTATGTACGTGCATCTGTTTAAACTCGGTTTAACCGACCTTTCCACCTCATTCCTTGTCGTGTTAGTTATGGGCGATACCGGGTTCCTTGGCGGACATCCTAATCGCGGTGGCCATGACTCTGCTGGTGTGTGGTCACCTTATTGGGCCCCTCACTATATCGGTCTAATCCTTTGTCCCAGCTCAGAAAAGCGGGCAAATTTTCCAACTTCGTGATGGTACGCGTGGTACGACTTACCATTGAGACAAACGCCGTCACTGGTACCTATCTTTCAGCATTCCCATAGCCGTGTTTCTAACTTGTTTAGCCATGTTGGCCATCACGGCCCTTGTGCTTTACGCTGCCTTCCCTGTAAGTCGCACCAAAGAAAAGCACACTATGACCCATCCTCTAATCCCATCATCTCTTTCATAGAATGAGGTATATTATATATACGCGTACGTTCTCTTAGTCTATGGCTCTACGCATTTCCACTCATGTGAGCTGAAGAACTGTGGTTATCGGGAAAGTGTGAGTGACAAGTTGCGTCACTATGCGCTTGGGCCAAAACGCTGACACATACCTCAGGTACTCCAACACGGTCTTAGTGAGCCTCAACAACCGCATCTACTTGCGTGACCACATATCATGTGGACGTGGAAACGCCAAGGTCTTCCCGGTCACCGACATGTCTTTTCCGACCTCAGAGACACCACGGTGTTCTGCCGTACCTGGAACGTATCCGCCAGCATCAGACTGCGAAAGTTTCCCGGTATACACTATATCCGAGCGAGAAGACGTCAATAGTAGTAAAAGCAACGACACTCATAAAAACTGGATACTGGTATGTTTTCCCGTCACGACTGTACCCGATTCCAACGGTTCGTTTTCGCCTTTATAGCCATACACTGGTAAGAAGTGTCATAAACTTCCAGAGGACCCCGAGTGGACGGCAGGCTCGCCTCCCCATCCATACGCACAGCCGAGACGATGAGACGTATGGTTTACGATGAGATATCGTTGCAATGCGGGCTGGAGTTGGCTTCTTCATAGTGTGAGTTTCTTCTACCATATCGGGAGAAGAAATTGGCTGATGGTGTCATGATTCGAATGGCCATTTTTTATGGTCTGTTATAGTGTATCTGTATTTTTAGTTTACGACCAATCGTGCTTATGGTCTGTACTTGCTATATGATTTGCGTCATTTGCTCAGGCTTCTGCGTTTCTATATTATGTAGTGTCCTTGTATTTATATAAAAGCTCGAAAAGAGCGAAAACAGAAGTCAACATACTTGACGGCCATCCGTCGATTGCCAAGGTTCACACGAGTTCCAAAAACCGGGAGTCCCCTCCATCAAGATTTTCGAGTCCATAACCATACCAGGGTGTGCCACAACTTTGTGAATCATGGCATACTGTACTACGAGGTAGAGGAGCGTGGGTTGTACCTCTCCACCATTGAATTGGTATAGCAGATATGGACTCGGTGAAGAAATGAAGAAATAAAGATCACTGGGCCCGGAAATCGAAAACCCAAGTTAGACATAAAATCCACACAAAATTTGGTAAAATTGGGTCAGACATTGAGTCTTTACAGTAATGGAGAACAATAATGGCAACACTGTGGAAAAACTCGTGGAAACCGAGTGGTGGTGGATGGGGGATAAGGATAACTATAAGATAAGATACTTGATCGAGAGTAGATAATTAAGTGAATATACAAAATGACTCTTATCGAACGAATGACTCCTATCATCAATGTTCACCCGTTCTGCTTCTAGAGCCCTCCGGTAAGTTTTATGTGTTCGGTATGCGCCCAGTCTGTGATAGCCACCTAATAGGGTGTCGATTTATAACGACCTACTCCCGGAGGAGGTCCTCTTGGAGATATTTGAGGCTTACCGACAAATCTTCGAGCTCCAGTCCGGTTATGAAATCAAATGGAACAGTAGAGATGGATGGTTCAAGCTCGCACATGTCTGCCTGCGTTGGCGACGTGTTGTGTTTTTGTCGTCCTCTCGCTTACACGTGTACCTCCGATTTACTCCACACCGCCACATGTCTTCGAGCGAATTTATGCTTACTATATTGAGGCGTCTTCCCCGCTTTCCGATTATCGTCGACCATAGAACCTGGAACCGGAACTTGAAGGCAACGAAAGAATATCTAGTAGTTGCCGCTCTCGGACAGCACAATCGTGTTCGCAGAATTGTTCTTGAAAAACCAAGGTTTGGGTCCAAACTTCTCGAGGCGCTAAATCACCCTTTTCCCGAACTGGAAAGTCTCTACATTGGTCTCCGTCACGGCCCTGAGCTTGTTCTTCCCCCCACGTTTCTCTCGGGGTCTACCCCATGTTTACGACAGCTCACATTGCAGGGAGTTGCACCGGAAGGCTTATCCCCGCTATTATCGTCCATGACCAGTCTCGTCGAGCTTACTTTGCGCCTCAGAGTTGTTCCTAGTGCGCCGCCCGAAACTTCACTCCTCACGAGTTTGAAGCGCATGCCGTATCTGCGTCGCCTCGAGTTGGAGTTCGGACTTCGTGACTTTTGTATTAACACTACTCCCAACTCCTCGTCACACCCCGCCAGCGCAGGGAATGTCGTCCTACTCTCAAAGCTCACCCATTTCATCTTTCGGGGTTATGATCTATACTTGCAGATGCTCATGGACGGGCTAGCCACGCCGTCTTTGCAGCATCTAGACGTTCAACATTTTGGGTCGCTCCCTTTCTCGTCTATTTCACGTCTCTGCAAGTTCATCTGTGACATAGAACGTCGATTCATTACTGTTCGCTTGGATTTATTGCATGGGAAACTCGATTTTTCTGAGGAGCCGCTTTCCAAATTCACCGAATCCCAAGCATTTCTAATACCGCTCTGGGGGAGTATCTCGTTGGGGCGGATGGGCAACATGCACGCTGTGCTGTTGTCCGCTGTCGAAGAACTCGACGTTGAGTGGGATGTGCAAGCGATCAGACAGCGACACAACATTCAATTGCGTGGATTCTTCAAACATACAAGGGAGGTGAAGACGATTCAGGTGACATCCGAACTGGTGGTCAATGTTGCGCGTTCCTTCGAGCAGGACGAGTCTCACCTAGATCTTGATCTTCTTCCCGCCCTGGAACAAATCAAAGTCCGTAATAAGGCACCAAACGAACCGAGGAAAAAGGACCCATATGCATCCATCCGCCGTGCCTTTGGGCCACTTATTGCTGCGCGGAAACGGGTGGGCCGACCCATAGTTTTATCATGGACTTATTGAGATATGTTAGCCCACTATTTGACGGTCTGGTAATGGCATTTTCGCTCACCTCAGTATTCGCGCGCATATACAGCACAATACTGAGGCTCCTAAACTACAAAGCTATCGGGTTTATATATGCAACCATATCGTATATCGGAGAATAAAAGTCTGTGCAAACGTGTCATAAAATCGGAAAAATACCCCATACATAATTCCGCAGATGACTGAGAGGATACCCGGGTTTGCTCCTCACGCACAACATTGGTCAGCACCAACTAGAAAGCACAGGCGCATAGGGAAGATAGAGAGACGTGAGAGAATATGGTCTGCATTCCGGTGAACGGTTAGTGCGAGTTGTAGTGTCGACCCGAGAGGGAGAGGGTAGACAAGCAAGGAAGCCTAAGACGGAAGGTCGTGAAGATCGAGTACGCGAATACGGATCACCGAGATATCGACTCGCGAGGGAGCGTCGAGGCCGAGTGATCGAGATCGAGTGAGAGATCGAGATAGTCGAGATAGTCGAAGCCGAGATAGAGTCGAAGTCAAAAGCAGGAGGGGAGTTCGAGGCCGCGCGAGTGCGATCGCTCGAGTCGTTAGTAACAGAGAAAGGGAAAAGGTGAGGTCAGAGGGTCGAAGGTCAGAGTATTTGAGGAGCCGAGAGAAGTCAGTCGACAGACGGAAGAATAGGAGGGAACTGATGCTGATTAGAGACAGAACACGAAACATTTTATAAATGAGCGGCAAGCAACAGGAAGCGGAAACCGAAACACGAGTATAGTAACAAAGGTTGGAGCGCAGGAGATGGGCGTAGCAACAATACATACAAAGGCGAAGATGGGGCGTGCAACTTGAAGTGAACGAAGGGCTGGACAAAGGCAGTCGAGAATGGCGATGACGAACGGGCGCTGCCGTACAAAGATGGTCGAGAACTCCGGGCGCTGTCGAATAAAGACGGGAACGGGGCGTGTAAGTAGTAAACGAGGCATGAGACGAGGGTGGTCGAGAGCGGCGGTGACGAATGGGCGGAGTTGTACAAAGGCTATCGAAGAGGGCGTGGTGATGGAGTGCGATTATCCTAAATATAGAGTACCGAGACAAAGACAGAACAGAAGCACGAGTCTTGAGAATAAAGAGATAGGCAGAGCCGCACTCGGGCACGCGCTCGACACCGAGGACGAAGGTGGCATACACAAAGAAACGAGGCCGGGAGTAGCGCACACGCGTTCGAAGATGTGGCGTATTCGCACACACGAGGTCGAGGGACGGCAATATGCTCGAAAGGGTCAGACGAAGGGGGTAGAACGTGGCGAAATAGGCGTGTTTCGGAGACGTTGCGCAAGTAGCGCACGCACCGGAAAGCCCGGGACGCCTGGACGCCGGCCGCGGCCGCGGCTGTGGTTATGCATATCTACCATTCAACCAGTGATGGAGAAAGTCTTTTAGAAATGAGAGATTCACGGTCGAAGAGGGACCGTGAACGATTACAGTGATATATCAAACGAGGGTATCCATATATCCAGCGAAAAGGCAGCGCGTCCAATCTGCGTCTCCAATCTCGGCTGCCAATGCAACGCCGACACGCAAAGTCGCACCGAATCAGGCCATCATATTTCAATGGCCACCCACTACTACTCGTCAAATCGCATTCCACACACACTTCATCCTATTCGCTCTGTGTAGGGTGGAACGATTCGAGGGTACTTTCCGGGTCGTCTGGAAGTGGGTGGGTTTTCCTAGCGTGGGGCTGGGCAGTAAACCGCGCCAATTAGAAACATGATACATCATCGCTTAGTCGTGGTGACAGCACTTACGATGGACCAGTTAACGCTACTAGTAGTGTCGTCACCTTTGCTCTTTTCCAACTCGACCGCCTGGGGGATGGTGGAGAGCTGCATGCTATCAGTCGTTGCTACTCCCGATCGCGTCATTGTCGTTCCCGTTCCTGCAAACTGAATAGACGTCGCTCCCGTCGCACGAGTCATCGATGGGGCGGGGAAACTTGTGCTATCACCAATTGTGGATTGGTGATCTCGCAAGTAGATGCGATTATTGAGGCTCACGAAGAGCGTATTGGAGTACCTGAAAAGACGTTGTCGGCGGCGCTTTAGCTCACACGCGGTGTATAGTCGTGTCGCTCACATTTTCCCGATGATTTCAGACCTTTCGCCATGTCAGCCATACAGGGACACAGGGTGGGACAAAGGGAACGTACATGTATGCGTAATATAACTGGTCCTGTGAATGTGTAGACCTGGTCAGAAGAAGGACCGTCGCGCATCTCGTTGCAACTTACGGGGAAGGCGGAATAGAGTATAAGTGAAACGATAGCCACGGCAGCTCAATAAGAAGTCAGATGTGCGTTCGTATGGGGTGTGCCGAGAACAGATACCAGTTACTGTGTTCGTCTCGATCGTAAGCCGGACCGTGCGAAGTAATATGAACTGGGGTAATTTGCCAATTGCCCTTCGTAGCTGTAAAGGAATCTCAGTTAAAGGTGTAAACAGTTCAATTGGGTGATGCCGTACCAGCAGCACCATTGACACCGCGATCAGAATGTCCGCAATCGCAGCCGGTATTGACCACATCTGACGACACACTATGAGATCGTATGGCCACTTTACCCGGAACGAGTATGCGTACGAATATAGCTGACTTCGACTCCACATACCTCCCAGTCTTGAGCGTCTGAATGATGGATCAGATAAGGCCCTATACCGCCCTTTGGTAGGAGTGTATATGGTACTCACTGAAATGCTCAGCCACAACCCTCCGCCTGCTTGAGCCAGCGAACTCTGTATTAATGCATCAGGCACATGAACAATGCAGGCAGAGTCGGGTACGCGTACAAGAGCGATGATGAAGCAGAGCCACAAGGATCGTCGTCTGCTCAGTGTCCAAATTTGATAACAGAAGTATGACTGGACGGCAAACGATGTCACCGTGATCACGAGAGCGATATCCACGGGGGAATAATGAGAATGCCCGAGGCGCTCCGGGTCGCCGAAGCCATCCACAAACCAATAGTGAATATCAGCCCCGTTTAGCCCAGTTTGAATGGTCTCCACCACGAACACGGAATACGCTACTCAGAGTAAGACTCGACGTGACACCACGGAGCTTCCGAGTTGGGTTAAAGACTAACCTAGAATTTTAACGGATAGTCTGTCGTTCGGGAAATTGTAGCTGTATACATCTAAGCGTGCGTGAGTGGAAGGAGTCGGGTGTTTCTAAGGGAACAAAGCGTCGTACAAGTCTGGACGCAGAGAACGCCATAAAGAGCCCAGTTGAACAGAGAGCCGAGGAGCTACACGTATTTCTTGTTAGGACACCAGTTACGAGAACAACAAAAGTAGTCAAAACGTACCAGAGGTGCAATCCTGTGAAAGTTCCGTGATAAGATAAACCAGTGATCCAGCACAAAATACTCGAACGCACACTCTCTTGAGTCCCGGGGGAAGGGCTGGTGGCGCACCACTTGGTGGTTCTGAAGACGAAGACATGTGTGAGGGCACAGAAAGGACGACGAGGGGGTGGGAAAAACGAAAGATATGGAGGTGCCCAGAGGCGGGGAGGGCTTTATAGCATGAGTTCAAAACCTAATAAGTAATACATCATCGTGGGGTGACCGAAATGTGGAGGACAAATACATTAACTCCGTCATGCAGCGTCCCGTCCATCCCAGAACATGCCGTTCGCGGGCCGAGGCAAATTCGACATAGAATAGTGCATCTTCGTCGCAGCTTTGATGCCTGAACCAGTGTGAGCAGCTGTCTTCGCTGCCTGCTTGCGTTGGAAAGAAAAGAGATGGCTTGATGGTGGTGGCCTTATCGGGATAACGGGATACGGATATGGATAAGGTACAACCGTAACGGCACGTTGGACAACTTACTCCAAAGGGTCAAGATAACTTACGAGAGAAATGAATTGATGGGAGGCGCCCGACATGAGGTGCCAGAGTCGGAAAACCAGGCTGAGCCTCTCATTACGTGTTCAAACTTCGCATTCGTCTCCGGTTCGTTATGATGTTTCCACTAACTGAACATTGGTGCAGTATCAATCGTTTAGAGACGGTATGAGTTCTAGGAGTAGTTCAAGGTCAGTTTTCAGAATTCAATTTCTGGCTTGACTTCTGGCCCTGGAATGATGGGACGGACGAGCTCGTAAATGCCGTACAGAGGGCCCTTGAGAGACCGGACTCAGCGGAGTGCCATCGTTACTATTTCCCACGCTCGACATCAGATGATTCAGTTCAGGGTCGTGAACGTCTCCATTTGGCTTTGGAATGACAAGTGACGGGATTAATGACTGAACGTAAATCCCAAGTAGCCAAATGGCGAATGGTGTGAAACGAACACAGTTAAGTTGTTACTTGAGAATGCCGTACGAGATATATTTATATCACCACTGAGTTGTGCAATCTCAGGCTCCTAGGATCCTTCTACAGAGCTTTCTGAACGGCATCTCATTCTTCCCATCAGGTACTTTACATCTCCATTAATAGGACCATGTCCTCGAACACGTTTACTGGACTTTGCTCCGCATAGGCAAAAGCGATGTCGGCGGTGTAATGAACTTGAAGCAGGTATGCAGCCTATCGTTCCTACTGCCCAAGTAGGCAGCATGAACAAGAATTTCGCACGTTTATGTCTACTCCAAAGATAAGTATCACAGCGTGCCTACGCTTAAGAGTTGCCTGCAGCGGACGGTTTCCGAGCGCATTCATTATGTTCATGTCCGAATGTTGTCCGAATCAAGAACGCATGGTTGTAGTAGACACTGAAGTACTGAGGAGTTATCTGCAGGATAGGAATCGGATTCCCAGTCGTTTGGCATACACCCTGCCAGTCCGAAATGGTGTCCCATCGGCTCAGACAGAGATTCTGTGCAACTTGGATTCGGTGTACGGCGAAATCACGGTACCAAGCAGCAGAAATTTGTGACATGGACGTCTCCCGCAGACCTCGGGAGCTTTCACTTCGAGACTGAGATCATGCGAGAGACAAAGCGAGAACTTGAACAGGTGCTGGCATTTTCTGAGACCTCGGAATCTACCGAGAACCTTATCGACCGGGCCAGTATCATCTGCCGCTCTTTCTGAGACGGGCAATTTCGGACGGACATTACTGTAGTTATAGGCGAGTTCGATTGCGAAGATCTCAGCAGGAATGAGCTGTCAGATGCAGTGCCAGTGATCAGGTATTGAAACCGACGATGTACTTTACAACTGCCAGTGGTATGTGCCCTCGATTCGCTTCGGAGATTCCACGTCATTCTGTGTTCATATGTTCACACGTTTTCGTTACAGTGTGTAGTCAGCAATTCATTCAGAACCCGCGAAGTGCCGGTATGCAACGACGGCGGCCTGTCCAACTCAGTGAACGTCCGGCGAAACCTGACTTACTGCATTTGCATAAGCCCGCTGATAGGAAGAAGGTGCCTTACTGTACATACGTTCCATTGGTGGTTTTTTGCAACTGAACTTAGTACTAACCTCATCTTTTTCGTGTTGAGCAATAGATTGCAGATGTCACAGAGGTTCCATCTGTTGCCCTTGCTCGTGCATGTACGCAGGGACTCGTGGGCACTGAAAGGCACTGGGTAACCAATCATCGTATCTCTATCTCGGAACGACTGGTAACGTACGAATGCAGACAAGGTGTTCAGCTTTATAGGAACCTTTTCCGAATTCGGATTCGATTCAGAGGAAGTCCAAGGGACTGAGTCGCTCATCCAGGGTATCTACGGTGATAAGAAATGGGATATGCCACAGGTACTAGGCTGGGTGGGGTTGAGCCAGAGATGAACTATCCTCAAGCCAGATTGAAAGAGAGGGGACCCATGAGACGGCAGGGCAGATTGTGGATGTCCTTTTTTAAAAATAAATAAATCTGTGTTCATTACTGGGACCGTTGGTGGACAAGACCAGCCCTGAAGTAGAGTGAGTAGTGAAGGAGACCCCTATAAAGGGAGTGATGACGAGGATGATACGTAGCCCCAGACTGACGCCAGAAGTCGAAACGGAAGTATGACATCGCATTGCGTTCGAGTTCTTCGCAAAATAGCGCTGGGGCTTCTTACAGTAATCGTGGGCTTGACCTACAGCGAAATCCAAAACATCTGGCCACTTTTTCAAAAATTAGACATATAGGACGGACCTTGTCGGACCTTGAATAGAGTTCGGCATGAAATGCCGCTCATTTGATAAATAATTTATTAATAAAAGAATTCAATTTTTACTAGAAATAGGACCAATTTTCGCCATGTAACCACATATTTGAAAAATGCACTTGGTACTTATATATGAACCCAGCTGCCA
>Ga0137359_10002498_pt1 | contig 14792 bp, 18 predicted proteins | sample Mad1_40_16metaG_FD_108281 | JGI IMG/M metagenome (GOLD analysis project Ga0137359, IMG submission 108281) | Vadose zone soil microbial communities from Angelo Coast Range Reserve, California, USA - Mad1_40_16 metaG | ecosystem: Environmental > Terrestrial > Soil > Vadose zone | place: USA... | reverse complement strand
CAACGCCTCTCGCCATGGACGTTATTTCGAGCTCCATTTCAATAACCGCGGCCGCGTTAGCGGTGCCAAGGCTCTTACCTATGGTCTTGACAAGTCCCGACTGAACCGCCTTAGTCACGAGGAGCGCACTTATCATGTTTTCTATCAGCTACTGGCAGGTGCGACCCCTACCGAACGTGACCTCTTTGATTTAGAGGATCCGTCTGAATATGCCCTCTTGGCTTCTTCTGGTACTTATCGCCTTCCTTCCGGGCCATTCAGTGACGATGCCATTGCCATGGACCAATTACGGGAAGACATGAAGGCATTAGGTTTCAAGCCGAAGCACATGACTTCTATCTTTAGCCTTCTTGTCGCCATTCTCCTTCTTAGTAACCTCCAGTTCGCGGAGGGTGATGCCCGTGATGTCCCTGCTTATGTCACAAATATGCCTGTCCTCGACCACATCGCCAGCCTTCTTGGCATCTCCTCGGACGACCTTGCGCAAACATTGACAAATAAGACGAGCTACGTTCGCAAGGAGCTTTATACTGTTCTCATGAACGCGGATCAAAGTTCTTCGCAGCGGCATCATTTTGCTAGGGACTTATATGCTATCCTTTTCGCTTTCGTTGTGGAGACCGCAAACCACAGGATCTCTCCAAATCTGCAGGATTCTCTTCCTAATTCGCAAATCATTTTGCTGGATCAGCCAGGCTTTCAGTCTCGTGGACCATCCTCCAGCGGCTCTGTAATGCTTGGGGCCAGTGCGCCACTTGTCCATGCATATGGTCAAAATGGCTTTGATGAATTCTGTATTAATTTCGCGGATGAGCTTCTACATTCTTTCGTGATTAGGGCGACATTCGAGGACGCCGTTAATTACAATGGTCATATAACTGGCGATGGCGTCTCATTACCATCCGCCACGACAGCGGATAATTCCGCATGTGTGGAGTTGATTCGTGGTGCGCAACTCAATGAGCGAGCTCACAAAAAGCCAGGTGGCATACTGGGTATCCTCTCCAAAGCCTGTTCTTCGTACAAATCGGGCAAAAGCGGTGACAAGAGGGATGAAGACCTCTTACAGGACATGACCACTCGGTTTGGAGTACATTCGTCTTTTGATGCTAGTCCCAGCGTCACCGGTAATAGGGAACGTAATCTCTTCGGCATCAATCACTACGCTGGAAGCTGCCACTACGACGCTACCGGCTTTGTCGAAAAGGATACGGACATCCTAGATTCGGCTTTCGTCACCCTTCTTCGTAACTCTAGCGATCCGTTCATCTCAAAGCTTTTTGCTGGACCAAGCTTAGCTGCCGAGAAGCACAGCAAAGATGAGAGCATGATAGTCCAAGCACAGGTTTCATCGAAGCCACTTCGTCACCCTTCCCCCGTCACGTCACCTAACCGAGCCGAGGCGGACGAAGAGCATCCCCATCTTGACCCATCAAAGGTATACCCAGTTACCACACAGCTCAATTTTACATTATCCGAGATTATTGCGACTTTGGATCGTACTCGCTTGTGGATGGTGTCATGCATTCGACCCAATGATTCCGGTTCTCCCAATTCATTCGACAAGCGCCGTATCAAGACGCAAATTCGTTCTCTGCTACTCTCGAATATCATAGCGCGTCGGAAAGTTGAATATGTTGTCGACTTTGATCATAGCGATTTCTGCGAACGCTATCTTCCAATGACGTCTGGTTCTATCGAGGAACGTCTCTGGCAATGTATTCGATCAAACGGCTGGACGGAGGGTGCCGATTTTGCTCTCGGGCATAGGATGATCTGGCTAGCGTACAGCGCCTGGAAAACAGTGGAAGATGGCCTGCGTTCTTTGGAGAAGGAGGTGCGGAAACCATCACCGGAAGCAGATGACGAGAGCAATTACCCTGATGACAATACCGAATATACCCACCAAGAACCGGGTTTTCCTCCACAGAACGCTTACTATGGCCAGAGCGAGGACAACCTCCTACTCAACCGTGTTGCTGCTGATGGAACGCGGTATCGCGATCCTAACACTCAATATGGACAGGGCGGCCTTTTGACGCCAGGCTTATCTGTTCCCCAATATAAAGAAGACGAGAGTGGATGGGGATCTGACTACGACAAGAAAGAGGTTCTAGAAGGTTCTCAGGGTCAATCCAAAGAGGGAGAGCTAGTTGTCAAGGATGCTCCGAATACTATCGAAGAGGTTCCTACAAGTCGTTCTCGCAGATTTTGGCTATACATTGTCTGGGCAACTACCTGGTGGATCCCCTCTTTTTGCCTCTCTTCTGTTGGGCGTATGAAGCGTCCTGACATTCGCCTCGCATGGCGAGAAAAAGTCACGATTTTTTTCTTGATCTTCCTTATGAACGCCATCGTCATATTCTACATCGTTGAATTCGGACGCCTCCTCTGCCCAGATTTCAATAAAGCGTGGTCAAGCTCAGAGGTCGCTCAACATACTGGCCAGAACGATTACTGGGTGGCTATACAAGGTCAAGTCTACGATGTTACAAATTTCATCCATCGGCAACATAGTGACATCTCGGGTGAACCTAGCAATGCTCAAGACACTTTGGACACTCTCGCTGGCCAAGATCTGACCGACTATTTCCCTCCACCTCTTGTTCTTGGTTGCCCGACTCTGGTGAAGAACCAGAATCTCGTATTCCAGTATCAGAATTTCACCCCTCTAATTCCGACCGCTGTACACACCTCTGGCGCCCTGCAGAGTGCCCAAGGCACAAAACTCGACGCGTCTGATTGGTATACATCGCGATTTCTTCCCACGATTAAACAATACCGCAAGGGCCCTTTGGTTTACAGCAGCAAGGCGATCAATTCTGCAGCGAACGACGCGACTAACCCGAGGTCAGTATGTTTGAGATGCCCGCTGCATCGCTTATGTCTTTTTACAGGGTATGGGCTATCTGGGAGAAGTCTATTTATGACCTCACAGACTATTTCTACACTATCAATGCCAATCAAGGCAACACCGGTCCTTACACGTTTTTGAATAGCGATCTTACCGACATCTTCCAGCAGCAGCCGGGGCAAGATATAACAAAGCCACTCAATGCCGCACTAGCGAAATTAGATTCAACAACTGCTCAAGAAAACATACAATGCCTGAAGAACATGTTTTATGTCGGAGAACAAGACTTCAGGAAGGAGGCGCGATGTCAGGTGCAGAATTATCTCCTTCTCGTGGTGTCGAGCATTTTAGTCGCTTCAGTGGCTGTCAAGTGTGAGTATTCACACGATTTTCCTTTGTCCATTGACCTATAACGGGTATAGTTCTGGCTGCTCTCCAGCTGAGCGGAAAGCGTAACCCAGAAATGCTCGACAAGTTCGTTATCTGTCAGGTTCCTTGTTACACTGAAGGCGAGGATTCCCTTCGTCGAACCATTGATTCACTCGCAGCTCTTAACTATGACGACAAGCGGAAGCTGCTTTTCCTAATTTGCGACGGCAACATTATCGGAAGTGGGAATGATAGGACGACGCCGCGAATCGTGCTGGATATCCTCGGAGTGGATCCTAAACTCGATCCCGAGCCCTTGTTATTCAAATCAGTTGGTGAAGGTTCCCGTCAGATCAACTACGGCAAGGTCTACTCTGGGCTTTACGAATTCGAGGGTCATGTCGTACCGTACGTTCTCTGCATTTGTTCGTTTTCGACTACTTTCTTACGAAATCATCAGTTACATGGTTATAGTCAAAGTCGGAAAGCCAACCGAGCGCTCAAAGCCTGGCAATCGTGGAAAGCGTGACAGTCAAATACTACTCATGCACTACCTCAATCGAGTTCATTTTGACAACCCAATGGCGCCACTAGAATTAGAGATCTATCATCAAATGCGCAACGTTATTGGAATTGACCCCGCCTTTTATGAATATATCTTCACAGTCGACGCAGATACTGTATAAGAGCTCTGTTGTTCTTGGGGGACTGAAACTGACTATTGTGGCTTCTCAGACTGTCACCCCCGACTCCCTCAATCGTCTCGTGGCCTCCGCTGCAGATGATTCGAGCATCATTGGAATTTGTGGTGAGACTCGTTTGAAAAACGAAGAGGACTCCTGGTGGACCATGATCCAGGTAATGGTTCCATTGGTAATAACCACGTTTCATCACATCATTAATCAGTACAGGTTTACGAATACTACATCTCCCATAACTTGTCCAAGGCATTCGAGAGCCTTTTTGGCTCTGTGACTTGTCTACCGGGATGTTTCTCGATGTACCGCATTCGCACTGCGGACAAGGGCCGTCCGATCATTATTTCCAACCGGATCATTGACGAGTACTCGGAGCCAAACGTTGACACGTTACACAAGAAGAACTTGCTGGCTCTTGGCGAAGATCGTTTCCTCACAACTTTGCTCATGAAGCACTTCCCAACTTTCAAGACGAAGTTTACACAGGATGCGAAAGCTCATACCGTTGCCCCGGAATCTTGGCGTGTATTACTTTCTCAGCGACGTCGTTGGATTAATTCGACTGTGCATAACCTCTGCGAGCTTATTTTGCTTCCGGAACTGTTCGGTTTCTGCTGCTTCTCCATGCGGTTCTTTGTCTTCCTTGATTTGTTGGGCACGTTGGTGGGTTTTTTTTTTTGTCTACGACCAGCCCAACGTTCATGACTTTTCCAGATTCTCCCAGCGACTGTCGTCTACGTAAGCCGCTGAACACTTCACTGCTTGATTGATTACATAACCTTCGCAGTTGGTTTACCTTATCATCATCGTTGCTACTGGAAACTCCGCCTTCCCGCTCATCTCTGTTATGATGATCGCGGCAGTATACGGGCTACAGGTCAGTTTGTATCGAAATCTCTTGGGCAGTTACCGATCTCCTTTAGGCGCTTATCTTTATTATCAGGCGAGAGTTCATGCTGGTCGGCTGGATGGTCGTCTATCTCATTTCGTACGTGTGTCATCATGAAAATACAGTGGGCGCTAACACCGCATCATAGCTACCCGGTCTATAGTTTCTTGCTACCAGTCTATTCTTTTTGGTGCATGGACGACTTCGGATGGGGTAACACGCGTCTGGTCATCGGTGAAGGGAACAGCAAGAGGGTGATCATGAACGAAGATGAGAAATTCGACGAGTCCATGATTCCGCTAAAGAAATTCAGTGGTATGATCCCCGGCTTGGTGCACGAGACGAGTGTTCATACCTTCTTGCAGAGTACGAGGCCGAGGCGTGGGAAACTGGGTCTCATCGCTCTGAGGAGACCTACCGTACGGGTTTAAGCAAACCACGAACTCATGCGCGATCTGGTAAAGAGTCATCACACAGCAATCAGCATACTTCACAATCCGGTGACTACTACCGTGATACGAACATCATGTCGAATCACAATCTTCGCAACAAACCATCCTATAGCAACATTTCCCAATATGCTGGTCAGCCAACCATGTCGCATTATGGTGGCGTCCCTCGACTTCCTCCAATGCCACTTGGAGGCGGCTTCAGTGGCTCAGCTACCGGTTCAGACTATGGTGGCGCGATGCCTATACCTGCATTGCCATATCAGAACACGGGAAGTATTTATGGGATGCCATCGGTTGGGGGGCCACCGTCAGGTGTGATGATGTCTGGGTTGAACATGTTTGGTGGCCCTTTAGCTGGTGGTTTGTCGCCGTCTCAGTCGGCTCTAGGTGCGCCCTTACCCTCGGCTGGGATGGACCAACGGCCACTGTCGACGTTCTCATTTGCGACGTCCGTTAACCCATTTGCGGGCCCGAGCCAGAATCCAGAACCAACCGATGAAGAACTATTCCAGGCTTTACGGAACTATTTGAGTACACAAGATCTGATGACTGTTACGAAGAAGTGGGTGATCTTGTCTATTGCTGACTCTGCGACTCACTCCCGAATGACAACCCAGAACCGCCCGTGAGGCGATTATGGCCCGCTTCCCTAAGGCCGATCTCTCGTCCAAGAAGGTATTCCTGAATGAGTCGATCGACAAGATCCTGTCGGAGTCGTGAGGACCCTTCTCTTTGCATCTGTACGAGTTATTCCACGCATTTTTGTCTTGTCTCGCTACACTCGGCTAGCTATCGTATCACCACGGACGAATCGATAATCCCCTCCTACCTTGCTTCCATCACCAGGATTTTTACTGTCATTCTGTTATATTTGCTCCTCGCGCACGCATTGGACCTGCACTACGGACTTATTTTGCATATTATTAGTTAACGATATAGACTTTGATGTCGTGTCGAATATCACTTGTCGTGGGTAATACATACGGCCATTGCGGTCCGGGACGTCCCGACTCCTGTCACTACATCTACATCGCCATTTACATACACGTCCACATCATCCACGTCCACTCCTGATGCCCGGGCCTGTTGTGTACGTCGCCGTGGCCATTAGTGCCGTAGCTGCAGTCATAGTCTTCAAAGAGGTCTGTGTCCTTTTTCAACCCTAGCCCCTCAATCCATTTTGCTTATTGTTAGCCATCAGTTCGTTTACGATCCTCATTTTCGTCCCAAACTATCCGCTTGGAGAGAGGGTCTAGCTTCCCGTCAGCGTCGCAGGGCCAGACCTCATTTACGCAGCTTATCGTCGACTCCTTCTGATAGTGAAGACGAAGGCCAACAACCTCTGCAACGAGGTATGCTGGGAAAAAGCAACGATTTGGGGCGATCCGAATACACTGCCTCGTCGCAAATTGAACTACGTGAACTAATCGCAAGCGAGGTTGAGTCTCTCAGAAGCAGCGGAGAGGAAGCGGACAAAGCAAGCATCCGCTTCCGGCATAAGAGGAACTCGCACGATCGCCGTGTTGACAATGTTTGTTGTCTAGTCTCTACTAGCACTTTCGTCTTGCTGATCACGAGAATTATCTTACATTGTCACAGCCTAGACACACCTTCGGCTCAAATCCAACTTCCCAAACTCTCATCTCATTAGATGGCTCCACCCAAACGGGAGACCCGAGTGGTCGCATATTGGAGCCTAACCACGTACAGTCCAAAGTTCCCATCCCCTCTCCCCTTCTCTCGCCTCCAACTAATTCGCACGAGCAAACCCTCATCCAAACCGTGCTACAGGATGAGGTATCTAAACTCGATGGCACTCTGATTTCTCCCAACTCACGGAGGTCCTTCGATCCGATAACTACACACATTCAGACGCCCAAACTCTCCGAGAGGTCATCAACCCCTGGATCCGTCGATCTCCTTACACATACGCCAAAGGGGGCGACCCTCCTAAGAAGTCCTGGGTCTCCTTCTCATCGGACGACTTCATCGGACGTGCTATCGGTTGATCATTATCTTACCCCACGTGACCAAACACTTTCACCTCGGAGTTTCAACGGTACTCTCTCTCCGGCGCTCTCTAATCTGAGTACGGAGTTCCTATCCTCCCCATTCTACTCACCACCTGCGTCCCCGTCCGTCGATGTGGTGAGATATCGTGGCGAGTCGACAGAAACACCCAATAATGATTCTGTGCAACAAAGCAATACCCCTGGTGCTCCCCCAGGCGTTGTCGAGAACCCGCTCCCAGTCATCGGTGCAATCAGCGCGGACTCAGAAGTTTTCTCTCTGCTGTCGCAAGTATCTAGTGATACGGACTCGGATGAAGGCGATTATGATAGTGCCTCCATGCTTGGGAGTGAGATGTCCAGTTGGGCGAGTGACTTTGCTTATGGTGAGGGGACGACACAACACACGTAAAGCAGTCTTTCAGAAGTCGTACAATTTTGTTACACATTCAACGCCGAGTCTAGTGGACCCCATTGGTAAATGATTGTTCATGTGGTTAGACTGGCAACTCGTAAATGGATACTTGGTAGTGACTACCGTTGTACAGTATGATGAATTAACTTGGGGTCATTGTGGTCATATAGCATTTTACGAGCTACACTATGTATTTGACCTTGCAGCCTAATTGAAGGTCATGAGAGGTGATTAGCCTCATACCGTACGAAATTAGCTCCACGGCCGGGCGACATTAGACACGCCGAATCGATTGCAACTGAAGTGCCCAGGCGATTGGCTTTCTAGCCTTCAACTTCCAGCTTCAAGCCTCGTTCAAGTTCAAGTAGCAAAAAGCATCTGGCGACACCTAGCGACAGGACGAGCCCCCAAGAGAGGCCCCACGGGCGTGTACACTGGGAGAATCTGCGGAATCATCCACCACATGAGTGTGTGAGTGCCACTGCAGCTTGGGCAGAACGAAGTATCAACGCAGAAGTGGTTTATGGCGACGATCGCGGGCAGACTCTCGAATTGCCAGTAGTAAGCAAACGAAGACTAGCGGATACATGTGTATGTGCGAGTAAACTTCCACGATGGCTTATGTCTTCGTTCTCGTTGTCGCCTTGCTAATAAGTTTCGCTTTTTCGATGGCAGCCATGGACTGCTGGACGAGATTTCGTTTGTAGTCAACAATGGTGATGTCTTCTTTCGTGAGATTACGGATCTTGTGATCCGCAACTTCCCAGAGCTCCTCAGCTACCTGGGAGATGAGACGGAAGTCGTGTGAGACAATCACTACACCGCCTTCGAAGTCCTTTATAGCACGAGCAAGCGCGTCGATTGATGTCATATCTAAGTGGTTAGTTGGTTCGTCTGAAAGCATAGAATGACAGTAAGAAGTCAGGCTCTGAACGAAGCTAACAAATGCTTCACCGAGAAGAAGTATGTGAGGGTGTTCCATCGCAAGTTGGGAGAATACGACGCTAGACAAAGTCAGCTACACAACTAAACATGGTGCTGCCGCGACGCACCGATTGCGTAAGCCATCGGAGAGCTGTCGGATCGGCGATGTCTGATGGGAACCCGAAAGACCGAATCGACCCAATTGAGCACGCCACGCCTGACCGGGAGTGAGCAGCAAAGCATATAACGTTGGAATAAAGCTACCTGCACATCCTTCTCCGGGAACTTCTCGGCAAAGAGTTGCTGGAAATATTCAAGGGGTGGTTGATTATATGGCAGTTGATCTGCGGAGTGTTGAGAATATTTTGCGAGCTTGAGGTTGGCATGCTTCGAAATGGTGCCCTGAACTGGCTGTAATATGCGCGTGATCATATTGAGAAGCGTCGACTTTCCAGTGCCATTGGCTCCTAGAATAGCGATGCGTGAATCCATGCTATACAGACATTTGTAAGTCTGATAAGCGAGAGACACAAATGAACTTACTCTATGCCGAACGATAACTTCTCGTATAGGAAATCTTCCTTTTTCCCTGAATATGAAAAAGCAACTTCGTCGAAAGCCAAGATCGGAGGGGGGAGTTTCCGAATGTCCTCAAAGCGGAAGTTGAGAGGCTTTGGTATTTCAACTTTTTCGATGAGTCCCGCAGCTTCCATTTTGTCAATAATTTTCTGTTTGGATTTGGCTTGCTTGACGAGATTAGCGTAAGTACCAGCCGAGGCTATGAATCTGCCGTGGACACGTTAGAAAACAACCATTGTCAAAGGAGTACATCATACTTCTTGATGTGAGCTATTTCATCTTGCTGCTTCTGATATGCCTTCATTTGGTTGACCTCATTCTCTTTTTTTGTCCGCACATATATCGTGTAATTACCGGTGTAGTAGACCATTTTTTTCTTGTGTGTCAAATCCATGATATTCGTGCAGACGGTGTCCATGAAATCTTGTGAGTGTGACGTGATGACAAGGATGTGTTTGTAGGTCGACAAATAAGCCTCCAACCAGACGACGGCACCCAAGTCCAAATGATTTGTTGGCTCGTCAAGCAGGAGTAGATGAGGCTTGATAAATAAGGCTCGTGCTAGAGCAACACGCATCCGCCAGCCTCCTGACATGTCTTTAGTTGGCTTCTTCATCATCACCTGAGAGAATCCAAGACCGTGTAATATACTCCCTGCTTTGGCCTCGAAAGTGCTTGGGTCCATCTCTTCTAGTTCTTCGTAGACAGCGTCCAAAGCGAGTTCGTCTACATATTCAGCCAGTGACAGTTCTTCAATACGAGCTTCGAGTCTCGCGACCTTCGCCTTCGCAGAGGCAACAATAAAGTCAAGTGCATTCACTTCGGAAGGCTCAGCCTCTCCACGGACAAGATAAATGTCTATATGAGGCGGGAGAGATATGTCTTGTGAAGCGATAGATTGCAGGAATGTCGACTGGAAGTGGGTGAGACGGCATTGTTGAGAATATTGGGTCCAAGACACACCTTCCCTGAACCATTATCCCCAAGAAGACCATATCTCTGGCCGTAGTTAAGGGCAATCTCGGCACCCTCGATAAGCAATCTGCCATGAAAAGACAGCGTATAGGCATCGATCTTGATATCTCTCCCCTTAGGGTCAGATACGAGCACACCTGTTGCGCTCCTTGAAAATGGCCAAATTTAAGGGGCACAATAAAACGTAAAATAGATAATGCTGACCTCTCGGTAGCTATCTGTAGTTTTGCCATTGACGTGAGATCCTCTTGGCTAGTAGCGGCCGATAGGCTAGTCAACGGGGTGTTAATGGAGCTTCCGCCATTCGTTGAACCTGGTGGAGTAGACGAAGTGACAGAAAACGTATTAGACTTAGCGGCCTGCTTGGCAGCTTTTTCAGCAAGACGCTTTTGCTTTGATGCAGACGGCGGCATCGTGGTGGTTAGAAGGACAAGATCGATTGGAAGGAAAATATCAAGAATCTAAGCCCTAACCCCAGGACAAGGGCGCCCTTTGGCCCTGCTTTGTTCCCGTAAGTTACTCTCTCAGATCCTTGGCTTGGGCCAGCAGGCCCCACATGTCTGAATCTCTGAGCACAGAGCTCTCTTATGGCGAACCGCTGTGAGTGTAAATCTGGCCCAACAATGTATCTCACCTTGATAGTCGACTTGATGCCGTAGTGGCAATCCCGCGGAGAGTGACACGCTTAGCATCCCGAACGAGCGTGAACCTATTGGAACCACAGAACAACTCCCCGACTCTTCCGATTCACTTTCTTCCTTCACGGTTCCGGAATCACAGATTGAAAACAGACTCTCTGTCGTTTCTGCCGCCTCGCTCGAATCAAGGCGACGTTCTCGCCATCAGAATGGCAGACACGGCCACATACATCGCGACCTTGCACATATGCTCTCCGTATCCGCGCGTGATGCCAAGGAGCTCAGGCGCGGTCTCAACGCTTCCTTCAACAAGCTAGATCAGTCGCGCGAGCGAGCGTCCCATGCCGAAAAGCTCGCGCTTGATATGCTCCTTCGTGTACGTGAGGCCGAGGAGGAGAGGGAAAATGCGATGCGTGAAGCCTCCGCTGTTCGCGAAGAATTAGGAAGATACAAGGCATTGCTGGAAAGCGCACATGGAGAGATTCGACGTGGGCAACGTTTACTTCAAGATCAAGAGCACTTGCGTGATGAAGCTGAGACAGCTGCAGCCCGCGCTCGTGACAATGCCAGACAATTGAAGCAGAGGCGACAGATTGAACTAGCCAGGGAACAAGGACGTAAAATGGGATACAACGAAGGCATTCAAGCAGGTCAACGCATTGGATATTACGATGGCCAGAGTCCTGGCGACGGTGCAAAGGTCTACTTCAACGAAAGCCCTAGATTCCGTGAGATTTTCGACGAGAGCAATTATCCTCTCGACAATTTCGATCACCCTCCGCTTGTCCAACCGAATCTATCGCCTCCAAATGACCCAGGGGACCAGCCACTTGCACCGCAGGCTATCCACCTACCATACACTGGCTCGCAAGCGCAATACGAAGAAATTCCTCACAACACCTCAATGCCACCGCCCGTACCTGACACATCGCCTCTAAGAGCAGCATTGCACCCGCCGTCGTCTGACTCATCTAGTACAACCACCCTTCCTGCTGCCCCCATACCTCTTCATGGGTCATCTCGCGGTCCACCAACCATGCCAACCATCCCAGAGGTTAGAAGCATAGAAGCAGCTTCTACGTCTCAGAGGTCTAGGTCTTTGAGAGACTCCCCGAGGATGCACGGTTACATTCAGCCGGCTCCCCAGGCACCTGCTCACAACGTTGTGCTCCCTTCCGTTCCTCATCTCCAGGATCCTGCTACTTCTGAGCCGCCTCCTGGAATCGTAGGGATTACTCCACTAATTCACAGGCCGTCTTCGCCCAACGACATTGTTCCTTCGATTGTTTATCCTCTACAAGATCATGCCGCTTTTGAACCGCCCCCTGGAAGTGTGCGGGTGTCGCCTGTGCTTCCCCAAGGCATCATTCCTCCTTCGATTGTTCCGCCCTCACAAGATCGTACGGCTTTCGAGTCGCCTCCTGGAAGCGTGGGGGGGCCATCTGCACCGGCTCATCCGGCTTCTGCCCGTGATGCCGTCCTTCCTTCGATCTCTCCTTCCCTACAGGATCATGCTGCATTCCAGCCACTCCACGGAAGCGTGGGTGAGGTTCCCTCCTCGCCTCTCAGTGCACACACCCAAGGACCCGTTTATGCAATGCCCTTCCCACGTGGCGGCCACGATCACTTTCTGAATACAAATGGTGCAATAGTCTCCGAAGGAATCCACAGTCCTACGCAAGAACGCTTTACAAGCGCCATTGAAGCCACATCGAATCAATTACAAGGACACCATGCAAACGCTCCCGGGAATGCTCCAGGTATCTTGCAAGGAAATTTCCCAAGCGCCTCTGAATATGCTCCAAGCCAATTACGAGAACGCTTCCCGAGCACCCACTCTCGTACAACCTCTCGCAGCCGTGCCGAGAGTATGCAGCTCGCGGACGAACTGCGAAACCCAGAACCCTTAACAAGAGCCAACAGCAGACCAGTGCGTTCTTTCTTTGACTTTGGTTCCAATAGCCACTTATGGGCGTCAGGGTGGCTCGACACCGAAGCGAGATGGCCCACCAAAGCGACGTCCTATTCCCCAAATGCCGGCTCCCCTTGCTCCACAAGCCGCCCCGAACATGTCATACGGGCAAGCATTCCAGAGTAGCGCCCGTCACGGGCGACCGCCCGGGTTCGACTACGGGATGCCGAGTGATACAGGCATATATGCCAATCAAGATACTACCACGGATCGGCATCATTCTCCTCCACGAGTTACACCAGGTCTAGCCGAGCGCCCCGTATGCATGCATTTACTTCATCTACCTTTCATACCATGCTGACTTCCGTGTTCGCATCGACAGATAGACAGTGCATCAACTCAGCGTTCGGATGCAACACCTCGTCTAAGTTATGGCGGGCAACGCCCGGTCCCTAGCACCGTTCGCGACTCACGTTCACAAGCGGCTCCCATTTTCATACCAAACGATCCTCCCACTAGGCAGCAGGCAGAACTTCAGAACCGCACACCCAGAGTACACGTACAAATCCCTCCTACAGCGTATTTTACTCCAGACCCTGCATCTCAGCTAGCCAATTCACCCACAGTGCATGACCCAATGCCACCTACTGACAATTATTCTCCCGGCGCGGCTCCATCCAGTCCCAATCCAAATGTATCCGACTCACAAATGCAGTCGCCACCCCGTTATCCCCCGACCCTTTATAATGAACCCAAGTTACAGCAGCAGTCCTCCAGGAGTGCTGATTACCGGGAGGAGCAGACAGCGTCATCACCCACATTACCTGTCCCATCCCGAAATTCACGGGCTACCATGGTTCCTCCCTCAGTGGTCCCTTCGCGTAGAAATTCCTACGCTACAAGGCAGGGCATAGCAACTGATACTCCACGCACGCCCACCGATGCCCTCCCCATCCCGCCACCGTCCTTGTCACCTCACCCGAGTCCCGCGGTTTTTGCTCGACAAATACCCCCGCCACAAGGTGCTGTGACGTCTCCCACCCCAAGACGTCCTTCCTCCCCGACCCCATTGCCCAGAAACTCATCCCCCGCCCCTCTACTGCGGGCATCATCGCCAGCTCCATTGCCAGTACGGTCGCCGTCAATGCGGTCTGCCAACATTCACCGGAACGCCTCGGACGTCTCACTTCCAGGTGCACCTCGCTCGCCGTATATACATTACAACCCGAACCTAGAAGCTGACATTGCCGTTTTGGCAAACTCCAGTGCTGAGAAACTGACAACTCCGACCTGGTAATTGAACTTATGACTATATAAGCTCTCGATCGCTGTCTACTTCTCTAAGTTATGTGCAACGCGCTGTTGACGAACGACTGCGCGAATATAATGATTTGTGATTTGATTATTTAGTATTACACAATAAGCAATTTGAGGAGTCATCTTGTCATCTCCTCACTCCTTTACCCTCCTCAATGCCGGTCACCTACTCTCGATCTCCCTCTACACAAACACCGTATCTCACAGACATCGTTGACGTGGATGAGTCTATCGTTCTCTCCGACCTCGTCCGCTCAGGTGAAGTCTCACGGCTCCGCCGCCGTGGCGCAATTGCTATACGGGACTCGATCTCCCCACAGTCGCCAGCATCTCCGAGCAGTTCCGTGTTTCGTCGGCATTCTTCTGCACCGTTTCTACCGCCACCCCACCCAGGACCTGACATCTCAGAAAATGAAAATGACGACGATGACACCGAGCACCAACAAAGCGGTGTTAGCAGATGGTTTGCCCACTTTCGACGCAGTTTCGAAGAGCCGCCAACAAGCGGTCTTGACAATAACGCGGGTTCACGCTCGTTCACGCTGGTGCCTGAAGGCCTTCCTCGAGACAGGGATGGGGACTCTTCATCCTACGTGTTGTTCTGCGGGGGGAGACTACGCGACTGCGACTGGTCTAGCCCCTTTAACCCACTCGAAACCGCGTCTCCGCGTCGTGTATGTGCGTTCAGACCCCCGCCGCCTACGCGGCGGCCTTCACAGCCGCGCGCACGGCGCACTAACGGCTGCGGGGTATTAGTCCAT
>Ga0137359_10002495_pt1 | contig 14798 bp, 20 predicted proteins | sample Mad1_40_16metaG_FD_108281 | JGI IMG/M metagenome (GOLD analysis project Ga0137359, IMG submission 108281) | Vadose zone soil microbial communities from Angelo Coast Range Reserve, California, USA - Mad1_40_16 metaG | ecosystem: Environmental > Terrestrial > Soil > Vadose zone | place: USA... | reverse complement strand
CGCGAGAATCAATTTTCTGGCTGGTGTAATAGTGACAGAATGGATAACTGTGACAGTACGACGTTCACGTGACAAGACTTTGTTCTATCCCATTCGTCATGGTCATACCTCCAAGTCCCAATATCTCTGCCCAAATGCTTTCGACCCACAGTACTGCTGTGCGAAGCTTCCTGAACCCTTCCTGAATCGCACTAGTCAACAAAGGGTCACCAAATCCCTTGACATCGAGGATTTCTGCATCTGTCCGTTCCTCGCTTGACGCACTGATGGTCGACTGCCCCCGCCTCCCCGTGCGCATCTCCGTCGGGACATCTTTCCGATAGACTGGCGTCGGCGGTGTGCGGACCAGGCGCTCCGCGAGCGTCGAGAGTAAGCGACGCTGGAGGAGAAGAAATACGGGGTCTGACGCCCGTACGGTCCGTTCCACGGCCGCGCGCAACTTCCTTGCGTCTTCACCTACCAAGGATGACGCGTGTACGAGTTCATCAGCAAGATTAATGAGTCGCGCGTCCTCCGCACCGTCTTCTTCATTCACAGATGCCAGAAGTAGCGTCCATATACGATACATGAAGTTTTCTGTTGGCGAGACGGACGAAGGAAGCAGGGCGCGCAGTGCGGCAGCGATGACGATGGCTTGAAAAAAGTTCTGGATGTAGAATAACTCGGGAGCGGAGAAGAAGAACGGGGGAGGAAGTGTGTTTGGAACGGGAGGGGGTGCACCATTCTCAGGGATCACGGGTTTCGTTGGTAAAGGACAGGTGACAGGATCTGTGGCTCCCAGGGCCTGCACAAGTCGTAGCACCCACTTGCGCGACGTTGGAATAACGATAAGCGTGTACGGTTGGGAAAGGTCAGTTATCCAAGCAGCAACATCTTCCTGGATAACGCTCTGCTTCCACAAGTCTAGGACAAGTGCGCGCTCTTGCACTCGCGCCTGATCTGCAATCGTAGCAGCGAGCTGTCCTTCGCCCATAGAACCGAGGATAAACTGTGAAAGGTCATCCTTCATCGTCTCGGAAAGTGCGAGCAGGGATCGGGTAGTCTCTATTACGAGCTTAGCAAGATCGAGTGGTTGGATGGGTGGGTCAGCCAATGAGGCAAGGAGGGTGTCAATATAAGCGTCTCTTGCTGGCGCACAGCGCTCACGCAGTGCAACGAAGATTTCCCGAGAGTAATTGACTGCGGTGAGAAGAGGAGAAGACGTAGGCGGGAGTGGCGCAGAAAGTGAAGTGAGAATAGGATGTTCTGCAGGAAATAGTGGTACGAGCGCCGTGTGAAGGTCATTGATCAAGAGCTTGAGACGGGGGAGCTGGATAGACGGCTCTCTCGAAGAGAGGGATTGGAGAGCCTGGGAGGTATAGAGAATAAGAAAGGCATCGTGGATTTCCTCAAGGAGGCAGCACCTCGTCCCAGAAGGCTTTATGAACCATCTCTTCGACCTTTTCCTGTAACGTCGGTTGCTCATGATCTCCCGTCCTTACATGAGGCCGTGACATGACAGACAACAAGGACTTTCCCGCAGGCAAGACCTTCGATGGGTCGTTGGCAAGAAGATGTAAAAAGTAAGCCTGATTTAACAAGTCGAGAAGATCAGCGGGAAGTTGGGTCATTGGTGGGAGGGATTGCAATAGCGGATGGGAAGCAGTGATAGGCGGAACATGGACAATAGACATATCTGAAAGGCGCAATGACTTGTCGTGAGATTGAGAGTGAGTACTGCTCATCGTCGCGATGATTGTTACTACTAGCGCTGACGCTGATGATAACAGAATGACCAAGCAACGCTGACAGGCCAAGCCAAGCCAAGCGCGGGTAAAGACGGATTGGTTACGAGTTACGCGACGCTCATCATTACCGCCGTCTTTCATGATAACACCGCGTTCTTTCAATATCTTCTAAGGATTGCGGTCAACGTTTATTTCCTCGTTTCTGCTGCCAACTTCTTTCATGACTGCCTTGCTTCATCTCATCGTTCGCCAAAACAATGAATCCGAACCTGTCATAGTACCCGTCCCAGTGCCCGTCCCAATGCCTGCGCACACAGGGACCGTCCGGCATGGGAATCCTGTAGTAGCCTTCATCATAGGACTATCCATCATCATCCTCGCGTCCGTTCTCAACGCCGCGGGCTTGAATTTAACGAAATTAGATCATGTATTCGCATTCTGCCTCACCCTAAGCCCGTGTCGCTGACCACTTGCCGCGTGCCCGCAGGTTCGAAGTAGTTCTATCCCAAAGAGCGCACGGAAGAAAGCCTGGCTACGACCGTTATGGCTTCTGGGCATGTTACTTTACATGTAATGCTCGTCGCTCTCTTGCGCGCCCATCTCATCCTTATACCTCAGACTGTCTCAACTTATCGGATCAACGCTTGCTCTTGAATACATGCGAGCGGGTCCGTCCTTCTTTTTGTGGTGGTGCAACTTATCTTATATGGGTTCCAGAATATGTCGCACCGCTAGGATCAACCGCCCTCATCTTCAACTTTTTGTTCGCTAGATTTCTCGTAGGGACTCCCGTTACCATGACGGACATATATGTGAGCCCAACTCAATCGACATATTTTCTATCTTACCAATACCCTGTAGGGTACTATTATTGTTATATTGGGTGTCGTGGGCATCGTCGCCTTTGGCTCCATTAATACTGGCCTCTCGGAGGAAACTTCCGCTGCCCACCTGGCTGCGCTCTGGGGTCGCTTGGGTTGGCTTGGCTACTTCTTCTTCATGTCACTTTCCCTTGCGCTTCTCTACATTTTCACGACGCAACTCGATCTGGTGCTGTCGTCGCGCTCAGATCTGTCAGCGCAGCCATTCGCAGGAATGAGCGCTCGCTTGGCAAAAGTTCCTCCCGGCGGACTCCTAGTTCGTTTAAAGGGTTTATGGAGCTGGTTGATGATATGGATTGCCGAGAAACTGGAGGAGTGGACGGCCGTGAAAGATGACAAAATCATTGCCTGGACATTGGGGATCGGCTGGGCTTGTGCCGGAGGAGGGTTGGCCGGTGAATGTCTAGTATTCGCTAAAGCCGCGTATGTATTCCGTCGTTTTCTCAATGTGTTACCCTGAGCTGAGATGGCTTGGCAGAGTAAAGCTGATCTCTGGTTCACTATCCCATGAGAATACCGGGAACCAGCTTGGCCACGCTGCACCCATCCTCACCTTTATTTTCCTCGCCATTACTGCCATTCTCCAAATTGTCTGTCTCAATCGTGGTCTCGAAATATATGACTCGACATTGGTTGTGCCCGTCTTTTATGGCGTATACACTGCAACTGGGTGAGTGCTTACTCGGTCTGGCGGAATCCCGACTGACAGCTTACCTGCAGTTGGCTAAATTCCCTAGTAAGAATATCTTGAGCACTCTTGATTCCGTCCTGACACCTGCGCTTGGCCGTTCTACAGATTTTTAACGATTCCGTGGACGCTTACGCCACGTGGACACTCTTTCTGATTTTCGTTTCGATCCTCATCCTCATTTCTGGTGTCGTGCTGCTCACTCACAAGAAGCCTGAGTCTGTCGCTTCTCAGCGCGATGCCACCATCGCGCTGAATGCGATCCCCGGTCGACAAGTGCCACGCGCCTTGGATGGAAAGATCGACGAGAGCGAGGGCTCTCTTGTCGAGGATCGTGGCGAGGATGGAACCCAGGCTGTGTGGGACGTTGGGGAAGCAAGTGACGATGAGGACGAACATGCTAAGCTGACACCGCGACCCGAGGGCCTGGCAAAAGCTGGCCATGGGGAAGAGGGCGAACATCTCATGTCGGCGTCACTGGACGACGGTGATGGTGATAACGCACGCTCACATGTGGGCTCTGGGGTAAGGAGCGGGAGACCAGTAACTCGTCGTCGTTCGACATCAACTCTGCAGCGGCGGGATAAGGATGGAGATGGAGATGACAAGGATGGATTCGGAGAGTTTACTGAAGCTTAATCATCATTATATCGAACTCAACTCACCATCGAGTCTAATATCTGATATCTGATACCTCTGTGACTGTGCCTGTCACATTAGTTCCCACAGTATACATTCATCCCTCAGACGCGTCCGTCACGACCGTCACGATTCAAACAAACGAAATATAACTCGGCCGCTGAACATGCCAAAGCGAGAACAAAGTGAAGAAGGTGATGAATTGGACGCAGAGTCGAACATCACAGACGAGAAAATCGATCCGAACGTCTTCAGCATTCGCGATGCCCTCGAGCAACCAGATGCACAAGTATACACAACGCTAGAGCTTCACAGTGAGTGAGCCTTTCTCTCAATGCCGGTTTTTGTTGTTGTGAACGTGCTGCCGTCAAATGGTAGTCCAGATCCACAATGGCAAAATTGATCTTAACCCACCGTATCAGAGGGGTAAGCCTTTGCAAACCCTTTGACTGGTTCGTGCTTATCTAGACATGCGGAATAGATGTCGTGTGGCCCACTGCAAAACAAATGGAAGTTATCGACTCCCTCTTCCACAACTTCTACGTTCCACCTGTCATCTTTGCTGTAATGCGGGACGAAGACGGGGAAGAAGTACGCGTCTGTGTGGACGGAAAGCAGCGTCTCACCAGTATTGTAAAGTTTCTGGATGGCCATGTATGTTTCTAGTGTTCCTCCTTTCCTAACGCAGATATACTCACTCAGCTCCTCAATGTAGATTGCGTGTGCGTGCCCACCCGTTATATCCCCTGCTTATGGTATGTGACGCTATGGATCAGACAGGGATCCAGACACGCGGAAGCTTTGGTGGTACCAAGTCCCAGCAGCTTATCGAGGGAAGCGAAACGAGATATCACCCGAGGGAAAAAGGAAGTTTGAGGAGAAGCGCATAACATGTGGTATGACGACTTTCATGTGTACGCCTATAACAGCTGATGGTACTCTAGTGGAATACCGTGCCCTGACGCCAGCATCAGAACGTGAAGTTTTCCAACGCGTACAACTAGGGATGAGTCTTAGTGCCGCAGGTAAGCTTCCTCTGCAGCTAGTTATGACGAGTCAGTGCTAAACCTTTGGCAGAGAAGTTGCAGGCCATTGCCTCTCCTATGGCAGACTACATGAACGAGCTCGACATGAAGTACGTTTCTATCGGTGGAGGATTGGGCAGCCACATGGAGTTTGATTCGAAGCGGGGACGCACTTTCCAAAATCTTGCCTCAATGATGTACTGCTGCGAGGAAGTTGAAACGCGGCGCACTCCATCGGCGATACAGCTTGAAAAGTGGCTCAGCAAACCAATAGGGCCGTCCCGTACTTTTAAATCTAGAGTGGAGCGCACATTGTCGAGTCTACTCGAAATTACCAGTGACAAGTCTTTGAACAAGGCATTTACCGGGTTCTCTGCCAAGGTCTCGCCTGCGGAGTTTGTCTTCATCGGTATGTAAATGTCTTCTCTGTTCGATGAGCCTATCTGACGCACCATCGTTCCGTAGGCGTGCTGCTCTACGTGATGCACGACGACACCGAAGAATTCCGTAATAGGGAGCGCGCTGCAGCGGTACTTCATCTGCGAAGCGAACTACGAAAGACGCATAAGGACGTGCGAATGAACTCGCGGATTTGCAAACACTGTTGGCAAATTATCGTTGCTGTGGAGGAGCGCAAGGTGAATCTCAGCTTGAGTGCTGTGGAGCAAAAATTCGCAAATGGCACTAGCAAGACCGCTAAGCGCACGAAGCGCTACCAACCGGATGGCGGCAGTGGAGACGAGGAGACGCCAACTTCACCCAAGACCTCAAAAAAAAGGGCAAGGGTCTCTTCCGCGCGCTGAAGGAGGATGACCATCGCATCTAGTGCGATTCCGTTTTAGAACTCGGGAAATAATACCATGATTGGCGTTTGCTTGACCTGTCTTGAGGGAACGCTGACCCGCGGGCTTCTTAATCCCTTGCAGGTACCCTCAAGCATTCAGAAAACCCTTTCAATCAGTCATGTAGCATACGTGGAGATCTCCTTTCGTATAATGTCCATAACCATCGAGCATACTTCAGCAGTTGACACCATGGTCCAAAACCGGATACTTGGAAGGACTGCCTTCCCTCGCGATGACAACTCTATCTTTGCTGCAAAATCCTTGTGTTCGGTGAAGGAATCAGCCCCTCCGTCATTTTTCCCTGTTGGATCTTTGTCTTATGCAGTGTTGTGACTGTTTGGTCAATCGCTTATCGGCCTGTCAGGTTGAAAGATCCGGTTTGTGGCACTTACAGCGGTTTTCATATCGATACTGTCGGCGCGTTTCTCCAACTTTCGACAGCGGTGTTCTTAGTAAAGTAGAAATTGAAATTGGAGGATATCCAGTTATCTAGGGTTAGGTTACACAAATTGCGTTGCGTTGCGTTCCCCGTTGTCGTGTTTCCTGTCTCCCATCTCTTTGAAGTCTTTGGATATGTGGCGGCGAACCATTGATAGGGACCAAATGATGTTCAGCGGAGGGACAGATGGCCCTCGCTATGTCCTTACAGGGTCTCAGTTGCAGAACACAAGCCAGTTTCCTCAGGTTGGCCGCGGACACTCACTTCAATGGAAGCTTAGGTGCGTAGCACACCCCTCAAGATCAATCGTCCCACCGTCCCCGTCCCAGCCCCAGCGGCTCCATACCGACGTTACTCAGATAGCAAGATAGAAGATGTTTTGCGCCAGTAGCTCTGCCCCACATCCTACGTTCACACCTCCCACACACGCATGTCTCCGCACGGCTGTGAAGCCACGCCCGTGGCTGCTACTGACCCACTTACACCGCGCAGCGGTGACAACTCTCGCGCTGTAGGGTTGGGCTGCCTGCCCGAAACTGTCCATTTTGGTTCGTTCTTCTCATGTAGCCCCCCGCGTTCGACCTCAAGCATATTCGAATTCGATTCGATGTACCCGCGCCTCATTCCTTGCCTATTTCCCCCTCCATTTTCGCCATTTTCGCCTCCTTGGTCTGCAGGCCGCCACTCTCAACTCGGATCTTGTCAAACGTTACGTCGACATCTTTATCAATGTGAAGCAGTGGAGAGTCTTCGAATATTCCGATATCAGACGGAATAAGATCAATATGTGGGATGATACGGCGCCGGACTACGTCCGAAAGTTAGAACGGGAATTGGAACGCAAACCGGGTCTGGCACCTGACGTGTGTTATTTCCTTGACTCTTTCGATGCTGACCGGTCAATGTAGGTGAATGACATTGTCGAATGGATATCCGACGTTCAATGTCGGGATGCATATTTTGGGTGTCTCAAGGACCTACCATCGAGGACGGATCACAGGAAATTGCCTTCGAAATCGAACCTCAAACGTACGTGCTCTCTTCCTTGCCTGCGTTCGTTACAATTTATCGTGTACAGAGGAAACTTTTCTTGGCCCTTCAAACTTATCATGAAATGTTTAAATGTTGCTGACGACGAACAACTCCGCACATACCGACCTTCTAGTGACTTCATACTCCTTCAGTCAAAGCTTCCTCGACTCCTCGTCGAGGTTAAATCGAAACCGAAGAGTGACTGGCCCGAAGACCTAGTCGGAATGCTTGTAATGGGTGCCGCGGTTGTTCACTTCGCAAATACAATACATTCTTGAACACTCCGCTCTTGAAACAATGAATAGCGACTGACTATTCGTTGTTTCAAGAGCGGAGTGTTAAATCGGTATTGTAACGACGCGTGAGTCGTTGAGCGTGAATGTTCCGTTTCCTTTCTCGGTCTATAACTACCTCATTCCCTTTTTGACCATTCTATTTCCTTTCTCGACTCTTGTCAGCCGCAGCCTCACCTTTCTCCTTTCGTACCCACGTCAGCCGTATGAATTCTTCTTAGATATTCTTATACCTTTTTCTCTCTTATCGTCAGCCTCGTTGTTAGCGCTGGACACGTACGTGCAACAGACTGTGCGGAGCTCAGAGCGCACGGTTATGAGGCCAGACCGGAACGGGAGACCATTGCAGATGGAAGCGGTGAACATGTTTCCAGAGTACGGCAACCCTTCCTTTCCTTACTTCTACGGCGCGCTGACGCTCGACTGCAGATGCCATCTCACATCTTCGCCGTATATCAGCCGTCGGTCCCGAGCAAGCAACTCATCGCGAAGAAAGTTTCCGAGGAATCGGAGGAGGTTGAGATGCTTACATATCTAAACAATCTCCAGCCCAATTCCGAACACATTATCTCGTTGCACGCGTCGTTCCAGACACAATCGGCGTCGTGGATTATTCTCCCCAGGATGGATTCTGTCAGGGACTATGTCTTGTGCGCACCTGGCCGACTTAGTGGAAAGGTTGCTGAAGTCTGCTGGGGCCTTATCGAGGGTGTCGCGTATCTTCACAAGTTGCGGATCGCACACAGGGACATCAAGCCCGCAAATCTTCTTCTCGACCGCCGAGACCTATGTTTGAAAATCATCGACGTCGATCTTGCTGCTCGAGTAGAGGACGAGGACGAGAAGGTCGATGAGGAGTGCGGGTCGTTAGGTTGGCTGGCGCCCGAGGTCGAGAATAATACGTCGGCGTACAGCCCGATTAAGGCCGACCGGTGGTCAAGCGGGGAAGTTGTTCTCTATCTTTTCAAGGAGTTGAAGGAAGAAGACAAGTACCTGAGGTCGATTGCGGAGAAGCTGACCGCACTTAATCCCAATCAGCGCCCATCAATGCTTGAAATCACCCGACCGGTCTTGGACGTGGCGAACGTCGCTGGCGGGAGGAAGTTTTCACGATCTCTGCAAGACATAGTGGAAGATGACGAAGAAAACGCGAAGCCCCCGAAGGCGAAGAAGAGGCGTACAATACTTGGCGGGAATGAGAGGGCGGCGCTCAGCAGAATTTGATTATAGTCCCAATAGAAGTATTTGTCCTGAGCTAGTTGCGAATCAGCAACACAATATTCTCTGAGAACAAAGGTACGTCTCGCAACAACAGAAAGGCAGTAGGTTGCGAACCCTGGTAGATGCGCGGTCTCTCGCAATGAACGCTGAACGCCACGTTCTGAGTGAGATCACAAACGACATTTCATATCAATCTGTACAAACATTGTCTAACTTATCTTGCGCGTGCTGTATACCATAGACCATCCTTATCTGTCAGTGGCCGTGCATACTTGAGCAGCAGTTTATCAAGGTCCTTCCTATCTATCGCGATGTCTGATAAGTACGGCACGATCTCATCTGCCTTCCAACGAGGACGCATGAGGAAGAGATCAGAGAAGCGAGCGGTAGGGTCGGTTGGAAGTTCTGCACAAGGAAAGTAGGACAATATCGCGCCGGAACAGAAGGGCGACGAGGAACAAAGGTAATTTCCCTGGTGTGGTACGCGGGGTGAATGAACTGCGGACAGGCCAGACCGATACGAATTGTGCTCACGCTGAGCAATTGGAGGGACGTGCTAGAGGCGAACGTGTCGCCTACAGCGGTGTTCCACCTGGCCATAAATTCGTCCTCCGACACCGGGTCGCTCTACCAAGTCGAGGTTCACGCACATCGGTTTCTTTTTCGAAAAACACCACGAACCTTGTGTCGACGCAGGACGCCCACGCCGATCTGACGCACCACACTTTCGACGTCCACGTTCCACGTCTCGTCTTCGTCGTCGACCTCTCCGAACCAGCGCATCACCTGCGTCGTCACCTCACGCTTGACTTCGTGCTCGTACTCGAGGGACTGGGACAGTTCTCGCACGGAGGCCGCTTCGTGCGGCTGGGAGAGCGAGACGAGGTGCATCAGGAGGAGTTCGAGGATCTTGTGGAGGTACGACGGTGAGAGGGGACGCAAGGCACCTAATGGTGCAAGACGCATCAGCTTCGTCGAAGGAGGGATATGATCGCGAGAAGAGACTCTGCCATCTAAGACGAGGATGTGCTTCTCCTTGAGAGCTTGCGCGAGCTCCCGCTCGCTAGCTTGGAGCTCCGCGCGAGCTAGCTCGACCGTATATCGATTTCGTTTCGCCTAGAAAATGACCCTTCTGAGTCCAGCATTTTCGAAAGTTCGCGCGACAAAAAAAAAACAATAAAATAAAAATGCATACTGCGCTAGCATAATCGTCCTCTTCGTCGTGCCCTTCTTCCAGTTCGTGTTCCTTCAGCAAGGCACGCAGTCGATGGAGCCTTGGGACCGTTGGCACGAGTTCCAGCAGCTCGTTCAAGCTATCTTGTATAACGACTTGATCGCTATTTCCATCGGCATCCGAAGGAGAGATGACAAGAACAGAGTTCGAGAGTGTCACCGAACGAATATTATACGTCCTGTCCGAAGTACACAATACGGCGTCGTCATCTGCGCTACCCTTTATCGCTAACCTAGGTTAATAGATGAGAGATACGTGGACATCGTGAGTTATGTAGGCACGCACTTGAGTTCGCTGGCAGATGATTCGATTAGCTTGCATAGATCAGGAGGAAGCTCCATCAAGCGGAAGGACGGAGGGGGTCCCTGCTCAGGCGAAAATACGATGTCGATCTCCACTTGTGGCATTACTATCGTACGCGTATGAGACGCGTATGAGAAACACGAAAGAAATAACCTTGACGCGGTCACGAGACCTGACCGCGACTACTGTAACTGAATAATAAATAATAATATACACTATTGCTCGTTCGTCTCAGAGACAACCTCAAAACGCACATGAACCTCCTTGACGTCCTTCCTCTCCGCTTTCAAGGCAGCCACCATCGCCTTTTCTAGTCGATCTAGTTCTAAAGCGGTCACGTCCCCTGGGACTTCTGCGGAGAGATCGACAAAGAGTTGCGAACCCGCTCGGCGTGCACGAAGATTGTGTACACGAAGGAGGGAAGTCGACGAACACGGATCTTCAAGAAGTTTGTTCAAAGGACGAGCAAGGGTCTGTAAAATGGCATCGGAAGCGCTAGCATCGGTCATTTCCCAAAAGGCACCCTTGAGGATCGAAAGGCCCTGTCCGAAGATGAGAAAGGAAACGAGAAGGCCTGCCCGAGAGCTATCAGTAAAGGAGGAGTGTTGTCTGGTTTGATACGTACCTCCAATAGGGTCCAGCGGCAACGTAGGGAACAGACCGCTACCGAGAATCGCAATCAACGCGACGACGCTCGAATAAGCGTCGCTGCGGTGATGATACGCATTCGCAAGCAGGACCGGGCTACACTCTTGCTCTGCGACGTTGCGCGTGATTCGGAACAGCCACTCCTTTGACGCGACGCTGACGGCGGCGAACCACGCCGCGTTCATGTCCAGCGCGTGCGCGTGGTGGGCGTGCGAATGCGTGAACTGGCCGATCGCCGGGATGTGATGCGCGGCCTCCGTGACGTTGATCAGAGCCGTCTGCAGTGGGCCCGCGGCCACGGACGCGACGGTCTCCGAGAGCACCGAGAGGAGGAGCGAGAGCGAATGCGCGCAGATGCCGAGGGCGCCCCCGATGAGCAGGATGGCGACTATGCCCGTGCCGACCGTCTCGAACTTGGCGAGACCGAATGGGTATCGTCGACTGGGCGGCCGGCGCGACAGGCGCCACGAAAATAAAACGACGAAATCACCCAAAAGGTCTGAAGAAAGATTACGCGCGTGAGAACGATGTTCCGATGAAAAGAGGACAAGGGCATGGACTCCGTCCAGTCATTCGTGAGTGACACAAACAAAATTGACACGTCACCAACAAACGTGTACAGGTGCGCAGCAGCCCGCGGTACCGGCACATAGTGCTTTTACACCCGGCCGAAAGAAGGGAGCCGAACAAATGGCGAAGTAAACCCTGCTCACCGCTCAGTGAATGGCCAGCATCGGCGAGCAACGCCGCCGAGTTCATGGACCACCCCGCTGCGCCCTTCGCGCTCGTAAGGAGGATGTTTGCGCCAAGTCCGATGAGTGTGACGCGGCTGCCTCGGTCACCTTTTCGATTGAAAGATAGGGGTGATGAATTAAGACCCGCATGTAGGGGCGACAAGACCGCAACGCGCACCTTTTCCCTCAAGCGATTCGATCAGCCCGCCGCCATGGGCGTGGTCGTCATCGTCATGTCCGTGCGAGTGTGAATGTCCTCCAAAAATTCCATGGGAATGATGGGAATGTGAATGGGGGGTCGCAGCCGGCGGGTGGTTACTGCGGTGTTCGCTTGCCGGATCTTTGTCCACGCTGCTTCCGTGCACCTGCCGCCGCATGTCTTGAAACTTGCAGTGTCTGGTGAAGGGAGGTGTGTGTGGGATTGAGAAGAGGGAGATATGGACACAACGTAAGGGCGGGACGGGTCGGCGAAGATGGCAGCTCAGTCGAAAGCCGAACACCACAGGAAGGCACGCCATCAATCAGCGCCTATGCTAGCAGTCGGTCGGGACAAGGGTGATCAAAGCACTGGGAGGTGTATTCTCACTCGTCGTGGGGACAGGATAGACAGGATAGACTACAATTACACTTCAGACGCGGTGGATAGTTTGTGTGGGTGTGGGTGTGAACTCGGAGTTATCAGTCGGACCCCGGACGACTCCATTGAGGAGAGAACAGAAAACGAAATTGTAAATACATCAACACATCAACAACAACCAAGATTATATCATCGGAAAGGTCGAGATAGGGCCCATGGCGTGGCAAAAACGTGACTGTATAAGAGCGTGTGTGAGAGACCATCGAAGGCGAAATACGGAAGAGGTCATCGACGACAAACTTAAAACCAAATCCGCCGTCAGCTAAACGTGGAGAAATAGAAATGTGCACAACTCACGTATATATGCAAAAAAAAAAAACCATAGAGTTATTGAACAGGGATAGCGGTGCGTAGGGGAGCTGGTGAAGGTGTCGGTCTAACGTGCAAAGGCTCGCTCTGTGATGACGCAAGAACCAGCACAATCGCGCTATTTTGTTGGCATATCATCTCGAGCTCTTTGCCTCCCCACATGCGAGCACCCCCTTCCGGAGGTGAAGCATCCTCTGCGTCCGTCTCGGGCGATTCTGTACCATTTGGCGAAAGCAATATGTCAAGCTGCTGGTGTTCCAGCTTCCCTGGTCCTTGGCGGTGGTACACCTGGCTACGTGATTTTGACCGCACATGATGCGAAGGTGGCCAGGTCTCTTTTCCATTGGCATGGGGGCGATCGTTGCGTTTGAGCGAAAGCGGTCGTACGAACGGGCTACTGAACAGAGGGATGCCCCGGTCAGCTGACGGAGTTGGTATCAGTGTCTCCTGCAGCACACGGAACGCAATCTGCTCGGCCGCCCGATGGAATGGGCTGGTTCCTACAGCTTGTGCCTGTTGGCCTGCACTGGCAATATCGATCTGGCGTTTTAAAGAGACAGTCCAGTTGTATCGCATGACTGGGTCGTCAACACTAAACATGTATCGGCGCTTCGAGCCTTCGTGGTTCACAAACGCAAGTTGGAACGTATTGCGCATGAAACTTCGCTCGATCACAATTGGATTGCTCAGCGGAAGGCCCGCATACAGCAACGCACTAGGCCCCGAACGAGAGAACGACACTGTCTTGAGGCCAAGACCGGTGCCAGTAATGCGGAAAGACGCCTCTACGGAACGCGTGAAGGTCAGGTACGGCGGGTCAAAGATTAGCTCATTCCCGTGCAGATAAATGGTGAGCGAGGGGTCAACTTGCGGGATGCGCACAATGATGGGCTCGGACTGCATGCGGTAAGTGAGGCGTGATGGAATTGGACGCTTCAGTACGATAAACTGATCTGGTGTGGCCGAGAGAGTAGAGTCGCGAGCTTGTGAGAGCGGCTCTCGCCTAATGGATGCGTGGATTCTATCCAAAAGTTCGTCAGGGACGAGACACCGTGGGTCATATCGCCGGAACGCGTCAATGAAATCGCGGCTTGTTACGTTTCGTTTGATTTGCATGTGGTCCCAAGGGTCCTGGACGACGCCCCCATAAAGGACGTCATTCAGCTGGATTATCGCGCGGACAAGCCTGATGGCAAGATCCCTGTCATATGCGACGAGGTCAGCGTTCGCATCGTACCAACGACTGGCAAAGGAGTCCGAAACATATTCGAGAGGGTTGGGGTACCGCGAAGGGGCGAGATGAAGCGACTGGAGAAACACACGAAGCGCCTTGTCGATCCGCACCCCGCCAAAGTCAAAGCTCCCAATGAAAGCTTTGAGTACGACCTTCGACGTTCTCCGAGCCAGATAATCGCCTAGCTTTGCTCTGTCAAGCTCCAGCATTCTGAATAATAGTTGACCGAGCACTGTCGGATCGTCCCGTGTGCCAGATTTCTCGAAGAATTGGGATATCGCGTTATCTGCGTCCTTCGCGAACTGAACGACGAAGGACCTGACCAGTGAATTTCGGCTGATAGACGCGAATGAACTAAGTGGAAGATCGTCTCTATCGGCCGTGAATCGAACGTCGCGCAACTGTGCAACGCTCTTCGCGATGAACTTTCGATCCAAGGGCGAGGGCTTGTTCGTATCCAGCAGAGGGTCGTAGTCATGCGTAACCGGCTTGGCGACCACAAGGATGTCGTTGAACAAAAACAAGAAGCGGTCCTTCACCGTATTCGAGTTGGCGACCTGGAGCACTTGTGAGGATAAAAGTAATTTTCTTGGCGGGTCATCGACAAAGGGGGAGACATCCGAACCACGCGACCCATGTCCCAGGAATTCGTCCAGTTGTTCAAGTATCATCGCTCCAGGCGTACGCGAAGTTGTTGGTTCTAAAAAGCGCTCTGGCGAAGAGGACGAAGGAGAGGAATGGCTGGCGTAATCATCCAATGATGAAGTCGGATCGGGGGTGGCAGAAGAGTTAGGGTCCGGGGCAGGCGACATGGACTGGGCGGGATACGTTTCAGATTGGGCGTCTCCGATCGAAGTGAGGGCATGTGGAGTGTCGTGGGGCTGCTTGTCGTGGGCGGGAGTTTCTGGG
>Ga0137359_10002491_pt1 | contig 14817 bp, 10 predicted proteins | sample Mad1_40_16metaG_FD_108281 | JGI IMG/M metagenome (GOLD analysis project Ga0137359, IMG submission 108281) | Vadose zone soil microbial communities from Angelo Coast Range Reserve, California, USA - Mad1_40_16 metaG | ecosystem: Environmental > Terrestrial > Soil > Vadose zone | place: USA... | reverse complement strand
GCGGAAAGCGACCGCATCCTGGGATTCACCGCGTTTGGTGCGGAAGCCAGCGAAATGATGGCGGCCGTTCAGACGGCAATGCTGGGCGGATTGCCCTACACGGTGTTGCGCGACGCGATTTTCACGCATCCGACCGTCGCCGAGGGCTTGGTCTTTTTGTTGGCGAATGTCCCCGCACGAGCTATGCGACATTAAGACTGGAGTTCAGCGGCGAAGTCACCAAACGCCACCGCGACATAGGCGAGCGCAACAGCTTGCGCGATCCAATCGATGGACCCCACTAAGAATCCACCGTACTCGCGGAATGCGCGGCGAGAATACACATACCATCCACCCGCGCGCGGAAGCATAGTCCCAAGCTCGATGACCGAGAGCGTGCAGCAGAAGGCATAAATCCCCTCCCACTAACCAACTGCGATGATGATTCCGGGGCTTCCTAATTGGGCTGCAACCAAACCTGGTGTGCGCAGGATGCCGGAACCAATGGCTCCGCTGACCACGACCGCAATCCCAAAACTGACGCCGAGAATGCGCAGCAGGTGCCCTTTTGCGGGTACCGGAGGGCGTGTAGTTGTAGGGGTCATCCGTGCGCAGCGATTTATAGTCCCCGGAAGGCCAAAAGCCGACCCAACGATTCTGAGTGGTTTGTCGCCAACCCTTACTCTACGGATTAGGGAAGGGTTGCCCGTCATCCGACCGGAACCCTCCCGACGTCGTCTGGCACCCAGTTTTGAAGATCACCCGAGGTGTTCTGATGCGTTTGGAAAATTTTCTTACTATAACTGATTCTCAACACCTTACCGGAATTGGGTTCTGATACGTTCTGATCGAATCTGGTCCGTTCTGAACGTAGAACTATCACGTTTTTATTTACGCCACTGAACGAGACTGCGCTTCTCACGGGGTAAAGCGCCAGAGATCGTTAAGATTGCCACTCGAGTTCGCGTCCGTAGGATCCTTCCCTAGACCGCCGAAGAACCAGAGGTTTCCGCTGGCGTCTATCCACGAGACTGCACCAACCCGCGACGTAGGCAGATTCGATGCGGAAGGGGTGCCCAAAGTGCCGTAGCTACCTATCCCGTTTCCGACCTGGGAGCCACCCATCCAAGTCCAGTTGGTGCCATCGAATTTCCAGAGATCGTTCAGCAGGCTTAGTGTTCCAGTAGAGTCGTTTCCAAATCCTCCGAAGAGCCAGAGATTGCCGCTGTTGTCAGCCCAGGAGACAGCACTATTGCGGGCTCCGGGGACGTTGGAGGAAGAAGGCGTACCTTTCGTGCCGTACCCCCCAGTTTGAGAAATGACATTCGACCCGCTGACCCAAGTCCAGTTAGTCCCATCGAATTTCCAGAGATCGTTCAAATTCCCCTGGGCTCCGGTGGAGTCGCGGCCGGTTCCTGCCAACAGCAATAGGTTGCCACTCTTGTCGATCCAGGAGACGGCCTGATACCGCGTTCCGGGGACATTGGAGGGAGAAGACGTGCCTTTCGTGCCGTATACCCCGGATTGAGTAATAACATTCGACCCGCTAACCCAAGTCCAGTTAGTGCCATCGAATTTCCAGAGATCGTTTAGGCCGCCTTGCGCTCCAGTCGAATCGCTGCCGATGCCGCCAAAGAGCCATAGGTTCCCGCTGCTGTCGATCCAGGACACTGAAGCAGCCCTCTCACCAGGTGCATTGGCCGGGGAAGCCACACCTTTTGTTCCATACACACCTGCTTGCAGAGTGAGATTCGATCCGCTGACCCAGGTCCAGTTGGTGCCGTCGAATTTCCAAAGGTCATTAGTCTGTGCCCCGCCAAAGAGCCAGAGATTGTTGGACTTGTCGATCCAGGAGATCGCGTAGACGCGCGCTCCGGGCACATTCGAGGGAGACGCCACACCCTTGGTGCCGAAAACTCCAGGCTGATTGATAAGATCCGATCCACTGACCCAAGTCCAGTTGGTACCGTCGAACTTCCAGAGATCGTTCAGGTCGCCTTGGGTACCGGCACCGGTGGAGTCGAAGCCGTTTCCACCGAACAGCCAAAAGTGTCCACTGCTATCTCTCCACGACACAGCGAATTGGCGAGATCCAGGCATGTTGGACGCGGAAGTTGTGCCCTGTGTGCCATACACACCCGCCTGATCGATGGCTTTCGCTCCGCTCACCCAGGTCCAGGTGCTCAGGTGCGGCGGTGGCTTACGAGGCGACGAGGAGCCACCACAGCCTGAAATAATTAGGACTGACACGACAGACAATACGATTCCTGCCGCACGTGTGAGTGATTTCATGAGTCTTGCCTCCCCTGGAATTGCGGTCGCGAATAAGCATCGCCGCTCATTTGCTCTGGCAGAATTTGTGTTCTGCCGATCCCTATTGCAGTGCGTCGCACAGCGAACTGAACTGCTGTATCTCCGAACAGAAAGTAATTCTGAAACGAATTCGGTGCATCCAGCCCAATGGAAACCCAGACTCACACTTTGGGAGCTGTCTGTTGAGTTCTTACTGCTCACGGGTTGATGACGATCGTGTAATTAGCACTTCCCTGGGCTGAAGACGTCGCTGAATCAGTAACCGTCACCACTACGTCGTACGTCCCAGCGGCGGTCGGAGTCCCGTCGACAACGGGAACACGCACGCATGCGGTCGAGCACCCCCCGATCAAGAGCGAGGAGACATGGAGGCCAGGTGGGAGGGAGGAGCCCGACGACGCCGACCAGGTCCACGTGTATGGTTGCGTTCCACCTGCCGCACCGAGAATGAACCCGAAGAATTGGTGCCCTAGAATTACCCGAAGACCCCCGTAGGGAAAACCGACTTTACCGCCTGGCAGCTGACCGGAGGTAATGATCAGCCCGCCCGCCTGGACAACGGTTATGTTGAAGTTCGCCGAGAATTGAGCCGGTGGGGATTCCGAATCCGACACGGTGATAGTGAAGCTATAAAAGCCCACGGTTGTCGAGATTCCGGAAATCACTCCGGTGTTCGGAGATAAAGTCAAACCTGGAGGCAATGAGGAAGCTGCAGTCGCAACCCAGCCCCAGGTGTAAGGCGCTATGCCTCCGGAGGCAGTCAGGGAATATCCGCCAGCTCCGCCGTAGTCCGCCCCTGGGCTTCCATTCGGCAGCTGCGGCGAAGTGATCACAAGCGGAGTTACTGGTGGGATAACAGTGATTGGATACGTCATGCTAGTTTGACTGGCGGGTGCACTTGAGTCTTTTACGTTGACCGTGACCAGGTACGCGCCAATGGTCGCAGGGGTTCCGGCAACCGCTCCCGTGCCAGCCGACAGGCTTAAACCGGGAGGAAGAGAGGAGCCTGCTGCCGCAGTCCAGCTCCAGGTGTACGGTCGTTTGCCTCCGCTCGCAGCGAACGAGAACCCTTGTGTTCCGGCATAATTTGCCCCAAGCGTACCGTCTGGAGGAGCTAGCGAGATGATCGTCACTGGTTGCGAAGGTGGACGGCCCACGCCTGCACCGCAGCCCATGAGGAGGCATAGTACGAACGCACAGATAGTAAGAAGCAACAACTTTTTCATAGCGTTCCCTCCACACGAAGCGTATGCAAGGCGAAGCCTCGCTGAGCGTATTGGCCTAGAGTGTTGTCCCCGTTCGCCCGGGTCCAGCCACTGACCCGCGGATGAGGTGTGTGGGCGTCGAGGACCCCACCCCCACAGCCGGAAACACTGAGACTGTGGCGAGGGACAAACACCATTGCTGCTTCGAGTGTGAGCGAATTCATAATTTTCTCTCGTCCTCTTCCGTCGAACTCCCATCGTGAACAACGTCGGTCTGGCCAAATTCCTTCTACTTACACATGCGGAGACCGGGCCGAAAAGCGATCATGGCGAGGTAATTTGTTTGCCCAAAGCCCATTACCAAGGAGAAAAACTAGGCTGGGCGTTGTAAAATGCCGCCACTGACCCGAGGTTGGGGTTCGTCCGCGTACCATGTCCGCTACCCATAATGTGACTGAACTCCTGGCCCAGTGGGCAAACGGAGATGAGCGGGCCCTGGAGGACCTGACTCCGATCGTCTATAAGGAGCTGCGTTTGCTGGCGGCGAGTTATCTGAGCAGAGAGCGGCAGGGCCACACCTTGCAGCCGACGGCACTGGTAAACGAGGCTTATCTGCGGCTGGTGGATAATAGATCGCCAAATTGGCAGAATCGTGGGCATTTTTTTGGCGTGGCGGCGCGTCTGATGCGGCAAATCCTTGTGGACCACGCGCGTCGCAAACACGCCCACAAACGGACAGGACTCACGGTGTCGGTTAATGATGCAGTCAGTTTCCGCCGAGAACGCGGCCCAGAACTCGTCGCCCTCGATCTGGGACTTCAGGCGCTTGAGAAGCTTGATGGGCGGAAGTGCAAAGCGATCGAGCTGCGCTACTTTGGCGGGCTTTCGATGGAAGAAATTGCCCAGGCTCTCGAGGTTTCTCCAGTCACGGTGCGGCGCGATTTGAGAATGGCCGAAGCCTGGCTTCACAACCAGATGCGAAACGATTAGGTGCTGCTTGAATCCGGAACGCTGGGCGCAAATCGAGGACCTGTTTCACCGGGCGGCGGAATCCGATCCGCAGCATCGGACTGCCGTTCTCGACCAAGCCTGCCGCGACGACTCGGACCTGCGCGAGCAAGTCGAGGCTCTGCTTTCCTCCGACCACAGCGCCCGCAGCAAAATGCAAGCAGCTGTTCGGTCTGAGCTCCAATCTGTCGCATTTTCCCTCACCGGCAAGACGGTTTCTCATTACCGGATCCTGGGCGGTGTGGGCGGCGGAGGCATGGGGCTGGTGTACCGCGCTGAGGACATCAAGCTTGGGCGCCGCGTGGCGATCAAATTCTTGCCGGAAGAGTCCGCCAAAGACACAGCCGCATTGCACCGATTTGAGCGCGAGGCGCGCTCTGCGTCGGCGTTAGAACATCCGAACATTTGCCCGATTTACGAATTTGGAGAGCACGAGGGCAAGCCGTTCCTCGTCATGCAACTGCTGGAAGGGCAAACTCTGCGCGAGCTGATCGCGTCAGCAGAACCCGGCAAACCACCGTTTAGCATTCACAAATTAATTGATATCGCAATTCAGATCTCAGCGGGGCTTCATGCGGCACACAGTCAAGGAATTATTCATCGCGACATCAAGCCAGCCAACATCTTCGTAACTCGAGATGGCAAAGTGAAGATTCTGGATTTCGGTCTCGCGAAGCTGGCGCGCACGGATACAGAACCCACCGAGGGCGAAGAAAGCGCAAGCGGTCTGCCTGCAGATCTCTTTCTTAGCCGCACGGGTATTGCGATGGGAACCGCTGCTTATATGTCTCCCGAACAGATTCGGGGAGAAAAGCTCGATGCGCGGACTGATATTTTCTCATTCGGTCTGGTGCTCTATGAAATGGCAGTTGGCCAACGCGCATTTCCAGAAAAAACCGGGCCTGCGGCCCAAGCTGCGATCCTGAACCAGACACCGACGCCGATTCGGGAACTAAATCCTGGAATCTCCGCCAAGTTAGAACAAGTCATCAACAAGACTCTGGCGAAAGATCGGGCCGCGCGTTGTCAGACTGCGTCGGAGATGGAGGCCGACCTGGAAGACCTGCAGCGGCAACTGACTCCGAAGCATCTGCCGCGCACGTGGGCAATAGGTTTGGGAATAGCCGCAGCCATTTTCATTGCAACTTTCATTGGTGTGCTAATGAAAAAGCCGAAAACTATCTCGGTTGCCCCTGAATTAAAGATGCGGCAACTCACGACCAACTCGAGCGAGAATCCGGTCGCCGGTGGCGCGATTTCCCCTGACGGCAAATACCTGGCCTATATCGATACACGGGGGCTGCACCTCAAGTTCATTGACACTGGCGAAGCTCGTACCATTCCTAAGTCGGAGGTAGTGAAAGATCAGAGCATGCAGTGGGAAGTGGGCTCCTGGTTTCCCGACGGCACCAGGTTGCTGATTAATGTTCGTCCCTCCGCAGCAGAACAGTGGAACGACGCGAACATCAGCATTTGGGCGGTTTCTGTACCCGGCGGAGTACCGACGAAGCTTCGAGACCACGCTTTCGCTTGGTCGGTTTCGCCTGATGGTTCGTTGGTCTCGTTTGGAAGAGGAAAGGGGAAGCTTGGCCCACGCGAATTTTGGCTGATGGGGCCGGATGGGGAGAATGCGCGGAAGATCCAGGAAACCGGCGAGACCAGCGCTATCGGAGGCTTTGGTTGGTCACCGGACGGAAAACGGTACACATACGTTTTGACCGATTCTTCCGGCGATACAGTGTTTAGCCGAGACGCCAGAGGCGATCCACCCGTCACATTGTTTCGGCCTTCCGAGATGGCCGCCACAACCGACTTCGTCTGGTTGCACGATGGACGCGTGGTTTATTCCCTCAAAGAGCATGTGAACACGGTCAGCGATGTCTGTAATTACTGGACAATGCGCGTCGATCTGAGTACCGGCAAGCACATCGAAGAACCCATGCGGCTGACGAACTGGCCCAACTTTTGCATGTTTAGCGGTAGCGTCACCAACAATGACAAACGACTGGCGTTCGTGGCGTCGTCGGGTTTTTATACTACATACGTCGCAGATCTTGAGGCTGGTGGAAAGCGGCTTCGTAACCTTAGACATTTCACGTTAGAGGACAGTGACGATCAAGTACTTGGTTGGACTCCTGACGGTAGACTTATCGTCGCTCAAAACCGAGGAAGCAGTTGGCGCGCATACAAGCAATCTCTCGATTCGGACACGCAGGAACCGATCGCCGAGTCGGCGAACGGAGATTGGCTAGGCCAGGGAGCGACGAGTTCAGATGGCAAATGGTATATCGCCCGTGTTTGGCCAGCCGGAGAGAGTGTTGAGCACCCCTCAGTCCCATTTCCGATCTTGCGAATTCCGCTTGCTGGCGGAGCGCCAGAAACAATATTGCAGCTCTCACGTCAACCCGATGTTTCCTGCGCCCGGCTACCTTCCACCATTTGTGTGCTAGTGCAACGAAGCGAGGACGGCAAGCAGATGATCGTCTCTACTCTCGATCCGATAAAAGGCCGCGGTCCCGAGCTAGTGCGCTTTGACTTCGATCGAGGGCTCGGTCTACTTGAAGTCCCAAGTTGCGTCATCTCCCCGGATGGCACTCGTCTTGCAATGGTGCGGAGTCCGGAAAGCCCGATTGAAATTCGTTCACTGCACGGCCAGCTCATACGCAAGATTCCTTCCCAGTCAGTAGGAGAATTGACCTGGGTGATGTGGTCGGCCGATCAAAAGGGACTTTTTGTCACGAGAAAGGCGCCAGATGGCAACGAACTGCTGCATCTGGATTTCCAGGGAAACATGACATCCTTACGGAAGTGCACCAACGATTCAGCTTGTTCAAGCTATCCTTCTCCCGACGGTCGGCACTTGGCCATTATCGACAGGAATCAGAGCAACAACATGTGGATGATGGAAAACTTCTAAATCCACGCAGTCCCAAGTCGAGCGTGTTCTTTCAGAACTTTAGCTCAGCCTTTAACTGAATCATTCTTGGAGCTACATCTGCGGCGGCGAATCCGTTCACGTCTCCCAGGATGCTCGTCGGCGGTTGTTCGAGGTAATAGATCAAACCCGTAGGTGGGCCTAGCCCGGGGACCGGGAACCCAAAGTTGGGATGGTTGAAAAAGCTAAAAAACTGGAAGCCGATGCCTAGAGTTGCACCCTCCCATCGGGAAAGTTTTGTGCTCTTCATGATAGCGAAATCGGTATTGAAGTAGTGTGGCCCGCGAAAACGATTGCGCCCCTGGCTGAACGATACAGGACCTCCGTCGCAGACACCGGCGGCGCCCAGCTTTCCCGTATTAAATCCCGTTTCGCATCCCGCCTGTACAAAAAGGGCGTTCGGACCGGGCGTAACCCAATCCGGCAATGTCTCAGTCGGTAAACAAGGACTTGAAGCAAGTAAATATGCCGCACCCTTGCCACAGCGGGGGCTAGCACCGAGCGGGTGGACTGGCACACCATAGAGCAGAGAGAAGTAATTCTTTGAGGTCAGATCCGGTGGCGGGAAGATGTCTAAAACGGTGTACGGCAAACCCGTCCGCCAAAAAAGAGTGCCCGACACCTGCCAACCCCTCACCAGAGTATCGGATCCATGTCCGCCCAATGTGGCCTTGACCGGAAGCTCCCAAACATAATTGGCATTCAATGAATGGCGAACATCGTAGTCCGCTGGACCGTATGCTCCGCGAAGATTATTCGGGTCCTGTGGAGCCTGTGTAAAGGGTTGTCTGTTCCAGTTTGAAAATGGAGTGGTACCGCCATTCGACACCTCGTCTAGAGCGTGGCTATAAGTGTAGTTGGCCTGAAATAGACCCTGGGTCCAGCGACTGAAACGATGCTGGAACGAAAACACCATCCCATGATAGTTGGAAATGCCTTTTGTATCCCATTCCGTTACTCCGCCGAATCGCGGATCGGGCGCGCAGTCCGGAATCGGGTCACTGCATCGCCCAGTTGGCAGCGAGCCAAAACCCCATGCGTTTGCATTTGGGTTCTGCACAAGCTCATGAATACCGTGGTGGCCAAAGTAGCCGATGCTGAACGAAGTACCAGCACCAAAAGCCTGCTGCAGTTGCAAGCTCCATCGCTGGTACTGTGGCTCGTGAGTATGCTTTTCAGCGACGGTTAAGCCGGGAGGAGAAAAATTCGGAACCACGGCTTGAATCTGGGCCACCGTCTCTCCTGAGGCAAAAGCATTCAGAAATGCCGTATTGGAAGCAGCAACCTTCGAAAACAAGTTGTTGTTCTCACCCGGCGACAGAGCGTCTCCTGCGACCATAAAATTATTGACGAGCGGAGGATTACCGCCGAAGTTCTGTGAGACGCTATCCACCGAGTCGTAAAAAACGCCAATTCCGCCGCGCAGGACCGTGTTATGTTTTACACCAAACGGTTGCCACGCAAAGCCGAATCGCGGCGACCAAAGAATATTGTCCAGGTCTTGGAAAGCTCGCTTCTGCCGAATCAGGATCGCTTTGTTGTACGGCTGCTTGGGGTCATGGCTGACGGCGTTGAACTGCCCCGCCAAACGCGCAAAGCAGCGCGTTTCGCACACAAGATTGGACTGATGTTCCGCCCGGAGAGCAATTGTCAGCGCCAGCCCCGGTCGCGCGTGCCATTCATCCTGAGCATAGACGCCGAGATGATAGTTGGCCTCCGGATAAAATTGGCTAGATTGGAAGGATTGGAACAGTTGAGTGAAGTCGGTTTTCGGAGAATTCAGATCGGCCCCACCTTGATAAAACGCGTCGAGCGTCAATGGAATCAAGAATCCAAGATCGGGCGAAACCAAACTACTCCCGCTCCACCGATCGAAGTTCGTTCCGAACCCGAACTTATGATTTCGTCCAGCCTTCACGAAGTCTTCGGAAATTTGGTACTGCACCACATTGTTGCGGAACTGAAAACCATTCCCAGGTTCGGCAAACTGTTCTGGGGGCGGGAAAAATATGTGCGTCGGAAATGCGGCCACTGCTTTCGCCCGATCATCTACTCCGAAAACGGAATCAATATGCGAATAGGCGAACAGGAACTGGTTCGCGGCGGAGGCGCCAAACGTGTGGGTCTCGATGGCTTGGCCCTGCCACCATGTCTGCTTGCTCCTATTATCGAAAATTGGCGTCAGTGGGGAAGCGAAAAATGTAGTATGGCTGGCGTCACGCAGCAGACGGAAAAAGATGCGATCGCTGCTGCTTAGGTTCCAATCCACACGGGTTGCAGTCAAAGCATCCTGACTCGGGTTGGCGCGACTCGAGAGAAAATGCAACACGCAAGGCACGCCTGAGCCCAGAGATATTGGAAGCCCTTCGCAGCCCAAATCCCCGGGCACGAAGCTGCCCGAAGCTGCTGAACTTGCACCGGGGGCAGCATTGTAGAGACCGAAGACTTGCTTGTAGAAGGCATCCGAAGCTGAGGCCGCGCCAAACCTGGAATCGATATTCGCAATGGTTGCTGCCTCAAACTGGGGACTTGGAATCAGCGTCTGTGAGATTGTCGGAAGCAGCACGCGCAGGCCTTCAGTATCAAAGAAGAAAAACAGCTTGTCCTTCCTGATCGGACCTCCGAATGAACCCGCCCATTGGTTCGCAATGTCGAACGGCCGGGGATTGCCGAGTGCCTTGTTGAACCAATCGTTCGCGTTGAACACGCGACCATTCCAGTAATACTGAGCATTGCCGTGAAACTCATTGCTGCCGGACTTGGTTACGTAGTTGATGTTCCCGCCTGCCGCATTGCCAAACTGCCCTGAATAGCCGGTGCTGACGACGGTTGCTTCCTGCACCTGGTTTTGGCCGAGCAAAAGTCCGAGCACGCCGATCGGCGGATTATCCACTCCGTCAATTGAATAAAGATAGGAAGTGCTGGGCATGCCAAGGATCGAAAAGTTCATTCCCGGCTGGTTTGGGACATCGGTGTTCATCACCACGCCGGGAGTCGTCTGCACAATATAGGTGAGGTCGTTGCCTGGATTCGGAACCTCGGAAATTTGCTTCTGGTTGATGGCGGTGGATACGTCGGCGGTTTCAGCCTGAATGATCGGCGGTTCCTCAGTAACAATAATCTCGCTGCTGGCGGTCGCAATTTGCAGCGTGATGTTGACCGTGACTGGAGGCCCTACTTGAACCGTAACGGAGCGACGCTCTTCCTGAAACCCCGGATGCGTGACGCTTAGCGTGTATCTCCCCGGACGCAAGAAGGAAAACTGATAGACGCCTTCGCCGTTGGTCTTGGTTGTGTCAGTCGTGCCCCTGGTGACATCCGTGCTTTTGACCGCCGCGCCCGGAACAACCGCGGTGGTCTTATCAATTACCACTCCTGATAGGGCGCCAGAGCTAGTCGTTTGACCGCCCGCTCCGACAACAAAGGCAGCCGCGACCAGCAGGACTGCTGCGAAGAAAAAGTTGCGCCCCAAACGCATGTAACAACCTTACGAATCAAATCGACGAATTCCCTAAATATGGTTGGGCCATAATACGCCCAAATGCCACAAAAGTAGCTCGCGATTTCCAGATGCCTTCGGCTTTCAGTTTGGTTAGCACGAGCGGCACATCTTACGGGGACAGCGGCAGTCGTCATCCTGCCGAAGCGGGTATGCGAAGGAGTGCTCTATCCATCACGGCAGATCGGATCCAATTATGTATAGATGGGTCAGATTACCTGCCTGCGGCGTAGGGAAGGCGCCCAACGCCCAAGTGCCTCGCACCGAACCTCCATTGACCAACAGGTCTGGCGGATCCGATCCACCGGCTTGCAGTTGGACCGCGGCCTGACCGAGACCCGGAGCGGCTCCTACTTGCAGATTCGTGAACTCGTAGCCATAACGATATGCGGTAGAAGCGCTGGCAATGATACCGTACTGCACTTGTTCCAGATCAATATTGCTTCCTACTCCCCCGCCACTTCGCGTGTCCAAGGAAGTGTCGGGTGAATCGGTGAGAAGGATCCCTGCGAAACGAGAGAACACGAAGAAATTATGCATAAGAAGGCCGTCGATGCGCTGCACCACCAACGCCGTCCCATTGTTCAGCACCCAATTGTCAATGGCAGTCGGATAGGAAGCGCCTTCCACCTCGTCCCAGAACACGCCATTGTGCACATTGTGCAAGGTCAAGCCGTTGAAGGTGTGGTCGATGTGGACTCCGATGTTGAACGCACCGATGTACAGGTCCTGCACTATATCTCGACCATTGTTGACGTCCAGGAAGTTGTAGGCATTGGTCACGGTGGAGCGGGCGACGTTACCGGAGCGGAGCAGGATGGTGTAGGGATACACCTTTGGAGCCGAAGCTCTGGTTTTGACCTGATTCGGGTAGTGAAAGAGCAGGTCCGTCACTCCAGAAGAGCCGTTCCCTTGCAAGGTTAGGAAGGGATCGCTCGTATTGGTGACCAAGAGCGTGGGTGCTATCGCTGTCGCGGCTGGATCTCCGCTTACATCGAAAGGTCCTTCTACGGTTCCGCTCAGGACCACGCCATCGGGCACAATGAAGGTGCCGGTGGTGAAATAGCGAGCCACTTTGAAAACGACCGTCCCGCCTCCCGCCGCAGACGCGGCGTCAATCGCGCGTTGAATCGCCGCAGTGTCGTCGGTGACACCATCGCCTTTTGCCCCGAACCACTCCACAGGAAACGCAGCGACTATAGCGCCGACGTTGATGGAGTTCGAGCTTCCCGTGATGGAAGACGTGGCCTTATCGGTCGTAGTGATCATTTGATTGCCACCGGTCATGAGTGTGGCCGTGAAGACTTTGGTCCCGGATGCCAGCGTCGAGTCAGGGGGAAGTTGCGAATGGGGATCCGTGCTGGTGAAATGCACCGTGCCGGAATAGTTTGTCACCGTGTGATTCGAGGCATCAAGTGCCGTCACTGTGAACTGAAAGGATATCGCCGAGGGAATGTTGGCCGGACCGCTGACGGTGAAATGAGTGGCCGGTGCCGAAGGAGTAGTAGGAGTGCCGCTGCCTCCTCCTCCACAAGCATTGAGTAGGTCCAAGAGCGCAACGACTAAGAATGGCAGCGATCTCTTCATGGTAAATTTCCTCGACCTACGTCGAGGTCGGTGCGCGACCCAGTCTCTGGGTCAGGGTATGTCGTATCCGATTACATTCTTAACCGTCAGATGGCCCGCTGCAGGCGTAGGGAAAGGGCCTAAAGTCCAGGGGTTGTACGCCGAACCTCCGTTTATTAACACGTCCGGGGGCATGGAGCCGCCGGCTTTCAATTGGACAACCGCCTGACCGAAAACTGGGCCCGCCGCACCCCCCGCGAGCAAATTCGTGAACTCATAGCCTGGTGTGTTGGACGCAGTGACTATGATGCCGTACTCAAATATGTCGAATTGGAAGTCGCTTCCCGTTCCGAAACCGCAGCGCGGATTTTGGGAAGTATCGGGCGAATCGGTCAGAAGCATCCCCGCGAAACGGGAGAACCCGCCGAAATCGTGCACCTCGATGCTGTCCGCGCGATTCACCACCAAGCCGATCCCATGGGTGAGCACCCATGTGTCGATTGGTTGCGGATAACCCTGGTTTTGCGCCTGATCCCAAAACACACCGAGGCCCACATTGCGCACGGTGACGTGGTCGTACGCGTGGTCAACGTTGACGCCAATATTGAATGCCCCGATCTTTAAATCCTGAGCGAGGACCCTGCCACTCTCGATATCGAGAAAGTTGTAGGCGTTGGTCACAAAGGAGCGGACCACTTTCGTGCCACCAGAGGCGGCAACGATGGTGTACGGATAGACGTTTGGAGCAGAGGAGGTAACGCTGACCTGATTTGGGTAATGGAACAGCAGGTCTGTCACTCCCGCCCCAACGCCATTCAAGGTCAGAAAAGGGGCATTGCTATTGGTAACCAGGAGTGTGGGCGCTACCACAGTCACAGCCGGATCCACTTGTGAAGTGATGTCGAACGGCCCCTCTATCGCTCCACACAGAACGACCCCTTTCGGCACAACGAAGCTGCCGGTAGTGAAGTAGCGTGCCACGTCGAACACCACCGATCCACCGCCGGCCGCAGCCGCCGCGTTGATCGCGCTTTGAATGGCCATCGTATCGTCGGTCTGACCATCACCCCTCGCACCGAACGCGCGCACTGATGTGCCTATACATACCGCGGTCGCTAGACTGCCGCAGACGGAGTACAGAACGCACAAGAGAACGAATGTGAACGTAGGTTTCATCTCAGGCCACCAATGCCCAGGCCTAGTACGAGTAATACCATCATCGCTGACGCATGAGTTCTCATAGAAACCTCCTGAATGCACGGTCTTCTATTCACTCATGCGAAAAACGTGAGCCAAAGCGATCATGTTTATGTGGGGACTGCCGATCACTGCCACTGATCACGGCCGGGGTGTTCCAAAGGGAGTCCGAAAGGAAGGATACTCGGGCATTGTCCGTCATATCCCAGGATGGAAGTCCGCTGCTCTTTGCCCAGAATTCTCTGCAAAGCTACATTATTGACAGTTGAGAACTTCTCACAAGCCTACGTGCGACAGTATTCATCCGTCTAGCGGATTAGAAGAAAACTACCCATTCCTAACGCTAGCGTGGAAACAAGAACGCCAATCTTTTATGGGATTTCAACGCGAGCAATTCTGGGCAGGTTTCTAACACCGCTGCGGCGGGACGGCTGCAGCGGGCCAACTCCCGAGTGGTCGGCAATCCAGAAGTTATCGAACTCGGGCCCGACTGCGTATCCACCAAACACCATGATCCAACGACAGATTAATAGAAAGAACTCCTCCGCCAACGGCTGGGAATATGCAGGGCCTCCTCCAGCCTGGTGCGGAAATCAGGTTTGGCGTCCCTCTAGTTTCAAACTTTGAACTAGTTTCAGGAGATATTGCTAAGGCATCCGCCTTGACGGAAGAAGCTGCGGCTGTTTTCAGCAACTTACATCCAGTTTTGGCTTCGGCGCGCGATACGGGACCAGCAGATCGCTAAAATGCCACCAGCGGAGTAAAGCAGTACTGATGCTGCCGATACTCCCCCTACATGGATTTGAACCGCATACGACGTGAGACGTGTAGCAGGCCACTCACCGACTAGACTAGTACTTTTTGTCTCCCGTGAGCAGGTACTCAGCGCTGGTCACACCTTCGATAGTGAACATTGCGCCCAATCTTTGCAGAGTCCGCATGTCAGTTCGATATAGATATAGGAAATCGGCGATCATCTGTCGCAAAACCGAATATGCAAAGAGGTTCCCGACCACTTTGTCACGTATTCTTGCGATTTCAAAATTAGGCAAGGTAGCAAAGTGCTCAAGCTTTATCTCTAGATCGACTAGGCCAATAGCTGTATTTTTGGAATG
>Ga0137359_10002490_pt1 | contig 14818 bp, 7 predicted proteins | sample Mad1_40_16metaG_FD_108281 | JGI IMG/M metagenome (GOLD analysis project Ga0137359, IMG submission 108281) | Vadose zone soil microbial communities from Angelo Coast Range Reserve, California, USA - Mad1_40_16 metaG | ecosystem: Environmental > Terrestrial > Soil > Vadose zone | place: USA... | reverse complement strand
CGACTGAAATGCTCAACCGTGTGAATGTAAGCGTCGATGGTGGACTCGGCGTAGTTGCGGCGCCGTAGTTCCTCAAGCATGATCTGGCGTAGATGGGTCACAGAGAGTTCCTCCTCTGCGACAACAAACTAACTCAGATCACCTCCACCGTCGGCTCAGCAACACACGAATACGTCCGCCGCAAAGCGGCTTAGTTCAAGTCGGCTTCGAGGAAGTTGAACCTCGTGGCAACAATTTCGAAGACTTTCCCCAGGCGTAACTACGCCGGGTTTTCTCACAGCATTGCGCGGCGGGAAGCCTTCGACGAAGCCATCGAGACCTTCTCGCAACAGGCGGACTAGGGGATCCGAGCGCGCGTCGTTCTGTAGTAGGCCCAACGATCCTCGTCACAAGGCATTGGCAGTCAATGCTTTGCCTCGGGCCGCGCTCCCGATGAGTGTCTTCTGCCAAATTGGCCAACTGCACTCCCTTTGAAACCCGATCATCAAGCGACAGGTTTCTGGTCGTTACCGCCCAGTGACTGCTGCCAGGAATGCACCCTATCGGGGGTCTGGCCAGTCCGTGAGAGAACTCCTATTGGTACTGCGACGCAAATACCTTCCGGAGGAAAACCATGAGTTCACAACAAAGATATCAATACGGATGCCTTACAAGAATGAGACGTAGCCGGGGCGAAGACACCTGGCAGTTTCGCTTTTATGAAACTACCAAAGAAGGGCACCGCGAGAGGCGCGCAAGGACGATTGGTACGATTGAACAGTACCCCACTAGAGCAGATGCTCTACGCGCTATCGAGCCATTTCGGCACCGACTTAACCTGAAGCACCGATTTCCCATGCCGACAACAATCCGCGCACTCGCGGACCGCTACATTGAGCAGGAACTGCCTGAGCTGCGTTACTCAACACAGCGGTCGTATTTGTCCGTACTAAATCAATGGATCCGACCTCAAGCCAGTTCCGGTCGAACAGTGGTTACGATCGCTTCAGCTGGCTCCGAAAAGCAAGATCCATATTCGAAGTCTGCTTCACCTTCTCTATCAATGCGCACGGCGATGGGAACTGACCGATACCAATCCAATCGATTTGGTGCGCCAGCGCGGTGGGCGCAGGGGGATACCTCGTGTGCTGACGGCGGAGCAGATTCGCCTGTTGCTCGAGCAATTATCCCAGCCATACCACACTATGGTTTTGATTGCGGCCTGCCTCGGCCTGCGGGTGAGCGAGATCATGGGCCTGCAGTGGGGTGACTTCGACTGGGAAAATTTCAGCGTCATGGTCCAGCGAAGCGTTGTTCATGGGAGGTTCGGTGACACCAAGACCGAGGCATCCTTCCGCCCACTTCCTGTTGATACCCGGCTTATGGCACCTCTGCAGGAACTACGCAACCGTAGTTCCTATACCAACCAAGAAGATTTTGTGTTCGCCAACGCGACAGGCCGACCGCGTTGGCAGGAGAGCATTCTTCATCGTCAATTGAAGCCAGCAGCTGTGCGAGCGGGCGTTGGAAAGATCGGCTGGCATACCTTCCGGCATACCTACTCAACCATGTTGCGTAGCGTTGGCACCGATATCAAGGTGCAGCAGGAACTACTGCGGCACTCGACCATCCAAAGCACAATGAACGTCTATACCCAGGCCATTTCGGTGCAAAAACATGCCGCGAACAGCAAGGTTGTGGAAATGATACTTTCAAATTCACGTGGCTCTGGTCAGGCAGCGTAACGACACCTGAGATGAATGGGAGCTAATGGGAGCGAGTTGCAACCGGTTTGCAGCTCGCTCAACCTGATTCAAACACTGATAGCGTGGAGCTTGTGTTTGGTTGTGGGGGGTGGATTTGAACCACCGACCTTTGGGTTGTGAGCAGAGGGAATAGTAATTTCAACAACTTACAAGACGCGGGTGGCCCTCGAAAAACCTTGTAAGGAGCGTTAGGAAATCCTTATTGGACAGCCAAAGGACAGGCGTCAATTCGCAGCAACTGTCCTGTCGCCATGGTGCTCCCTCGCCCTCCATCGCGCGGCGACTTCTGCTGCCGAACGGGCAGTGTGCTTTGGCTGTGGAGTAGAGACGGGTGTTTTTTGTTCATGTGCACCCAGAACCCGGATGGTGCGGTGCACAACTGTACCCGCCAAAGATCGGAGGATCACTTTCGTGATTTCCGTCCATGCTGACAGCCTCAATCACGGTGAATTGTGGCTCACCGTTTTCTTGAAGACGATGGGGTACGGCGGATTGAAGAAGAATCGTGGCCTTCAGCGTAGGATCGGCGTTGGCCACGACTCTGTTGAGTTCTGTTGAGATTATTTTGACAGCATGGCTCCAAATCCTCGATTGCGATGAGCGAATCGGGCGCGTAGCGCAGCCAATTTTTGCGGTGTCAGCTTCCCATGGGCGACTTGCGTTGGCGCTTGCTTCACGGTGGCCACATCAGCTTCGGTTGTCGGAGTAGCGCTCTCAGAGTTGGCGGCCTCATCCTTGTCGTTCGGGATCAAGAGGAAAGCATGAAAGTCACCGTTGGCGAGGAGCGCAGCACCAGCGATCTCTCCTCCCTCTCCAATGAACTGGGCCTCGGTTAGTTGCAGGTCAGAGCCAGGCGGAACAAAGATGTTCAGGTCGATCGCCGGGCCGCCATTCTCCCAGAGAAACGCGTGGTGCGCATCTTCTGAGCAGGAAAAAGACTCGCCTACGACCTGACCCCTTAAATTGATGCCATTCGCATTACTACACCCATCGCCGGCTACGCTCCCGAGATCGGTCATTACACCGTTGCGCCAGAGAAACCCGTCAAGGGCCTCATCGTTAGCAGTAGCAGACCAACCAATAACCTCACCGTTCTCGTTTATCGAGTTTGCGGCTCCGAATGACCCACCGAGCCCGCCGAGGTTGCGCAGCCGTCCCCGCTCCCAAAGGAAGGGGCGGTGGTTTTGGTCCCCTGGCAAGTTAGAGGTGCCCACAACCTGTCCCCGATTGTTCAGGCCACTCGGGGTTCCAAACGTGCCTCCGAGGGTGCCGAGATTTCTCATTCCACCGTTTTCCCAGAGGAATGGAGCTAAGGTTGGAAACCCCGTGCTGGGGTTGACGACTGAGTTCGTAAAGGAAGCTCCAACGATCTGGCCACGGTTATTTACAGACGTCGCTGCGGACTCGGTCCCCTCCCCCAGGGTGCCCAGATCCAGCATCCTTCCGTCCTGCCACAGAGTCGCACGCCATTGAGTGGGCGAAGGAAGACCCGCAAGGCCCCCGAAGTCGAAGGGATCCGGGATGTTGTTCTCCGCGATGCCTACTACCTGATTACGGTCACTGATCGCGTCTGCCATGCTGAAACTTCCGCCGAACGTTCCAAGATCAATGACCCTACTGTTTTTCCAGACAGTGGCGACGAACGCTGGAAGTCCAGTCACTGGATCAATCAAGCCGTTCCCAGACAATCCAACGGCTACGCCCGAAGAATTGACCGCATTGGGGAGGCTACTGTTGGCGCCACCCGGAAGCGAACCGAGGTCAGAAAACACACCGTTCTCATACTTGCCCGCGTGGAAAACAAAGCAATAGGGGAAATCGAGACATGCGGGATCAGGGGTCGAAGTGCTTGCATACCCAACGGCTGTCCCCCTGCGGTTGATAATGTTGCCGCCAGAGTTAAAACTACTGTGCGGACCGCCGAACGTATCCAAAACCACGAGCGTGTAATGGGAGTGCTTTGATTTGTGTTCCTGCGCGGCGAGTGCCGGCCCAATTGCCAAGACTGCCAGCAGCACCGCCAATGTCGTCCCAGTTGCGCACAGCAATTTTTCGTATCTCATAACTCTCCTGTTTTCGTCGTGCTGTGGTGGTGAGTCGCGGCTCACTGTTTTCTAGGGGAGACCATGCAGCTCAGCGGAGTGCTCACGAATCGTGGCCTTCGCCGTGGAATCGGCATTGGCCACGATTCTGTCGTGTTCGGTTGAGATTACTTTGACGGCTTTGCCCCGTTTGGAATGTGATAGCGCGGCATCAGCCGGTTGCGTAACTGATCAATTGCGCGAAGTGGTGATTCCCTGCCTTGCTTCATTGTTGCCGGGTACGCCGCAGCCGCGGCGCTAGCCTGTGGGCTGGATACTTCGATCATCGAGGTGTCTGCGCACTCGCCACGATGATTTTCGTCGCATGGGATCATCAGGAATACATGCCCGCAAGTATCAATATTGTCGCAGCCAGCGGGCACCCCAGTTCCGGCAATTTCTCCGCGCTCGTTGATGTTGTCAGCGATCAACACTTGAAAACCCGAGCTCGATTGCACCAGTTGGTTCAAGTCGACCATCGGTCCACCTTTTTCCCACAGAAATGCATGCAGAGCGAAAGTACAGTCGGACGTACTGCCGACGACTTGGCCATGCGAGTTAATGGCGCGGGCCCTGCTGCAGGGATCGCTGCCAATCGTACCGAGGTATCTCATCACGCCACGCTTCCAGAGAAATGCGCCGAACGTCTGGGACCCTGGCAGGTCCGCCCAGCCGACAACTGCGCCGGCATCATTGAGCCCGGCTGGAGTTCCGTTATCGCCTCCCAACGTACCGAGGTCGCTCATCACACCGTGCTTCCAAAGAAATGGGTGGGATATTAAGTCGCCAGCAAGATCCGATACACCGGCAACCTGGCCCCGGTTGTTCGCCAGAGAGGCGCTTCCGATGGTGCCCCCCAGGGTCCCGAGATCCGTCATGGTACCGTTCTTCCACAGGAATGGGTCCACGGTGGGAATCCCGGTCCCCGGGTTCGGGGTCGAGTTGATGTAAGAGGCTCCAGCTATCAGCCCGTTGCGCTGGTTTATACCGCCAGCGGTAGGGACCGAATCGGGACCACCCAAAGTACCTATGTCCTGCATAACTCCGCCCTGCCACAGGAACGCGTGAACCGATGCACCAAAGAGGGAGAAGGGATCAGGGTCCGTATTGAGCGTAGAAAAGCCGACTACCTGCCCACCGTCATTAACGTAGACCCCGTTACTGACATATCCGCCCAGTGTTCCGAGATCAATCGGCTTGCGGTTCTTCCAGAGCACTGCATGTGTCGCCGGAAGAGTTGTTACTGGGTCAATCACGCCGTTTTGTGAGAAGCCAGCGATCCACCCGCGTGCGTTAATCGCGCTCACGGCGCTGTTGTAGCCTCCGGGAAGTGCGCCCAGGTCGGTCAAGACGCCCTTCTGCCATCGAAATGCACGACCGAGATAGCAGTCTTCATCCCAACAGTTTGGAGCGTATGGATCCGGCATAGAGGTGTCCCCATAGCCTGCGACCGTTCCTTGATCGTTAAGGACTTGGCTACCAAATCCGGCTGCGGAGTAATAGCTTGCGGGCCCACCTAGTGTTCCGATGTCGATAAGCTTGTATTGATGGTGCTTGTGATCTGGTGATTGGTTGTCTTGCGCTGGCATGCCAACCGGTATGGCCAGCGTGGCGAACAGATACACTACATTTATCCACATCCGTGTGCGTGATTTCATAAGATTGTCCTTTAACTTCTGTGTGAGCTTTAGGGAGTTCGAACCGCTGAGCGCCGAATCGCCTACTTGCAGGGGCCACTTTCGACGAGACACGCGAGAAGATCAATGCACTGGGTCTCACATTTGTATCGCATAGATGTCATACCGCTAACCTGCTGAGCAGATGACTCTTGTTTCAGCAAGCGCGCGTCTGATGAAGACGATGAAGGCGCGTCGAACTCGTCCGGTGTAGTGATAAACTCACCCACTGAAGCCGCCGTGGATCTCAATCTTGTCCCTAATCTCGTTCGCTTTGGCATCTTTGAGCTCGATCTCCGGGCACGTGAGCTGCGGAAGGACGGCGTTAGCACTGGGCTGCCGGAGCAGTCCATCAAGATTCTTGCCCTGCTGCTGGAAAAGCCCGGCGAGCTAGTGCTGCGAGAAGACATCCGTAAGAAGCTCTGGCCCAACGACACAGTCGTAGAGTTCGATCACAGTATCAATGCCGCCATGCAAAGACTGCGTCAGGCGCTAGGCGATCCAGTCGAAGCCCCTAAGTACGTTGAAACCCTGGCCAGACGTGGCTACCGCTGGAAGTTTCCGGTGGAGTTGGTGCAAGGAGAGCCACAGGCCGCAGGGCCGACGGAAGCTGAGGGCACACGAAACGGAACTGCCGCGGTCGGAAATCTGATTGGTAAGAAAGTGTCTCGCTATCGAGTGCTCGAAGTGCTCGGAGGCGGGGGCATGGGCGTGGTGTTTAAGGCCGAAGACCTCAAGCTCGGCCGCCGCGTCGCCCTGAAGTTTCTTCCTGAAGAAACGGCAAGCGACCCGCTAACTCTCCACCGCTTTGAGCAGGAAGCGCGGGCGGCCTCAGCGCTGAACCATCCGAACATCTGCACTATTTACGGGATTGAAGAGCACGAGGGGCAGCCTTTCATTGTCATGGAATTGTTGGAGGGCGAGACGCTGCGCGAGTTGATCTCTGCAGCCAAAACCAGGACGGCACCTCTGCCGCTGGAGAGATTGCTCGATCTCAGCGTGCAAATCACGGAGGGGTTGGAAGCGGCCCATCACAAGGGGATCATCCATCGCGACATCAAACCTGCAAATGTCTTCGTGACAACCCAAGGCCAGGCCAAGATTCTGGATTTCGGGTTGGCGAAGCTCATCCCTGTGCTCACCGCCGCCGAAGATTACCCGGGACGCGAGCACCGAGCTGACGGCGTGCCTGGCGACCCGGGAGAAACCGCGCTCAAACCAGGATTAGACCTGTTGCTCAGCCGAACCGGAGTGGCGATGGGAACGGCGGGTTACATGTCGCCCGAGCAGGTGCGGGGCGAGAAGGTGGACGCGCGCACGGACCTGTTTTCCTTGGGTCTCGTGCTCTACGAAATGGCGGCGGGACAGCGCGCATTCACTGGAGAGACCGCGCCCATACTGCACGATGCCATCCTCAGCCACACGCCGACGCCAGTGCGGCAACTGAATCCCGAACTGCCCACTAAGCTCGAAGAGATCATCAAGAAGGCGCTGGAAAAGGACCGCGAATCGCGTTATCAGACTGCGGCGGAAATTCGCGTAGATCTGGAGAGCTTGCGACGAAAAGTGGAGCCAAGACTCCTGGGCACCAGGTGGCGAAAGATGGCGGCAGGTGTTGCTGCATTGTTCGTGGCAGGCGCGATTTTCTGGATCGCCAACCGTCAGTCGTCTTCCTCTAATGCAGCGCCCGATCTAAAGCTACGGCAACTCACCAGTAATTCCGCCGACAACCGCGTGACCAGTGGGACGATTTCACCCGATGGCAAGTATCTGGCATACGCGGACGCCAAGGGGATGTACATCAAGCTCATTGCAACTGGCGAGATCCGTGCCGTCCCTGAGCCGGCGGGACTCACGAGTGAAGGTGTCGGGTGGGGGGTTGGTCCCTGGTTCCCCGACGGCGCCAGATTTCTCGCCGATGCTCATCCCCCGTTGCAAAGCACCGATGATTGGAATCCAGGGGGCGCCAGCATTTGGATGGTTTCAGTGCTCGGCGAAGTGCCGCGTAAGCTGCGCGACAATGCGGGTGCATATTCCGTTTCGCCGGATGGCTCCGCAATCTCTTTTGGAACAAATATGGGAAGACGTGGCCCGCGCGAAATTTGGCTGATGGACCCCGACGGGGAGCACGCGCGGAAGCTCTTTGAAGCCGACGAAGACGGCTCCGTCTTCAATCTCAGCTGGTCGCCCGATGGGCAACGAGTCCTTTACCAGCGGACTGACAAGTCCGGCGACACACTCGTAAGCCGCGACCTGAAAGGAGGACCTCCCACAACTCTATCCCCGCTCTCAGCTTCCGAAGCAGCGAAAGTCCGTGACGTTTCGTGGTTGCCAGATGGTCGAACGATCTGGGCCAGGGATGAACCCGAAGCCATTCTTCCCACCTGTAACTTCTGGATCATGCGATTTGACTTTCGCACCGGCAAAGTCATCGAAAAACCGAAGCGCCTCACGAACTGGTCGGGTTTCTGCATGGCCACCACGGGTTCCACCGCGGGTGTCACCGCGGATGGCAAGCGTCTCGTATTTCTGGCATGGGAAAGCCACCTTACGTCGTACCTGGCTGATTTGGCTGCGGATGGAACACGAATTCTCAGGCCCAGGCGCTTTCCTCGGAGTGAGGGCTCGGACGAGGCGCTGGATTGGACGCCTGATAGCAAGGCAATCTTCTTCGAGTCGAATCGCACTGGCTCTGGTGCGCTATACAAGCAGTCGTTGGAGGCGGACACGGCTGAACGGCTCGCGACCGGAGGGTTCGGCCGATACACTCAACTGACTCCCGATGGAAAGTGGGTTCTCTATTTGAAGTGGCCGATCACAACGCCAGAACCAGTCATGCGTGTCCCGATCGCCGGCGGATCTCCGGAGGAGCTATATGGTGCGAAGCCTTCGAGCGCACTCACCTGCGCAAAGCCTCCGTCTGACTTGTGTGTAATTGCGGAGCCGGCCGACGATCGCAAGCAGATGACGGTCTCGACCCTCGACCCTGTGCATGGACGCGGTCCAGAGCTTGCCCGCTTTGACCTTGATTGGAAGGCGGACGGTTGGCCGTTTGAGCTTTCTCCCGATGGCACCCGCGTTGCTGCTATTCCGAGTCCAGAGGGGCCTATCTACATTCTTTCCTTGCGCGGCCAGGCGACGCAGCAAGTCCACGTGAAAGGTTGGAGCAACCTGGGGTGGTTAAGTTGGGCCGCGGACGGCAAGAGCCTGTATGTTTATTCCGGCAATCGGCAGGAAAGGTCGCTGCTGCATGTCGACTTGCGGGGCAATGCGCATTTCTTATGGCAGAATCCCGGAGTTTATGGTGAAGCAGCCGCAAAACCATCTCCCGACGGTCGTCATCTGGCGATATCGGGCCGGACCCTGAACAGCAACATGTGGACGATCGAAAACTTTTGAGCAGCGAGCGTCCCTACCCGCTGGATTGCGTCGGACTGAATCTCGCGGCAAGACTCAGAACTGGATCTGAGCCTTTACCTGAATCATTCTGGCGGCGACATCGCCACCTTGTCCGGAGCCCAGGATACCTGTAGGCGGCTGCTGGGGAAACGCGACCACCCCGAATAAGAAGTCATTGATGTCATTGGACGGAAATGTAAAATTATGATGGTTGAAGAAGTTGAAGAACTGGAAACCGATACTCAGTGTGCCCTTTTCCCAGCCGGGAAGCTTCGTATTCTTCATGATCGTGAAGTCAGTGTTGAAGTAGCCTGGACCACGAAACCGATTACGTCCTTGAGCGAACGTCACTAAGGGGCCGTCACAGACGCCGGATGCGCCGAGGTGCCCGGTATTGAATCCCGTTTCGCAGCCCGCTTGTACGAAATTTGCGTTTGGATTAGGCGTTGAATTCCCGTCCCCATCGAACAATACTTGCGGGGGTTGACATGGGTGCGGGGCAAGCGGATACCCCGCGCCTTTCCCGCACGAGACCGAACCGGAGAGAGGGCGAACCGGCACGGCATAGATTGGACCGAAATAGTTATTCGCCGTGAGACTGCCCGACTTGCTCAAGTCGTACACCGTATAAGGAAATCCGGTGTGGGCAAAGATCGTTCCTGAGATCTGCCACCCCTTCACCAGAGAATCGGGACCGTGCCCGCCCAAGGCGACTTTTACCGGTACCTCCCACACGTAGCTGGCGTTAAAGGAGTGGCGCACGTCGCAGTCCGCCGCTCCGTATGCGCCTCGAAGATTCTGCGGGTCCTGTGGGCTCAACGCGCCGGCAGATGTGAATGTGTTGAAACCCCCGTTGGAGACTTCATCGAAGGCGTGGCCGTAGGTGTAGTTGACCTGAAACAGGCCTTGCGTCCAGCCACTGAACTGATGCCGGAAAGACACCACCATGCCGTTGTAGTTAGAGACGGCATCGGAACGGATCTGCGTAACCTGGCTGAATCGGGGGTCGGCGCAGGGTGGAACCGGAGGGCTTGTGCACTGTCCGGACGGGAGTGAGCCGAAGCCAAACGCGTTTGCGTTCGCATTCTGTACGAACTCATGGATGCCATGATGGCCACTGTAACCGATGGTCACCGAAGTGTTAGCGCCAAAGGCCTGCTGCAATTCCAGGCTCCACCTTTGATATTGCGGCGGGTGCGTCTGCCGGTTTGGAACAACGATGCCAGGCGGAAAAAAGCCATTCGGAGAGATGCCTGAAATCTCCTTTTGAATTTGGGCAAGAGTTTCATCGGCGGCAAATCCGTGGACGAATGCCTTATTGGCAGCGACAGAATCTTTAGCGAGGCTGTGGCTCTCATTGGGCGTAAGGTTGTCGCCGGTGACCGTGAAGGAGTTCAAGAGCGGGGGATAACTCGCAAAAAAATTCGCGAGGTAGTGAATCACAGGGTCATAAAAGACGCCGGCTCCGCCTCGGACGACCGTGCTATGCGAAACGCCAAACGGTTGCCAGGCGAAGCTCAGTCGCGGGGACCACAGGATGTTGTCTATGCCCAGAAGAGCTTGCCTTTGGTTGATGAGGATCGCCTGATTGTATGGCTGACCCGGGTCGTGACTAACTGACTCAAAGGGACCAGCCAAATGAGCGAAGCAGCGGCTTCGGCACACCGGATTGGACTGATGCTCGGCACGAAGGGCAAGCGTCAACGTCAGGTTGGGCCGCGCATGCCACTCGTCCTGGCCGTAGAGCCCGAGACTGTAGAAAGCGAAGCGCTGGGAGGATTGGGAAGGGAAAGACTGTGACAAGGCCGTAAAGTCAGTCTCCCTTGAAGCCGGATCCACGCCACCCTGATAAAAGGCATCGAGCGTCTGGGGCGACAGTGTGCCCGCGCCCCCGACGTTCCCAAAGTCTGTCGAATATTCTCGTTCGAAGTTCGCACCAAAACCAAACCTGTGACTGCCGCGAATCTTCGTCACATCCTCGGAAATTTGGTACTCGGTATTGGACCTGCCACCAGGAGACGCGGGACCGCCGTTGTCTTGCCCCAGGTTATTGATGCCTCCCGGAGCAGCATTCATGTTCAGAGCCACTGGAAATGCAGCCAGCGCCTGCAAGCCATGCGTCAGACCGTTGGTGAAGGTACGGTAGTTACCCGCCAGCAAGAATTGGCTCGCTGCCGACGAACCAAAGGTATGTGTCTCGACCATTTGGCCTTGCCACCATTGGAGGTGTACATCCGCATCGAACAACGGACTGATGAAATCGAGATAAACAGGCAAATACCCGGGATCATTCTGCACTTGAAGAAAGACACGGTCGTTTCCACTCGCGTTCCAATCCACCCGGCCAGACGTAAGCGTATCTTTACTTGGGAGGCCCCGCTCTGAGGTGAAATGCCGGACGCAGGGGATACCCGAGCCCAAACCAGTGAAACCAGCGCAGCCGGTGGGATCGTTTTTGTCGAAGTTGCTGTCCGACGCTAAACTTGCTCCTGGCGTGGCGTCGTAGAGATCGAAGATCTTCTTGTAAAAATCATGAGAAGCAGAAGTTGATCCAAAGATCTTATCGATATTTTTCCTGGTCGCAGCCTCAAACTGAAGGCTAGGGAGAATCATCAAAGTTGATTGAGGAATCAACACCCGCATCCCCTCGGAATCAAAGAAGAAGAACAGTTTGCCCCGTTTGATAGGGCCCCCGAATGATCCGGCCCATTGATTGGCGATCTCGAAGGGGCGCGGCTGTGGCACTGGCAACTCCCCATTCACCCAGTTGTTGGCGTTGAGCGCCCGGCCGTTCCAGTAATACTGCGCGTTGCCGTGAAAATCATTGCCTCCAGATTTGGTGATGTAATTGATGTTCGCGCCCGCGGTGCCGCCAAACTGACCGGAGTAGCCGATGCTTACGACCGTCGCTTCTTGAATCTGGTTCTGGCCCAGCAGCAGGTTGAGCACGCCGGCCTGGTTTGCATTTCCATTTTGGCTGTCGTCTACCCCATTCACGGTAAAACGATTGGAAGTACCCGGCATCCCCAGAATCGAAAAATTACCGCCATAATACCCGCCGTCGGTGGCCATCACCACGCCAGGCGCGGTTTGCGCGATATAACTGAGATCGTTGCCGGGATTTGGAACCTCGGAGATTTGCGTCTGGTTCATGGTGGTGGAAACGTCGCCGTTCTCCGCCTGAAGCAACGGAGCATCTTCCGTCACGGTCAACGTGGCACTTGCCTGCGCTATTGCAAGCGTGACGTTCACCGAAACCGGAGGCCCCAGGAGAACATTCACCGCTCGACTCTCTTTTCGAAAGCTGCCTCGCGTCACAGCCAGCGTGTATCTCCCCGGCGCTAGAAAAAAGAATCGATACACTCCCTCATGATCAGTTTTTGTTGATTGAGTCATTCCCTTGGCGGTGTCCCTGATTTCGACGTCCGCACCCGGCACGACCGCATAGGTCGGATCAGTTACAACACCAGTCAATCCACCGGAAGTGGTGGTCTGAGCGGTCAGTTCATTTGAGAATGAGATGGCAAGAAGCAGGGTTGAAAACAATAAGCGCGTCGGCCGCAATCTGATCGCACCGACCCAAGAGACTCGGTCTCGCCAAATCCAAGATTTGCGGAGTGGCATGAGTACACTGGTATTCACTGGGTTGTGCACACTCTGACAATTGCCAAATGCGCCGAGGGAAGGAGTGGCAGCAATTCGTGAGCGACCTTATGGTACTACGGGGCCACCTTCCCGTTCCCAGTTTTTTGGCCGGCTGGCTCCAGCGACTGCTGACTCGTGCCACTGTGGAGCTCTACCGCGTTGCTCTTTTAACTTCCAGCACAGGAGAGCATAGGCCAAGGCAAGAAACGCTTCATGGATGGTCGAGATGTTTGGGTGATTCAGAGCGAAGGCAGCCAGCGCCTCGCGCCGGAAACTGTTCTAGCGCCCGCGAGTCTCGGGCCAGGCCTCGCTCTCTGGCAGGACTTTAAGAGCAGTGAGCGGGAAAGCTGAAAGTCTTCGGCTTGTAGGACCGTACCCATGCAGCCACCGAGCTTCTCGATAAGATGCTAGCGCTAGATGGTCCAGCCGATCAGGGAGTCCGGTTTGATTAGTTGCAGTTCAAGGGGCAAGTGAACGCAGGTCAGAAGGGTGGTTTTGGGATCTTGGGTTTCTCTGAACAGGCGAACGCCACTGCATTTCGGCAGTGGCGTTCATGGTTGCGGGGGGCGGATTTGAACGCCGACCTTTGGGTTATGCGATCTGACTCACCTTTCGGTGAGAGTCGGACTGTACCTTCATCACGAGGGATGCTCGCCATTCAGTCTCTACGCCTTCCCCCACCGTTCCGGGGGCTTGGTTCGGTATTGCCTTATCGCTCGCGCGACTGAGGTTTCACCGACTTTGACGAGTGATCTTCCGGCACATTGCTGCACCGGACGCCCAATTTGCAAAAGCTCTTTAGGATGTCCAGAGAACTCTGAGGAGCGTGAGGTTATGAGCCCACAAATACTAGTAGTTTCAACAATTTACAAGACGCGGGTGGCCCCTGAAAAACCTTGTAAGAAGCGCTAAGGAATCCTTATTGGACAGTTAAAGGACAGCGACGATCGAACCGTGAGCCTTGAAGCTTTTGATATCCGCTGCACTTTCCATCGCCCGTGGCGGCTCAGGCACGAGCCATCCGTACTGCCCGTCCATCGGAGCTCTTCGGGCGCCAGCGCCAGCAGCATCTTCACGACTGGAATCGTTTTCGGCAACTCGTACAAGCGCACTCCCGCAGATCGAGAATTGTTTTAGCGTTCGTCTACAGGCGAAACTTTCGGCACCGCCGGCAACGGCTCGCCCGCCAGCCGCTTCCTGACCAGCCCGGCGAGGAAGTCCGCGAAGGACGCAATGTCCTCGCCGACACTCGCTTTTTCGAGAGCGTTCACATAGGCGTTGCGATCGGTTACCGGAATGACCGTCCAAGGGTATCCGCCCGACGCCATCATCGTGTTCATCAGGAAGCGCCCGACGCGGCCGTTGCCATCCATATAAGGATGGATGTAGACGAAGATGAAGTGCCCGAGCACCACGCGGACGGCCGGGTGCGGCTCTTCCCGTAGCAGGTCGAAGAACGCCGGCATGGCGTCCCTCACCACCTCCCGGTTCATCGGCACATGCATCGACTTGCGGATATAGACCTGGCCGTTGCGATAGCCCGCCAGATCGCCAGGCTTCAGCAGGCCGACGGTGACGCTCGGCGCGAACAGCTCTCGATACCACGTGCCGTGGTCCGCGTCCGCGACCTCTCCCGGATTTCCCCCCTTCAGAATTTTGGCAAGGCTCTTCTGCACAGCCTGAAAGGCCTGCCAGTAGCCGCGCGCCGCCATGGCGTTCCGCTGTTCGCGGTCGCCCTCGTCGGCTTCCGGATTCCATGTGCCGCTGCGGACGCGTTCGATAAGAGCGGGAGTGACCCGGTAGCCCTCGATCGACAGCGAATGATAGGCGTCAGAGACATAGGCGTCGTTGACGCGTTTCAGGTACGCCTCGATATTGCGCGGCGCACCCGGCGCTTTCGGGAAGCGTTCGATGACCGGCTCGCGCATTTTCTGCCAGAGCAACCGCAGCCTGTTTACGTAAGGAGAGGTTTCGCGGGCTCCGATGGCCAGGGAGGGCTTGTCCGTGAAGGGATCCTTCTCCCGCACGGCGTAGCCAGCTGCCGTCATCGTTTTCACGATATCGTCCGCGATGCGGTCGCGGCCGACGTTGCGGAAGGCCCCCGCCAAACGTCCGGCGATCACCGTGTGACCGCCCTCAAGGAGTCGGGCGAGAAGACCGGAGGCGTCCCGTATCATCGGCAACACCGCGCGGACATCCGTGGCGTTGTTCGAAAAATAGTTGGGGGAGCACGCAATCAGGGCAGATTCCACCGAGAACAGCCGCAGGCCGG
>Ga0137359_10002488_pt1 | contig 14826 bp, 12 predicted proteins | sample Mad1_40_16metaG_FD_108281 | JGI IMG/M metagenome (GOLD analysis project Ga0137359, IMG submission 108281) | Vadose zone soil microbial communities from Angelo Coast Range Reserve, California, USA - Mad1_40_16 metaG | ecosystem: Environmental > Terrestrial > Soil > Vadose zone | place: USA... | reverse complement strand
CTGGAGCACATGTTCGCTTTTGTGAACGCCTACACCTCGCGCACCGCCAAGGGGTTGAGACTCAGACTATTCTGGCTTTCAAATCGCATCAGGAAAGCTGGGCATCGGGTTTGGCGGACAGGTCCTAACTCCTCTGATTCTCCATCACTGGCGACCAAAACCGCGCATCGCCTGCAGGAAGGTCTCCGCCATGCGCGGGATCTGTTCCAGCATGCTTTGAAGAAGGCCAGTACCCGGCTGCTTCAGGTGCTTCTCCAGTCTCGGCCAAGTCTGCGGGCTCCCCTCAGAGCGGCTTCTGTCCTGGGAGTTCTCGTCATCGTCATCACGTTCTTTATGCTGAAGGCGGGTCGGCACAATCCCGCTCAAATCACGCCGTCCAGCTCGCGGACCACCGCGCGGGAGAACACCAGTCCACACAGCGCCGCGAAGTCGGACGCTCGGGAAGCGCACGGGGGCGAGCAGTTCGGGACGCCTGCTCCGCTACCGGTGAGCCACCTGCATGTCACCGACCGCGCGACCGAGGCCGCTGTACGGACTCTGAGCCGCTACGAACTGGCCGGACTACGTCGCCGGGCGGAATATGGAGATGATTCTGCGGCATTCCAATTGGGAATGGCTTACGAGATCGGACGTGGGGTCCCACAACGCTGTGCAACCGCTGCCCAATGGGTCGCAAGAGCGGCTGGTGAGGGCAACGCCGCGGCAGAATACAATCTCGGGCTGCGCTATCGCGAGGGTGACGGCGTCGCGGTCGATGAAGATGAAGCCGTGAAGTGGCTGCAGAAGGCGGCAGCCCGGCAAAGTTCTGACGCCCAGGTGGCGCTGGGGGTGCTCACCTCGTCCCAGGCGCGTGTCATCCCCTCTTCTCAGACCTCGCAGTAGCCAAACCCCGCGACAAAATCCCTTACCGTGGCATCGCCAGCCTCGCTGAGTCTCAGGATTGAGTTCCATAGTCCTCAGAGCACCAATCAGCGAGTTCCTCAGCTGGGCCTTCAGGGCAGGAAATGCAGGACGTTTCGCGGGCCGACATTCGGCCCCGAGCTCTCAAAAGCGGCGCGTTTGGAAGCTGGCTACGGCCACGTTCGATCTCGAGCCACGGCGGCCTTAGCGTTAGCTTTTCTGGCGCACAAGCCCGTTTTGCCTGCAAATTGCAGGCAAAATGGACTTTTTTGAGGGGAAGGCCGGGCCGCCGTTCTGCGAGGCCCACAGATGGCGGCCTTGTGGCTGCCACCAGGTCGAGCGACTGGCGACATGCTAGGTTCCAACTTGTTATTCTGGCAAGTTACTTTGGGACATGTACCAGCTAGGTTCCGTCTCCTCAACCTCTTGCGCTGTTACTTCGGTTTTCACTCCGCTCGCCCGTTCTCGACTGGCCAAGCGAGGACACAAGCGATTGTGCTAGACCGCTAGGGATAAAGCGGCCTTCATTGACAGTCCGGTTCGGGCAACGGGGGACGCAATCGAACTCGAGGCATCTTTATCACGCCACGAGCCGAAAGACTGGCGCCAAACAGAAGCAGCATTGCGCCCGCGTACGTCCACACTAGCAGCGTCACGGGCAGCCAGAAGACGGTGCCGTACGCCCGCTGAAAATCGAGCAGCGGCAAGGTCCAGCCGAATATCAGCTTGAACACCTCCGCCAGCAATCCGGTGTAGAAGGCCGCGGGGAAGACCTGCAGGACCGGCACCTTGCCGTTTGGCACCCACCAGAACACGAGCCAGAAGCTAAGGATGGTCATCGGCAAGGCAAAGACCTTCATGACCACGAAATTCAGTCCCGCGTTCAGCCACAGGATGTGGATCGGATCGGCAAGCGCGGCCTTGCACGCCGCAGCGAACACCACCCCGGCGTAGGCAAGTGCGGCGCAACTGCCCACTAGCAAGAGGCTCACGATCTGGTTACCCACGTAGCTACGGTTCTTCTTGATCCCCCAAACCCCGTTCAGCGCGACCTCAAAGGGCAGAAACACGCCGCTCGAAGATACTGCCAGCATGATCAACGAGAACACCTGCACTCCGTGGTGCGAGGTCAAACGAACGAGGTCGCTTTTGAGTTCCACGGCACCCGCCGGGAGATACTCGGCCACGAGTTGATAAATCATTCGCTCGGCCGGCGGAGATTGTGTCAGGTGAGCGATCGTGATGAGCAGTACCAGGAATGGTACAAGGGCCAGGATTGCGTTGGCCGCGACCGAGTATGCATAGGTATGCGCCTCGCAGGTGCTGAGAAATTTCGCACTCGGTCCTATCAAAGTTGCTGTTTGCCTCACAAGCAACCAAACACGACGAGTCTGTTCTTTCCAACCGGGCGGTGCCGATCCCGCTGCGACAATAGTCGCCATGAACTCTCCATTGGTCGGCCGCATCGTTGCGGCTTGATTCGGGTCACTCTCAGTGGAGCTTTGCTCGACGATCGCCCGGCAGACATGCAGAGCCACGGAGCGTCGCTTGTTTTGCATGATCCGTGTGCGCGACAAATATCGCAAACTTGCTGGGTGCGGACGTTTGTCCTGCGCGCCACTTTCCTGGACACGGGTGCTCAAACGGGGGACTCAGAATAGGAATCTTGCACTCGCCGGAGTGGCGGGACATAGATTACTAAGGTTGCTGTCCTGAACCGGGCTGTCGTGCCCGTGCGACGCTTGGCTCAACCCATCGGGCCATCACGGGTGTTGTGACACCACAGGGCGTCGCGGACCGTGAGCCAATCTGATTCAGGCCGGCGTCCTTGCGACATCCATAACCTGGGCACTCAGCGCTTCTTATGCGCCTTTCGCCACTTTGCCCAGCGTGTCTTCTGGGCTGCCCGGATACGAGCGATCGCAGCTGCCGACATTGTCCGTTTCTTGCGAGTGCGGGTGGATTCAACCTTCGGCCCCTTGACTTTGGCCCAGCGAGCGCGCTGCGCCGCCGCGATCCGCGCCCGACCGGCTGCGGACATTCCTCCCTTGCGAGGGACCGCGTTGGCGCTTACTCCGTTTAGTGCTGAAATCGCGCTGTTGAGACTGCCAAGTTGAGTCGTCAGACGGTTGCGTTCCTGCTGAAGCTGGTTCAGTATTGAGGTGAGATTGGGCATGAGGAGATTCTACGGCCGCTTCGCCTTTTCTGCGTCGGAAATCTGCCGTATTGAAGGGTAGGCCGCGCCCACACTACCTTGAATGACTCCGTTTCTCCGTCTCGGTTTGCGCACGATCAGCTCCGTCCACTGAACTACGGAGGCAACGATGGCCTCGATCCAGGTTCTTACCCGGGAGGGCCGCGCCCACGCATCTAATTTGCAGTGCCGCGTCGATTCGCAGTTTTCATTGACCGCTCCGCCTCCCTATCGGAGGTCAGATCCGCGTGAGAGCTCCCAAATCCGAGCTCTGAGGGCATGAAATGAGCACCTTGGGCATACGACTCTTATTTCCCAGCAGGATGGAACGTAGTCCTGTCGCTGCCTGGCTCATTCAGAGAATGGTGGCGGTCAGGGAGTGCATGGACGAAGGGCTTCCTGAACCCGCACTGAGCCTGCTGTATTCAGGGATTGACGCGCTTGGGTGGTTGGCTGCACCAGCCGGGACGCTGGACGCGTCAAAAAACACGTTTGAGGATTGGTGCTCGCGCTATCTGTTGCCGAAGCTCAACGCGGGTAGCGAGAACGAACCGACAGCCATGGACCTCTACGCGTCACGGTGCGGGGTACTCCACACCTCAACCGCAGAATCAAAGCTTGAGGGCAACACTCACGAAGTTTTCTATCGCTTCAGGGGAAAGGCGGCTGCGAACCCTGTACTGAACGCATCCCAGGCGCCTTTGTTCGTGGAGATTGACAGCCTCGCGCGTGCCTTTGATGAGGGCAGCCGGGCGTTTGTTCGAGACCTGAATCAGGACCAGAACCAACTTCGAATTGCGGAAGAACGTGCTGGGCGGTTTTTCAGCTGGGATAAGGTGGAGAGGGCGCTCTGAGCGTGCCCTTCGGTTCCTGCTTCGCGGTTTTTCATCGGCGCATCGGTCCGGGGCGGGCTTAAAGTGCCCTCTGGGCACGGCCCTCCGTTAATGCCGCAACGACACGCTCAGCCCCGCCACCATCGACAAGTGATCGGGTGCGCTCTGCCATCGCTTGTCTGAGGTTACGCGAAGAGACCACACTCCGGAGTCGATCCACGATGGCCTTCCCAGTTACGGTCGCTCCTCGTCCCAGGTTGACGACCATCCCTTGCTCAGCAAGGTGCCGGGCAACCGGTTCCTGATTGTCCGCTAACACGATCAGCAGAGCCGGCAATCCCATGAAACACATCTCCCAGGTCGTCGTTCCCGCGCCTGACACCGCCACATCGGCCCATGCCATGAGTTCCGGCATGTTGCCAACGTTCTCAAGTAGACGCACCGTTCGCCCATTCTCTTCCATCAACTCGCGCAGTTTCGGCAAGTGCGGGTTGCTGCCGCCCGCCACCACGATCCCCTCGAGCTCAGGTTCGGACATGATGGCCGCCGCAACGCACGCCGTGATGTTGTCCGGATCGCTGCCTCCCAGCGTGACCAGCACCTTCCGCGCGACCGGGGGGATCTTCCGTTTCCATCCACCCCAGGCACCGAACTCCCGCCGCAGCAGGGTAAACCGCGGACCCAGGAGTAATCGGGTCGAAGCCTCCCGATTCGGGTAGAGCGCCTCGCAGGCATGGGGGTTCTGATTCAAGACCAGATCGGCCGAGTAGCGCCCCGCCAGAGCGATATCGTCCACCAACAACACCTGCAAGCCTGCTCGTTTCAGGTGAGCCTGATACTCTGGGCCAAAAACGTACCCGTCCACGGCCACCCAGTTCGCCGCATTTTGACGCGCCCATCTGGCCGTTCCGTCGGCATCTTCGGCACTGCCAGCGGACTCAGTCAGACGCACGAGGTCCAACCGCTCGGCGCGTACACGCTCCTCAACCGCGGGCGTGGTTTCGGCCATCGCAAAGATGGCGTGTCCGGCCGCATCTTTCCACCTCTGCGCCAGGGCGAGGCAGCGCATCACGTGTCCTGTTCCGATGGCGATGCTGGCATCGCACCGGATCAGCAGGTTGCCTGACACCGCCATCCCTCGCGTCGCCCCTTCTGCATGATGCTGCAGCTCATTTCAACTGGCTCCAGATCCATGTTCTGCATACCAAACTAGTGCGAATAATGAGTCGTCACTTTCCTCACCGCTGCGAGCACATCTTTCACATCCTGTTCGCTCATCCCCGAAAACATCGGCAGACTGATGAGCTGTTCGTAAGCGCGCTCCGCCACGGGATACTCCCCGCCCTGGTATCCGAACTGATCGCGGTAGTAGCGATGCAAGTGCACCGGGAGGTAGTGCACGTTCACGCCAATATTTTCCGATCGCAGTGCGTGCAACAGCTGGCCGCGATCCGCGCTTAGCTGGGCAGCATCCACGCGGATCGGGTACAGATGCCAGGCAGATTTCACATCCTGGCGCACGTTTGGAGGGACGACTCCTGGAAGATCCTGGAATGCTGCCGTGTACCTCGCAGCAATCTCGCGGCGGCGAACGAGATTAGCTTCCAGCTTCTTCAATTGTGAAAGGCCGAGCGCACAGGCGACGTCAGTCAGGCGATAGTTGAACCCCAGGAGCACCATCTCGTGGCGCCACTGTCCCGAGGCATTCCGCTGGCGCGCATCTGTCGACATACCGTGGTTTCGGAACCTGCGCAGCAATTCAGCGAAATCCGCGCGATCGGTCGTCACCATGCCGCCCTCGCCGGTCGTCAGGTGCTTCACCGGGTGAAAACTGAAAACCGACATATGCGCGACGCTGCCGGTGCGGCGCCCGCGGTATTCGGCGCCCAGCGCATGACAGGCATCTTCCACAACGGTGAGGTTATGCTTCTCCACAAACCCGAGTATGGCATCCAGATCCGCGGGGTGCCCGGCGTAAGCGACCGGCAGAATGGCGCGCGTCTTGGGCGTGATGCGCTCGGCCACGCGTTCCGGATCGATGTTGAGCGTGTCGGAACTGACATCGGCAAAGACCGGTCGCGCGCCCTGATAGAGCACGCAGTTGGCAGTCGCAGCGAAAGTCAACGGTGACGTGATTGCCTCATCTCCGGGCTTTAGGCCAGCGGCAAACGCCGCTCCGTGCAAGGCCGCCGTGCCGGAACTGAAGGAAACCGCGTACTTTGCGCTCACCTGGTGCGCGAACGCTTGCTCGAATTCGTCGACCTTCGGACCGGTGGTGAGCCAGTCGGAGCGCAGGGTATCAACTACGGCTTGGATGTCGTCCTCATCAATCGATTGGCGACCGTACGGTAGTAGTGTGTTGCGGACGGGACTTCCCCCATCGATTGCGAGCACGTCCGGCCTGGTGGGGTTCGCGCACATCTCCTTCGTGCGGCTATGCGGGGACTGGAGATTCGTCGGGCTCACTCGAAGCGAGCAACTCCTGGAGTTGCTCGTTTGTGAGCCACGCGGGGTTGGTATCGCTCGCGTAGCGAAAGCCCTCCGGCAACGCTCTTCCGTTCAACCAGTACTCCCCCTTCCACCAGGGGTGTGAGGGCTGGATGACATACATGTCTTTCACCTCTACGGTGTTGCGCGCCTCGTCTTCCGACACCAGCGCTTCGTGGAGTTTTTCGCCTGGCCGGATTCCGATGGTCTCGATCTCGCAACCCGGAGCAATGCATTCCGCCAGGTCCATCATCCTCATGCTGGGGATCTTGGGCACAAAGATCTCGCCGCCGTGCATCTCTTCCAGGCAGCGGATCACAAATTTCACGCCGCTTTCAAGCGTGATCCAGAAACGGGTCATGCGGGGATCGGTAATGGTGATCTTGCCGCGTTTGCGCTGCTCGAGAAACACGGGGATCACGCCGCCCCGGCTCCCCACGACATTGCCATAACGGGCGCAGCTAAAGCGCGTGTTCTTGGTCCCGGCGTGGGCATTGGCCTGAACGAACATCTTCTCCGCACAGAGCTTGGTGGCACCATACAAGTTGATGGGATTCACGGCCTTGTCGGTGCTCAAGGCGAGGACCCGCTCGACGCCCTGGTTGAAGGCCGCGTCGATGACGTTGCGGCCGCCCATGATGTTGGTCTGGATCGCCTCGAAAGGGTTGTCCTCGCACGTGGGCACCTGTTTCAGGGCCGCGGCGTGCACGATGACCGAGACTCCCGCGCAAGCCCGCTCCAGACGTGCCGGATCCCGAACGTCCCCGATGAAATAACGCAGGCTGGGATGATCGAGGCCGGAGACGCGCATGTCATGCTGCTTCAGTTCGTCGCGGCTGAATACCACGAGCTTTTTCGGGTGGTATTCCTGCAGCATGATCTCGACGAATTTCTTGCCGAATGAACCCGTTCCGCCCGTAACCAGGACGACCTGTTCCGACCAATTGATCAATTACGCCTCACAGAAATTGAACCTGATTCCAATACCGTTCGAGTCGGAGAGCACGGACGTCGCCGAGCGCGCCGGCAGGCGGGCATCCTTGGTCGTCCCCCGTAAAACCACGAATTGTAAGTATATCGGAGACGCGACCATGGTGATTTCCTTCCTGTACCGCAATTGAGGGCTGCCCTGGGCATCCGCAGTCGCAAGCACTTTGGCCGGCGAACTGCGCGAGGATTGTTCAGGGCAGCAGGGGCTCGGAATCGCCAATGGACTCGAGCAGGCGCCAATGCCCGCTCGGATCGCGCGTCTCGGATCGCGCGTCTCGAGTTTCAGGTGAGAGAGCTTTGGGTCTCCCGCTTGCCGAATCACCTCTTCCTGAAACTGCACGGGGCTCGGCCAGCTCAGTTCCAAGTTTCCGCCGGGTCGGTCCCCTCCTTCGCGGTCCACTGCGTGTTCGCGATATCGCCGTCGGTCAGATTCTCGGGCTTGGTGCCTTCAGACGCGCTAGAGGCCGTCGCACGCACGCCTAGAGCCAGCTTGCCCCCCGGCGTCTCCTGAGCGGCAAGTGCGATCGGAAAAGCGGTCAGGACAAGGAGTGTGCAGAGGACAGCAGCACGGAAGTACGGGAGTCCCGGATTCGTCGCTAAAAGCGAAGCCGCTGGAGATACTCGTAGCTGATCCGGGCGCTCTCGAGCGGCATCTTTGGATTGTCATGCTCGACGAAGTAATGCTGGATGCCAGCTTGTTCCGAATGCGCAAAGATGCGTTTCCAATCGATGATCCCGCTACCTACTTCAGTGAGGTCAGTCATGCTCGCGCCGGCAAACCTTCCCCCCTTGACGGTGGCAAGATCGGGAACTTTCTTGAGATCTTTCACGTGCACCATGGGAAAGCGACCGGGATACTGGGCGAAATACTTGACTGGATCCTGGCCGCCGACGGTGATCCAGCACAGGTCCATTTCCATCTTCACCAGATTTGGATCGCACTCTTTTAGCAGGATGTCGTAGGGAAGCTCTCCGCTGGCGGTGGGGATAAATTCGACCCAATGATTGTGATAGGCAAACTGTATGCCGGTCTTGTGACTGATCTCGCCGGCTCGATTGAAAGTCTCGGCTGCGCGCTGCCATCCATCAGCTCGAGCGAGAAGATCGTCGCCGATCCAAGGATTGACGATGTAGGTGTGCCCGATGATTTTGCTGTCTTCAATCACCTTCGACCACTGGTCACCCAAGCTCGAAAAAGGGACGTGGGTCGAGGGCGCGACCAGGCCGTGCCGAATCAACGCGTCCCGCACGACTTTGGGTGGTTTATCGACAAAATCGCCCAGCTCCAATTCGCGATATCCGATGGCGGCGATTTTGGCCAGCGTGCCATCGAAGTCCTGCTTGAGCACATCCCGCACCGTGTAAAGCTGAATTCCAACCGTCTTGATGCGGTGTTCTTCGACGGCCCAGGCGAGACTCCGCCCCAGAATGGTTGCTGCCGAGATTGTGCCCAGGAACGTGCGTCGATCCATGTCCGATGCCTCCGATTGGGTGCTGGGGGTGCTCTGCGTACCACCTCGCCAGATATTCAGCACGTTGGCGTGCAGACCAAGCCGCGGTTGATTTTACACATCCAGCCGTATGAGATCGACACTGAAACTACAAATTCGCTAATTCGGCGGCACAGCCGATTGCTCGACTGTACGGCAGGGCCTGATACGCTTCCTGGGTGCCTGCGCACGCAAGCCCCTAATCGAATCTGGTGTTCGGCTCATGCCTGCGGGAAATTGGACTGTTACAATTTTCGGCAGCCATGAAAGCACACCTAACCCGATTGATCCCATCCGCTCAGCATCGCCGCCGGTTCATGAAGAACCAGGGTCTCCGGATCTTTATTTTGGCCGAGCTGCTGCTGATGCTTTCGATGCTATCTGCCGCCCAGGGGGGAGATACCATCGTCGTCGATCCGTCAGCTCCCGCACATGCCTTCCCGCATTTCTGGGAGCAGATGTTCGGCTCCGGCCGCGCGATCCTGAGCCTTCGCGACAGCTATCGGCGGGATATGCGCGAAGTAAAGCAGATCACCGACTTTCGCTACGTTCGCTTTCACGCCATCTTTCACGACGAAGTCGGCATTTACGACGAGGACGACCATGGGCAACCCGTCTTCAACTTCTCCTACCTCGATCAAAGCTACGACGGATTGCTCGCCAACGGGGTACGGCCCTTCGTCGAACTGAGCTTCATGCCCAAGAAATTGGCGTCCAAGGATATGCTCCACGCCTTCTGGTACAAGCAGAACATCGCGCCGCCCAAGGATTACGCGAAGTGGGACGCTCTCATCACCGAGTTCGCCAAGCATCTGATCGAGCGCTACGGGATCGACGAAGTCAGCCAGTGGTATTTCGAGGTGTGGAACGAGCCCAACCTCGATTTCTGGGGAGGCGAACCTAAACAGGCGACCTACTGGGAGCTTTACGATCACACCGCGCGAGCCCTCAAAGCGGTGAACGCGCGTCTGCGAGTCGGCGGCCCCGCCACCGCGCAAGCGGCCTGGGCCGATGCATTCATCAAACATTGCGCAGACAACCAGGTGCCGGTGGATTTTGTGTCGTCGCACGTTTATGGCAACGACAAGGCAGAGGACATCTTCGGCACGCACGAAGTGATTCCCCGCAATCAGATGGTCTGCCGCGCGATCAGGAAGGTGCATGACCAGATCCAGTCTTCGTCCATGCCAAAGCTTCCCCTGATCTGGAGCGAGTTCAACGCGAGTTACATGAACGAACCGCTGGTGACCGATACGGCCTACATGGGGCCCTGGCTCGCCGACACGATTCGGCAATGTGACGGTCTGGTGGACGTGATGTCCTACTGGACATTCTCCGACGTCTTCGAAGAGCAAGGAGTCGTCAAGACACCGTTCTATGGCGGCTTTGGCTTGATTGCAGCCGGCGGAATTCCGAAGCCAGCTTTCAACGCGTTCAAGCTGCTGCACGAACTTGGGGACTCGCGCATTGAGGTCAAGTCCGACCACGCCCTGGCCACCCGCAGGAGCGACGGCTCAATCGTGGTGGCAGTGTGGAACTATGCCCCTCCCGAAAAAGAAGGTGCGTTGATAACAGTCACTCTCCGGTTTAAGGGCGCCACAAGCACGCAAGCGCAGGTGTCGATGGTTGATCCCCGGCACTGAGACATTCTCTCGACATACGATGCAATGGGTTCACCACGATATCCGACGCAGACCCAGATCCTCAAATTGCGAAAAGCCGCTGACTTGGCGCCCCAGGAGCCGCGCAGTCTCACAAATGGCGAGTTGACGCTCACCCTGCCGTCGTACGGGCTGGCATTGATCACCGTGAAGTAGCGCTGGATGCGACCCGCCGCACGATGAGCGCGATGGGAAGCCCGACGCAGAAGATGTGGATGACCACGCCGATCACCATCATCTGGAAAGAAAATGGGTATTTTCTGGCCGCCGACAAAGGCACCACGACGCGGTTCATGAAGAAATACACCGCTACACCGTACAAAACTCCGGAGAAAACGGCGTGCTGACCGAGGAATTCGAGCCGGCGAGTCGCCACCGCGAAGACAGCGGCCGCTGAATACGCGATGACGAAATGACACAGCAGTCCCAGCAACGCAGTTGCCAGTCCGCCTTCGAAGGCTCGTGGTCCCAGCAGTCCGGCGGCGATCCCCTGCAAGAGGCGAGTGGGTCGAAGTCCAAAAAAGCCATACACGACGAGGGTGGCGGTAATATCCAGCACGCCGCACACGAACCCAGCCCAGACAATGGCGCGCCCAGTCCGAGGTCTCTGCTCTGAAACAGCTCCGACCGCCTGGCTCACAGGTTCTCCCAGAACGTATCCCTGCGCGACGAATATCACCCCGCCAGCGCATCCGGGAACTGGCAGAGTAGCTCAAGACGGAGAGTATTCGGGACCCATGGGTTCAACGAGAGCAACCAATGTGTTGGTTATGCCAGCGGCGGCGTGGTCATGGTTGAAACGCTCGATTCCGCCGGACTGGTTTTTCCTGAACCTTAAATCTCGCCAATCCTTTTGGTTTCCTATAGATGCGCGCCCAGATTTCGCTTCCCTCAACCTCCCAAATCAGCTTGAGGGTCAGGCCGTTTCTCTCGATTTCGCATATACACGCTGTCACGGCTTAACAGGGATGCCGCGGGCGCCGGGGTCGTTCACGTGTGGCTCTTTCACTTGGCACAGACCCTCTCCCAGGCACTCACATCAGAACTTTCCAGAATACCAAGCACGGACCTATGCCGACCGAATGTTGCATGGAACCATTCCTTCGCGATGGGATGAGTCGAACGTGCGACTAGGCAGTCAACTCCGACGGAGTATCTGGATCGATAGGCGTGTCCCGTTGATTGGGTGGCTGGTCCCGCAGCCTCAGGCTGCGTCGCCAATTCTTTCGTGCGCGATCCGGTCGCGCACGAAGGACGGGCAGGAAGCGATGCCGAACTCACGGTGCTCGCCGCGAGCAAGGAATTGCACGGCCGCCGAGTCGGTCTCCGCCAGCATGGCGAGATCGAGCACCGCCCACAGGCGGCAATCCGCTGCCGATTGCACGAGTTGGTTGAGGTAGGGCAGGTGGCCTTCAAACAGTCTGCCGGAGACGCGAATGGTGACTGTGGGAGTGGGGCAGTCGGACATCATTTCTCCATCCTTTTTGTTGTATGAGTCTGTTGGGTTGATGTCTTGAGAAAACATAACAATCTGCGCGTTTTCCCTCGCACGATACGAGGGATGTGACAGGTCGTCTTCCCGGAACTTGTAGACCAGCGCTACGAACAGCACCCATCCTGCCAGCAGGACAGCCACGGGCAGCAGGTGGAGGAGCAGTTCGGAAGCCACGGCTCAACTCTCCCGGACGCCGGCTGGGAGTGGCTGACCCAGGGAGGCAAAATCTGGCTGCATTGGAGTTGTTCGGGGGATGGCATCCTTCCATTGGCGCCAGCTGCGCTTTCCTATTAGAGGACGCTCGGCACAAAAGTTGCGTAAAGATTCGGTAAATATTGGTCAAGTCGGGCCTTCTCTGCGTCGGCGACTGTCAGCCGTCAATCCGATTACTCCCATTGAGTCGTAGCTTTCGGCAGTTTCTCGTTCCCTTCCCTATCAGGTACGCCCGACTCCAACCGAGGCAGCTTCGCTTTAAGCAGCACCGCCTTCGAGACCTGCCCGGTTTGCGAAATCTTGACGCGAAGAACTGACAGTAACTGGCGGAGTCCAGGCCGGTTGCGCGGCAAGGATTTCAGTGCCAGTGTCCTCAGAAATCCCAGTTCACAGTCTTGCGCCCGGTGGCCGTCACGCTGTAGTTGCGCCTCGGTGAGAGTCGCGGCTAAGCCTGCCAGTGCGCCGGGACCCCGGGGTGCTGGGGAGCTTTGCCGAGGGTCAACGCCGAAGACCAGGCTAGCTGTGCCTCAGAAACCTGCCCGAAAGCCCGTTCCCCACGCCCGAATAACCGGTCGACCTCGTTTTGCGCTCTTTCGCAGCGTCCTTCGAGAAGAGCCCCGCGTCGGTTGGGACACCGCCGGAGGGTAACCGGACGGGACCGACGCGGGGTCATTTTGCAGTTCTGAAGTTGGCAAAAGCCTATTCCCGCATGTCTCTGGCTTCCATCGGGTCGAGCCTTTAAGGTCCATCTTCGACAATCAAAGGGCGTACATTGTGGGCTCGGTCAGGGCTAACTGATTCACTTCAAAGCATGATTAGCGATCCCTGCATGGTCGCTCCTCACGCGAACACCTTCGATAGCAGGCAATTACAAAATCGGTCCGATCATTGAGTCTACCGCTGCGTCGCACGCCCCCCTGGGCCGCACGCACAGCGGCAACCTCATGAATGACGAAGAGCGCTGGAGCGCCTTCATGTGTCATTCATGTGTCTCGGCTTTGGCGGGTAGGGTGAAACAAAAACTTGCGCCGCGCGGGGTGTTGTCGGCAGCCCACAAGCGGCCACCATGCGATTCGATAATGGAGCGGCTGATCCGAAGTCCCATGCCGGTCCCATGGGGCTTGGTAGTAAAGAAGGCATCGAAGATCTGCTCCGCTTGTTGCGCGGGTAGCCCCACGCCGGTATCGCTGATCGATACCATAACGTGCTCGTTTTTCGCTGGCTGCGAGTTGATGATTAGCTCGCGCGTCGTGTCCACGTCCTTCATCGCATCGATACCATTGAGCAGGAGGTTCATCAGGACCTGCTGCAATTGCACGCGATCTCCCATAACTTGTGGAAGATCCGACGCCAGTTCCGTCTGGACTGAAATGGAGTATCGGGTTGCTTCGCTGCGCAGCAGGACGATCATCTCTCGAATCACTTCGTTGACATCCACCAACTCCCGTTGCGGACTAACCTTTTCGAAAAGCAGACGGATCCGGCTGATGATATCGGCCGCACGGGTTGCGTCTTTAACCATTCTTGACGCAGCCTCACGCGCCTCTTCCAGATCGGGTTGATCCCGCCTAAGCCAGCGCAAGCAGGTATTGGCGTCGGTAGCGGCGGCGGCAATCGGTTGATTCACTTCGTGCGCAAGCGAGGCCGTCAGCTCTCCGATGGTGGTCACCCGGTTAGCGTGTGCGAGCTCCACCTGCGCCTGGCGCAATCTCTCGCGCTCTGCCTCCGCCAGCTTGCGCTCGGTGATGTCGATCACGGTACCCACGAATTCAACCAGATCGCCGGATGGGCTGAGAACGGGATGACCTACTATGTGGACGTCTCTGATCTCGCCGCCGGGATGAACGATTCGGTAATCCGACTCGAAATCTGCTTTTTCACGCAATGCTGTCTCGGCCGTTTCCCTATTTTTGGCTTGATCATCCGGATGGATGCGTTGAAAGAATGTTTCAACTCGCGGTTGTCCACCGTGCGGGTCAAACCCTAGTACGCGGTAGCATTCCTCGGACCAGTACCGAATTTCGCCTGTAGCAGGGGTCCATGCCCAACTGCCCGTATGGCTGAGCCTTTGCGCTTCGGCTAAGTATGCCTCGCTCTTCCGAAGCGTCTCTTCCGCCTGCTTTGCTACGGTGACGTCCATCACCGCTCCTACGAACTCGGCGCTGCCCGATTCATCGCTTAAGGCATGAGCCACAACGTGGAGATGTTTGACGGAACCATCCGGCATCAGCAAGCGATATTCATGTTCAAAATTCTTCCCATCCTGCGACGCGCGTTCGATTGTCTGTTTCACGAGCGCCGCGTCTTCTGGATGAACCCGTTGGAGAATAAGTTCCACGGTCGGTTTCGTGGTTCGGTCGTATTGGAAGATTCGAAAGGTTTCCTCTGACCAGCTGATCTCGCCAGAAGAAACCCTCCAGCCGAAGCTCCCGGTATGACTGAGCCCTTGGGCTTCAGCCAAGTACGCCTCGCTTCGCTGCAGCTTCTTTTCCTGCAGTTCCAAGGTCTGGACAGCGAATCGCCTATCCACCCAGGACGTCAGCAGAGCCAGCCCGAGGACGGT
>Ga0137359_10002486_pt1 | contig 14828 bp, 14 predicted proteins | sample Mad1_40_16metaG_FD_108281 | JGI IMG/M metagenome (GOLD analysis project Ga0137359, IMG submission 108281) | Vadose zone soil microbial communities from Angelo Coast Range Reserve, California, USA - Mad1_40_16 metaG | ecosystem: Environmental > Terrestrial > Soil > Vadose zone | place: USA... | reverse complement strand
AGCCTTCGCTTGATCCAACGCCGCCTGGTAATCACGTGGGTCAATCTTCACCAACACCTGCCCCGCCTTCACCGCCTGGTTGTCTTCCACCAAAACCTGCGCGACGCGTCCATAAACCTTCGACGCCATCGGCGTGATGTGCCCGTCCACCTGCGCGTCATCCGTCGTCTCGCGATTGTGGTAATACACGAACAATCCCACGATCGCCGCCACCACTACCGTCCCGCTTGCAAACAGCAGCCTTTTCACTCTCGGGTTCGCTAACCCTTTGGGCGTCTCCTCAATCCGCAGCTCTTCTTCCGTGATCCGCGGTGCCTTAGTCGCGTTTTCCAATCCAACTTCGATCTCGATGCTCATCGTCCCCTCGCCTACTTTGCGTAAACCTTTTCCATTTGTCCGACCGAACGCGCCAGGTCTGCGCGTGCCTGGTTGAAGCGGTACAAGGCCACAATCTGATTGTCGTTGGCACGCGACAGGGAATCCTGCGCTTGAATCACCTCGATGTTGTTTGCCACTCCCGCTTTGAACCGGTCCCGCGCTTGATCCACTTCTTCCTTTGAAAGCTGCACTCCCAGATTCGCGACTTGCACTTCATTGCGCGCCGACTGCAAATTCAGCAGCGCCGTCTTCACCTCCAGCGCGATCTGGTTTCGCAGATCGTCTTTCTGCTGTTCCAGTTTCTTGATCTCCAGGTCGGCCCGAACCGTTTCCGCGTGGATCCGTCCGCCGGTGAACAGGGGCATGTTCACGCTCGCTTGATACGTGTAGGTCGGCAAGGTTGTGTTTCCCGAAGTTCCCACGTACGCGAAATCCCCGTCGAACCGCAGCGAAGGCAGCCGCGAATCCTGCGACGCTTTCTTTTGATATTCCGCGGCCTTGATTTGGGATTCCAGCGCCTGCCATTCCTGGCGCACTGACAGCGCGAGTTCCATGCTCGGCTCAACTTCCGGCTGCGGCGTATCGTAAAAACTCAGTGAGTCCCCTAGCTCGATGGCCTGCCGCGGATCCAGGTTCAATAAGCGGCTCAAGGCGAAAAGCGAAGTCTCGCGCTCCGTTTCTGCCTCGATCAGCCGCTGCTTTTCGTTCTGCAGTTCCACGTTGGCCCGCAGCGTGTCGATTCCTGTGCCCACGCCTTCCTTCTGCAAATCCGCCGCTTGTTCGTACAGCGCTTGCGCCAGACTCACGCGCGATTGCGACGCCTCCACGCTCGCCCCGGCGCGCAGCGTGCCGATGTACTGCGAAACCACCAGCAATATCACCTGTTCTCTTGTCGAAAGGCTGTTTGCCTTGCTCGCGTTTAGTGCGTCCCGCGCTGCTTGATACCTGCGCCAGAGTGTCAGGTCAAAAACTGGCGCACCAAAGCTCGGTCCCGCGGAAAACAATTGATATGGTCCCAGCGACTTTGGAAATCCCGGGAACGGTGTCCGGCCTCCAAACTGGGCCAGCAGGTTTACTTTCTGCGCTTCGTCGGAAATCCTCGCATTCGCCTGCGGCAGCAAATCCGAGCGCGCGATGTTTTTGTCCTGCTCGCTCTGCGCGGCTTGTAAGATGGCAATCCGCGCCGTGGTGTTCTGTTTCAGGGCTAGACCTACTGCCTGATCCAGGGTCAGCCGCAAAACTTGCGTCGGCGCGTTCCCCGACAGCGCATTCTGCTTGTTTGTACCTTGCGCATGCGTCACCGCCGGCCCCAGCATCAGGCTGAATAATATTGTGTAAAAAATAATGTGCGACGACTTGCGCCGCGACTTCTCAGCATGACGCCCCGCGTGCTTTTCTCCTGCAACTATCTCTTCGAGGATGGCTTGATTCAGGCAGCCTTCGGCTACCAACCGCCCGCCCTGCCGGTGCATTTCCTTCAGCAGCACCTTTCCGGCGGCATCGATGAAGCTCACCCCGCACAGGTTCACATGGAACTTGTCCTGTGGCGACGCCGCGCGCAACTCCCGCCAGCATTGCTCCAGTGCAGCCACCCATGGGCCCGCCAGCCGCCCCTCCACATTGAGGTAGATCTTCCCGCGCTTCTTTTCGTTCGTAATTCTAAGCATTGATTCCGTCTCGCTGGTCAGTGGTAGATGCATGGTGATCACCATTCGATGCAAATATTTGTTTGCTTCTAAGTAGTTGAACATAAAAGACTTATGTATACAGTAGGACTGTTTGAGGGCTTGGGAACGGCCATATATGGGCATTTATCCAAATATCGTCATAACATGACTGACATTATATGGACATAATTGCGTCTCGTGATTGGACTTCTGCTGGGCTTCCGCTCCGGCGTCCCCGCTTTGCGCATGGATTCGACTTTAGGCAGCTTTAGAGTCTTCCTGTCCACGTGTCCGTGTTCAGACGGCTCATCCGTCGGAATATCTTTACTGCCGGAGTTTGCCGGAGCGTTTCGAACCCTGCTCTTATCTCTTTACCGCAATGGCCTGTAATTCAAAGTGTCCTCCCGCCAGCAGCGACCCTGCTCCAATGAATTCGCGCGCGGGATAATCTTTCGTCGAGAAGTAGCTGGCGTAAATGGGATTGAATTTCTGGAACAACGACAAATCCGTGCACGCAATTTGCACGTACACCAGATCATCCATGGTCATCCCAGCTTGAGCCAGGACTTCTTTCTCGCCATCAAGCAACACTTTCGCTTCGTCTTCTATTTTTTCTGGAACCTTCCCAGTCTTCGGATCAATCCCGATTCGCCCCGCCAGGTAAAGCGTATTCCCCGATAAGATGGCATCGCTAAACGGCGCCGTTATCGGTGCGCCTGCCAGCTTGATCACTTTCCGCGTGGGCTGTATGGTCACCTGCGAAAACGCTCCACGGACCGTAATAATCCCTGCCGCGGCCAAAACGACCACCAGAAAACTGATTCGACGATTCATACTTTGCCTCCCATGACCTGCGCGATACGCCGCGCGAGTGTAATACTCAAACTCGGCCTCGGCAAGCATCAGAGTGGCACAGGCCTCCATGCATCTTCAATCTATAGGGACGGCGCACACCGCAGGGGGCTCGACAATTTTCCTGTTGCTTTCCCAAAAGGCAGTGTGCCATCCTTCCTGTTGGAACCCAACATGGCGGTGCTATGAAACAAAAAGCGGACGTCTTACAGGGTACGTTGGCGTTGATGGTTCTCAAGACTCTCGATGTTTTGGGACCACGGCACGGCTACGGAATCGCGCGGCGCATCGAGCAGATCAGCGGAGATCTGCTGGTCGTGAATCAAGGGACTCTGTATCCCGTGCTGCTGAAGCTGGAGCAAGAAGGCGCGATTGCCTCCGAATGGGGCGCTTCAGAGAATAATCGCAGAGCGCGCTTCTATCGGCTCACACGCGAAGGGCGCAAGCAGTTGCAGGTCGAGACTCAAGACTGGGAACAAACGGCAGCGATTATCGCTAGGTTCTTTGAAGCTCAAGCGGAGGATTTGTCATGAGATCTGTGAGACGCTTTCTCTCGCGTTTCGGCCACTTCGTGACCAGGCGGGCGCAAGACAAACGATTACGGGAAGAGATTGAAGAACATATCGCTCTGCAAACGGAAGCGAATCTTCGCGCCGGTTTATCACCCATGGAGGCGCGGCGTCAAGCAATGCTCAAGTTTGGCGGCGTCGAAGCGATGAAACAAGACTATCGAGCCCGGCGAGGACTGCCAATTATCGAAAATTTGCTGGGGGATTTGCGAAACGCAGGGCGCTCGATTTCCCGCATGCCAGGTCTTGCGGCCGTGATTATCGTTTCGCTGGCCATCGGAATCGGCGTGAATACATCTATCTTTTCATGGATTCAGCTGATCCTGTTCCAACCGATGCCAGCCGTGAGTGGTGCCGCGAACTTTCTACTAGTCGAGCCTCGCACGGAGACGGGCGGGTACGCAGGCGCTTCCTGGCTGGAGTATCGCGACTTGCAGAAGCAAGTGCCGGCGCTGCGGGACATCGTGGCATCCCAAATGGTGCCGTTCAACGTGGGAGAGAGGGGCCACACGGAGCGCACCCACGGGCAACTCGTCTCCGGTAACTATTTTTCTGCGCTGCGACTGAAGCCTGCAATCGGAAGATTTATTCGACCGGAGGAGGCAGAGCGGCCCGGAACTGAGCCTGTCGTTGTGATTTCGTATGATTACTGGCAAACGCGGTTTCGCGGGGCGCCGGAGGCGGTGGGACAAGAATTGCGCGTCAACGAGCGCGACCTTATTGTCATCGGCGTAGCGCCCAGGGAATTCCAGGGAACAATGGTGCCCTTGAAGTTCGAACTGTGGGTGCCGGCCACGCTGGCGCCTGCGTTGCTCGGCGGAACACGCGACCTGGAAGATCGCACAATCCGCGCTTTTTCGTTGATCGGAATGTTAAAGCCTGGCGCAACGCGCCAGGAAGCACAAGCCGAACTCAGTACGGCGATGGCGCAGCTTGCGCGCGACTATCCTGAGGCCAGCGCCGGAATTGGCGGTGAGATCCTTACATTCTGGAAAGCGCCGCGCGGTCCGCAGCGGATGCTGATCAGCGGGCTAGCCGTCTTGCAAGGCGTTATGCTGCTCCTGCTGCTGGCGGTCTGCGGGAACACCGCAAACCTCATGCTGGCTCGTGGAAGCACGCGGCAGCGCGAGATGGCCGTGCGCGTGGCGCTGGGCGCGGGACATTGGCGCATTGTCAGCCTGGTGCTCTCGGAAAATATGCTACTGGCTCTCCTGGGAGCAAGCCTCGGAGCAGCCATCGCCGTTTGGGGCACCACGGCATTGCGCGTGGCGCCCATGATTGGTGCATTTCCGATCCTGTTTCAGACCAAAGTGGATGGACTTACCCTGGCCTTCGCGATTTTGCTCGGTGCGGCGTGCGGTTTGATTTTCAGCGCGGCGCCGGCGATTCATCTGGCGCGGCTGGATCCACAGGACGGGCTTCGCTCCAGCTCCAACACCCCGCCCCGAAGCCGTGCGCGCAAAGTTCTGATGGGCCTGGAAGTCGGACTTGCAATGGTCGTGCTGATCGCCGCCGCGCTCTTCCTCCAGAGTTTTCGGTCGGCACGCCAAACAGATCCGAGATTCCGGCCCGAGGGCGTTTTGCTGGCCGCCTACGATTTGAGCGGGCGGAATCCCGACGAGATCTCCGAGCGCCAATTTGCTGCCCGCCTGCTGGATCACCTGCGCTCCTTGCCGGACGTCGAGGCCGCCGCCATCGCAACAAATGTTCCGCTGGACTTGCATGGAATCCCGCGGCGGCCTTTCACCGTGCAAGGCCGCGTGCGCACGGAGGCGGGGCAGGATAGAGCCATTTCCAACACGGTCACGCCGGGATACTTCAAGGTGATGGGCATCCCGCTTGTTGAAGGAACCGAGTTTGCCGGCATGGGGGACAGAACGGCGCCCCCACAAGCCATCGTCAATGAGGAGTTTGTCCGCCGTTACCTGAATGGCGCGGATGCGATTGGCCGCCGCATACAGACGCGCGGGGGAAGCTTCGCGATCATCGGCGTGGCGCGCAATTCGCTCTACGACGCGTTCGGCGAGCCGACGCAGCCTGCGGTCTATCTCTCGTATCGGGATCGTCCCCAGGACCAAGGCGAGATTCACCTGCGGACGCGCAGCGGCAATGAAACCGCGGTCACCTCGGAAGCGCGTGCCGTTCTGCGCGAACTCGATCCTATGCTCCCACTTTACGACGTGCGAACATTCTCCCAGCACATCGAACGAAATCTTTTTCTTCGCCGCATTCCCGCGCGCATGTTCGCCGTCCTCGGGCCACTCCTGCTGGGCCTCGCGGCCATCGGAATCTACGCCGTGGTTTCCTACGCGGTGGCCAGGCGAACGAAAGAGATTGGCGTGCGGCTAACGTTCGGGGCCACCAGCGGACGAGTCATCCTACAAATTATTCGCGAGAACTTGGGCGTAATCACCTGGGGCACCGCGATTGGATGGGTGCTTGCGCTCGTGATTTCCGTTCGCGTGATGACGAAGGGCCCGGTCAACCTTCCGGTTTTCCTGGGGGTACCGGCGATTCTCTTGGGTGTCGCCACGCTGGCCTGCTGGATTCCGGCACGCAGAGCTAGCCGGATTGATCCGATGGCAGCGCTCAGGAACGAGTAAAAAGCAGCGACGTCGCTGCCATTGGCCCCGGCCGGCTTTCCGCCGAATTCGCGCCGGTGCCTAAAGCGATTCGAACCGGCGTGAAAGCCATGACCGGTGCGGTGCTCGAACTGCTGAAAAGATGAGTTCTTCTTCCTGGAATTTACCGCTTCGCTAAAACGCGATGAACCTCGTTCGAATGAAGTACAGCGAAGTGAGCCCCACTCCCAGCCACAAGAGCACACCCAGCAACAGCGGCCGCCACCCCACCTCTTCCAGTGTGTCGCGTGAAATTCCGCTCCCAATCAGAAACAATGTCGCTGTGAGTCCGCGCCTGCCCAGCGTGAAAAATGTTTTGGTAGCCGAAGGCAGCGCCGGCAGGTAAGTATTGGCAAGCGCCGCGAGAACGAAGAAAACGATAAACCACGGAAACTGCACGCGTGCAACGCCGTTTGCAGCACCCGAAAGTTTTTCCGCACGGCTTCGCTTGACCGCCGCGATAACCAGTGCCAGTGGAACGATCCACAATGCGCGGGCAAGTTTTACCGTGGTCCCGATCACTAGGGCCTGGGGACCATATTTAGTGGCGGCGCCGACCACGGAACTGGTGTCGTGGATTGCCAGCGCGGCCCACAATCCGAATTGCGATTGCGTAAGATGAAGCGCGTTTCCGATGGACGGAAAAATCAGCAAGGCAATCGAATTCAAAATAAAAACCGTCCCGAGCGACACCGCCATTTCTTCTTCATTGGCTTGCAATATCGGCCCAATCGCCGCGATGGCGCTCCCACCGCAAATCGCCGTGCCTGTCGTAATGAGAAACGACGAATTGCCGCGCACCTGCAAGAGTTTGCCGAGCGCCAGCCCCGCCAGGAGCGCGAATGAAATTCCCATCGCGGTGTAAACAAATCCGCTGCGACCCGCTTTCAAGACCTCGTGCAAGTTCATGCCGAAGCCCAGCGCCACCAAGGAACATTGCAGAAGCGTGCGCGCGACCCCGCGGCTTTCGCCCATGTACGGATGCTTGAAGCTGAGACCGAAGAGAATTCCCACGGTGAGTGCGATCGGCGGAGAAAACAATCCCGTAAACGAAAGTGCGAGCGTCACAACAAAAATAATTTTCGCGAAGGTCGGCATCGATTGGGAAAAGGGTATCAGGCCCGGCGCCGGATGGGCCAGCAAGAACCGCAATCTTTTTCGCCTAAACGTTCCAGCGCTCTTGGCAGTTCCTGTACATGCCGGGCTTCAGCTCGGCATTCTTCTTCCTTTGCGAAGCTGGTTTCTGCGAGTCGCTGCTGGAATTCCACCGGGCACTATTTTTCTTGTTCTTTGATCGGAGGAGCAGCGAGAGAGGATTTCGCCGGGGTGGACTTTGACGCGGCAGGGTGCGCAAGCGCGGCGACAATTCTAGCCGTGGCCGCTTTGCTGATTTGACATTTGCGATCGTAAATGCGGCACTGCGCCAGCGTAAAAGTGCAGCCACAGTTGCAGGTTTGCGCGTTGAATTTGTGGAGCGCAACGGTTTTTCGCTCGGGCGTGAGTTTGCTGAGATCGACGCCGGGTAGCTCGCTGGCGCGCTCGGCGTTCTTCAGGAAAATCTGTCCGGTGTCCTCGAAAGTCTCCACTTTCACATTGCCGATGGAAAGGCCAAGGAGCGAGCGGATTTCCGTTTCATAAAGGATGGGATTGCGGAGTCCTTCGTGCTTTTGAACGATGCGGCCTTCCGCGTCCAGCACGAAAGAAGTAGGAAGCGCGGCGATGCCACCATACTGCATTCGAATATCGTTGCTGGCCAGAGCGACGGGATAGTTGATGCCGAATTTTTCAACAAAATCCTTGAGGGCATCCTGATCGTCGTCGTCCACGACCAGACCGAGGATCTGGAGTCGGTCTTTATATTTGTTCTGCAGCTCGACGAGATCCGGGATTTCGGCGCGGCAAGGTCCGCACCACGTGGCCCAGAAATTCAAAAGAATCACTTTGCCGCGCGAATCCGCGAGCGTGACCGGCTTGCCATCGAAGCCACTAAGCTTGAATTCCGGAGCGGGATCGGGGTCGCGCACAAAACGGATCGTGCCTTGCTGTTCCTGCGCCGCAAAAATAGAAGGTGAAGAACAAAGATATAGCGCAGCAGCGAGAAATAGTGGTCGGCGAAGGCGGAAAGTGCTTCTCATGGTGTCATATATAGGAAAACACAGCGAAGGGACAACGCCAAGGGGCAGATTGAAATTATTGGTTAACAAGTAGCCCACCATTGGAACGAAGAAAAGAAAACTCAACGCTCAAGCGTGACCCGCTCGGTGCAGTCTTCCTATTAGTACTTGCAGTACTCCAAAACTTCACAGCGGCTGAAGGATTTGCCCCTGACCATCGGCGGGAAAAACCCTATCCACTGTATTTTGAACTTGTTACAAGGACAGCGTAAGGCGGAAGCGGTGCGTCCAAAGTGGTGGGAGGTGCACATGCATCTGACCAAACGGCACTACCTTATGATCGGGGTCGCACTCGTGCTGGCGGCAGCGTTGACCCTGTCTGCCGCCACGCTCCGGGATAGCACAGACCCCGTGATGCTGCCAGAACGCACTGCGATTCGTGTGACTCTGGACCAAGCGCTGGCGACAAACCAGAGCAGACCGGGAGACCACTTTGATGCAACGGTCTCCGATCCGGTGGTTGTGAACGGCAAGATAGTGATCCCTCAAGGCGCCCACGCTGAGGGGTTGGTGGTGGACTCGCGGCAATCCGGAAGGTTGATGGGCCGGGCGCGGTTGCAGCTTGCGCTGCAAACCGTGAACGTGAACGGGCAGAACTACGATGTCCGTACCTTCTCGCACCCAAGGATCGGCCGGGACCACAAGAAACGCAACTGGGCGTGGATCGGTGGCGGAGCCGCTGGGGGAGCCGTGATTGGCGCCCTGGCTGGCGGCGGAACCGGCGCGCTAATCGGCGGACCCGTGGGTGCGGGAGCCGGAGCGACGGTTGCGTTAGTGACAGGAAAGAAAGACATCAAACTGAGGGCGGAGACGCCGGTTAAGTTTGAGCTTTCTGAACCGGTAACCATCAACGTGAAGGGCTGAGATTTTTTTCTGACTCTTCACACACAGCGTCGAATGGGCGGGCGTGATTCGTGCCGAAGTTTGGGCGAGGGCGCCCGCCTTCTTTTGCGAAATGAAAGGAGCAGGCTGTAGCGCAAGGGATAATCGGAATGTGGAATGCTTGTTCGGCCAGGCTCGTCAGGGGGCTGCAAGTCCGAATACCTTGATCCAATGTTCGACCGGGGCGTTGAGCCGAATACCCAGAACATGCTCGTCGCTAGGGAGCTTCCTGCAATAAACGACATAACCTTGCACGCAAAGTCCAGGTGGGGAGGAAACCAGTACCAGCTCATCAGGCTCCCAGAACTTCTGCGTAACCATCTGGACCCCAAGTCTGCTGACATTTTCCGTGGGAACGATTTCAAAAACTCCCGGCTTGTGAAGGCTGGTGATCCACAGAAGCTCGTTTAGAGTGGCGCGCGGTTCCGATCTGGGAACCCGTCCGCGCTCACTGCATAGCGCCACTGTGGCGGGATTGGGAGATTCCTCGCGGACGCCATAGACGGGGAGCGTGGTAGTCATCTTGGTGTACAGACTAAGAAGGCCGAAGTGGGAACGGAATCCAGGGAGTCCTCGAAACGAGGATCAGGTAAATCCCTGAGTAGGTTCGGACAAGTGCGAGAAACGCGAGAACGGCGACGCATGGTGCCGTTTCAACGGTTCTAGGTGCGTACAGTGTCCGTCGGTTCCATTGACGCAGAGGAAGAAGCGCGGCACATTAGGTGCGTCAGCGAAACAGGTATTCTCTATGGCGAAGTGCCCCGCTTGCGAGCGCGACGTTGCTACGCCGTTTTTCATGAATACGGATGCATGGAGGTGGCTTGCTTGTCCGCATTGCGCAGCAAAGCTGGAAAGGAAAAGTCCCCGTTACCTTGTTGCACTGAGTTCCTTCATGCTGGCGCTCATTGCGCTCGGCGGGCTGGGGCACCGGTATAGAATCATTTCTTCAGTACTGTTAGTCGCGTTGATGGTGGTTATCTTTGTGTTGATCACCCTGCAACTTCTCCGTCCTGAATTGCAACTGCGGAAGCCGCTGTCGAAAGCTGAAGTTGAATTAAAGATCAGCAATCCGCCGAACTAGCAGACCATAGGCGCGTGGAGGAATTCGATTGACATTGGGAGGGTGGGGGCATATCGTCTTCGCACACTGGTCGGAACCCCAGGGCGCGAGCCTCCTTTTTCCAGGTTAGCCACTAGAACGAACGCCATATCCCGCACCAACCGCGAACTCCGCGATTTGAGCGACGAACGAGCGACATTCAAGTGTTGCGCCCCGTGGCCTGCCAGAGAGTCCAGGAGGATTCAATAATGAAGAAGCGGATAGCGGGCCTGTTTGTGATTGCGTTGGCAGTGATGCTTGTACCGACGGCCCTTCCCCAAATGGAACCGACGCCTACGGTGTACACCTTTGTAAGCCAGTTCCAAGTCCCACGGGCGAATTGGGCGGGATACTCGGAAGATACTGAGAAGACGGCTGTTCCAATCCTGGAGAAGTTGACGGCCGACGGGACCATCCTAAGCTGGTCCACCTTTGAGCAAGTCGTACACACGGTGGATGGATATTCGCACGGTGCGGCGTGGTCTTCGACATCGATTTCGGGGCTGATGAAGGTGCTGGACGAAATCCGCAAGGCCGGTCCGCGGCCCGGGCAAGTCGCAGCCACCAGGCACGAAGACTTCCTGATGCAGACTTCGATGTACCGCGTGGGCGGCGGAACACCGGCATACTTGCGCGTGGTGTGCTCGAATGCCAAGGCGGACAACCCGGGGAATTACACGGCAACGCTGAAGAAGCTCCTGGTGCCGACGTTTGACGAACAGGTCAAGAAGGGCATGGCAACTTACTGGGGCGTCGACGAGCAGTACGTAAACACTTCAGCGCAGTCAACGCGCTGCGTGGTCATCACCTATCCGAATGCTGAAGGCATGGACAAGTGGGTGGCAGCCATCAATGCGACCATGGCTAAGTGGAGTGCGGCGGAGCGCGCGGAATTCGCAGGCTCTACCGTGCTAGACAGCCGGCGCGACATCATGGCGCGGATCACGCATTCGGGCCATAAATAGCTGATTGCGACGGTTGCGTTATGAGGAGGGGGCGAAGTTGGCTCCCTCTTTTTTTATGTTCGCGGGCAAGGGTTGAGGGTTCAGCGTTAGGAGTTAAAAAAGGAAGCGCTGAGGATTTCGGCGATGAAAAATGAGCGGGGCGAAAAATGGGTTCGCCGCCGCGGCGGTGAATCGCTCAAGGCAGCGGCGGCGAGTTAGTACAGCGAAACTAGCGCCAGTGTCGTGACTGACGAGCCCCGTCACGAGACGTGAAGCTTGGTGGTGTGCCCGATGGTTACGGCCACACGCTCCTGATAGAAGGTTTGGCCATCGGAATTGCGCAACTCGATATCGTGATTACCGGGTCGAAGTGCGAATTTCTTGGCCTCCCTGATGCGGGCCGCGTAACCGCCATCGATATACACCGTACCGTCCTTGCGGTGAGTCTCGATCTTGACTTCACCGAAGTTCTCAGCCATGTAGCTCGGAGGATACGGGTAGTATCCGTAGAACGGATAGAAGGGGCCAAAGAAAGGCCCTCGCTCCACAATCACGACCCGACTCCTGATTCGCTGTGCCCAGGCGGTCGGTGCCATACCAAGGAGAAGACCCCCTGTGATGGCACACGCCAATGCTAACGAAAACCATCGCATTGTCTTGCGCATAGTTAGGTCCTCCTTCACATTATGAAACACGATTAGGGCCGGATGGTTGCTCGCGGATCCTTTAGGTACTAGCACTCCTTCGCGCATCATGTTTGTGGTGCAAATTGGCGGGGAAGTATTCTGGGATCCTCTTTTTGTCAATGGAAAATTAGAAAAATCGCGGGTGAGGCGGGGGAAAGTCAAAAACTCGCGCACGCGCACCCAAGATTAACTCACGGATCGACTCGCGGTTATCCGCCACGCGACAGAAGATTATGAGCCAGAGGCTCCGCGGGCGGTGGCTTTGAAGATGGCGAACGCGGCGCCTTGGGGGTCGGCAATGACGGAAATGCGGCCGACGTCTTCAAAATCGGTTGGTGGCATATAGAGCGTGGCTCCGAGATTTTTTGCGGCCGTAGCAGTGGCGTCGCAGTCGGAAGCGGTGAAGTACGCCAGCCAGTGAGCGGGAGTGCCGGGCCGGTGGTGTGCAGCAGGCGGAATGCCGCCGATGAATTCTTCGCCGTTTTTGATGTGCCAGTAATTGTGAGCGGAAGATTCGTCTTCCTTCATCAGCTCCCATCCGAAAAGACCGGAGTAGAACTCTCCGGCGCGCCCGCGATCCGGAGTGTTTAAGTCGGCCCAGCAGAGCGTGCCTTGCGGCGCGGAGATGCCTATGCCCTTGTTCTTGTTAGGCTGCCAGAGACAGAAGATGGCCCCGGTGGGATCCTGCACAACGGCCATGCGGCCCGCATCGAAAACGTCGAAGGGTGGGGCCAAGACGGTGCCGCCAAGCTCGGCGGCGCGGGCAGCAGTGGCGTCGGCGCTTTCAACCGCGACGTAGAGCTTCCAGTGAGGAGGAACGCCTTGGGAGAGCTCTTCGGGACGGAGGGTGCAGCCTGCGGCGGCGTCGCGTCCGTCGAGCCGGAAAATCGTATAGAAGTCGTTGGGGCCCATGGGCATGTTGTTGGCGGACCAGCCAAATATTTTAGAGTAGAAGTCGATGGCGGCGTTTTGCTCGGTGGTGGCGAGTTCCGCCCAGCAAAATGCGCCGGGGGCGTGTTTTTCGACGTTTGGCATCGTGCGGGAAGCGTACTCCCACGCAGGGATGGAAGCAAGGCGGGTGGGAGGAAAGGCGCGTAGGCTGAGCTGGCCAGTGGCACAGAGGGACGTCTGTGCCACTGGCCGATTCTGCTGGGTGACTTCTGCCGTGTAGCTAGGGTTTCTTTACAGGCTCCTTGGTGGAGGCAGGTTCCATGGTGGCGGCTTTGGCTTTGGTCGTGGCAGCCATCATAGCTTTGGGATGCCAGAAGTCGGTGGCGACTTTTGCGATTTCGTCGGGAGGATTGCTTAGGTCGGGGTTGAAGCGATAGAGGGTGGACTCAGTAATCTCGACAGCGTCGGCATTGATTTGCTGGAATTTTTTGATACCCTCTTCGCCGAGGATGTCGCGCAGGGTGGGATTGTGGTCGAAGCCGGCCATGGAGGAGCGCAGCGAGGACACGTAGAAGGTGGCGCCTTTGCCGCCTTCGATGACTTGGGAAATAAAAAGGGATTGGGTGTCGGGGTTCTTTTGGACGGCTTCCTTAACGTCCCTCATAAGAGCCTCGAACTCGGGGACGTGGCCGGGACGGATGTGCACGGCGGTGGTCCGCAAGAGACGGGATTCGCCAATGAGTTTGGCGTAAGCCTCGGCGTCCTGCGGGGCCTTGCTGCTGAGATCCCAACGGCGGCGGCGGAGTTCGGTGCGGGACCACACCACACAGTTGTTGAAGTCCTGCCCCATTTTATCGGCAGCTGCCTTGCCAAAGGCTTTATTGACAGCGGCCATGACGGCTTCGTTGGTTTTGTCGATATCCGCGTAGTCCTTGCGGGTGCTGGTGAACTGGTAGACGTTGCCTTCGCCATAGACGGCTTCGAGAGCGAGCCAACGGTCGCCATTATTGCGGCGATTGGCGTCAGCCCATTTTTTGGTGAGGGCTTGGAAGTCGGCGAGTTTTTCCGGCTTCACTTTGACGACGAAAACATCGAGATAGTCTCCCTGCGCTTGGACAGCGATAGGCGCTGCCAAGCACACGACGACAGCAAAGGCCCAGAGGGCTCTGCGGAAAGACATACATTCCTCCTTCGATCGGGAAGTGCTGGGAAGGGTCCTAGTGGGCGGACTCTACACCTGAGAAAGGGAACGGTCAAGGAGAGCGGGTGAGAAGCAGGCCCCGCGGGGCTCAGGGTAAACGGTAGGAGCCGGGGGCGAGGAATTCGAGGTCCCTAAGGACTTGAAGTTGTTGGTGGATTTTGTCGCGGACGTGGGCGTTGTTGGGATGGAGTTTGGCCAAGACGTCGGCGTGAGCATAAACGTCGGCAAGAGTGAATTCGAGTTTGCCTAACGATTGGACCAGTTGGAGCACGTCAAGGGTCCAGCCGCGCTTTTCTACCTGTAGTTTTTCCAGTGGGCGAAGTCGGTTGTAGCAGCTGCGCACTTCACGCGGAGTTTGGGGAGTGCCTTGGTTGACAATCGGTATGCGAGCGTGAACGGGAATCTTATCTAACAGGATGTTGCAGCCGGCCCAGCCGGCGCGACGAGCCGTCGGTGCGAGAGCCTTGCGGCGTTCGACCGCGGATAATGCGAAATGGGGGACGAGAAGGACGGTGCGGACGGCCCAAGTGTCGAGTTCGTAGTGCAAGACGAAAAGATTGGGAGTTCGGTCTTCGAGAATGTCGCGCTTCATCTCGGAGTAAGCAGCGTCGACAATTCTGGTTCCTAACGACTTGGATTGGCTATTCAGTTGGAACGGAGATTCGCAAGAGGGGCAAAAGTAATCCGCGGCCACGGTGTTGCGTGGCGCGACGGTAGACGCAGGTCGAGCACACCTGTGTCGAGGTCGCCTTCGTTGGAGGAGGCGAGGAGGATGCGTTCGAGGAGGGCGACGGACTTTTGGGTGGGGTGCTTGCCGAATTTTTTCTCCCAGGATTCGGGCGGACGGATTTCCCAAACGGATTT
>Ga0137359_10002480_pt1 | contig 14842 bp, 24 predicted proteins | sample Mad1_40_16metaG_FD_108281 | JGI IMG/M metagenome (GOLD analysis project Ga0137359, IMG submission 108281) | Vadose zone soil microbial communities from Angelo Coast Range Reserve, California, USA - Mad1_40_16 metaG | ecosystem: Environmental > Terrestrial > Soil > Vadose zone | place: USA... | reverse complement strand
GGTCCCCGATACCCGTCGTAACCGCCAGGTCCCCGATACCCGTCGTAACCGCCAGGTCCCCGATACCCATCATAGCCGCCGGGTCCCCGATATCCGTCGTAGCCGCTGAATCCCCGGTACCCGTCGTAACCACCAGGTCCCCGATACCCGTCATAGCGGCCGGGTCCCCAGTATCTGTGGTAGCCACCATAGCCGCGGAATCCTTCGGTTCGGCCGTAGCCGCGGTGTCCATCGTAGTCGCCATAACCGCTGTAGCCATCGCCTCCGCGTTGGTGGAGGCGGTAATCATATCTCGGGTGATCATCCGAGGACCCAGCGTCAGCAGAGCTCACTAGAGTCGCCGCTAACAGCATCGCGAGAAGTTCGCGCGACATAATACCTTCTCCTATTCTCCCGGGTCTTGTGTTCCTTGCCTTCCGTATGGCTTCAGTTCTTGCCGATGTGTAACCCCTAAATAATTCACGGATCGCGTCCCCTCCTTCACCTTTCCCCCAGCATCTTTTTAGAATGCTGGGGGTTCTTATCTTATCGATCCTGCAAACTATTATTTACTTCTTTTTAAGCCACCACTTAGCTTCAATATCATCTGCCTTCTTTGCTTCTTCTTTGATGGCATCTCGGACCCCATTGGGAGTAGTAACAGTCAAAAATAAGCTCATCGCTCAGTATTCATTGTAGCCATAACCGGCATCATTCGGTATAATCCAAATTCCAGTTGTTGCCATACGGTGCGAAACTATGTCCGTATTAATAGGGCGAATCGGGGGGAAGACGAATGCCCGGATTTCGGCGTCTGTCTCTGAGGGCCAATTTTGGTATCTCGTTTTCGCAAGCGCATTGACCCGCGCGCGGCGCCGGTTCACGGTCTCGGGCGTCTTGCCGCCCGAGCTCCGCCACCAGTTCCTCTTTCGCATACAGCGCGGAGCCGAAGTTGCCCGACAGGTCGCGCCCGAGCCGGGAGGGGTGGCCACTCCAGTGGTTGTTACGCCGATATCTGTTTCTACCGAGCCGGACGCGGTGGCCTCCGGCTCGACTGAGGCGGCATAATCAAAGGGATTCGAGGAAGATTACAGATCGACCCGTTGCCGTCATTCGGGATTTCACGCACTACGGCGCACGTGAGCCCTTGGCGACCCACTGGCATTGTCGCTAGCCCAACTTTCTCAATTGGCGGCGAAAAGCGAATTAAATCAATGCGACCTACTCAAAAGTCTCCACTACAGCAACGGAGTTTTTTGATGCTGGGCGGATTTTTTGCTCGCAAGTGATGCGTGAGGCCGCAGCCTACTCTCGATTCCCTCGACGGAAAACACGCTTGGTCTACACTACAGAGGATTTGCATCCGCGCTCCGTTGATCTGACTCACTTTTTGGGCGTACCGCACCCCGAAATACGGGCTTAAGCGCTGCCAATTGAGAAAGTTGGGCTAGTTCGCATGCGCCTAGCGGAATTCAGCCGGGCGCCATCCGTTCGAATTTCTGCAACGAGGGATCAATCGGGTCCCATGCATGGCCGCGGATGCTGTATGTGAGCGCTTGCGGGTTGAATTGGCTTGGGTCGTCAAGGCTGGTCGCGTGGACCGCTATCAATTCCGGCATTGCAGCGAATGTCAGGTAGACCGGTGTTCCGCATGTAGGGCAGAAGGCATGGATCTTGTTATTCCCGCTATCCCCGGCCACGCTCCACTGTGACGCTTTGCCGGTAATTCTTACGTCGGCTTGCTGCGGGAAGGTCAGATAAGACCCGTGCCCGGTACCGCTTCGTTTCTGGCAATCTCTGCATTGGCAGTGGTTCTCGAAGATGGGTTCACTGCTCGTTTCATAACGGATCGCGCCACACGCGCATCCGCCTGTATAGGACTTAGCCATAATTATGTTTCCTCGGGATGTTCTGGATTTGACGCCGCACTGTATCAGTCCGCCTTTGGCTTTGCGAATACTTCTAGCCCACGGCCGGTTTCCAGGAAGGATTTCAGGCTGGAGAGAACCACTGGCCAACCGTTTTTGTTGCCGTTCGCCATCCCGCTGTCGGCTTCGAGCTCGTCATGGGTGACGGTCAGCCGGACCATGTTCTCGTATTCTTCGATCTCGAACGTCACCCGGCTGTAGCTTGCCGGTCAGAGGCCTGCGAAGCGTTCGCCCAGGTGATGACCAGGCGGGTCGGCGGCGAGACCTCAACGACCTTGCCGACGAGTTCGACCGTCCGTTTATCATTGGCACGGATATGTTCCCATTTCGATCCGGGTCTCCAGTCGGAGACGTTCTCATGGCCCCAGTAGCGTCTTGCGAGGTCCGGTTTCGTTATGGCCTCCAACACCTTTTCTGGCGTCGAGAGAATATAGGTCACATAAAGAAAGCTGATCGTCTCTTTGGTCATAATCGCTCTCCTTCGAGCTCTTTCTTCAGATCGTGCAGCAGGCTGAGCCGCTCACGTTCGAACTTCCGCACCCACCGCTCGTAGACTTCGTGGAGTGGCACGGGATTGATGAAATGCAGCTTCTCCCGACCACGCCTAACTGTGCTCACCAGATTGGCCTCCTCCAATATCCCGAGGTGCTGCGTGGCAGATTGCCGGGCCATTTCCAGGTTCTCGCAAAGCTGGCCGAGAGGCTGCCCGTTCCTCTCACAAAGAAGGTCAAGCAGTTTTCTGCGTGTCGGGTCAGCCAGCGCCTTAAAAACCTTGTCAGCGTCCATCGGTCTCACTCGTATGCGAGGACATTAGCAGGTAACTACCTGCATGTAAAGCGCAGGTATTGACCTGCATGTAAATGGCAGCTAAGCGGGCATCATTGGAGTGAGGGTGCTGGAATTCTAACGACGTTGTCACGAGTCTACCGCGGCCAACCCTCCCTGGCTAATTCCGCCCTTGTATTGAGGCTGGCTCGCCGATCCACCCGTGGAGCGACATGCATGTTGCGCTATGCGTGTCTCACCGCATCGCGGTCGTGTCCGTCGCTGGCCGGCAAACGGGTCAGCCCGCACGTCCTGCGCCACAGCACCGCGATGGAACTCTTACATCATGGCGTCGACCAGACCGTCATCGCGCTCTGGCTCGGGCACGAGAATGTCGAGACCACGCAAGTCTATGTTCATGCGGATCTTCGGCTCAAGGAAAAGGCGCTCGCCCGCGTAACGGCTCTCAAAGCCAATCCAGGAAGATATCGGCCAGACGACAAGCTGCTCGCCTTCCTCGAATCCCTCTGACTATGCCGCCTCAGTCGAGCCGGAGGCCACCGCGTCCGGCTCGGTAGAAACAGATATCGGCATAATCTGGAACCCGGCATTATGGCCGAGCTCGTGCAGGGCGGTCCGGTGCCAGTTGATCGGCTCGAAATACGCCTCCGGCCGCGGCACCTGAACGAATCATGCACGGGGCTGTAGAAGGCGCGATCGCCGCCGATGCGGAAGTTGGCGCCGGTCGCCGCGATCAGCGCCCCGGCGTGCGGCATGATGGGTCCCTCCGGAACCGCTAGAGGTGCGCTCGCCAATTCCGGAGGGAGATTTTCGCATTGGTCGGTGTTGAAGACGGTGAATCGTTTCAGGGAGGGGATTTCGCTGCGCTCGTCTCCATCGCGCTCAGCCCGGCGGAGTTCCTCATGTGGCACGAAGCGGTCCAGCATAGACGACGGAGGTGCCGTGCTCGCCCTTGCGGACATTGCCGCCGAGGCCAAGCGCTTGGCGGAACGTCAGCCAATTCTGGGCGATGAAGCCGTGCTCGATCACCGCACTCCAGAGGATAAGCACATTGATTCCGAGTACTGGCGGCGGGTCGCCGCGTTCCTCGGCATGGTGAGCGAGGCTTTCGCTTGGGCGGTCCCCCACGGCTGGACCCAGGGCACGCGGCCGGCCTCCAGCTCGGCGATAATCTTGTCGGTGATTTCCTGATAAAGGCTCGGCCGGTTCCGACCGGCGCCGGGGCAAGCGGCTGAACGTGACATCGCGGATCTCCGCGACGGGCGCCGCGAGCCTCTCTCGCGGACCTCAACCCGTCACTGCCGACCCGGCCAAACACTCAGTCTAATGGGGTCCGCTGCTCACGGAGGTCGTGCGCGACCACAGCGCAACCCATCTCGCGGGTTACTCGTGACACAAGACCCACAGCGGTCTTACCTCGATGAAAGTTGTGAGTGCCGGTGACGCTGGTCGGCCGCGCTCATGCCCCGGCACGCAATGGAGCGATGTGCCGGGCTTTTGCTAATTCGTTTCGGTTAGGTCAAGCGACGTGTCGCAAAATCAGGCCCGTCTACCAATTCGGTCTGCAAACGCGGCCCCATGGTCCGGTATGCCAGCCCGGCGGACAGTTATAGAGCGGACGGCATCCGCCAAAGGGCCCCCGATGGCCGCCCGAACCGCAGCCCCCAAAGACTTGAATGACCGCGCCAACCTCGGGTTGATCAAGTGGAGCGATTGGCATTGCCTGCGCGGACGATACGAGGCCGGCGCTGGCGATGAAGGCGGTCGCGATGAGCTTGTTCATAATGGCTTCTCCTAGGTTCGAGATGAGGGGAACGCTAACAGGATCGAACGCTCTGCTAGCCGGATGTGACTGCTGCATCATCCTGTGTATTGGTAAAGCCGCTTGAGCGAGTAGTTCAGTTTTCGCCGATCGAATACGCAAATCCGTGATCGTCGTCACACCAAGGGCGCTCGGTCCTGATAGCGTTGTCTCGTGGACTCATTTGAGACTTGACCCCGGCCGGCGCTTGTTCCTCCCCCCCTAAAGTTTCGACCGTGGCTTTTTCCCGCTGCCCATTTCGCGACCTGCGTGAAACTCTGCCACCTACGTGCGGACGATTCACCCGGCGCTACACGTGGCGCGAAATTCACGATCTGTACGACCTCACGGGCACCGCCTACAATTTGGTGGCCACTACAACATCGCCCCGACAGACAACGTCGATGCGGTTAAATCTGCCGACGACGGCGCCACCGAGCTCGGATCCTAGATGGTCCGCTTTCACGGTGACTTTCGGAGGATAACCGGACGTGGCGCGGACGCGAAGGAAACGGCGCGATTGACCCATTTCTGACATGGCAATTTTTTTCGAGCGCTCAGATGCCTAGCCCAGGCACCCCTTCTCGGCATGTTCGGTCGCGTGAGGGTGTCGCGCTACAACAGCGCGCGTTACCTCGCAGGCTCGATTTTACCTTAAGGCAGGAACGCTGCGGGTGATCGCCGGGTTGCTGGCCATTCCCATTGACCAACGCACCAGTGGCCAAGGTCGGATCAGCCAATGATAGGCCGCGAGCGAAATCGCCGTGGCCACTATCCAGATCGACACGATCTTGAGCCACACGGGCAGCGCCATCGGCAGCAACAGAACGCCGAGCAGCAGTAGCGGGGCATGGTGCACGATGAAAACGGGCATCGTCGCCTCGGTCAGATACGTAAGAGCCGGCGTCGCGACTGGTTTGAGACGAGATGCGAATCCAAACCCAGCTGCGATGCCGCCCCACGCGGTCAGCGCAACGAACAGGCGTCCGGCTGCGGACTCGCCGTTGTAGGTCATCCCCGCAAAAGCCAGCAGCATGAACACGAATAGACGTGGCGCCTCCTTGCTCAGACGTGCCTCGAAGCCAGGCCAAACCGCGATCCCAGCGCCGATCACAAAGCACAGCGCGTAAAAGGAACAATTCGGCAAGTCGGTGATGAGGTTCGGCAGGAACGGCCAGTAACCGTTGGTTGCGACCAGAAGTAAGGCCATGGGAATCGCGGGGAGATAGACGGTCAGCGCCGCCGGTTCGACAGCGCGCGGAGCGCAGCGCGCAAGCCGCACCAACAGCGGCAACAGAAAGACCGTATACAGGAATAGATAGGCCAGGAACCAAAGATGCGACCAGGTGATCTGCCTGAGTAGGGTCAAATTGTGAGGAAAGAATTTAAAGAAACTTTCGTTCAGCGGCTCGATATGCCGCAATCCCCGCAATCCCATGTCGATTCCATGGCTCAACTCGACATATTTGATGATAGAGCCGAACAGCGCCATTCCGACGAGCAGCGGTACGAGCAGGCGCGTCACCCGCTCCAGGACAAATTGACTGGAGCTGCGCCTGCGCAACGATGCCACGGCCGACCAACCCGCAATCACGAAGAACAGCGACACCGAGTTTGCGCGCACAAAATCAAACACGAACGATGCGCTCCGTGATGGGACCGCGCTTTTGAGGTGATAATTCGGGTCAGCGCCAAAGATCAGCAACGCGTGCGACAAGATGATGGCGGCGCAAATCAGAATCCGGAGCGCGTCGACGTCGGTACGCCGCGCCCCCGTTGCGTTCCTGTCGACTGTATGGCAGTCGGGAATTGGTCCGGCGGCATATTGGTTGGCATTGCCCCTCCCAGACAATCGGACACCGCTTGGAAAGCTGGCACTCCGCAAGCTTGGATGGTTCCGAAAAAAAGTCATCAAATCGGCGTCCCAACTCGACTCGCTTTAAACAGCGCTACACAAAGGCATTGTAGTTGGGCTCCTTGATGGCGAATGTCTGGAATTAGCCCAAGGCTGCCTGATCCGGCCTCCTCGGCACGGCTTGCTCACGCGATGGCGGCAATGCCGGGAGAGTGGCCGCATCCGTTTGATCGATGCAACCTGTTGTGTCATGGCTTCACCTGATGGGAATTTGTGTGCAGATTAAAACATGCATTTGTAGATGAATATCCAACTCTGCCGGCCCGTCAGCTTCTGATCCGTGGCCTGCTGCCACGACCTCGGGCTGGGTAGTCGGCAACCATTGCAGGGTCGTAGCAATATCAGCCGGCCAAATGCGCCACTTGGTGCCGTCTTCAAGCTCGACGATATAACTCCTGTCATGCCTCGAAATCAGCATGAAGCTCCCCAGCGTTCGTTGAGAGAGGATGCTTATTACCAGGGCGGAAACGGGTGCTGTCCATGCGTCCGTGTCGCGTGTATCTTCCCGCTCTCGTCCACCGACTGCACTTGCGACTCTTGGCCGCGCTCACCAAGCTTATAAGCAGCATCGATCGCGAACCGCATCGCTTCCCGCTCGGTCTTGTAAGGCCCATACGCTTCGCCGTGGAACTTTATGAACCACTCGTCGCGGTGACGAACAACTAAGTACAGTGTATGTGGATGGCCAGGAGGGGCCAGCGTGTCGTTATGAAGTTGGGGTCGGGGCATGGCTGTCCCTCTCTTTGTTGCCAGCCCGTCGATAGTAACGCCACTAGCTTCGATTTGATTCCCCAAGCTGGTGACTGGCCACTGGATATTGGGAGAGTCAACTTGACTCCCCGCTGACTTCCGGTTTTGCTTTTTTCTCTCGCGTTGCGCGTGGGAGAGGCGGGAATGAAGTACGTGGACTATATGGCCATGTCGCCAGAGGATCGGATGGTTTTTTATAGAAACCTCGACAACAAAGCCGATCGTGAAAAAATTCTGTTCTTCCGCGCGCAGGCGGAGCTGATGCTCGGTCGAGCCTGGCGTCGTCAGAAACATCGGATAGTCGCGGCGCTGCGCGAATACGACGCTCACTATGGAATCACTGAAGACGACCTGAAATGAGTTAGCGACGGAACGCATCAATGGGCCATCGAGGATCGCGCCGTCATCCCTCTTTTGGCGTGTTCACCCCGCCTCCCTGGCGGCTTGCGTCATGTCTGTAGAGGCAGGAGATAGTGATCCTAGCCCCGTCTTGGGTTTTTGGTAGCGCGGATAAGTGTGAACTTCACTTTCTTGCCTTGGCAAGGTTGGTACAGCGTCGCCGTAGACCAAGGTGATCTCACGTCCTGGATGATCGAGCATTCTATAGATACCTGTCGTGGCGATAAAGTCACCGGGGTCTACGATGAAGTGCTTCATTGAAGCAGTATACAAAACTGTGGTGCCCCCCCTTCGACGGGGTCTTGTCGAAGGCTTTAGCGAAGCAAGAATATACCACAGCCTGGGGTTCGCCACGAGTGATCAACTCAGTCACTCGGTTCTCGTGACCGACTTTTTCAACAGCATCGGCCGATGGCGTCATTTCTTGCGGCGCAGTAGAAAGGTCGCAATTGGGTAATGCGGACGTGGTAATGCGGAGGGTTCGACTACTAATGCGCAGTTTCCGTGATCGCCGTGTGAAGCGCAAACGCCACCTCATCGGGAGGCGTTTCATCGAACAATAAATCTATGACGACCGCCATATTGTCAATCACGTGTGCTGTCGCGGCCGCCTGCCCCATCCTTTCTTGGAGAATGAAGGCCACGTCTTTAGTGTAGTGCTCGACCAGCTGACAAAACATGCGTCGGTCACTGTCGTTCAGCGGATGTGAAGCCATGAAGGAACTTTCTACGTTCACGTAGGCTACCCCAGCCTGATCACCCCCAGATTTTAACCGAGTTTACAGCAGTAAATTTGTCACCTATGGGGCGGATGCCTGGCTCAGTGTTGCCCGGCTTTGTTCATGTTGCGTTCGCGGTTTTGCCGCACGTCGCCTAGTGGGAGATCGTTGGAGCGGTGCTCGTAAACGCGGGACACACCCAATTTCGATTGCACCGATATGCTGGCCTCATCCGGCGCGCTGCCCAACGCCGGAGTTGTCGAGCCGGTCGAGATTGATGACGATGGCGTGCCGAGTTTTTGTTTTTTCGTTTTCGTAATTTGTGAAAATTCAATTTTTGCGATCTTGCGTTTTTCGATTTTGTCATTCGGTGCGACTGATGCGCGGGCATGTGGTGGCTCAACCGGCCGTGATGCCAACGTAGTTGCGAGGGCAAGCTGCTGACCCACATTGGACGCTCCACCAAAAAGGAGTGATGCACAAGCCCCCCGCTCAATCATTGATATAGAAAAGCACAACCTCCAATCCGCCCCGGGGGAGCATGTTGGGCCAGGAGGAGAACAGACTGTCCTGCGTGCGGCTCTTTATGTGAAGGCTCGTGCTGCCCGACCCGGCCCCTAAGCGAAATATGCCGCGGCCTATGCGCAGCTGACGGAAGCCTGCAACTCCTGCCATCTCGGCGCGCGGCAGGTTCCCATCGTGATCCAAGAACCGAAGGAGTCCACGTTTCCGGACCAGGACTTTCCGCCCGAAGCCCTGAGGGAATTGAAATCGCGTCGGAAGGCCGCCCATGCCTTCGCCCGTTTCAAGAAGTCGCTTCAGGCCAATGGCTCGAAGGCAGCGACTTTTTGCGTTACTGCAGCCTCAAAAGGGCGACATACCTTCTGGCAAGGCCAGATTGCTCCGTCAGCGCGGCATAGATGGCAGCCGGCTGCGCTGCTATTGTGATTTTGTGCAGTATCTCGGCCATTGGCGCCTCGCATCAAATTCCTTTACCCCCCACCAGCTCGTAATCGGTGAACGTCACGCCCTCACTCACCAGCTCGGGGCGGTAGGCCGCTTCGAAGCGTTTGACTGCCGCTGAGCTCGCATGGGCCTTGTGCGCGCTTTCGTCGGCGAAGATGAAGAAATGAACGAACCGTGTCGGCTTGTCCTTGCTCTGCCATGCCACATAAAGCCGCGTACCGGGTTCGTTGAACTGGATGAAAGGCACGAATTCTTCGATCGCCCGCCTCACCTTCTCGATTCCGGACGCCCTGACCTCATACTCGGCGATGGTGTAAATCGGCATTTCGCAATCCTCCTCTCCCGAGTCGTCTTTTTCGATCGCCCTTCGACCTTACTAATCGCGCCAATGCGGATCGGGACGGCCGCTCTCCACATAGTTCTTGAGCCGATACATCAGTTCACCCCATGTCGAGTTGCACATCGCGCAGAAATCGCTGACTGACTTCCAGCCGCTATGCGTGAAGCGGAGCATGGTTGCGCCGTCCTCGCGTGCAATGTTCCAGGTCAAGGTGGTGCCGTCCCATTCCGGATGGTCGCCATGGGAGGTCCACACCACTTGCTTCCCGGGATCGAGTATCTCGACGGTCATGCGGAAGACCATCCCCCGCTTGTCGAAGCCGAACTCGGCTTTGCCACCGGCCTTCTGGTCGGCCTTGCTGTCTGCGGTCCACCAGCCCCGCAACCCCGTTGAAGTCGCGAGCGCCGCGTAGACCTTTTCATGCGCCGCGTTGATTGGTATCTGATGCTTAATCTCGGCCACGATTTGCTCCATCAGTTGCAGTTTGCTTTGACGAACTGCGCGGTACCGCGTGCTCGCAGTTGTGAGAATTACTTCGTGAGTTGGGCCATCAACTTCTGAAAGCTCCATTCCGACCACAGTTCATGAATCCGACCATTCTCGAGGCGGTAGAAATGATTTTCCGTCCAATAAATGCTTCTGCCGGTCGCAGGTACGCCTATGAACTCGCCCTTGTGCGTTGCCCGCGCTGTGTGCCGCTCCGCGACGAAATCGCCTTCAGCGATGACAGAGTCGAGTGTCACATGGACATCTGGAAACGCTGCGAAGATGCCCCGCGCAATGGCCTTCTGCCCTTCCGGACCCTCCGGTAACCCCTCGGCCGGCAAGTGGATGGAGGCGGCGGGAGCAAAGAGTTCATCTATGATGGCGAACTTGTGCTGGTTCTTGAATTCTTCAAGAAAACGCCGCGTGACAGCTTTATTCCTCTCTGTGACGTTGCCGGTCGTCATGATTGCTCCCTTTCAGATTGGGTTGACCAGTTGAGTAAGACCACCGTCGACTATTAGCTCCGCGCCGAGGCAGTAGCTCGAATCATCCGAGGCCATGAACAGAATCGCCTTGGCGATTTCGTCCGGCCTGCCGCGGCGGCGAAGGGGGATTGTTTTGGTGATGACCTCGGCGATCTGCTCCGGCGTGGCGCCAGCGATTCCGACCTCGCGGGTGATGATCGGAGTATCCGTCATGCCAGGGCTGACGACGTTGACTCGGATGCGCCGCTGCAACAGCTCGACCGAGAAGGATCTTGCCAGCGCGCGCACCGCCGATTTCGTTGCCAGGTAGATTGATGTCAGCACGCGGCCTTGCTTGTCGGCGTCAGCGGAGCCGATCAGGATCACCGAGGCGCCGTCCCGCAGGTGGGGCAACGCCTTCTGAACAGTGAAGAATACCCCCTTGAAAAGGATGTCGGACAACTCATCGAAGAGCTCTTCCGACAAGCTGGCTATGGGGGCAAATTTGGCGATGCCGGCGTTGGCCACCAGAACATCGATCTTGCCAAATTGTTGAGCGGCTTGCGCGAACAGCTGCTCGATATCGCCAAGTTTCCGCACATCGCCTTGAACCGCCAAAGCACTGTGGCCGAGATTGGCGGCCGCTTGATCGAGGGTTCTGCGATCACGACCGAAAATGGCGACGCTTGCGCCATTGGCCACGAACTCATGAGCAGTCGCCAAGCCAATTCCGCTATTGCCGCCGGTTATGACGGCCACTTTGCCTTTGAGTTTCACGAGTCCTCCCCGGGGCGAACGAGCAACCATTCGCCCATGTCCAAAACCGAAATGAGTCAACTCGTGGCGAGCCCAATAAGTCGCGCCCCGGCCTTGGACCGCGAAACACCCGCCCTGGCTTGTTTGCTGGAGCCTCCGCCGGCTTGGTTCACAAATGCTATCGCTGCCGAGGAGGCATGTTCAATTCGCCTTGACCCACAGCAGTTCCGCAAAGCCGTTGTAGAGTTTCACAATCGCATTGAGGGGTGCGGAGGCGCACATGTCGGCTGAAGCGACGATTGGGAGCCGGTTTTGGCAGCGTGGCGGCAACACGCTACATGTCCAGGACCCGAGTAAACCCCCGCTTGCGACCGGTTGTGTGAGGCACAGCGCAGTGCATTTTTATGCTATGGCCGGTAGTCCGCCGTTCCGTAAGAGGGGCAAATGGCGTGGCAGCCCCACTTGGTCATGGCCGGGCTTGTTCCCGGCCATCCCGATAATCGGGTATTGTGCGGCCCCCACCCTGCCCTCCCCGCTTGCGGGGGAGGGCAGGGTGGGGGCCGGGACAAGCCCGGCGATGACGCCACGAGTTTGCCCCTACCGTTCCTGGCGAAGCTATGACGCCTTCACGCCCGTATGTATTTCCAGCACGCGTAGTGCTGTTAAAATGGCCGAGGCGCCGGCATATGTGCGCGGATCGATGCTGGAGATTTTCTTCACGCGGTTGAGCCGGAAATATACGGTGTTCGTGTGAACGCCGAGTTCTCGGGCGGTGTGCTTTACATTGAAATTGCAGTCGGCAAACAGCCGCATCGTGCGGATCAGGTCGCGCGACTGCCTATCTTTGGCCGAATTCAGCTGCCGCGCCCACGCAGGGATCAATCGAACGGCAATTTGGTCCGCCCGCCGAACGAGAAGGTCTGGCAGATGGATATCTGAAAACCGCATGAGAGGTTGCTTGGCGGTGGCGAACTCGATCGCAATCTGCGCCTCTTCAAGCGCTTCAGGAAGACGCGCGACCTCGGCAATATCCGCGCTGATGCCAACACCGGCACACTGACCGTTGGTCGCGCGTCTTGCGAACCCCACACGCAATGCCTGCACGAGGTTGCGACCCGTATCGCCATCGCCGCACACAATGGCCGTGACTTGGCTATCTTTAACGTCAATAAGCGTACCGAATACTTTCGGGGAAAGCGCTTGCTCAAGGAGTCGAGCAAGGGAGCGCAGCGTCACCTCGCGGTCAACGTGGTCGCCATTGGCCCCGAGCGGCTTGGCTACAACGACTGCCAAAGATGCGCCGGGCCGAATCCCCCGTAGCGCGCAAACCCGCTGTAACTCTTGCTCGGCGGGCTCAACTCCGTGCAAAAGGTCGTTCATGAGACGTACATAGCTCTCGGTTTCCCGCGCGACCACGAGCACGTCCTCGGCGGCATGGGCGTCAGCCAAGACATCGCCGACGTGATGAAAGAACTCGATCCAGAAGTCCGACAATATTCGTTGCGCTCCAACGATATCCTTCGGCGTTCCGTGTCGCCCCAGAGCATCCTGCGAGATCTCAGAGTAGGTTCTGTGAGCGATCCGGTAAGCATGGAGCGAGGCGACGAGCGGCACATGGTGGCGGGCACGCGATTGTGCGTGTGTGCGCACAAAATCGAATGGGTCCAGAGTAGACCTCCTCACCTCTCCGCAGGCAACGGCAATGATCATCCGCAAAAGCTCATTACAATGAGCCTTTGACTCTGCCGTGAACTCGTCATCGACCGCGTTGCGATATTCAGGACTCTCTCGTTGAAGGAGCTGAAAAGCGTGCTGCCAAATTTCGTCGGCCCGGCCGCGCAGATCCGAAACCACCGCCTTTGCGAGCAGGTCCTTCGCAAATCGATCGCTCCACTGGCGGATCAGGTTGTAGGACGACGGATCCGGCATCGATTGTGAAACTCCATAAAGGACGAGCGATGTTATATGGATGATGCCGGATTGATCAACCTTCACTCGTCGGTTTGAGGCGTTGAACGCGATAGCCTTCCGCGGTGCCGTGCTTCAATCTCCCGTGCACAGCAAAAGCCGCGGACGCGCATCAAGCGCGTTCTAACATGAACGCACTACCACCGGCCCGGGACCAAAAGCCTCAAAATTGCCGGCCAGAGACTCGGGCACACCAGCCTAACCCGCCGGAATGTCGGCGGTTCTCCCACACCCGGCACTCACGATGCAGAGGCCGCACTGGCTGGCTGGGGCGCCAGGATTCGAACCTGGGAATGGCGGAATCAAAATCCGCAAAAGGCCCTTGATATGCAAACTTTCCGGTCTCAGGTTGCATCTGTGTCGCATTAGGCAAGGAGTGCGCGCGATGCCGCCCCCAATCCTCACTATGATCCCGTCGGCCCCACTCGTTCGCGGATGACCGCAGCACCCTAGTAACCAGACCGGTTCCGGTCCGGGCGGGTGTGGTCGGCCATCGGCCAGAACCGGCCATTGGTGGGCCGTAAAGGCGGCACCACGCATGTCCCAGATCAGTGCTAGCCGTGTTGAGACCTGGTCACCAACAACTCATCATCCCTCAGGTAACCCGGCCGCCTGCCAAGCCTGTGCAAAGGCCGCGTAGACCGTCGGTTCGAGCCCGGCCGTGACTGAAAATCGGCGGACCGTGAATGTGGGATCGAGCGTGAGCACTCATTGCGCCTCGGCCTTAGCGTCATCGTCGCGGCCAAGCCGCACCAGCGCGGCAGCCAATAAGGCGTGAGGAACGCTGAAACGCGGGTTCAATTGGACTGAGCACCGTGCAACGTTACGCGCCTCCTCGAACCGTCCGGTCTGGAAGTACGAAATCGCAAGCGCGTTGTAGGAGAGATGGTTCAAGGAATCGAAGGGATTGAGGCGGAGCGCGCGTTGTGCCCGCTCGATGGCGAGTTCCGTCATTCCCATCCAAGACAGCGTGACGGCACTGAAGCAAAGCGGAAAGGCATTGGAGTTGCTGAGCGCGAGGGCGCGATCGAACAGAGTAAGCGCCGTGGGGCAGTCATGGTCATCCAACGAGATGACAAAACCCGCAATGCCGAGTGTGGTCGCGTCGTCGCCGCCGCCGGTGATGGCGGCACGCGCATGGTGAACCGCGGCGGTACGATCCTCCTCGCGCAATCCGGCACGGCTGAAGCGACACCGGTTTACCTCAGATACCTGACGACTTGCTGCAACGCCCAAGTCGGCAGAGTTGGGGCCAGGACCCGACATTATGCCGTGGCCGTGCGAGCGAATATGCAGTCAATCTTGGTGGCCATGATGAAGTCGTTCTCATGCAGTCCCTTGATCTTCTTGGTCTGCAAAGAGACAGTCGCGTTGCCCCAATCGAAGCTGATATTCGGATGATGGCCTTCAGCTTCCGCGAGTTCACCAATCTCCTGAACAAAGGCGAGCGCCTCCCGGAAATTGCGAAACCGGAAGCTCCGCTCGATGCGGTGTGCTTCCTCCAGTAGTTGCCAGTTCGGGGCCTGCGCATGAAAGAGCTCAGCTTGCTCGCGCGTGAGTGGAGGTATTCCCCCGCGACAGGGAG
>Ga0137359_10002479_pt1 | contig 14851 bp, 14 predicted proteins | sample Mad1_40_16metaG_FD_108281 | JGI IMG/M metagenome (GOLD analysis project Ga0137359, IMG submission 108281) | Vadose zone soil microbial communities from Angelo Coast Range Reserve, California, USA - Mad1_40_16 metaG | ecosystem: Environmental > Terrestrial > Soil > Vadose zone | place: USA... | reverse complement strand
TGGGCGGCGGCGCCGGCAATCGACAGCAGTGCGGCGCCTGCCCCGATCAGTGCGGTCGCCGCCGCGCGCAACGCGGTGTTCAGCAACATGCTGGTGAGCAAACCATCGGCTAGGTGACGCATCGCGGCTCTCCTGGCTTCCGTCCCGATGAGTTATTTTGTGGCGTCGAGGCTAGCCGCGGTGTTTGCGAATGTCGAATCCGGTCAAGCCTCGTAGGGTGGGCAAAGTCGCCTGCCGCAGCTCATGACATGGCGCGCTGACCGCGCGCGACTTTGCCCACGCGGTCGGGCGGCGAGGTCGGACAGCCTGGGCAAAGGCGCGTGACGGTTCGTGCCGATAACCCTGCCCGGTGCGATGCACCTTTGCCCACCCTACAAGCGATCCGCACCCTGGAAGTTCGCGATTCCCTGAGAACAGGGAAAATAACAGGGAATTTTTTTAATTTCGACTATTTGGGGCGACCGTTGATGCCAAATCACGCAGCTATTCCAATCCTTTGAACGCAAATTCCCTGATCGACGCGAACAGGGAATCTTCTTTTTAGGAACACGGAATGAACCTGTCGGAACAGGGAATTCCGCCTTCTCGCGCTTCAAAACCGAAGCCATTGCGTGTGCTTGCCCGGTGATAGTGATCATGATGGTGACCATCAATTATATGATTTATCCTATCACAATAGTCCGCTATTTTCAAGAGACGATGTACGTCGATGTCGATTCGCTTCGATGCGTTCAGATTTCGGCAAGAGCCGCATGGACAGAGCTTGCAGGTTATATAGAAATTTGTATAATTAGATAAGGGCCGGGGATGTGAAGTCACTGGTTTGGAGACTTGCAAGGAGAGTTGATGATGAAGCCTGATTACGAAAGGAGCAGCGGCAACGTGTTTGCCGATCTCGGCTTCAGGAATTCCAAGCAAGAGTTGCTGAAGGCAGCGCTCACTGTGGAGATCTACAAACTCCTGAAGGCGCGGGGCGTCACGCAACAAGAGGCAGCGAAGCTGCTTGGCACCACGCAGGCGCAGGTGTCGGCGCTCATGCGCTGCAAGCCGGTATCGGTGTCGGTGGGGCGGCTAATGGAGTTTCTGACGATGCTAGGGCAGGACGTGAACGTGACGGTCAAGCCCGCGCCCCGTCGCCGCAAGGCGGGTGATATGTCGGTGGTGGTGCAGCACGTTTGAGATCGACAAGGCTTCCTGCCGACTCGGCCCGTCGGAAGGCATTGCGCAATCGGCCATGTGATAGCCATCACACTTTTATCGATTTCATTCCGGCGCTGGCTTCGCAAGCCCGATGAACTGCGAACATTTCACGACGCTTTCATTACCCGAACCGGCCAACGGTGATGGCGTAACACGCGATCATCATTGCGGAAAATGCGTTCCGCCTGGCGCACCCGGCGACACCGCGCAGCGCCGCAGCAGCGCCACCGCCATTTTTGCGCCATCGACTTATCGGGCTTATGAACGCTCTGTTGTGCCGGGCTTAACGACCGCCGCGGCATGGTTCCGGCGTCGGGTGAATCAACACTCGACCAGCAGAAGGAAGCCCCCGATGTTTGCCGTCTCTTATGGTTCTCGCATTGCCGTTATCATCCTTTCCCTCGGCGTCGTCGCCGGCACCGCCGGACTCGCCAACGCCGAGACCTGGAACCAGGCTCATCCCCGCCGCGCCGAGGTGAATGCACGCCTCAACAACCAGAACCACCGCATCAATCAAGAGCGCCGCGAAGGCGAAATCACCGCGGGCCAGGCGCGCGCGCTTCATGCCCAGGACCACTTCATCCGCCGCGAGGAGCGCTTCATGGCAAGGCAGAACGGCGGTCACATCACCCGCAGCGAACAGCGGTCGCTCAATCAGCAGGAGAACGCCGTCAGCCGCGAGATCGGCCGCTGATAAAGTGTTGTGTCTCTGTTGAACGGTTCAGCTGTAGGGCGACCCTCATAGGCGTTAGGTTAAGCGACAGCCGGGCCCGCCTTACCTCTCCCCGCTTGCCATTAGGGCGTTTACGCCCGTCTTCGACGGGCTATGGAGAGGTCGAAATTTGTGCTCTTCGCGCAAATTCCGGGTGAGGGGCCTCTCCACGAGTCTGAGCTTCGCGGAAAGGCACACTAGCCTTCCGCGAGTCCGCCCCTGTGGAGAGGCCCCCTCACCCCGACCCTCCTGAGCCCTCGTCGAAGGACCCCGCAAGCGGGGAGAGGGAGCAGCGCGCCATTGACGCCGCCGGAGCGCGCCCCTATGGTCCGCGCCGAAAATCGCCGTGGCCGCGGTGCCCCGTGCGCAGGAAACAAGAGGCTGGTCCGATGAAAATTCGTAACTCATTGAAATCACTGCGGGGGCGCCACCGCGACAACCGTATCGTGCGGCGCAAGGGCCGGGTCTATATCATCAACAAGACCCAGCGCCGTTTCAAAGCGCGGCAAGGCTGAACGCCCGTCTGCTCCCTGCCCTGTAGGGGCGACCCTTGTGGTCGCCCTGTTGCCGTTGGACGCGCGTGCGCAAGCCGGGCGACCACAAGGGTCGCCCCTACAAGGTTAGGGATTGGGGGCAATCACATCGGTTTGACCACAGCGCCCTTGCGGGCGGCAGATTGCCGGCTAAGCTGAGCGGCATGAGACCTCGTCTTGCCTGTGTCGTTTTTTCCGCCCTGCTCGCTGCCTCGGCTCTAGCGCCCGCCGCAAAGGCGCAGGTCCTGCCGGACCCTCATGCGGACCCGCATGAGGGTCTAGTCAAACCGCCCGACGAGCTGCCCAACATTCCCAAGGGCGAGCGCAACCGGAACATCGATTTCCTGTTTGGCGCACTCAAAGTTGCGCCCGACGACGCCAGCGCTAAAGAGATCGAGAATCGCATCTGGTCGCTGTGGACCGAAGCGAACAACGAGACCACGAACCTGTTGATGAGCCGCGCCAAGAAGGCGGCTGACGACAAGGACTATGACCTCGCGATCCGGATGCTCAGTTCCATCATCGAGATCAAGCCGGACTTCACCGAGGCGTGGAACCGGCGAGCCACCATCTACTTCCTGAAAAAGGACTACACCAACTCGATGGCCGATATCGCCAAGGTGCTGGCCCGCGAGCCGCGGCACTTTGGGGCGCTATCGGGCCTTGGCCTCATCATGCAAGACGTCGGCGACGACAAGCACGCGCTGGACGCCTACCGCAAGGCGCTTGATATCTATCCCCGCCTCAAGGGCATGGAGGAGAAGATCAAGACCCTCAAGGAAAAGGTCGAAGGGCGCGATCTCTGACGTCCCGACCCGCAGTTTTCGGCGTTTCCCCGATGCCCGGCCAAGTCCCGAGCATGGGCATTTCGCGCGCAGCCAGTCGATCGCTTCAGAGCCAATCTGAAGGGACTGGAACATCGGCCAGACCCATAACGTTGGAGGGGCCCGCACAAGCGCGTCCTCCGACATTATCGCCGTAGGGGCGACCCTTGTGGTCGCCCCGGTTCGTTCACTGAAAACAGAGCGGCCACAAGGCTCGCCCCTGCATCATCCTTAAATCAACCTGCACTGTTAGCGCCTTCCCACCATGGCTCCATCCCTTCAGATCGGCTGAGGCGACCGACGACGAATGACGATTTTCCTTCTTCTCGCCATTGTGGCAGTCCTCGGCGCCGCTCGTGCGATGACGGTCCTGGAAGCGGCCCGCATCGAAGCTGCCCATCCGGCTTCGGGGCGCCTGGTCGAGGTCGAGGGCGGCAAGCTGCATGTGCTGGAGCTTGGCGCCTCGACGCGTCAAGACCAGCTCCCTATCGTGCTTGTGCATGGCGCCAGCGGCAATCTCCAGGACCTGCGCCTCGCCCTCGGCGACCGGCTGGCAGCGAACCGCCGCGTCATCCTGGTCGACCGCCCCGGACATGGCTGGAGCGACCGGCCGGGCGGCGTTGCGGACGCTTCGCCGGCACGGCAGGCGGCATTGATCGCGGAGGCGCTCGGGCGCATCGGCGTCGAGCGCTTCGTGCTCCTCGGCCATTCGCTGGGAGGAGCGGTCGCATCCGCGCTTGCGCTTGCCTTTCCGGCCCGGGTCGCGGGGCTTGTGCTGCTGGCGCCGGTCACGCATCCCTGGGAGGGCGGCTTGGCGTGGTACAACGCCATCCTTTCGACGCCCGTTATCGGGCCGCTGTTTGCCCACACCGTCGCACTCCCGCTCAGCGTCTTGCTGCTCGACGGCGGCGTCGCGTCGGTGTTCGCGCCCCAGCGAGCGCCGGCGGATTACGTCCGTCGTGCCGCCATCCGGCTGCTGCTGCGGCCGGCGCAATTCGTGGCGAATGCGCAGGACGTCGCCGCGCTCAAGGCGTTCGTTGCCGCGCAGGCGCCGCGCTATGGTGAGATCGCCGCCCCCACCGTCATCCTGACAGGCAGCGCCGATACGACGGTATCGCCGCATATCCATGCGCGGGCGGTCGCGGCGGCCGTGCCCGATGCCCGCCTCATCGTGCTGGCGGGGGTCGGTCACATGCCGCATCACGTCGATGCAGATGCCGTCGCGGCCGCGATCGGGCAACTGCCGCACGCCCGGCGGCCTCGGCGCGACAATCCCCACGCTACCCCTCTCCCCACGAGTGGGGGAGGGTAAATAGAATCGGAACCATCTGCGAGCAGCGCTGGTTTGTTTTCACCGGGGCACATCGTCGACGGAAACGGAGGCATGCAGTTCGATGACTCAAAATCAGGCAACCATCTCGAAACACAGCCGGGTCAACCACCGGCGGTTGTGGCTAACATCCCTGAGCGGCAGGGCGTAACCGGGCATAACGTATAAAGAGCTGATATCTTCGCGTTATTTCAACATCTTAGGCCATTTCTGCAAAAGCACTATCAGCGTTCTGTAAGCACAGGCATCAAAATCCGGCCGATCGCCACCCGCCCGAACAGCCAGCCCGTCCTCATAGCGCCGGTCTGGCGGCCGCCTTATATGTCTGGCCGATGCGGATAGGCCGGCCAGCCGAAAAGGGGTACCGCACCCCCTGCCGCGTCTCCCCCATGCGGACGCCACGCGGAGGCGCATGTCGACTACTCCCAGGAAATGAGCGCACCCCGGTCATGCCGAAGCCGCCGGCGCCGCCCCATCTGGCGGGCCTGAGAAGCCCGAGGTCACCGCATCAACCGAGGCTGAGGACGTATCTGCCGACGTAAAGAGAATCGCGGCGGCGCTCAAAGCCGGCAAAGCTAGTGATCTGCCAGAGCGGACGCTAGAGCGGATACTGACATCCGAAAACCATTTGAGGGATTTCGAAGCTATTGGCGTCGATCCTGCAGGCCCAGACGCCAAGCAATTCCAATTCCACATGCTCGTCTGGATGTTTCACTGCATCCTGCGGATGGATAAAGAGACCGCCAAACACCCGAGCTGGGCCTGGGAAGACGACAAGAAACTGGAGCGCGCAGTCGCAGGGCTGAAGAGCGAATGCGGCAGTGAGCGCGAGGCCATCAGACGGATTGCTGCCGATCCGGCCTACAGCTTTTCCTCCTACAAACGCCAAAATGGCCGAAGAACACCCAAGTCCGATCACCAAACGCAATACGAAAAAGCGCTTTGGCGACGGTGGATGAAAATTAAGAAAGACAAGAAGCTGTGGCGGGAGGAGTTGAAGGCCAAAGGCCTAGAGGCTTACAACCCCTATTCCCATCGCGCTTCGCATTGCAAAGCGGCGGAAACTAGCTGGTGAAATTTAGAAAAGCTTAGACTTTCACCAGCACGGCGTGATGATTCCACATCCTGACGCAACACTTAGAAGCGCAGGATGGGTACTATGAATTCCAGCGATTTCGCCGGTAAAAAGGTCCTCACCGGCTATCCCTCCATGGCGGAATTTCTCACCAGTCACGGATTCGAAACATCGAAGTCGACGTTATCAAAGCTTGGCGCGCCGTCGGTCCGCGAGCAACTGCCGCCCGACGAGCGACTTCCGATTGTGGGTTATTGGGGCGTGCTGCCCACCGCTATCCCCGATGAGTTACTAGCGTGGGCATGGCGACGCACGACCCATCCCAAGATGCCTGACACGGCGCTGGATCGAGCCTCGAACATTCAGCAGGCCGATGCCGCCACAGCGCAGGCCGAACAGCACATCGCCAGCGAGTCCGCGCCCGCCTAGGCATAGCAACAGCCCGGCGCGCGGACCCGTCGCTATTGCGGGGGTCCTGGCACCGAGGCGTATCAGCTTTGCGGGCAGATGCGCCTCTATAGTCCAGAAACACGCGATTGGCAAAAGTTCGTGCGCCGCTCCAAAAAACAGGGGCGTGGCAGATGAATTTTCAAAAATCCGAGACCGTCGAACCTGGGTTCCCCGAGATCCTGAATTTTGAAAGAGGCGACTGGAGCTTGTTCAGGACCCTCGAGGGTCTTCAGCAGCGGGCCGGCGTCCCGAAAAGCCTGTTGCGGCGCCTGATCGTCAAGGAAGCGGTCGACAACGGGCTCGACAGCGGCGGCAGCGTGAAGATCGAGACGTTACCGAACAACGGGTACGCGATTGTGGACGACGGGCCGGGGATTGACCCAGACGCGGTACCCCGCCTGTTCTCCATCAGCCGTCCTATGATGTCTACGAAGCTCTTGCGGCTGCCGACGCGCGGCGCGCTCGGTAATGGCTTGCGTGTAGTCACCGGTACCATCCTTGCCTCCGGCGGATCCCTTGTCGTCACCACCCGCAATCGCCGGATCGAGCTTCGTCCCGAGCGCGACGGCACAACCACGGTCCTCTCCACGAAGAAGGTCGACTTTCCGGTTGGGACCCGTGTCGAGATCCGGCTGGGCCCGGCATTACCGGCCGGACACGACGACAGATTCTGGGGTGACCTGGCGTGTCGACTGGCGCAGTGCGGGACACAGTACGCCGGCAAGTCGTCGCCCTGGTGGTACGACGTTGATCAATTCGCCGAACTGCTTTTCGGCAGCGGCAACCGGCCGGTGCGCGATCTCATTGCGAACCTTGACGGGTGCAGCGGCGCCAGGGCAGGCGAGATCGTAGCCGCAGCAGGTCTTGGCCGGACCGCCTGTCGGGACGTCACGATGGCGGAGGCTGCCACGCTTCTGCTCGCGGCGCGCGGCTTCGCGAAGCAGGTCAACCCGAAGCGTCTTGGCACAATCGGACCGTCCGCGTTCCCGGAATTTTCGTATGCGGTCGCTGACGGCGAGGCCAGCTTTGGCGCAAGATCCCCGCAGGCCGCCATTCCGTTCGTGGTCGAGGCGTGGGTCGCGGTCGCGAGCAGCACGAGCATCGTCGTCTGTGTCAACCGCACTCCGATAACGGGAGACGTGCGCGCGGCGCGGGATAGGCGCGACATTGACGCGTACGGGTGTGGCCTGCACCACCGCATTGCGCAGGCGTTGAAGGACGTTCAATTCAGTATATGGGTCAACATCACGACCCCGTACATGCCGATCACGTCCGATGGCAAGGCGCCGGATCTGGCGCCGTTCTTTGATGAGATCACAAAGGCGGTGTCGAAGGCGGTGCGTTCGGCGTACCGTCCCGGCAGCACTGATAAGACTTCACAGAAGAATGTTGTTCTTGAGAACCTCGACGACGCCATTGCGAAAACCAGCGGCAACGGCGCGTACCGCTTCAACGAGCGTCAGGTTCTATATCAACTGCGGCCGATCGTTCGAAACAAGTTGGACGCGGAACTGACGAGAAACAATTTCTCCCGCATCATTACCGATTACGAAGCTGAACATGGCGAAATCCCCGGCATGTACCGGGAGCCGCGCGGGTCGATCTACCATCCGCACAGGGGCGAGACGATTACGCTCGGCGACCTGATGGTGGAGAAATACGAGCGGCCGGTCTGGCTGTACAACAAGACTGTCTACATCGAAAAAGAAGGTTTTTCGGAAGCGCTGAAGGCGGTGCAGTGGCCAGAACGGCATGATTGCATGTTGATGTCTTCGAAGGGATTCACGACTCGTGCGGCGCGCGACCTGGTCGACAAGCTGGCCGCGCATGACGAGCCGGTCACCATATTCTGCGTTCATGATGCCGACGCGCCCGGGACCATGATCTATCAAACCTTTCAGGAGGAAACGAAGGCGCGCGGCGCTCGCAAGATCAAGATCGTGAACCTCGGTCTTGAGCCATGGGAAGCCGTGGCCATGGGATTGGAAGTTGAGACCATCCCGGCAGAAGAGCGGCGCAGGGCTGTCGCGGAATATGCCTGCAACCACCCCGGCAATTTCGGCGACGAGCAGATCCCAGTCGCCAACTGGACCAGCAATTGGGAGAAATGGCTTCAGACCAACCGCGTCGAACTCAACGCCATGACTACCCCGCAGTTCATCGAATGGCTCGACGGGAAGATGGCCGACTACGACAAGCTGGTGCCGCCCGAGGACGTGATTGAGGCGGAACTGAGCAAGAGCGTCGAAGCCAAGGTCCGCGCCGCCATCACCGAACGCATCTTGCGCGAGGCCGGCCTCGATAACCAGGTCGCCACCGCCATTGCGGCGATCGAGAAGCCGAGCCCGGCCGTTCTTGCGGAAGGCATCCAGCACCTTTTTGAGCAGGAGGCTGAGAGCGAGTGGCGCGACCACATCGAGGTGGTTGCGCGTGAGCGGGTGGGAGTGCAGCCATGACGTCGAAGACCCGAGAAAGCGGCCGCGTCGACGCGCGCTCCATCAGCGTGCGCGCCCTCCGCCGACTCACCAAGGCCGAGGCGTTCGTCCAGTTCCAGCAAAATCCGGAGTTGGCGTCCACCATATCTGGCGCGGCCCGCCGGTGGGGATGCAGTCGTAGCACGGCAAGGCAGTGGCTTAGCGAATTCACCGCGCCGCCAGTGGCGACGGCACCTGCCGCCATGGCGATGCCGATGGCCGCCACCGATGCCGCCATGGCGACGCTACCGTCATCTGCCGATGCGGCGAAGGCTGCGCTCAGCGATCTCTGCGACGCCTTGGAAAACATCTCGCCTCAACATGTCGTCGATAGCTGCGACGAAATCGAGATCCTCGGGTTCCATGGCGATTGCCAGATGGCGGCAACCTGGCTGGCGGCGGCGGGGCTGTTGGCGGAGGCGGCCCTCAGGAGGGCTCGATGATGGATGCTGCGACACCACGACCGGACCTAGACACGATGCGCCGCGAGCTCGAGGAAGCTCGCCATGCGATGCGCGCTGCGATCGAGGCTCGCGATGTTCCCGAAATCGAGTGTGTCTTCCTCCGGGCACACCAGATTCTGACGGACGCACAAGTCTTAGAGCTTCGTTACAAGCGAGAAAAGAACATTGAGAGCCAGCGCAGATATTGGGAGATCGCATTGGGCGTCGAGCGCCTACGCGGGCAATGGCTGACCGACACCGAAAAGAAGGGCCTCCGGTACATCCGGCCCAAAAATACCAAGTTTGGTGCGCCGACGGGCCTCATTAGGCTTGATGCCGCGGGGCAGCCCCCGCGGATTGGTATCGAAAGAAAGAAAAGCCAGGACCTGCAGGCCTTCGCCAGGCTGACGGAACAGCAGTTCCAGGCTGTGCTGGCCGATAAGACTAAAATGCTGACGGTGGCCGGCATTCTGCGACTGTACGCACCGAAGTCGACCGGCGACGGTGCTAACCCGGGCGGAGGCGAAAAGCGAACCGTCAGTCTTGATGTAATCCGCGCCGACGAGCGGGCCCAGCCTCGCGCGGCACTCGATGAGGATCAGGTTTCTGAGTATGTCGAAGCCATGGTGCCCGATGCCGATGCCGAGGACGAGAGCCTGCTGCATTCGCTCGACACACCAGACCCGGACAGCCTGCCCCGCGTCTCTGTCGAGGCGCTCCAGGAGAAGCGCAAGCTGGTCATTGAGGGCATGAAGGCCGATCGAGCCTGCCTCGCTGCGCGGCCCGCTCCAAAGCCTGTCGAGCCGGCTGCCGATCTAAATCAGCCTGCGGTGCATAACGACGTCGACGCGCCCACCACATCGCAAAACCTATCGGCCGCGCTAAAGCACGCGGGTGCCGGCTTTGCGGTCTTCCTCTGTGACCAGCATAAGAAGCCGCGCGGGAAGTGGCGCGACATATCAACAACCGACCCGGAAACTATTCGCCTCTGGTTTCAGACGTGGCCTGACTCGATCGTCGGTATCGACCTCGCCAAGTCCGGTTTGATTGTGGTCGACGCGGACCGGCATGATCCAGAACACGATGGCGTCGACGCGCTCGGCCGGCTCGAATCCGAAAACGAACCATTCGAAAATCATCCCATCATCTGGACGCCACGCAACGGCTTCCATCATGTGTTCCGACAGCCGCCGGGCATACCGCTCGGCAATACTACCGGAGCGCTTCCCAAGGGAATCGACATTCGCGGAGCGGGCGGATTCGTCATTGCGTGCGGGAGCATCAGCACGGTATTCGGCGAATGGGTTGCGGCTGACGGCTCGCTCATCGAAGCATTCCGGGCCGGCACTATCCCTACGCTGCCGGACTGGCTCGCCGCCATCATCCAGACGAGGCCGACGAAGGTCCAACCATCCGATAACGTCGTGCCCTTCAAACCGCGGGACCCCAAGGAAAAGGTACCGAACGAGCCCGGTGCCGCACCAAGGCCTGCATCGTCCCCAACCTCGCGCCAGAAAAAGCGTGCTGCGGTCGCGCTGCAAGGCAATGCAGCCGAACTTGCCACCACACAGCCCGGCAACCGCAACAATCGCCTAAATGTTTTGTCCTACCGCATGGGCCGCTTTGTGGCGCTCGGCTCGATCACGCGGCAGCAAGTCATCGAGGCGTTCACAGCCGCCTGTGAGGCCAACGGGCTGATCCTGGACGACCGCATCGATTCGGTGATGCGCACGATCAAGAGCGGCCTCGCCGCCGGCATGAAGAAGCCGCTTGAGGACATCGCGGCCAGATCGTCTGACAAACGGCAGGGCCGGAATCCGTACGAACGAGAAGTGCAGCGCTCCGAAGTGATGGCCCTCTTCCGTCTACGGTTTGGGCCCCATGCCTCCTACGAAGCGGTCGACGATGTGCTTGCCAAGATCGACAGCGACGACAAGGAGGTAATCGGGCGAGAACTTGGATTTACCTTCGAGCAATACAAACGGATGGGCGTCGAGCCGCTTGGCCGACGACGCGCCAAGCACCCATCGACGATCAAGCCGTTCAACGCCACTGACGATGAGATCCAGGCGCACCTGAAGGAATGCGAAAAGTCCCGAAATAGTGCCGCCCATAGAAAGCGGCGCGCCAAACTGGCAGAGGCCCGAAAGGCGGTTGAGGATCTCGACGACAGGTCCAGCGCGGTCTTGACGTTCCTGCAGCACAGCGCGGGACCGCAAAGCATAGCCCAGATCGCGGCTGGCATCAGGAAGAGCCGCGCCTTCGCGGACCTGACCGACAACGCGCTGCGCCGGACCATTCTGCGGTTGGTAAAGCCCCCCTCGAAGCTCGCCGAGAGGGTCGTCCTCATCGAAGGCAAAAACAAAAACGGCAAGAAAACATTCCTTATGGAGTTGCGCAAATGAGCCCGGCCCATTGCGACAAAAACCCGTCCGACTTCCAGGTACACGGCGCGGCTTTCATTGCGACAAAACCGCGTCCTCTTTCCAGGGACGTATTGCGACAGAAAACCGTCCGACTTCCGGGAATAAGGCAATTGGACATTGCGACAAGCCGTCCGACTTCCGGGGACAGCACCTGGCAACACCGTAAAAATGGGCATTTCTTAAATTGTGGCCAGCAAATAAACGGCGTCCTCCTGGTAGCTTCCCATGGGGTGCAGGCTTCTAACACTGGGAGGACGGTGGTCATGTCGCAACGGCAGCAACGCACAGCCTGTCCGGGGAGACGGTGCCGATGTCGGGAGGCTGATCATGCTCACCGTAAGGGAAGCTCTCGTCATGCTTCCCAGCTTCCCCCTTACGAGAAGCTGGCGCCTGTTCACGAGACCGGCTCACCCCAAGAAACGCCCGTGGCTGCTGGTCAACCCTGCGCCGGATCATCCCCGCTCAACCAGGCTTACGCACCGCGTCTTACGGACCGGGGAGATAGACATAGACACACCGATCGCGTGCCAAGCCTGCGGCGAGCCTTTCAAGCCGCGGCGCGCGGACGCAAAGTTCTGCTCCAACGCTTGCCGGCAGAAGGCCTATCGCGCGGCTGCCAACCCATCCGCCGGATCGCCCGCAACATGAGAGGACGATCATGAGCACCGATACCCTTGCCGCTCTCGGCCGTATCGAGCATCAGGCCATCATATCGGCGCCGGCATCCGGGCACGGCCGCTTTGTCGTCGTCCTGTTGAGTTCTGTGACCGGCGAGCTTGAGCGCAAGCAGGCACCGACCAGGGCCAAGGCTTTCGAGATCGCGCGGGATCTCGCCATCGAGTGCTTAGCCTGCGAGGCGGAGCATCGGTGGCTGCATGGCGAGGTCGTCTCGATCCGGGTTGAGTCTGATTCCGGCGGGTGACCGGCGAGCTCACGCGCCAAGCCGTAGTGGCGCCCTGAGCCTACCGCGCAACACGATCACGAAAGGATGCCACTACAGATGTTCGTACGTTTCCGTGGGTCACCAAATCGGCTTCAGATCAGCGTCGTTGAGACCAGGCGCCTCGACGGCCGCGTGCGCCACGAGCACATAGCCAGTCTCGGCTCGATCGAGATGCCCCTCTCCGTCGCCGGCCGCATTGTCTTCTGGCAGCGGGTCAACGAGCGCCTCGGCAGGCTCTCGAACCGCATCGATCCGGCAATGCAAGGCAAGGTCCGCGGCGACATTCACGCTCGGATCCCCATGGTCACGCTCGACGAGCAGCGCGCCTTGCAATTGGAGAACGCCGAAGCCGACGAGTGGTTTTGGTCGGTCATGCGGGACATGAACCAATCGAAGGTCGCCGACCACAGGGCGCTCGTTGCTAAGGCGCAAGGAGCCATCGCGACCGGTGAAGCCGATGCGGCCAAAGCAGCGGATAGCCTCGCGCGTGCCAAAGATCGCGCCGAGCGCATCCGGAAGGGCGAGGATGTCCACGGCGGGCTCGGTGGGCCGGTCGACTTGAAGGCCATGCTGCGCAAGGCCGGCTAGACCGCAACGGACATCCAGCACGCGAGGAACGTGGCCGAACTGACCGACGAGGAATTCGAAAAGTTTGTGGCAGTTGAGCCTGTGATGAAGGTGATCGAGCGAGCGGACCGGGCCAGGGTGCGCAAGCTGCTGCGGGAGCGACGCGGCGACGATGGCTGAAATCCTTCCATCGGCTCCAACGCCGCGGGGCGTTCGAGCGACTGTCCGAATTTCAGTGCCCGGGCGCACCACCGGTTGTGCTGCGAAGTGGCCGTGCTGCGCGGTGATCTTTCGATGCTCGGGTTCAACGGTGCATGAGAAGAGCCATTGTTCCGCAAGTTGAGGAGGTGAGATGGACGACGTTCTGGAGTTTCCGCGGGCCCGCACCAAGCCGCTCTCCGAAGCCGATGCCCTTGACGCCCTGCGCCGGGCCGGCCGGATCGAGGGCATCGGCACGTTCGCCGAACTCGTGGGCTGGGAGCGCACCGGCGCGTCGAGGGTTGTGGGTCAATGGGAACGGGACGGCAAGGTCGTGCGCACGCCGCGCCCGGGCTATCCGACCGTAATCGAGGCTGTGGTGGCCGGTGTGCCGGCTGTGCACACCGCTATCGCGCCACCTGTGCTGCACACCCCCGCACAGCCTACACAGCCTATCGCATGGTGGCGGAGGGTCGTGGGGAGGCGCGCACACCCCGCTGCACACCCCGCACACCCTCCTGCCAGGCGCTCGCCCGCCTTGATCTTGGTGGCCGCCATCCTGTTCCTCGCTGCCCTCGATCTTGGCGGTAGTGGATTGGTGATGAACGCACGCTATGCGGCATCGCTCGGCTCCGGCGAGGGTGCGATCGTCCAGGCCATGATCGGTATCGCGATCGACGCCCTAGCTCTGGTGCTCTTGTCGGCTGGTTATCTGTTGTGGAGCAACGGTCACGGCCGGTTCGCGGTGCTGGCGTGGATCGTCTGGCCGGTGATGCTCGGTCTATCGTTGATGAATACGATTGGCTTCTCCGCGACCAATATCAGCGACGCGCTTGCAAAGCGCTCGGCGGCAGTGACCAAGACCTCGAACGAAACGATCAAGGCCTCGAACAAAGCCTCCGACATCCAAGACTGGCGCACCGAGCTCAAGGGCATCACTGAAAAGAGGCCGGTTGCCGTGCTTGAAATTCAGCTTGTGCAAGACCGGAAAAAGGTTGACCGGATTGACCGGGATGCCTTCGAGGCCACGTTTGGCTGCAGGCGTTTGACGCCCGACACCACGAAGGCGTGCGACCCTGTCTTGCCGATACTGAAGGCGTTGGAGACAGCGAAGCGCCGGCTTACCAAGGATATCAAAGACGCTGAGAAGCCGCAGGATGGCGTGCCGGCCGCCGAGGGCAACCAGGAAAGCACCACGACCATCACGTCGGCCGATCCGCAGAGCGAAATTGTTCCCAGGATCGTGTTCTGGATCAGCCGCGGTTGGATCAAGCCGAGCTCGGACGATGTCGTCTTGCTGCGCCTCCTCGGGCTCACGGTGCCGCCGGCTTTGGCGGGCCTGTTCTTGATGTTCGCCACGGCGTTGCTGGCGCCGCCGCATCAATCGCAGAAAGCCGCGTCTTTAGCTGTTTTCATGGTGCGCCTAAAGCCTGAGTATATGGACACGGCATGAGCGACGACGAAACCCGCATCGCCGACCTTGAGAACGAAATCAAGCACCGCGACCGCCGCATCCTCGAATTGAAGCGCGAGGTCGACGAGGCGCAGATGCTGATCACCGAGATGCGAGAGCATGTGCAGGATTGCAGTGACCAGACCGAGCGCTTCATTGAAGCCTTTGACATGGTGTTGGGCGACGACGGGTCGTATCGGTGGCCGACCGTCCAGTCCCAATT